>Ga0102589_1000043_pt1 | contig 350912 bp, 299 predicted proteins | sample AraplaMF_Col_mLB_FD_76858 | JGI IMG/M metagenome (GOLD analysis project Ga0102589, IMG submission 76858) | Arabidopsis root microbial communities from the University of North Carolina, USA - plate scrape MF_Col_mLB | ecosystem: Host-associated > Plants > Roots > Endosphere | place: USA... | reverse complement strand
AGTACATAATTTTTTATAATAATGAACGTTCACAAAAACGACTCAACCGTTGTTCACCTGTAAAATACAGATTAACAACGGCTGCATAGTCTTTTTTATAGGTGTCTACTTGACAGGGTTAAGTCCATAATTGGAGGCTTTTTATTTTAGCATGTAGAAAAAGTCCCAATAATATGAGATTCAGTCTAAGTAAGCCTACAATTAGTTGGCTTTTTCTTATACTGTGCTAATTTCTAGATTTTGAATCTCAAATAAATGGTAATATGCAGATTTTTTAGCCATTAATTCTTCATGAGTACCAATTTCAACCACCTGTCCCTGATCAATATAAACTATTTGATCGACATGCGTAATTGTGGATAATCTGTGGGCAATAAAAATGGTTGTGCGATTTTTTGCAAGTTCATGAATCGCATCTTGAATGACCTTTTCATTTTCCAAATCAAGTGCGGAAGTTGCTTCATCAAATATTAGGATTGAAGGATTTCTTAAAAAGACTCGAGCAATTGCTATACGTTGCTTCTGTCCTCCAGAAAGTTTTACTCCCCTCTCTCCAACAAGTGTGTCATAACCATTTGGTAAACTCATAATAAAATCATGTGCATTTGCCGCTTTTGCCGCTGCGATAACTTCCTCATCGGAGGCATTCGGATTACCATAATGAATATTTGACTTAACCGTATCACTAAATAAGAAATTATCTTGAAGAACGATTCCTATTTTTTCACGAATACTTTTTAATTCATAGTCTCTAATATCAATTCCATCAATTTCAATTGAACCCGATGTTACATCATAAAATCGAGGAATTAAACTGACTAAAGAAGATTTCCCTCCACCACTAGATCCTACGAGGGCGATTTTTTGACCAGGCTTGATTTTAAATGACACATCATGAATAACTTCTTCATCAATGGAATTATAACTAAATGAAACTTGATTAAACGTAATTTCACCATCTAACTTCTTTGAATAAATCGGATTTTCACGATTCACTATATCATATTTTTCATCCATTAATTCAAAAACTCGATCCATAGATGCAAATGATTGTGTTAACGATGTGGATGAATTTGCTAGCCTTCTAAGCGGATCATATAATCGATCGATATACCCAATAAATGCGACCATTTCTCCTAAAGATAATTGACCATGAATTACTTGATAAGCAGAATATCCAATAATTAATAATGGACCAATATCCGTTAATGTATTAATAATGGTAAACGTACGAGCATTCCAGCTAGTGTGTTTTAAAGCTCGATCCAAAAATTCACCGTTTTTCTCTTTAAATAAGTTACTCTCGTATTCCTCTAACGCGAAACTTCTTGTTACTTGCATACCTTGAATTCTTTCAGTTAAAAAGCCTTGAACGACAGCTAATGCTTGTGAACGTTGTCTAGTTAGTGAACGTAATCGCCCAAAAAAGTAACGTACTGCTAATGTGTAAAAAGGTAAGACAATTAGGGATACAAGTGTTAACTTCACATCCATCGTCAACATAATCGTAACGGTAATTAAAATAGTGATTAAATCCAACCATACATTCATTAACCCTGTGATAACAAAGTCTTTTGTTGATTCTACATCATTTATTACTCTAGAGATTACTTCCCCTGTTTTCGCATTGGCATAATATTTAAGACTAAGCTTTTGTAAATGATTAAATAAGTGACCCCTAATATCAAATAAAATACGACTCCCAATGTACTGTGCATAATATTGTCTTAAATATTCAATCGGTGGTCTAAGTACGACAAAAATTCCAAATGCAATTAACATCGCATATCCTAAATGACTTCCCTTTGTCGCAAGTGTATCAGAAGAACTGATAATGCCATCTACAACATACTTTAATAATAAAGGTAAGGTAAGTGGTATTCCAAACTTTACAATTCCGATTGCGATCGTTAAAAAGATATGAAAACGATATGGCTTAACAAATTGTAAATAACGTTTTATACTACCCATTTTTTGCTCCTTTCACATCATACAAAAAGAAACTGCTGAGCAATCAAACCATACTTTGAGATTTGAACAATCCCGAAAGTCAAAGTCCGCTCAACAGTTTACATCAATCTCGATACATTAAGAATCGTTCGTACCAATTATCTATAAAATCAGTAGCAAACGGTCCTTTACGTTGATGAATTAATTCCTTCAAATAACCTAGATTCCTTTTTAAAATCGGGTCAATTATTTGAGGATAGTTCATTAATTGTCGATGATTTTCATATTCATCTTCGTCCAACAGCACGTAAGTCATGTCTGGAAAAACTTTAATATCTAGATCATAATCAATATATTTAATGGCACCATCTTCAAAAACAAAAGGTGAGCTTATATTACAGTAATAATAAACCCCGTCTTCTCTTATCATTCCAATGACATTAAACCAATAATCCATATCAAAGTAACAAATTGCTGGCTCTCGTGTAACCCAAGTTCTACCGTCCGATTCAGTTACAAGTGTGCGATCATTTGCGCCAATTACTAACTGCTGCGTCCCCTTTAAAATGGTTGTCTCTTCCCATATACGATGAATATGTCCATTATGTTTGTAGCTATGTATCTGTATCTTTTCTCCCGGCTTGGGAACGTTCATATATTCTCCCTTCTTTCTAGTGTGGACGCATTTCAACACTTTATTTATACTTTACATTTTCTATTATAACTAGTTCTCATCCATTTTTAAACAAAAGGGAGTTCATTTTAGTAATATGACCCATACTTTTATTTCATTGTAAGCTTTCTTTCATCAGAAAAAGACTTAATAATTTGCTGTGTTTGTAATAAAAAGGTGTTTTGGATAGCTTTTAATTCTGTTCTCATTATATGTATTTCATCTTGAATAGAAGACAATTTAGAGATATCTTCTAGTTCATAAAGTTGGTTTTCAATTTCTTGACATCGTTCAATTTCTTCTTGAATCTTTATTAATTGATCCATTGTTTCAAGTTGACGACTAACCAATTCATCGAATACTTGCATACCATTCACCATCCTTATTTCATTATTACACTATTTCTTGAAAACTAACATAATCCCTTTGACTACATTTGACGATATTTGACTTAATTGAAGAAATAAAAAACTGTGGATTTTATTTACGAGAAATTTAGAGGAATTTACCATATAAAAGAACACCCTTAGCAAAGGGTGTTCTTTTAAGAACGTTCTACTTTTAATACTAGACTGCATGATATCTCATCAAACAGGAAGACAAAAAATTGTAAGATTCTCTCACTTACAGATTTTCATCAACAGCGCACCTCTAGTTCCAATTTCATTCATTAATTATTGTTGATTTTGTTGTCCAAAGTTTTTAGACGCTGCTTTTTGAGCTGATTGAGCATTAGCTTGTCTTACTGCTTGTGCATCAGTAGCCTCAGTAGCAAATTCTTGTCCAAATGCTTGATTTTGTTGTTTTACTTTACCTGCGTTTGTTCCAGCCGCAGTTGTTTTTCCAGCGTTGTAGTTTTGATTGTTGTTTGCCATGTTTATCACCTCCACGAATAATATGATGTCCAATCATCCATGAAATATGTAATTAAATTTAGTTACTTTTTTGTTTAATGAAAAGATACTTTGGAAAACTAAACAAAAATCTAGAGGAGGTATCTATATGTATGTCGGAAGAGATCTTGCAGAACTTTCAATGACTCCAAAAACAGACTGGAAAGATAGTGAATTAGAATACTTTCATCATTCATTTCAACAAATAACTGGATATTTAAACGTGGAAGGAAATATGATACAAAAAGAAATTATTAAAGAGATTGAATCTCGGGGCGGGTTGCAGCGTAACGAAGCCGACTGGAATCACGGGACACGCCAAACCTTTGATTAACAACTAAAAATTAAAAAGCACCCGTTTAAAGGTGCTTCAGACTGTTGACAAACGCTCGCTTTCTTACCGTGCTCAATACCATTAATGGTAACTCCGCTCATCATCAAGCTTGCGCCTCGAAAGACAAGCGTTTTCAATCAGTCTTATTTTCATATTTTTGGGACTTTGATTACATAAAGAAACACCTATTAAAAGGTGTTTTTTTATTTTAAGGGACTTCAATTGAAAATCATTTACTAAAATGTAGCTTTTCAATCTGTTGATAAATTTTTTGATGTACTACTGGAAATGGTAATTCTTTACACTCATCTAAAGTAACCCATTTTTGACTATTTGAAAGAGTTCCTTCATTTATGGCATCCCCAATATATACATCCATTTTCCAAACTAAATGAGAAAAAATATGTTCAATATTAAAATGATAATTTAAAGATTCAATCATTAATTCTAATTCTTGATTCAAGAAAAAATTTAAAGTATCACCTTTAGATAATATAGTTGATTTTAATTCCGCTGTTGGAAACTCCCACATATTTGCTAGAAGCCCAGAAGATGGTCTTTGTTGAATTAAATATTGCCCATGTCTATTTTTTATCACACCAACAACAAGTTCAACAGGTTTTGGAGCTTTTTTCTTACTCTTTATTGGCAATTCATCAACTACTCCAGTTTCAAATGCTAAGCATTGTTCTCTTACTGGACAAAGAAGACATGCTGGATTTGTTGGAGTACAAATTAGCGCACCTAATTCCATTAACCCCTGATTAAAAGATGATGGATCTTCATGACTAATTAATGCTCTGACTGCTTGTTCAAATATTTTCCGATTTTTAGCAACGCCAATATCATCCCAAAGAGTTAAAATTCTTGATAGAACCCTCATAACATTTCCATCAACAGCAGGCTCGGGTATTCCGTATGCAATACTAAGAATTGCTCCTGTAGTATACGGACCTACTCCTTTTAATTTACTAATCGATTCAGGGGTGTTTGGAACTACCCCCTCATACGTTTCATGAACCTCTCTTACTGCTGATTGTAAGTTTCTAGCTCTCGAATAATATCCTAGCCCTTCCCATGCTTTTAATACTTTTTCTTCTTCAGCATTCGCTAAATCAGCAATTGTCGGGAAATTCTGCATAAAATTATTATAAAAAGGGATTACAGTATCTACTCTTGTTTGTTGAAGCATTATTTCAGAAACCCATATACGATATGGATCTTTATTTTGTCTCCATGGCAAATCTCTCTGTTCAGCTAAAAACCAATTAACTAAATTATTTTTAAAGTCATTTTTGGGGAAAACTTCTAATGTCGTATTTAAAACATCATTCATAAAATATACCTTTCTATAACGTCTAAATTATTTATCAGTAGTTAGTCTATAGAATTAAAAGAGGTAAGTAAAGGGAGGAACTTAATGGATACTGGCACTCATCTAGTAATGGGATTTACACTTGGAGGATTAGCAACTCTAAGTCCAATTGTCCTAAATGACCCACATTTAACAAACTCACTTTTATTAACAACCATTATTGGATCTCAACTACCTGATAGCGACACGATTCTAAAATTAAGAAATAATGCCAAATATTTAAAACATCATCGTGGAATTACACATTCTATACCTTTGGTGGTCGTTTGGACACTATCTCTTTCAATCATCATGACATTGTTTAATCATAATGAGCATTTTTGGTATTACTTATTTTGGGCATTTTTTTCTGTAAGTGTTCACGTATTTGTCGATTTATTCAATGCTTACGGAACGCAAGCATTACGACCGTTTTCAAAACGTTGGATTGCATTTGGTATAATCAATACATTTGATCCATTTATATTTCTTATCCATTTAATTGGCGTGCCCTTTGTCATTTTTCATTTTAGAGCCGGACCTATTTGTGTTCTTCTATACATTATTATGATTTTTTACTACTCATTCAGATACAGGCAAAAACAAATCGTAATTAAAGAGGTTCATCAAAAGTTACCGGATGTAAAACGTGTCTATGTATCACCTTCTATAAAATACACTCATTATCATATTGTAGCAAGTACAGATACACATCATTATGTAGGTAAAATTAAAAAAAGGATTTTAACAATATATGATGTGTTCAAACGGGTACCATTACCGATTATTGAAGATGTAAAAGTTGCATACAAAGACGAAAATGTTAAATCGTTCTTAGCATTTTCACCAGTTTATATTTGGGAATTAATTGGCTACGACGAACATAAAGAACTACGACTAATCGACTTAAGGTATCGAACTGAATCTTATTATCCATTCGTTGCAGTTGTAAAATTTGATTACGATCATAACATTATAAGCTCATTCACAGGCTGGATCTTCAGCGAAAAAAAACTACAGAAGAAACTAAAAGTGGAATAAGCTTGTTCACCTCTGAGAGGAAAATCTCCATTTATCTGAAGAAGTGGTGCTCTTTCCACTTCAAAGATAGATGGAATTTTACCGAAGAGGTAGCTTATGGAACTAGAGAAACTAAAAGTGGAATAAGCTTGTCCACCTCTGAGAGGAAAATCTCCATTTATCTGAAGAAGTGGTGCTCTTTCCACTTCAAAGATAGATGGAATTTTACCGAAGAGGTAGCTTATGGAACTAGAGAAACTAAAAGTGGAATAAGCTTGTTCATCTCTGAAAGGAAAATCTCCATTTATCTGAAGAAGTGGTACTCTTTCCACTTCAAAGATAGATGGAATTTAAGATAAAGTATTGTAATTAAAAATAATACCACCTTTTCTGAAGAATCAATAGAACTTCAAAAAGGTGGTATTATTTAGTGTAAACGATTATTTTTTGCATCAGGATTTAATCCTATATGTTTCGTAAGTTTAGTTTCAGTATCATGTAGAAACCTTCCATACTGTTTAATAAATTGTTTGACTACTTTATTAGCCATAAAACCACCGTGATATTCTCCTGCCTTTGCATAAGAGGATTCAAAATCCTCCCAAAGCAATTCAACCCACTGTCTTGCTTGTGCGTATGTTAAGTTTTCATTTTCATTAAATAACATGTCTGTTAGTTGATCTATATATTTCTCCAAAATTTACACCTTCCAATTATTAATCATTTACTTCCGTTATAACTCTGAGCTTAATGGTCATCATAATGATGATGATTCAATTCATCTTTATTGTATCAATAGGAGGACACTATTTTGACTACTAAAAGTGAACGTTTTTCAAAACAAAAGCACGATATGAAAATAGATGGCTCGATAGATTATAAATCCAAAAATGCTTCTAAACGACCAAACGGAACAATTAACTCGAACCCACAGAGTAGAATGGCTAAAAGCGATCAAAGTAACGACTAATTTTCATTACTTAAATTGAAAACCAGGGTTATTACTTCCCTGGTTTCTTCAATAAAGAAATTGGTATTCCTATTTCTTCTTCACTTGTACTTTTATATCCCCATGCAAAGATACCATTCATATAAGTAATTCCAAATAATACTCCAGGTTCCTCAATTAATTCGTACTGTTCGCCAGGTAAAAAATCATTTGGATCTAATAAATAAGACTGGGCCATCGTTTTTTTACGTAGAATTACTTCAAGTTCATTTATCATATCCATTTGTTCAGCTTTTCTTGCTTGAAGTGTTAATTCATTTACCTCTTGAATAAGTTCTTCCTTAGTTAGATCACTATAACGTTTTGGAATTTGCATTTCAGATCTCCTCTATTACATGTAGTTAAATTTATTATACCAATCTCATTCAAAAGCAAAAAGAAAAAGAGGTTCAATCTTTATTGTGGGCTATTTTGTAAAACAAGTTGCTTAAAACCTTTTTTAATAATAACACCCCTTTAGAAAAGGGACCTTTTTGTATTCGCTATTACTATTTATTCCTCATTTTCATCCTGTAAGATAGTTAATGCTTTTTCGATTAATTCTATCGAAAATCCTTTTCGGAATAAGGCTGACTTCATTTTTTGATTGTATTCCCAGTTGTCTAATTTATCATACTTTCTATTTGCCTTTCTAGCATGAACGAGTAATGCTTGCAGTTCTTCATCTTCTTCGCTTTCGTATTCGGTTTCTTCTATTGCAATCGTAATAATAGATGACGTAAAACCTTTTCGTCTCAATAATTCTTCAAGTTTTAATTTCTTCTGAGATGATGAGTATCGATTCAGTGAACTGACCTTTTTTTGACAAAGCTGCACTGCATGTTGTACTTGTTTCTCAAACGAATAATGCTTCAAACTATTTTCGATTACTGAATTCTTAATGCCTTTTGTAATTAACTCATTCCGTATAATGACAGGTCCTTTTAAGGTTGTATTAACTGATGTACGAACAAAACTATCTGAATACTTTTCTTCGTTTATATACCCTTCGTTTTCTAAACGGATGATAGTGGTTTGAATCGTTTCAGCTATAAATTCTTGTTTTAATAAATATTGTTCAATTTCTTTTTTGGTTCTCATCATTCTTGATAAATAAACAATACTGGATAGATAAGCTTTTCTAATTTGATCTGCTAATAATATTTCTTCTAGTTCAAAGGGTTCGAACGACATACCTTTTTTCAAATTAAATTTAACGAGTGTATCTGCATCTACACTAAAAGAGTATTCTTCGCCTTTTCCGCTATCCGTATATATATTGAAGCGTTCTTTATTTAACTTTTGAGTTTGAATTTTCGTTATAATAGTCATAAATTACCTCTAAAAATTTTTCGATTTATAATACACATAAAAATTAAATTATCATATTATGAAATGAGGAGATGGGTGGATGAAGATTCTTCTTACAGGTGGCACTGGGTTTATAGGATCACAATTAGTTAATGAACTAACAAAAAATAATTTTCATTGTTTTATTGTAACTAGGACAAATATGGAGTCAGCTCATCCATTAGTTTCATATATTAAATGGGATAGTTTAGTATCGAATTCATTCCAACAGACAATAGACGTAATCATTAATTTAGCAGGAGAGTCAATTAATAGTGGCAGATGGACAAATAAAATTAAAAACAAAATTCTACAAAGTCGTATCGAATCAACAAACAATCTTATTACTTGGCTTGAAAGACAAGCCCATCGTCCGAACCTATTCATTAACGCAAGTGCAATAGGATTTTACGGGACTTCTACTTCGTTAACTTTTAATGAACATGACAAGCCTATGTCAAAAGATTTTTTAGCTACAACCGTTTACGACTGGGAACAAGCTGCCCAAAAGGCTGAGAGATTAGGAATCCGAACTGTTCTCGCTAGGTTTGGCTTAGTTTTAGATTTAAATGGTGGTGCGCTTCCAAAAATGATCCTTCCATATAAATACTATATTGGTGGACCAATCGGAAGTGGCACACAATGGATCTCTTGGATTCATCAGCAGGATGTTGTTGGAATCATTCTCCATATAATTAACGACAACGAGATTAAGGGGCCAATTAATGTAGTCTCGCCTAATCCAGTCACAATGAATGAGTTTAGCAAACTTCTTTCATCTTCTTTAGGTCGCCCAAATTATATAAAAGTACCTGGTTTTATGCTCAACATATTACTAGGTGAAATGAGTATGTTGATTTTAAAAGGTCAAAAAGTGCTACCTACCGTAGCTTTACAAACTAATTATAACTTTCAATTTCCTTCTTTGGAAGAAGCTTTAGACTTTACTTTAAAATAGATTTTTGAAAGGATTTAACATGAATTTATTATTTAAGAACGCAACAATTTTCCCAATTACTTCTCACGTTTTATATAATCATGATTTGTTAATTGAAAATAGGAAAATAAAAGAAATCTCACCTGAGATCTATTCTTTAGAAGATCAAACAATTGTAATTGAATGTTCAGGTAAACCAATTTTCCCTGGTTTTATTGACGTGCATACTCATTTAGGACTTTATGACGAAGGAACTGGATGGGCAGGTAATGATGCAAACGAAACAATTGAGGTGTTAACACCACATATACGTTCTTTGGATGGAATTTTACCGCTAGATGTTGCATTTAATGATGCAAGACAGCATGGTATAACGACTGCTCACATTATGCCTGGTAGTGGAAATGTTATCGGAGGAACTACTTGTACAATAAAAACCTATGGAACCAATATTGATGAGATGATTATTCAGGAGCCATCTGGTCTTAAGATTGCTTTTGGTGAAAACCCAAAACGAACACATAGTAATGGTAATAAGGAGTCAATCACAAGAATGGGTATAATGGGGATGCTCCGAGAAGCATTTTATGAAGCACAAAACACGCATAATCCTGATGATTTCCGAATTGTTCCAATCATAAAGGCTTTGAATAGAGAAATTCCTGTTCGAATTCATGCTCACCGTGCAGATGATATTCTATCCGCAATTCGTTTTGGTGAGGAATTTAATTTGGATATACGAATCGAGCACTGTACAGAAGGTCATCTAATTGTTGATCATCTGAAGGATAAAAATCTTCAAGTGTGTGTGGGTCCTACATTAACTAGACGTTCAAAAATCGAATTAAAAAATAAATCCTGGTCTACATACAAAGCACTTTCTGATAATGGAGTGAGTGTTTCAATAACTACGGATCATCCGTATACTCCAATTCAGTATTTAAATGTATGTGCAGCAATAGCAGTTCGAGAAGGTTTGTCTGAATTAGAAGCATTAAAAGCTATAACAATTAATCCAGCAAAAAACCTTAATTTATCGCATAGAATTGGTAGCTTAGAAATAGGAAAAGACGGTGATGTTGTACTTTGGTCACACCATCCATTTCATTATATGGCTAAACCTTTAATCACTGTCATAGATGGTAGAATTGTGTATAAAAACCTCGAATAAATTTTGTTTGCAAATTGAAAAAAATGTATTATCATAGTATTGTAAGTTTTTATGGAGTTATTAAATAGATAGTGTATTAACACTATTCTCATATAGTATTTTTAACGGGAAAGGCAAATGGTGAGCCACCAGTTTTCGCTGGTCCTAGTGGGTTCGATTCCCACCCCGAAATTTTAGGGTGCATTAAAACATTATTCAATTTTATACTTAATGCACTTCACAGGACTTAACTACATAGTTTTGTCCTCACAAAAATTTCGCGGGTGGCGTGACCTTATTTCGCTACCCTTATTATGAGGAGGAGTAGAGATGCTAAAACAGCGAGATTTACAAGATTGTTCTATACTTTTTGAACTTATGGCGCATCCTGATGTCTTTCCCTTTGTGCGCCACAAAGCGACTTCTTACGAAGAATTCCTGTTTATAACAAGGCAAGCAATAGAATTAGAAGAACAAGGTAAAATGATTTCTAGAACAATTTTAGATGAGTGGGGTAACCCTATTGGAAACATTTCATTACATGATATTGAAGAAGGCTATGGATTTTTAGGCACATGGTTGGGCAAGCCCTACCATGGAATGGGCTATAACAAACCAGCAAAAGATGCTTTCTTTCACGAGTTATTTCATGAATTAGGAATAAACTCTATTTTTATGCGTATTCGCAAGGTAAATAAACGTTCTTTTTATGCTGCAAGCAAACTTCCATATGCAGCATTAGCTAACGAGACACGTAAATGCCTATATGATGAGATTAATAATAATGAAGAAATTTATGATTTATTTGAAATTACAAAAGACAATTATTTATTGCATACATTAAGAGAAGATTATCAACAGCACGAAGTAACACATTTAAAAGAGGCTTAATCTAGTATATTAACCACAAAAAATGGCAAGACTTACTAAGGATTTTATAACTTAGCGAGGTGTTTTTGTGGAAAAGAGAAAGCAAGATAAAACCAGACGTAATTTAAGTTCTACACAAGAAGTTTTATATGCAAAAGAATTTAAACAAGCTGACCGTGCTGCAGGTTATAAATTTAATGGTGTTGGCAAATAGTAATATTTCAAAAGGGGCTTCTGTATAGAAGCCTTTTTATTTTTCTTTTCCATTTATATCGTACTCTTTAAAAAAAAATTAAATACTTTTTTTCTTAGAAACTCATTTTTCTAGTTTATATTGATATTTATTATTCACCTAATACATTGGAATCAATTATATGAACTGAGGAAGGTCTAACAAAATATTCCTTACTTAATTTCTCTTTAATATGAAGAATTACATCATCAATTTTTTCTCCTTTTAATAAAGATCTTCCCTCTACCCCACATTTTTCGTCAATAGTTACATACCAAGATATTCGATATTCTTTCAAATCTCTCACCCTTTTAATTTAGGCTCTGTTTTACGGGATATTCATGTACTTTACTATATTCTCCCTCACCGTGGCCGAATCAACGATCCTCTTTATTAATAACTCAATATGAAGTTCGAATTGCTTCTTCCGTTGGAGTCTCGCTATTTATATCACTAAGCACTGCCCCTTCAAATAAACAACATGAAATCATAGCAGAGTTTTCATTTAAAAAATAATCAATAAGAACTGTTCTAAAGAAAATTAATATTCTCCATTATATTCGGGAAGCCATGAATTATAATAGTCATAAGTCTATTTAAAAATAAAAAGCTAACCATATAAAATGGTTAGCTTTTACACTTTATCCTATTGTGTAGTTAATAATTCAAAAGCCAGATTTACGCTTTCATCAGAAGGAGGTTTCACTTTTGCTAATGGATATTTCAATCCAAGTGCTTCCCACTTATAAACACCCAATTTGTGATAAGGTAATACCTCAACCTTTTCTACATTATCCAGTAAAGAGATAAATCCACCTAGATTTTTTAAATCATTCTTACAATCTGTAACTCCTGGCACAAGGACATGTCTAATCCAAACAGGGATTTTCCTTTCTTTTAAATACATTGCAAAATTTTTAATATGCTCATTCGATTTACCTGTTAATTTAATATGTTTTTTAGAATCAAAATGTTTTAAATCTAATAAAACTAAATCTGTAAATTCTAAGACTTGTTCTAATTTTAATAGAAAAGATGGATCAAACGAAAAACATCCACCTGATGTATCAATCGTCGTGTGAATACCTATTTTTTTACATTCTCTAAACATTTCTAATAGAAAGTCTAATTGTAGCAATGGCTCCCCACCACTAATTGTAATGCCACCACCAGATGCTTTCATAAATGGTATATACGATTTCACGTCTTGCATTAATTTATCTACTGTCACATTGATACCTGAACCTATTTTCCATGTGTCTGCATTATGACAATATTGGCACCTTAATAAACATCCTTGAGTAAATATCACATACCTAATACCAGGCCCATCAACAGTTCCGCATGTTTCAATTGAATGTATATTTCCTGAAATCATTATCTGCTCCACCTTATTTGATGATTTTATTACCTACTCTTTACCTGTGCTCAAGTCATAACCCCTATATGTTTCAATTAAGCGATAACTAGTCCCTCTATTCTAAAATCACATGCTATCATGGAACGTTCGATTAATTACATCGATTTGTTGTTCTCTCGTTAATTTAATAAAGTTTACTGCATATCCAGATACACGTATTGTTAATTGAGGATATTCTTCAGGATGTTCCATAGCATCCAATAGCGTTTCTCGATTGAATACATTTACGTTCAGATGGTGTCCGCCTTTTTCAGTATATCCGTCCAACATTGCAACTAGATTTAATACTCGTGTATTCTCTTCTTTACCTAAAGCTTTAGGTACTACAGAAAATGTATTTGAAATTCCATCTTGTGAATCTTCATAGGGTAGTTTAGCAACCGAACTTAGTGAAGCTAATGCTCCATTCGTATCTCTTCCATGTAATGGATTTGCGCCGGGAGCAAATGGCTCTCCAGCTTTACGACCGTCGGGTGTATTCCCTGTCTTTTTACCATAAACAACATTGGAAGTAATCGTAAGCACTGATGTAGTATGAATCGCATCTCGATATGTTTTATGTTTCCTAACCTTCGACATAAAGTTTTCAACAAGCTCAACAGCAATCTCATCCACACGGTCATCATTGTTTCCGTACTTAGGATAGTCTCCCTCAATTTCAAAATCGACTACAACTCCATTTTCATCTCGAATAGTTTTAACCTTCGAATGTTTGATAGCTGATAATGAATCGGCACATACTGATAATCCAGCAATTCCTGTAGCCATTGTTCGTTTGATTTTCACATCGTGTAATGCCATTTCAATACGTTCATAACTATATTTATCATGCATGAAATGGATACAGTTTAACGTATTTACATAAAGTCCTGCTAACCAATCTAATAACATCTCAAATTTGTATTTTACTTCTTCATATTCGAGATATTCTGAAGTAATTGGTGCATAAGCAGGGCCAACTTGTATTTTTAGCTTTTCATCAATCCCGCCATTGATTGCATATAGTAGGGCTTTTGCTAAATTTGCACGGGCACCGAAGAATTGCATTTGTTTACCAATCGTCATCGCTGACACACAACAAGCGATTCCATAGTCATCACCAAATTCTGGTCTCATAATATCATCATTTTCATATTGAATTGAGCTAGTTTTTATAGACATCTTTGCACAATATTGTTTAAATCCTATAGGTAAGTTCGGTGACCAAAGTACAGTTAAATTTGGTTCTGGCGCAGGTCCTAAAGTATCCAATGTATTTAAGAAACGAAACGAATTTTTTGAGACTAATGGACGTCCATCTACACCAACTCCACCTATCGATTCAGTAACCCATGTTGGATCACCAGAAAATAATTCATTATAATCCGGCGTTCGAGCAAATTTAACTAATCGTAATTTCATGACGAAATGATCTACTAATTCTTGCGCCTCTTTCTCAGTTAATTTGCATTCCTCAATATCCCGTTCAATATAAATATCTAAAAATGTAGAAACACGACCTAAACTCATCGCAGCTCCATTTTGTTCTTTTATAGCAGCTAAATATGCAAAATATAACCACTGAAAAGCTTCTTTTGCATCGTTGGCAGCATTTGAAATATCGAATCCATGACTTGCCGCCATTTGCTTTAATTCATTTAAAGAACGGATCTGTTCATTAATTTCTTCTCGATCACGAATAATCTCCTCAGACATGGTCGTACTCATCTTACTTAAGGCGTCCATTTTATCGTTAATTAATCGATCTACTCCATATAATGCTACTCTTCGATAGTCACCTATTATACGTCCACGCCCATATGCATCAGGTAATCCTGTAATAACACCTGAACGTCTTGCTGCTTTCATTTCATTTGAATAAGCATCAAAGACTCCTTGATTATGTGTTTTTCGATAATCATTAAATATTTTACTAACTTCTTCATCAACCTTATATCCGTAAGATTCACAAGCAGCCTCAGCCATTCGAATCCCACCAAACGGTTGTAAAGAGCGTTTAAACGGTTCATCTGTTTGTAAACCAACGATTTGTTCTAATTCCTTCATCAAGAATCCAGGTTGATGTGAAGTTATAGTGGATACTATTTTCGTATCCATATTTAGGACCCCACCTTTTTCACGTTCTTCTTTAGATAATTGAAGAACGATTTCCCAAAGCTTCTTTGTTGCTTCTGTTGGTCCAACTAGAAATGACTCATCTCCAATATATGGTTTCATGTTTTTCTGAATAAAATCTCGCACGTCTATCGTTTTTTTCCATCTTCCTGATTCAAACTGTCTCCATTGTTCCATAAGATTACTTCCCCTCTTCTGTATATAGTACAGAAAGTTATTTAGGTATATAACAGATTACAAATCCAATTTATCATACCTTTCATCTCATGATACTCTTCATTTTTGAACACTTTGTGAAAAAGTGAACATAATTATTTGTAGCCTAGTAACTTATAGACTAATCACATTTCCTAGCTCATAACCGTATTAATAAATTATGATTCGTAACTTTCAAGTTCACCACCAAACTGTTATACTGATTTTATAGAAACTGTATTATTTATTGGTAAATAATTACCACCATACATTCACCAACAGAATGTGAGATAATACTATAGAAAGAATGTAGTTATATTAGAATAATCATTTTAGATTATTTTCAAATAAAGGAGTCAGTATGAATACACAAATAAATCTTTCAATTTCAATTAGTGAAAAACTAAATACTATATATAAAAATCAAATCTTAAAAGTGTTACAGGAAGATCAATTATTAATTGGAACAAAACAATATGTATCCCAAGATACAACCATATTAGAGGATGCGATCACAGCATTACTTTTAGGTAAAAATATTCTTTTAAAAGGGCCTACTGGAAGTGGTAAAACAGTCTTAGCTGAAACACTTTCTAAATTACTTCATCAACCTATGCATAGTATCAATTGTTCGGTTGATTTAGATTTAGAAGGAATCGTGGGTTATAATACGATCAGTTCTTCAGCACATGGATCAGAAGTAGTCTTTATCGATGGTCCTTTAATGAAAGCAATGAAAAAAGGACATATGCTGTATATAGATGAAATAAATATGGCTAAACCTGAAACATTGCCATTACTCCATGGAGCTTTAGATTATCGAAAAATGATTACGAATCCATTTACTCAAGAGGTAGTTAAAGGTGATGAAAACTTTAGAGTAATTGCAGCAATTAACGAGGGATATGTGGGCACTAGTGAGTTAAATGAAGCATTAAAAAATCGATTTATTATTATAGATGTACCTTATATTAATGGGGATGCACTTTTCCAACTATTAAAAGATGAATCTCAGCTAAAAGATGCAGATTTACTAAAGAAATTCACTAGTTTTTCCAGTGATTTAATCCCACTTGCTAGTGAAGGAAGAATAAGTGAAGACGCTGCCAGTATACGAGGTATTCTTGATGCATGCGATTTATCAGTCCATATCCCAGTACTACGAGCTATTGAACGTACGATTATTGCAAAACTAAGTGATGATATTGAGCGTGAAACTGTACGTGAACTAGCAGAAAGCTATTTTCTTTCTTGAAATGAGTGAATATAAATATGAAACAAATTGTGTTCAATAATAAAAAAGTCGATGCCTCTATCTTTCTTCAAATGGAGAATTTATCAATTTCTCTTTCAAAAGATCCACAGGCTTTTTTAGAATTCGACTTTCAAGCTTATTACGATGATGAAGAACAAAAGTTCACAGTAAGTCATTTTTGGGATAACCAAGACTTTAATACACAACTTAATGGCTTAAAATCGGATGTGTATTTAAAAGCATTAGGCAATAAACATTTTACAGATTTTAAAGAATTTAAAGAGACTTTAAAAGAGCTACAAGGAACTCATTTAAAGAGTTTTTTCACACAACTTTATGTTTTTCTTGAAGACTTAAGATTAGAAGAAATGATCGTTAAACATAGACCTGGTACAAAACAATTGTTTTCAACACGCAAAAATATTTACAGACATTATTTTCAATCTCAATTTAAAGCCAATGAAATTCGTAATTTTCAGCTCGATCAATTATTTTGTTTAATCTATCTTTCTCTTACTTCTACACAACTAACATATCAAACAAATGACTATCTAGAAGATATCTTACCCATTCTGTTTCAAACTTTTGAAGCAAAGAAAACAAGTGATATTACTTCGATTATTTTTTCAGTTCAACGAAGATTACTCTCTTTTTTTAAAGATGATATGATCCATACTTATTTTGGTTATCTACCTTTAAATAAACTTCAGGAACCTTCCTCGTGTAGTAGCCGTGCTAAAGAGTTACAAAACGATGATGAACAAGAAGGACTTGAAGAAAGAAATAGTGAGGATGAAAAATTTTCGACTTGGCATAGAGAAAGTAAAAATAATGAAAATGATGATAATTTTCTAAGCTTTGAAGTAGAAAGTGGGACGAAAACAGCAATTAAAGCGAATTTCGCTAGAGAACAAGAGGACCAAGACCAGGCAATTGGTAATGCATTCGGTTCTTCACAACAAGGTGAGAATAAACAGTCCAAGCAATCTGATGCCCATGAAACAAACAATTCATCAAATAACATTCACCAAAATCCGTATGGGAAATATAATAGTAACGTTTCCATTAAGTATCTTTCTCCTGTAAATCAATCTGCTAACGATAAAAAAGAATATTCCACTTTATCTGCCGTAGTATCAAAGGATGTCAAAGAGTTAAGGAAAACGATCGAAAAATCGTTAGAAAATAAACAAAATGCACCTACAGATAAGTATTACGGTAGACTAAATAAAAAATGGATAAGACTATTTACAGATGATAATCCAAAAATGTTTTATAAAAAGCAATCTGTTTCGAAGGAGTTAGATGCTGTTTTTTACTTATTAGTTGACTGCTCTGGATCAATGTTTAATAAGATGGATGAAGTTAAGAAAAGTGTTATTCTATTCCATGAAACATTGAAACAACTAAAAATTAGTCATAGTATAAGTGGTTTTTGGGAAGATGCATCGAATGCTTCAAAAGAAAATAAACCAAACATATTACATCAGGTCATCCCATTTTCACAGTCACTTCATCCTTCAAGTGGTCCAAATATTATGCAGTTACATGAAGAAGAAGATAATCGTGATGGATTAATGATTCGAATCGTTTCTGAAGAGCTCGCTAAAAGACCGGAGAAACATAAGTTTTTACTTGTATTTACAGACGGTGAGCCTTCTGCTTTAGATTATTTTCAAGATGGAATAATTGACACCCATGAAGCAGTAAAGCAAGCAAGAAAACTAGGAATTGAAGTAATTGGGACTTTTATTGAAGAAGATGAACATCAAGAGGAAACAGTGCAATTAATGAAAAATATTTATCAACATCACTTTTTAATTGCGTCTGGAACTGAGGATTTAAGACTTCAATTAAAACCAATGTTAAAAAAATTATTATTAAGAAGCATAGATTAAAGAAGTTGTCCATAAAATGAAAGAAGAAATAGGCCACGTAATTGAATTGCCTATTTCTTTCATTTTCTTCTTTTTTTTCAGAATTTTCGTAGAGTTTGTCGAACAGATTTACATATCGAAACGTACTTTCCTATTGATTTTTGAATTTAAAGAGAGTACGATAAATTTTGACGACTTAGAGAGAAACATATTTTGAAAAAAGCTAGTGTAAGACCACTAGTTTGTTTTGTATTTAAGGGGGATTAGAAGATGCCTACTTCATTAAAGGCAACATTTTCACGTGTACGCTTCGTATTACTAGTTGCATTAGTAGTTTGGCTAAAGACGTATTTTGTTACTCTATTTGGATTTGATTTGAAAATTGATACGTTTTTTCAAAATGTAATATTATTTATTAGCCCTTTAGCTTCTTCACTATTTTTAATAGGATTTGCGCTTTTCTTTAAAGGGAGTAAACGAAATACAATAGCCCTTTTAATCAATTTCATTTTAACAATCATATTATGTGGTAACGTACTTTTTTACGGTTTCTTTAATGATTTTGTTACTTTACCGGTTCTATTTCAAACAAGTAACATGGGAGACTTAGGTTCAAGTGTTAAAGAATTAGCAGGCTTTAAAGTACTCTTTATGTTTGCTGACATACTTGTACTCTATATTTTACTAAAGAAATTTCCAAAGCTTTCACATACTGGTAGAGTACCTGCTTTTATGAAATCAGCATATTACCTTATTACAATTGCAATTGCAGTTGTAAACTTAGGCCTTGCTGAAGTGGAGCGCCCTGAATTACTTACTCGATCATTTGACCGTGAAATGTTAGTTAAAAATCTTGGTTTATATGTATATCAAGGTTATGATTTATCTCTTCAAACGAAGACATCAACTCAAAAAGCATTTGCAGATAGCAGCAAATTAACTGAAATTGAAAACTATGTAAATAGCAATGGTGTCAAAACAAATGCAAAACTATTTGGAAAATATAAAGGTAAAAACGTAATTGTTATTTCTCTCGAATCAATGCAAACCTTTACAATTGGTGCGAAAGTGAATGGAAAAGAAATTACACCATTCTTAAATCAATATATAAAAGAAAGTTATTATTTCGACCACTTCTATCATCAAACTGGTCAAGGTAAAACATCTGATGCAGAATTTATCATTGATAATTCTTTATATCCTTTAGATCGTGGTGCTGTTTATTTCACACACGCAAATAATGAGTATATGGCAACTCCAGAGTTATTAAAAGATAAAGGCTATTATTCAGCTGTTTTCCATGCAAATAATAAAAGTTTCTGGAATCGAAATGTAATGTATCCTACTTTAGGTTATGATCGATATTTCAATGAAGTAGATTTTGATATTAATGACAAAAATTCAGTTAACTGGGGATTAAAGGATGAAGATTTCTTCCAACAATCATTACCTCTTTTAACACAATTAAAACAACCATTCTATAGTCGCTTTTTAACATTATCAAATCATTATCCGTTCACATTAGATCCTGAAGATCAATTAATTGATCAGTTCAATTCTGGTGATGAAACATTAGATCGTTATGTAACAACAGTTCGTTATATGGATGAATCAATTAAGCATTTTATTGAAGGTTTAAAACAGTCAGGACTTTACGATAATACGATTATTGTTATGTACGGAGATCATTATGGTATTTCTGAAAATCATAATCGAGCAATGGCTCAATTCCTTGGTAAAGATGAAATTACTGCTTATGATCACATCGATTTACAACGAACTCCATTAATTATTCATTTGCCAAAACAAGAAACTGGCCGAACAATTTCAAAGGTAGCTGGTCAAATTGATGTTAAGCCTACGATACTTCATCTATTAGGTGTTGATACAAAAACGGATATTGAATTTGGAAAAGATTTATTTAGTCCAAATCATCCAGAATTTACTGTTTTCCGTGATGGTAGTTTTGTAACGAGTAAATATTACTATGCAGCTGGATCGAATGCATTCTATGATCGCTTTACAGGTGAAAAGGTGGATGTAGATAATCAAGAATCTAAGCTTTTAATCGATAAAGCGAAAAAAGAGCTTACGCTTTCAGATAACATTGTTTATGGAGACTTATTCCGATTCTATACGAATAATAAGTATAAAACTGGAACGATGAAGACAATAACTGAACCAAATCAGTAAGAGGTGCTTTTACAAGCATCTCTTTTTGTTATAATATGGTATTTATACGTAAGGTTTAAAATATTACATACATTTATATTTTTTAGAAAAAGAAAAGGAGGATATTACTTGTTTAAAAATTCTAAATTACTATTTTGGACTGTCGAATTTCTCTTACTTTTTTTAGTTTTATTCGTAGGGACAAAAATATCATTTTTATTTAAACCAATTGGCATTCTATTTAGTACATTATTTGCTCCAATTCTAGTTTCGGTCTTCCTTTATTTCTTATTTGCACCGCTTATCGATTTTTTAGAACGTAAAAAAGTCCCTCGTTCAATAGGAGTTTTAGTTCTATATTTAGTACTTATTTTAGTTGCTGTCATATCTATTATTAATGTATTCCCTACTCTAACGGAACAATTTAAAGATTTAGTAAATAATATGCCAATGATTGTTAACCAGGCGACAAGTAAATTCGGATTATTAGAGCAATGGTTAGGAAATCAAAATTATGTTGAAATTAAAGATTTACAGCAAAAAGTTTCAGATTATGCGCTTGTATTTATCGGTGGGGTTACTGGTGGAATTGGTGCGATATTCAATATATTAAGTAATGTCACATTAATCATCTTAACAGTTCCATTCATTTTATTTTATATGTTTAAAGATGGACACAAATTCCCTAAAGCAATGTCACGCTTCTTACCGGAAAGCTTACGAAATGAAGCAATTCATATTGCAAAAGAAACAAGTGAAACCTTAGCATCATATATCCAGGGACAAACACTTGTATGTATTTTTGTAGGGATTGGAACTTTTATCGGTTATAGCATTATTGGACTTCCAAATGCATTAATATTAGCGTTAGTTTCAGCTATAACAAATATTATTCCTTATTTTGGACCATTTATCGGTGGTGCTCCTGCCGTCATCGTTGCAGCACTTATCTCACCAAAAATGGCTTTGTTCGTTGTACTTATCATTTTAATTGTTCAACAAGTTGATTCTAATTTAATATCCCCTTACATCATGGGTAAAAAGTTAAACATTCATCCACTAACGATCATTCTTTTATTATTATTTGCTGGAAACTTTGCAGGTGTAATGGGGATGATATTGGCGGTTCCTACTTATGCAATTTTTAAAGTTGTTGTTGTGAATATTTCTAGAATCATTCATCTAAGAAAGAAGGCCAAATTTGCAGATAAAATAATAGATGATGACCTAGATAATCAGATTGAAATAAATATTATTGATGAGACTGATATAAAGAAAAAAGACTAACTAAATAGTAAAAGTCGGAAACTAAGTTTCCGACTTTTTTAAATGCTGTATTACTTCTCTCTATTCAACAACCATTCTTTTCTCCACAATCCACCTGCATATCCTGTCAGTTTACCATTTGAACCGATTATTCGATGGCAAGGAACAATTATACTTAATGGGTTGCGTGCATTTGCATTTGCTACCGCTCTAACAGCTTTGGGATTTCCAATTCGTTTTGCTAAATCAGCATATGAAGCAGTTTCACCATATTTTATTTTGACTAACTCTTTCCAAACGCCCTCTTGAAATGGAGTTCCTTTCGCAATAGAACGTAACGTAAATTCTTTTCTAGTTCCATTGAAATATTCGATCATTTCGTTCGCAGCTTTTTTTAAGGAGAAAGGAACAATCTCTGTGACTTCCTCTTCCCCCTCTTTAAGAAAATCAATAAAAGCTACTCCCTCTTCATTTCCGACGATTCTCATCATCCCTATTGGTGTGTTTATGTAGGCCGTTTCTAATTGATTCATTTTCTTTTTCTTCTCCTATTCAAATTGTAAATTAGAAGCTATTATTCATTTCTTGTGTAGTATACTTTACTTTGAAAAATACTCCATCGGTTCCTTGCACTCGTTATAGCCATTTTTTTTATAAAAATTAATCCCACTTTCACTTGGCCAAACAATTACAAATTTATAATTCATTTCATCAATCCATTTATTAACTGTCATTAACAATTTGCTACCTATACCTTTTCCTCTATATTCCTCAATTGTATACACATTTGTCATAAAAGCAAAAGGCCGAGTGACTCTACCTGGTCTTGGAACTTTTTGAACTAATTCTATGTAGATATGTGATACAATCTTCCCGTTATTTTCAGCTAACCAGATAAACCAATTATTACCGCTAATAACATTTAATAAGAATGTATGACATTCATCAAAAAATTGATTATAACTAGTATCTTGTATTTTCCCAGTTAAATCATCTTCTAAAGTAAAATCCCATCTCATTTTTATTAATTGATTTATATCTTTTATTTCTGCCAATCTAATTTCCAAATTCTCATCCCCTTTACAACTTTTAATGAATTTTGAATTTGTTTGGACTAAATTTTATTTCAACAAATTTACGATACTTCCTGCATAATAAAAAGGACCTGTTAGTAACGGTCCTAAGTGTTTTTATTTGGATCTTTTCTAAAAAATTTTTGCCTTTTATTTCTACTGAGCTTCTTTAATGCAAAGTTGATACCACTATTTGCTAATCATCTGTTCCTAATACATCTGTATTTGGTGGTACATAGCCCATATGACGTGCCATTGATACGATTTGACCTTTATGATGATATTCATGTGTGATTGTATGTATTAGTAGTTTCATAGGAGTAATAGAAATTTCATCTCCTGATTCTCTCCAAGGAATATGTCTTTGAATGGGCAGATTCATTTCTTCTGAAAAAGTATCGATTACCTCATTTAAATATGTATCAACTAAATCAAACCGTAATTTTATATCTTCTAAACTTATCTGTGAAATATTCTCTTTAGGCGTTAATGGTCTCTTAGTTTTTAATAAAACATATGAACCAAGCCAAGCAATATAACAGTCTGCAGTATGCACAAGTGCTTCTTTAATACTTTGGAATCCAAAACCATCTAATTGACGGCTAAAATCATCAGGTTTTAACTCACTACAAAAGTTAAGAAGTGTTATACGATTTTGTTTCACCCATTTGTACTCGTTTTGATTCACAGCATTTCCCTCCGAAATAAGTTCAGATTAAAAGCATTTAAACAAATAGCTTTAAACTTACTTGTACGATTAGTAAAACTGAAACTGATATTAAAAAAATACGAGCTAGCTTATTTGGAACGTATTCTGCAAATCTTAGACCTATCTGATTTCCAATTATAGACGCAGCTGCCATCGTTAACGCAATTTTCCATTGGAAATGGCCAGTCATATAAAAGATAATGAATGCAGATAAGCAGCTACCAAAATTTAGTACTCTTGCTAATTGAACTGAATTAACATAAGTAAAACCTTTTTTTATAAAGTAAAGTATAGCGAAGGTCGATGATCCAGGTCCAAATCCACCATCATATACTCCAATCCCTGTTAAAATACCTTTATCCAGCAGTGTCTGATGTTCAATTGTATTCACATTAGAAGATTCATAGTTCCATTTTTTACTTGCAAAGGTTAACCATAGTGAACCTGCCAATAACACTAATGCGACAATATTCATTACGTGTTCATCTAACCTACTAGTGATAAATGATCCTATCCCCCCACCTATGAATGAGACAAGAATAAATTGAAAAATTAATGAAAATGAAAATTCCTTTTTACGTAAAGTGTAGAGAATACTACTAAAAGATCCTAAACCTGAAGCAAACTTATTTGTAGCGATTCCTGTCTGAATAGGGATTCCTAGAAAAATCATCATCGGAAGTGTGATTAATCCTCCACCTCCTGCTAACGTTCCAACAATTGCTGCACCAATTCCTAATATAAAAAGCAACCACAATGATTCCATCATACATTCTCCCTTTTTTCTCTCTACACCTACTATACAACAACAAATTTTTAGAAAAAAGTGAAAAATAAAATCCTCATCTGCAATTGATGAGGATTTTATTTTAAAAAATACTTAAATTATATCGTTGTGCTAAGAGTTCTAATAATTTTATACCAGCTATACTATTTCCTTTTTCGTCAAGTGAAGGTCCGTATACGCCAATTCCAAATCGACGTGGAACAGCTCCCATTACACCTCCGGATACACCGCTTTTAGCTGGAATCCCGACCTTTATCGCAAATTCACCTGACGCATTATACATTCCACATGTTACCATAAATGTATTACAGATTTTCGCAACTTTTTCAGGGATGATTTGCACCTTTGAGATCGGGTCCCATCCATCTAGAGAAAAGATTAGGCCTATTCTTGCCATTTCAACACAGTTTATCTCGATCGCGCATTGTCTCGTATACAGATCTAATATTAATTCGACATCCTCAGTAATAATTCCATGTTCTTTCATGAAGTAACAGAGTGAACGATTTAAATGTGCTGTTTCAAATTCTGATATTGCTACTTCCTTCGAATATGACAGTTCGGAATTACCAGTTAATTCTTTCATAAAGTCTAATAAGCGATTGAACCGATTATTAATACTGTGTCCCTTAATCATACTTGTTACTGCTAGAGCTCCTGCATTAATCATTGGGTTTAATGGTTTACCAGCAGAACGCACTTCTAATTTTGCAATTGAATTAAACGGATCACCTGTAGGTTCCATCCCTACTCTTTCAAAAACATAGTCTTCTCCACGATCGATCAATACTAATGCTAACGTAATCACTTTAGAAATACTTTGCAATGTAAAGCGAGTTTTTGTACTACCTGCTTCAAAATGTCGTCCATCCGGTAAAAAAACTGCTAGTGACAAATCCTTTTTATTTGCTTTCGCAAGTGCTGGAATATAATTAGCTACTTTTCCATATTGAATGAATTCCTTCGCCTCTTCAATAAGGTCAAGTAACTCCTCCATTTTTTGCACTTCCTTTTCTTCACGAAACTTATGTTCAGTCATTTTAATCACCTAAATTCGTATTTAATAATCATTTTATTCATTTAACAGATTTAATTTGTCAAAGTGATAAAAACACCTAGTTATCTAGGTGTTCTTTTAGTATTAGCTGTTTTATTTCTCGAATTTCTTTGATCTTTTTGTGGACCTCGCCAATCCTTATTTGGTCCTGTTTTAGAAAAGGTTTGTCTCTTAGATGATTCATTTCGATTCCTTTGTTTAGAATCCCCTGAACTAGATCTATTTTTATCAGCGTATTGACTTCTTTGTTCTTGATGAGATTCTCCCTGTGATCTTTGAGCATTACTAGTTTTCGAATCACGATTTGGTCGATCTGAACGCAGTATTGAGCCTCTTGAATCCCTTGTAGCTCTTGAGTCCCTTGAAACTCTTGAATCTCTTGAAACCACTGTACCTCTTGAGTCCCTTGAATCTCTTGAATCTCTTGAATCCCTTGTTACTCTTGAATCTCTTGAGACTCTTGAATCTCTTGAATCTCTTGAATCCCTTGAATCCCTTGAATCCCTTGTTACTCTTGAATCTCTTGAGACTCTTGAATCCCTTGTTACTCTTGAACCCCTTGATCCTCTTGAATCTCTTGAGTCTCTTGAATCTCTTGAATCTCTTGAATCCCTTGTACCTCTTGAATCTCTTGAATCTCTTGAATCCCTTGAATCCCTTGAATCCCTTGAATCCCTTGAATCCCTTGAATCCCTTGAATCCCTTGAATCCCTTGAATCCCTTGAATCCCTTGAATCCCTTGAATCCCTTGAATCTCTCGAATCTCTTGAGTCTCTTGAATCTCTTGCACCTCTTGAATCCCTTGTACCTCTTGAACTTCTTGAACCTCTTGAATCTCTTGATTCCTTTGAATCTCTATCTCTTGATTCCCTTGAATCTTCCTTTTCAACTAAATTAATACGTTTAATAGTAAGATTAAGTTCTTTCTCAATCATTCTCATTTCTTGGAAATCCTTTGATGTAACGAAGGTAATCGCAATACCTGTTTCTCCAGCACGACCCGTTCTCCCGATACGGTGAACATAACTTTCAGTATCTTGAGGTATATCATAGTTAAATACGTGCGTAACTCCTTCAACATCAATTCCTCTAGCAGCAACATCAGTTGCAACTAGGTATTGGATTTTCGCTTCTCTAAATAGCTTCATAACTTTTTCGCGTTTACCTTGTGTTAAATCTCCGTGAAGTTCTTCTGATAATAACCCTTTCCCTTTTAATTGCTCATTTAACTTATTCGCTCTTCTCTTCGTTCGACAGAAAATGATTGCAAGATATGGCTGGGTTTCTTTAAATTGATTTAACAATGCATTTAATTTTCCACGATCTGTTGTTTCAATTACAACTTGCTCGATTTCATCTAAAGTAATTCGCTTAGCTTTTATTCGAATAATCTCCGGTTTTTTCATGTAACGTTTAGCGAGTGACTGAATTTGTTCAGGCATTGTCGCTGAAAATAATAATGTTTGTCTTGATTGTGGTGTTTGATTAATAATGTCCTCCACTTCATGAAGGAATCCAATGTGTAGCATTTGATCTGCTTCATCAAGTACTAGAAAATCTATTTTCTCTAGATTAATAGTGCCTCTTCGCAAATGATCTAATAGCCTACCAGGTGTTGCGATAATTAAATGTGCGCCGCCTTTTAGCTTACGAGCTTGTTGATCTACGTCTTGACCACCATAGACTGCCAATACACCAAAATCCTCACTCACAATCCTTCTTGCTTCAGCCGTTATTTGAATTGCAAGTTCCCTTGTTGGTGCTACAATCAACGCCTGTGTATGCGGTAATTCTAAATTTATTTTTTCAAGGATCGGAAATAAGAATGCAAATGTTTTACCAGTTCCCGTTTGAGCCTGTCCAATTAAGTCTTTACCTTCGAAAACAATCGGAATGGCTTTTTCTTGTATTGGAGTAGGTTCGTTAATACCTAATTCAGTTAAATACTCAGTTAATTCTTCACTTAAACCTAATTTCGTAAACTTATTCATTTAGTCGTTACCTAACTTTCTAATTTATTACATCTATTAATAACAATTCATAAAACAATCGATCAATTTTTTAAACAGCCTTTTCATTTTATCATATCGCTTCTAAAACTACTTAAAAAATCTTATATTACATTATTATCTAAAATTAAATTATTAATTACCTTTTTTCTGTAATTACATTTTAATATTCGATTTGTGTGTATTGTATTTTCTCGCCAGGATGCCCGCTTTCCGTGGGGCGTTCGGTGAGCATCCTTAGGCCCACACGATGTGGATCATGCCATTCGTTCGACAGGACGTCGTGGTATTAGCAGCATACCTACCTTTTTGTCCACTGCAGAGTCTTACCAGTACCGTTGCCCTCACAGTAGTTTCGGATCTTCCACTCCAATCATTTCTTTAACAACAGATTGCTTTAACATACCCTAAAAAATACAATCTTTTAGTAAAGAAGCTAAAAAAACTCGTTCTTATAATAAGAACGAGTTTTGAAGTTAATTAATATAGTATGAATCTACTTGATAACCTTGATTTTTTAAGTAATCTAGTATTCCAAGATAAATGCCTTTTGCTGCTTCTTGTTGCCATGAAGAACTATTAAGCTTTACATTATCCTTTGAATTATCAATAAATCCTAGTTCTGTCAGGATAGATGCCATCGAAGATTCACGAATTACATGGAAGTTTCCACTTTTCGTTCCGCGGTCTTTTAACTTCAGCTTTTCAACTAATCGCTTTTGTACAAAACCTGCAAGTAATTTACTATCTTGCAACTTAGTTGGACTAACAGCACTTGTACTTACGATGGACATCGAGCTTGGTGCTGCTAGAGCAGCAGCTGTACTCATGCCTTCTGCAGATTCTGAGCTGCTAGACATAGCTGATTTTGCGCTAGTTTGTGAAGTTCCGTAATAATAAGTTTCCGTTCCATCACCAGTATGAGAAGGAGTTGAATTAATATGAATACTAATAAAAGCATCCGCTTTTTTTGATTCAGTGAAATCTACACGTTGCGTTAATGTTGGATACACATCAGTTTCACGAGTATAGTAAGAATTAATTGGTAGTTTTGCTAAGTAACCTTTTAAATACTGAGATACCTTTAAAACGATTAAACTTTCTTTTAAAGTAACTCCACTGCTTGTTTTAAAAGAAGTTCCTGGATCACTTCCACCATGCCCTGGATCAATTACAAGTTTAAAATCCCCAAGCTCTGCAACTTCTTTTTCAACCAACTGGATATACGTTTTACTTACCCAGCCATTTGTTGTACCAGAAGTGATCTGGTACCATCCATTGTTTTCACCTGTTACTGAAACAATTGTTCCACTTGTTAAAGCTTTAATTGTATCGTATGAAGTTCCTGGACCTTTTCTTACATTTAATGATGCTGCCGTAACCTTACCATACGTATCCTTCATTGGAATTGTTGGAGTTGTAGGAGGAGTCGTACCTCCGTCAGTAGGTGGAGGTGTGGTAGGAATTGACGCTACTTTAATATAGTTCGCCATTACCCAACCATAGCCCTTACTTGTCTTAATTTTGTACCAAAGATCTTTTTTTTCAACGATTGATACTTTTCCACCCTTACTAAGGCTAACAAAAACTGTACTCGTATTTACTGGTTCCAGTCTTACATTTAATTTCGTTGCTGTAATTGTACCAGTATCGATAACTGGAAGAGTTTGCGAAGCTGTTTCATTCACATATTTCGCCATTACCCAACCATAACCTTTGCTTGTCTTAATTTTGTACCAAGGACCATACTTTTGTACAATTGAGACTTTCGCGCCCTTGCTTAGGGTCACAAATATTTTACTCGTATTTACAGGCGTTGTTCTAACATTTATTTTTGTAGATATTACTGTTCCTGTAGACAAGACGGGTAATGCGGTCGAAGGATTAATTTGACCTACTTGATTGGTTGCTGCCATACTTCTGTTCATCTGATTAGATGAAATAAATAGACTACTAGTCGTAAGTGATAGAATCATTACAAATTTCGATAGTTTTCTTCCTAATGTTTTGTTCATTACTAAACCCCTTACTCTTGAGATCTCTATACAATTATAGCACTTATAATGTTACAATTAAGTAACAAATAGCCTATTAACATACTATTTTAACGAAAAATTATTATTCAAAATAAGTAATTCATTACTATGTATAGAAAATCACAATTCTTACCAAATAAGACAAATGTCACAAAATATCAATCAAAATCAACATTTACTGATTAAAATGCGTTAAGAATTTTGTGCTAAATAAATTTAAAGTATAATAGTAAAAAGTAAAATTATTATTCTTTTCAGGGATTAACTACTATTTAGCATTTTGGTTAAAGGAGAGAACGCGATGAATGGAATTTTGGATATTGTTCTATTTTGTGCTGATACAAACTTGTCAAAGGAATGGTATGAGAAAGTTGGATTTGAATTTTTGCGCGAACACGATCAAATGTATTGGTATAAAGTTGGGCATGGCGAGTTAATGCTTCATCCAAGTGATAAAAAGAATTCAAATGCAGACGCTGTTTTTCAATTTGTTGTGGATGATATTTCATCGCTTTTTAAAAAGATTATAGATAAGGAACTGACACCATTAGATTTTTCAGATGGTATTCAAGTTTTAGAAGAACCTGCCTTAAGACCGTGGGGATATAAAGAATTTTGCTTACGTGACCCAGATGGTTATATTTGGGCATTCGTTGAGAAATAATTTTAGCATTTTGTTGTAAACTTTATTACTTATAATGTATGAGAATTCTAAAAAATTTTGGATATATAAAAAACCCCCAATGTAATTAACTAAGAAGGTTACATTGGGGGTTTTAATTAACTAAAGTATTATAATTCATAGCTCTTATCAGTGAATCGCTTAAAATTTAAAATAAATAAATGGATTAAATGTACTTGCGACAACGTACGATAGTGACACTAGTAACAGTAGGCAGTACCATCCAGCTTCTCCAAGTTGAAAACCAAAGTAGGTTATCTTACTTTTTGAAATTAGATAGTCACTTACTTTATGAGCAACAATTTTACCAATTGGAGTAGCAGCTAGAACAGCTAAGATGAATAAAATTCCATATTCAGACACATAGAAATTATTTGAAGTTTCCCATAGTCCAGTTCCATTTATTCCAAACATCGTTTTTATATAAGCGAAAGCATACGGGAATGTAGCCGAACGGAAGAATACCCATCCGATTACGACAATAATTAAAGCATATAAATGTTGAATAACTCTTGGTAATGCTGCGATAATCTTTCCGAAGCCTCCACGCTCTAATGCTATCCAAAAACCATAATATAAACCCCAAGCAATAAATGTCCAGCTAGCACCATGCCATATTCCAGTTGCTAACCATACAATAAATAGATTTCTGTAAGTTTCTAAATTTGATCCTCTATTTCCACCTAGTGGGATATACAAATAATCTCTAAACCACGTTCCTAATGAAATGTGCCACCTTCTCCAAAACTCTGCTACAGAACGAGAAATATACGGATAATTGAAGTTTTCTAAGAAATGGAAACCAAACATTTTTCCTAAACCAATCGCCATATCTGAGTAACCTGCAAAATCAAAGAAAATTTGTAATGAATAGGATAGTATACCGATCCAAGCCATGCCCGTTGTCATTTGATCTGGAGATTGAGCGAAAATTTGATCCGCGATTAATCCGAAATTATTTGCTAAAAGCATCTTTTTAGCTAATCCAATAATGAAGCGTTTAATTCCATAAAAAATTAATTCTAAACTTTCTGTACGCTTATTTAATTCATTTGCAACAGTTTGATAACGAACGATTGGTCCTGCAACTAACTGAGGGAACATTGTAATATAAAGTGCTAAATTTAGTGGATTCTTTTGAACTTTTCTTTCTCCACGATAAACATCTATTACATAACTAAGCGCATGGAAAGTAAAAAATGAAATACCTATAGGTAATGGTATAACTGGAACATTTAGCGATAATCCAGTTAAACTTTCTATATTGTCAGCGATAAAATTGGTATATTTAAAAATTCCTAGAATGAATAGATTGCATGAAACCATCGCAATCATAATCCATTTTATCTTAGACTTTTTCTCCCTATTCTTATCAACTGCTAGTCCAAAGAGATAGTTCATTACGATTGAGAAAATCATTAACCATACATAAGTCGGTTCTCCCCATGCATAAAAAAACAAACTAGCAATCAGCAACCATAAGTTCTTAATCGAACGAGGAATAATAAAGTATACTAAAAGTACAATTGGCAAAAACCAAAACATAAAAACTGTCGAACTAAAAACCATTCCCTTTTAATCCTTTCCAAAACAGAATTATCTATTGTAAGTACTCTGTAATATTTTTTTCTACCGCTGTCGTATTCGTTACAAAAATTACAACATCAGGCTTCTCAGATTTAATAAATTGAACTGCTGAACTATTTTTAAATCTCGAATCTACTCCGAAATATCGTGTATCAATTACATCTACTTCTTTAAAATGTTTTGTTAATAATGGAATAATAGGTTTAGCATATGAATCTTTAATAACTACTGCTTTCTTTTGAGAGATCGGTTTCGAATTTTTGTAACGAATCAATGCCTGATTTAACCCAAAGAATACATATCGATCTGTATACGGATTAAACTCTGTCAACTTCTCAGGAAAAAATACTGGATCATCACATTTATTATCTTTATCAATACACGCTTTTACAGTTGGAGAGATAATATCATTTGTCGGAACGATCATTTTATCCGAATCTGTCACAAAAGATAATGTTGTAGAACGTGCATATGATCCGTTAAAATCTAAACCCTTCTTTTGAAAATTATAAGTTTTCTTTGGAATAGGTTGTCCTATTTCTGGAATCTCTTTGTTTACTTCTGAAATGATTTTTTGATACCCAATAAACGCACCATTCATATTCCAATGATGATCTGTTTTAAAATAAATATTTTCTTTCGGTTGTTTACGAAGCTCCTTATCGATATCAATTAAGTGAAGCGAAGGAACTGTCTTTAAACCTGTTTTTAATGCTTTGACGCTTTCTTTTCCATAGCTTGGAAGATATGTAGGTAATTCTGTTTCAAAGAATACCGACTTATGTGGAATAATACTATAAAATACCGGTATACCTGCATTTGTAATTTCTTTAGTAAAACCTTTTAATTCATTAATTAAAGTAGTAGGATTTTGTTTATAATTTTGTTGTATGATAAATCCACTATTTGAACGATAATATTTTTTTGGGCCAATTTCGGCAATTTTTTGATCAATCACTTTATATTTAAAGATTCCATTTATCTCTAGCATTTTATTTCTTAAAGGATATTGATCACTGTGATAAGTTTCATATTTTTTAAAATACTCGCCACTCTTAAATTCATCCGCTGTCAACACTGGTTTAGTTGCTAAACTTCTATTTTCGATTACCGATACTTTTCGATCTGGTAAGACCATTGTTAAAAATAAACTTCCAAATAGTATCCCAAAAAAGAATAACGAAATTATTATATTACTAAAATTCACTTTAGAATTCTTCATTATTGTTGCTTTACCTTTTGTTTATTTTTTATCACTAGCAAATCTAGTTCGTAAAGCAGCACCCCTCCTATTTTCTTAACTAGAGTTACTATTTAACAATTAAAGAACTTTTTATTAACTGAAATATTAATTTTTCATCTATAACTCATTTATTTTATAAGAGCACAGTAATTCAGTAAAGTATATTATGTGCATAAAAAGAAATTTTCATTTAAATAGTAATTATTAGTTTCAATTTAAAGCTTGTTTCAAACCTCGGTGCAATCGTACCTATGCGGTCTCACCTGTTCCGCTACCCTTTTAGGAGACTCGCATCTTACACTCCAACTAACCTCTTTCAAATCAGTTTGATTTAACTAACCTTTTTATAAAGGAATATTCTTTTAGTAAAGAGCCTATTTTAATAAGTATTATTACTATATGAATACATTAAAAAAAAGGGAATCTAGTTGATAGATTTCCCTTTTTTAATATAGTTAACTACTATTCCGATAATTTTATTTCTTTCTTTAGAAGACTCCCTTGCTTTCTATACCTATTAAACGTCGACCAGTTAGCTATGAATACTCCACTTAATATAAGTATTCCTCCAAAGGCCATAATGGCCTTTATTGGTTCATTTAATACAAAATAGCCTAGTACACTTGCGATTAAAGGTGAAACATACAACCATGTTGAAGGGAATACAGGATTTGTTTTAGATATTAACCAACTATAAAGTCCATGTCCCCCAATTGATCCAATAAACACTAAATATAATATTGGCCACTGTGCATCCCAAGTAGTTAAACTACTTAAATTTGGTTTCTCAACTAAGAGTGAAAATAATAAAAGTAAGATTCCTCCATATAACATTTGAACTGCATTTATTAGGAACGGCGATACTTCGTCATAATCGGTTAAAACTTCTTTCGAATTGATGGATCCAATGGCATAAAATATTTCACTTATTAAAACAGCAATACATGCTATGATCCATAAATTTGATACGTGCTGGCTCATACCGGGTAAACAAACACAAATAACACCTGTAAATGCCATTATCAGTGCAATTAACTGCTTACGTTCGATTCTTTTTTGCTTACGACTTAATTGGATTAATACAATCATCATCGGCCCTGTAGCTGATAAAACTGCAGCCAAGCCCGAAGTAATGTACTGTTCTGCCCAGTATAATGATGAAAATGTCATAAACGTTAAGCAAAACCCCATAAACATAAGTCTTTTTGAGAATATAAATGATCTGATTTTCTTCCCTTTAAGAAGAAAAAATAAAATAACGATTATTCCTGCGATTGTAAATCGAATTCCTGCTGAAAATAACGGAGAGACGCCAGATTCAATTCCAAATTTAATTGCAAGAAATGTCGTTCCAAAAATAATACAAACAAAAATATAATTAATAATGACCATTTCATCACCCCTTTGATAAACGTATTATATTAAACACAGTGTATAACAGTACAATTGCGTGTATAACAGTTAGATTTTTTTTATTGACTATTTAACTATTATTTTCTAACGTATAATCAAAAACAAATAAGGCGGAATAGATGAAAATTCATATCCATAAGAAATCCACAGTCCCTTTTTACTTACAAATATGTAATCAAATTGTTCAACGGATTCATAGTGGTTTACTAAATCATAATGAGAAATTACCTTCTTTACGGCTACTATCGGAAGAATTAGCAATCAGCGTATTAACAATTAGAAAGGCTTATAAATGGCTAGAAGTAAATGGATATGCCACTATAATACAGGGAAAGGGGGTATTCATTAATAAAAAGGTATCCAAAGTCGTACCAATTGAACAAAGCTCTAGTTGGCAACAATCTTTAGGTATCAACGTAGTTCGCTCACAATACTTAATGAATAGAAAACCTGTAAAATATGATTTTTCAAAAGCAGTAGTTTATCCACGCCTTCTCCCTAATAAATTTTTGGCAGATGAAATGCAAAAATTATTAAATAAAGATGCTTCTATTCTTACCACTTATGGACCTGTTCAAGGGGATAGAGAATTACGCATTGAAATCTCAAAGCATTTATTAGCGTTTCAACAGATTAAATCAAATGCAGACAATCTATTAATAACAAGTGGAGTTCAACAAGGAATCGATCTAGTAGCTCAAGCAGTATTAAAACCTGGTGATTCGATCATTGTTGAAAGCCCATGTTATGGAGGAGCACTTGATATTTTTATAAATAAAGGGATTCATATCATTCCAGTTGAGATGGATCTTGAAGGAATTCGCTCGGATTTAATTGAGGAAGTTTGTCAAAAATACAATCCAAAATTACTTTATGTTAATCCTTCTTTTCAAAACCCTACTGGTATCTCAATGAGCAATGATCGAAAAATCGAATTAATTGAATTAGCAAAACAAAATAACTTCTTTATTTTAGAAGATGATTCCTTTAGTGACATTTACTTTGATAAGGCATTAAATCAAGTACCAATTAAATATTATGACAAAACAGATCATGTTATTTATATTAAAGGATTTAGTAAAACACTGGCACCTGGTATTCGAATTGCTGCTATGCTAGCTAACGGTCCAGTATTTGAATGGTTACACGCTGTAAAAGCTTCGATGGATGTGGGTAGCCCCTTACTAACTCAAAAAGCAATATTACCATTTTTGCGTACTGACCGAATGAGAAGCCATGTTGAAAAGCTACGAATTGCATTACAACTCCGAAGGGATACAAGTGTTAACATTCTTTCAAATCTTACAAATAAGCTTACATTCCAAATTCCTGAAGGAGGATTTAATTTATGGCTTACTGTTCATGAAACTCAGCTTGATATTTTTGATTTATTAGAAAAGGCTAATAAAGAGGATATTGCCTTCTTACCGGGAATTGCTTGCTATAATAAGGAAACAAATGCACAATCTTTTCGAATTAGTTACTCTTTAGTAAGTGAAAATGACTTATCAATTGGCTTAGAAAAGCTATGCAAAATAATTAATTCATTTTAACGAAATGCTGTTTTCGTAAACTTTGTTGCTATAAAAAAACACCCATCTTTTAGAAAAGAGCAAACGAAAAGGGGACCTAGTAATGGTCCTCCTCTTGTTAAATAAATCCTACATAAATTGAGCTGAAATTGTCGGACTCATACTTTCAATAACTGATATTCTACTGATAAAGGAGGTCATGAAGTGGATTTGCTTAAGAACATGAACGATGCGTTAAAGTATGTAGAAAATAACCTCACAAACGAAATTGATCTTAAAGAAGTAGCACGGATTGCTTGCTGTTCTGAACATCATTTTAATCGAATGTTTTCTTATCTTTCAGGGACTACACTTTCGGAATACATTCGCCGAAGACGGCTTTCATTAGCTGCATTTGAGCTCAAAAACAGCAGTATCAAGGTCATAGATACTGCAATTAAATACGGTTATAACTCACCTGATTCATTTTCAAGAGCATTTCATGCTTTACATGGTATAACACCATCGGAAGCGAGGGGGAATGGTCAAACGCTTAAAGTTTATCCACAGATGACCTTCCAGTTATCAATTAAAGGAGGTTGTGAAATGAACTATCGTATTGAAGAAAAAGAGTCGTTTCAAATAGTTGGTATACAAAAAAGAGTTCCTATTATTTTTAATGGTGTTAACCCTGGGATTGCCTCTATGTGGAAAAGTTTAGACGAAGAAACAATTAAACAACTAAAATTACTCTCGAATGTAGAGCCTGTCGGAATAATTAGTGCGTCCACTAACTTTTCAGAAAATCGAATGGAGGAAAAAGGTGAGCTTGACCACTATATAGGTGTAGCAACATCAAATGAATGTCCTAAAAATCTTAAGAAACTTGAAGTTCCAGCATCGACATGGGCTGTATTCGAAGCAATTGGTCCATTTCCTGAAACATTACAAAATGTGTGGGGACGTATTTACTCCGAATGGTTTCCCTCTTCAAACTATGAACAAATAAAAGGTCCAGAGATTTTATGGAATGAAAGTAAAGATATAACCTCAGCTACATTTAAAAGTGAAATTTGGATTCCTATTCAGAAAAAATAATAGCCTAAGTATTCTTTTATGATCGACGAGTCTTTTTTTACAGCTTATTTTTTGAAATGACACCGGAAACATAAAAAAGCGATTTTCAATAATTTGAAAATCGCTTTTGGTTATTAACTAAAAATACTACCAATGTGCTGGGACAGTTAAAGTTGATGGTAATTTTGTTTGGTCATCACCCTTCGCTGAATTAATCTGCGCTTGTGTAAGAAATATGCTCCCAGTTAGATCAGCTCCACTTAAATCAGCATCTCTAAAATCAACACCAATAAGATCGGCCATTCTTAGATCAGCTTTTCTTAAATCAGCTGCTATTAAATATGCTCCTCTTAAGTTTGCCCCTCGTAGGTCAGTACCTTTTAGATTAGCCCCCATCAGATCTATTCCACGACCAATCTTTTGACGTTTTTTCGAATTTTGTCCATTTTGACGAGCTTCACTCCTAACAAGTTCACTTGTACGTAGTAGCAATATGTTAACCTCTGTTCGATGTGTCGGTACGTCTAAATCAAGTAGGGATTCTGGATTAAGTAGTGTAAGTTGTTCTGTTTTATCTAGCATTTCTCTAAGGTCTTTATGGATTATACTTGCTTCCTTTAGGCTCAGTGCCTCAGTTAAATACCAAAGCATTTCATGAAGTTGTTTCATAATTGGAAACACGTCAAACATTTGATTGGCTAAATCTGAAGAATTACGCCAATCGTTTCCATTGAAAGTAATATTTGATACTTTTTGTCCAGCTCCGAAGCAATCAAATACTGTACAACCTTTAAAACCTAGTTCTCTAAGATTAGTATGTACCCCACATTTGAAATCTGAATTTAGGTTATGACAAGGTTTTCCTGCATCTTTATCAACAGCGAAGTCCGCAGATTCTGTAAATGGCAAAGCGACACAGCATAGCCCAAAACAGTTCTCACAGTCAGCTTTAAGGCTACTAATTTGTTCTATTGTATCTTGATTTTCAGCCATTTCCTGCACTCCTTCCTATTGTTTATATTATCTATTAATCTATACAAAAAATGATGGTTCCTATTAAATCAATAATTTACGATTTTTATCGTAACACTGAATAATTACTCAGTCAATTTTTGCCTGAATGGATTCGTTTCAATTCACCTATTCAAAAAAGATGGACCAAACAGAATGTCTCTGCTTGATTCATCTTTTTCTTTACTTTACAACAGTAATCGCTTTTGTTGCACTCGTATTTCCTTTTGAATCAATCGCGTTTACCGAAATTTTAGTTCCTACTTTTTGCTTAGGAATTGCTAACTTATAAGTTCCTGTGCTGTACACTTTAGCTTTATATAGTTTCGTACCAATCTTTACTTGGATTGTTAAATACTTTTCAGCTGTTCCTTGTACTAAAGTAGAAGTTGAATAAACCGCATTTACTGTCGGCATATTTGGTCCAACTCGAACGACATTTACTGAAGTAACTGAACTTATGTTACCTGAACTATCTTTTGCTGTAACTGAAATGAGTGTTCCAGCTTTTTGAACAGGTATTACTATTTTAAATCTTCCAGTTGAATATGCTTTAGTCGTATATGTCTTAGTACCAATTTTCGCTGTAACAGTAGAATATGCTTCACTTTTTCCAGTCACGTAGGCAGCATTGTTGTTTACATTATTTATCACAGGTTTGGCTGGAGCCAATTTATCAAGTACTTTGATGACAGTTGGATCACTTTCAAATCCTTCAAAGCTCGCAGTTATTGTTAAATTTGTACCAGCCTTTTGTATTGGAATGTTTAAGACAAATACTCCATTTGTATCTGTTTTTGCATTGGCTAAAACTTTTCCATTTGCAACTAATGTAATCATTGTGTCTGGTTCAGATTTACCAGTTAATTGTTTATCTACATTACTTACACTATTTACTTTAGGTGTGTAGATTTTATATCCTGTACGAGGTTGTTTTGTACTATATTGTGCCGAAAGCGTTGTACCAGGATAATAGAATGAGACGATATCTTGATAATTTTGATTTGACTCACCCATTTTTTTAGCTCCATATTGACTCAACCCTACTCCATGCCCATCACCTTTACCTTTAAGTGAAATGGAAGTAGTCGTTGCATTAGTATTAGTAACTAAATAACTTTGAATCTTTCTTAGTCCAATAGCTGCTCGAATTTTAGATGAAGCTACTTCAGTTAAATTTAAATGCTGCACTTTTAAACTTCCATCTGCCTCTAACTCACCTTTAACAATAAAATCAACAGCTAGATTCCCTTTTGACATTCTTCCACCTGACGAAGGCGTTGTTAAATCCAACTTATTAATTTTTACTATTTTTATATCTTTGCCGGAGTAACCATTTGATTTCATCCATGTTTTAATATTACTACTAATCTCTTGATCCACTTCGTTCGTAGTAGTCCACCATGAATCGGCATTTTTTAAATCTAATTTTGTCAAATCAATTTGCGTTTTATAAAGTGTTACATTCCATTCCTTAGCAATATCATATGGATCATTTTTAATTGGTAAATAAGGTAATGCAGTACTTCCCCATGCGTTAGCATTTGACTCCGTTTTCCCGCCATTACTAGCAGAAAAAACAGCATCAATTAATTGATTATTATATTTTAGTACTCGACTAAACGTATCCTCTACAGCTTTGGTGCTATTTATATTCCAAGTATAACCACCATAAACTTGATAACTAATCGTATCGTCGATAATTTTATTTGTATTAGCATATCTCATTGCATAAGTTCTAGCAGAGATTGTTTGTGCTTTTAATGCTTCAATATTCCAAGATGCAGGCATTTCGTTTGGTACTACCCCTTTAAGATAGTCTTCTATTGGAAGAGTATTAATCGGTCGCACGTAATTATTTTCATTTTTAAATGAAACATTCCCTAAATAACTTCTACCATTAATCATTAATGGAACATTGTAATTAAAAGGAACTAGATCAATACTTGGATAAGTTCCTAGTAGAACATCTCCTAGATAAAGTGAAACACCACTTGCAGCAACTTTAATTTTATACTCCGTATTAGCTTGTAACTTTATGCTTGAATTTTTTACTGCATAAACTTCTGCTGATTTAAGAGTTACTTCGCTTTTATTACCTAAGTAATTTACCAATTTGACTGAAATTAGTGGTTCTACCCCTTCAGCATTTACCTGGGATTTTAGCGGGAACTGAGAAAAAATAATTGCTAAAATTAGTGAAAAAGTAAATAATTTCTTCAACTTTTACATCGCCTCTTCCTATCCAATTAATCTATGTATCTACTATATTTTATTATTGTAGCATACGAATATAGTCGACTAATGAATATTAATAGGATTGAAATGTAATTTTAATGTATATTTAAAAACATTAATCTTTTAGATATTTAGATAGATGACTCTGTTAAAAAAAATGTTGATTCCGTTACAGGATGCTCCCTTCCCATGGGACGTGAGCTGATTCTTCTGGGCCAACATAATCTGGGGCATGCATGTGTTACGACAGGACGTCGTGGTATTTATCATGCCTACCTTTTTGACCACTGTAGGTTCTCACCCTTTTCGCTACTCCCATAGGAGTCTCGCGCCTTCCACTCCAATCAAATCTCTTTATTCGCTTCAAATCCTGTTAGATCTTTCAGAACAATGTGTTTTGTTTAATAGCAACAATAAACATTAACAAAGCGAAATAAAAAAAAAGCAGACCGAAAAGTAATCGACCTGCTTTTATACACATTATTTAATTGTTACTTTACTTAATTCTGGTACGAAATTTATCCACGTTTGGCCTGGTTCGAGGTCAATTTCTGTTCCATCAAGATTAAATGGAATAATACGGCCATTAACATTTTTCCATTCTATATCTTTCATTCTGCCATCGACTAAATAATAACCTTTTCCGCCACTTTTTAAGTCAACTGATCGACGGCCATAATCATCGATAATTTTATGCGTGGATTGAACGATTAAAATGTTTTTAATTTGCAGCTGTTTACCATTTAAAGCATCTTTCGCTACAACTCCATTTTGAAAACGTTGAAAATGTTTATTTGCTTCAGAATATTTGTACGTCACATTATTATCTGCATTATAGGAGTATTTAATAAACGCATCACTTATTTGTTTCCATGAATTATCAAAGCTCGGTGCTTCCTGTGTAAATGCTAATGGTGTAACTTTTTCAGTAAAGGAATAGTTTCTTTTTTCTACCCCTTTTTCAATTCCCTCTTTTAAAATATATGAATTATGTGGAGCTCGTCTAGTCTTATCTCTTTTAAATAAGGTTCCATCATAAATTAATCCATTTAATGAATCAATCAATCCAGCATCCATCATTTGTTTTGCCTTTGGGCTATTCCCATGACAAATAAATAAAGCATGATAACCATTTGCTAAATCAATGTAATAGTCTCGGGCACTTCGAACAGGGCCAATTTTTTCTGGTATATTGCTTTGAAAAATTGCTAAAAATCTCGTAATATCTCCTTCAGCTAAAATCTCATAAACGATGTCAGCATGATATAGACCGCTTTGTGGCCTTGCTAAATGAAAGTTGTTAACCATAACAGCTACAGGTCTTTGTTCACTAGCCTGACTTACTGGTAGTCCATTTAACGGTGCAAAAATTGTATCGATTTCTTCTTTTTCGACTACTTGTTCTTTTTTCGGTTCCTGACTCACTTCATTTTTAGTTGTTTTAACAGTTCGATCATCATGTTTACATCCAACTAATAGTAGGCTTAATGCAATGACTGATAAGATTTTCTTTTGCATGGATTTCCTCACAATACTTAGCTTATTTTATTAAATTGTATTAAAAATAACAGTAAATAGAAAGTTGTTTATGAGAATTTTTATAAAAATTAAAATATTTCCCCAATCTAAAAATTATACTTTTTATGATTATTTTCTCTTAAAATAGAAACAAAAAATTAATGTTCTTATTTTTATTGAACTTAAATATTGTATAAAGATAAAAATGAATAGAGGAGTTGACTTCTTATGATCGTAGTTCATTTTATTAATAAAAACACTGAACTATTAAACCAACTGCTCGATCGCGCCCCATCCGAAGGTGAGAATGTAGTAATAAAAGGGCGAAAAGGTACAGTATTAAGTGTTATTCCTATAAATGATAAACATGTTAACGTACTCGTCGAACTAGAAGTAATAAAAAAACCGCAATTTTTAGCAAATGATCCTAAAAAGAAAAGAAGATAATATTCTCAAAATTAAGTGGGTAACGTACCCACTCTTTTTTTTGAATTTATCCCCTTTACTAATATCTCTTAATTTATTATGACTATACTTTTTTTATAAAACTTTTACTGAATTAAATTTACTCATATTTCCTGATTTATCTTTAGCAAATACGAAAACTGTTAACCCCTTTTTTGGAGTTGCAATCTTGATTTTGTATTTCCCATATTTATCAGAAGTAGTCGTATATGTTCTACTTCCGATTTTAATAGTAACAATTACGTTTTTCTCTGTTTTACCGCTAATTATGGTTGTCTTTTGTGTAACTTTATCAATTGAAGGAATAACAGGTGCTGTTTCATCTTTTACAGTTACAGTAGTTGAAGCTTTATATTGACCATTTTTACTTGTAGCAACAACTGTTAAATTAGTACCTGCAAGTTGTAATGGTAAATCAATTGAGAAATCCCCTGATTCACTAGCGACCCCACTTGCTACCATCGTTGCACCAGAAAATACATTTATTTGTGCTCCACCTTGTGTAAATCCATTTAATTTAATATCTAAGTCAGTTACTGTATTTACAAATGGCGTAGTAAGTGGCTTAGTCACTGTGTATGTCGCGCCATCAGACATGCTTATACTATACTGATCTTCATTTAATGAAAACTGTGAAACAGTTATTGGAGTTGTACTAATACTTGTAAAATATTGAATGTTTTTTCCACTAGATTGGAAATCTAATTGTTTTATCGGATAAATACTGTTAAATAATGTTGATGCATATCCTCGAATCGGTGCTTTTTGTCCAAAATATTCTATTAAAGAGGATGGATTATGTTGTTTCAACGTTATTGAGTTGTTAAGCTGGATTGTACTTTGATCTACTGTCTGAGTTGGAATATTTTGACCAATATTAAACACTTGATCAGTCCTATGAAGTTTTTCCGATAGGATTTCATCTTGAATTAATGTTGCTTTACTAGCTTTTAAATAAACCATTGTACGGTACACTCGAACACCATTATAAAGTGTATGCTCACCCGTTAAAATTACACTTTCAGGATTTTCAATAAAATTAGTCATCTTAGATTTACCTATATTACTTGATGAAATTGGATAAGATTTCCCATCCACTGTAACGACATTATGTGCAAATGTTGTTCTCAAATATTTTTGATAGGAATCTTTTGTATCGTAATTATATTTACCACTATCAATGAAAATTTCTTTACCACTTTGAGATAGAATAAATGATAAATCATCAGCATGTTTGTGAGTCGTACTAAAATTACTAGCGTTAAATAATAATGAAGAAGACTTACTTCCCCAAGCATCACGAATAACAACTACTGAGTTAGAAACATTACTTACTAATGATGGTTGTTTACCTGATTTTCCTTTTGTAAGTACATATTCGAATTCAGGATCCAAGACTGAGTATGAGGTTGTTTTTGGTAACTTAGTATAATCAGAATCTCCTAATCTTGGAATAGTAAAATCAGATAATACTAACTTTGAGAATGCATTTTGTTCTTTTAATAAAAATTGTGTTAATTCTTGATCTTGAGCAATACTGTTCATATCTTGTACTAGATTTAATACCACTAAAAAATATTGAGGAGAGTGTTCTTTGTGTAGGCCTTCTGGCGTAAAATCTCTCTTAATATGTAACTTTGTGCGATATACTGCATTTTTCTTCCACTGAGCACTTGTTGGTTCTTCCGGGAAATAAGAAGCTAATTCGAATAATGAACGGTCTTGAAAATAACCATAGTTTGTTCGTGTATTGTAGTATTTTGAACTATTTAAAAAAGTTCCATGCTTTCTCAATACTGTTTTCAAATATTGTTTATTTTTATACGTGACAATAGGTGAACTAGCATAATAATGATAAAAATATAATAGATTACTAGTTCGATTAGCGAGCGCATGTGCATTGTATGTATAAGAATCCGTTGGTCTAGCTGGATTTCCATTAGCCTTCCAAAACGATTGAATTAAGCTAAGTCCGTACGATAAATATTTTGTATCTTTTGTTGCTTCATAGGCATTTGTTAAATAACTTAATGTATCAAGACTTTGATAATATAAACGCCATGTTGTATTTCTATATGGATCCTCTTTCCAAGTTATAGATTTTTTTAATTTATAAAATGGATATTTAGGAGAAACAAATAGTTCGCCTTTAATAATGCGGTCTGCGTTAAGAACAGTATCTTTTGTTATCCCACTTCTCTTTGTTAAATAGATTTCTTTATTTACAGCAGCATATGAATGAATTGAGGTAGAAATAAAGATTGTTAAAACCAAAAATGTTAAGTATACTTTTTTCATAAATCCTCCAAGATAATTAATCAATTAATCTACTATTATACAGGATAAATGAAATAATCTTTTTTATTTTAAAATTCAAAATATTACGAAACTAATTATTTTACTACACCAATATTCCAGTCGAAACCTTATAAAGCCTTGTCTTATAGCAAATTATTGCACAATATTACTTTTTAAAAATAATATTTTTTTATTAAATTTTGACTACGAAATTCTAAGTTAACTTCTTTCAAAACCTCTTTTTGATTTAATTTCAATTTTAAATTTTAAAAGTTTTGCATAAAAAAATAGTAAAAACATTATTTTAAATCTAATGTTTTTACTATTTATTAAATGATTATTATGAACCTATGTTACCTTTTAGTAATGCTGCAATATTTCTAGCAGTACGCTCAATATTGTCAAACGCATTGTTCATTATTTCTTCGATGGGTAAGATTGCAGGTATCGTTGGAAAAATTGCATCGATTCCATGTTTGTAAATTTCATCGCTACCGTTACCGATACTTCCACATATTGCAATAACTTTTGCAGTAGGCGGAGCGCATGAAGCTGCTCCAACAGGTGCTTTACCAATGGCCGTCTGTCCGTCCATTCTACCTTCTCCAACAATAACAAGATCAGCATCTTTACAAATTTCTTTTACTTTTAATTGTTCAAGTACAAGATCGATACCTTTTTTAATCGAAGCGTTAGCAAATAACATTAGCCCCGCTCCCATACCACCACCTGCACCACTACCTGGAATTTGTGAGACCTCTTTTCCAATAACATGTCCCGCTAAACGAAAGAAATTCCCCATTGCACTATCCATTTCTGGTAACTGGCTTTTTGTTAATCCTTTTTGGGGACCAAAGATAAATGTTGCACCATTTTCACCAGTTAATGGGTTTACAACATCGGCTGCAATTGTAATTTTTACATCATTAAGTGTTAAACTTCGATTGGCATCAGACATTGAAGATACATTAAATAATGCCTGACCATTTCCGCTAAGTTTATTTCCTACTTTGTCATAAAATTCATATCCTAATGCGGAAGCCATCCCCATGCCGCCATCATTCGTTGAACTACCACCAACACCTATTATTAACTCTGATACACCGCGATTAATCGCATATAAGATTAACTCTCCAACACCATATGATGTCGTGTGCAGAGGGTTTCGTTTCTCGAATGGAACAAGATGTAGACCACATGCCTGAGCCATTTCAATAAATGCAGTTTTTTCATCAATTGAGAATGCAATTTTAGCCATAACTGGTTCATTTAGTGGTCCAGCAACTGAAACACTTTCAACTATTCCACCATTAGAAGCAATTAAAGCTTGTACTGTACCTTCTCCTCCATCTGCTAAAGGTAACAAATGATATTCTGCTTTTGGAAAAACTGAAGCAAAGCCTATATGAATCGCGCTAGCTACTTGGGTTGCATTTAGACTTTCTTTAAAGGAATCGGGTAATATTACGACTTTCATGTATTCCTCCCCTTAAAGAGATGTTTTTATTTTATCGTTTAATTCAAAAACTTCTCCATTAATTTCTAATGTTACTGGTGGACCATATTGCTTAGTAACAGTAATAGATCTTTTACTAATTGTTATATCTAACTTTGCACCTTGCCAAGAGAAGGGAAAAATAAGTTTATCCCAATTATCTGGTAATTTCGGACCAATCTTTAAACGATTTATATCCATCGTGACATTTGCAAATCCAAAAATAGTTGCCAACCAATTTGCACCAAGTGATGCCGCATGAAGTCCATCATCAGATGATTTTGGATTTGGACCTAAGTCAATTAAGCAAGCGTCTTGGAAAAATTGATAAGCTTGTTCTTTATCTCCACATCTCGCTGCAACAATTGAATGAATCGCTTTACTTAGCGAAGAATCGTGGATTGTATGTTCTTCATAATATTTTAAATTCTGTTTTACAACTTCGGGCTCGAATAAATTTGGAAAAAGATATAAAAGCATGACAACATCCGCTTGTTTTAAGATTTGCATCTCATTAACTTCTTGCCGTGAGTAATCCAACATGATAGCTTGACTATCTTGATTTTCTTTATACATTGTTAAATCAATTTCTGGTTTAGTTAAAAAAGTATCATCTTGCGGAATAATATTCTCTTCATTCGGCTGAGGCAAGTATAAACGATTTAAAAAATCTCTACATTTCTGAATTAATTCTTCATCATTATCATTAAACTTTTCCATATAATCCATAGCATGTTGAACATTATAATAAGCCATATAATTTGTATATGCATTATTATCTATAAGCTCCGTATATTCGTTAGGTCCAATCACATCTTTTATTGATAAGATATTGTTTTCGTCTGATGTACGACTAATCCAAAAAAGGGCTGTTTCTTTTAGCAATTCGAGTCCTTCGTTTGCCATAAATACTTCATCGAAAGTACTTTGATAATATTGGACAACTGCGTAAGCAATATCAGCAACGATGTGATGTTCTGCTGATGCTGAGGCTACTTTTTGACGTTTTCCTGTTAGAATATTATTCTTTTCAAAATCTGGTGTTTCTTCATTTCCAGTAAAAGCACTTTCCCAAGGAAACATTGCCCCTTGATAGCTATTTTTTTGAGCTTTTTCTTTCGCTTCTTTTATATGTAAATAACGATATTTCAATAATTTTTTAGCATTTTCTGGATCTGTAAATAAGTGAAAAGGAGCGATGAAAATTTCTGTATCCCAGAATACATGTCCTTTATCCCCTTCTCCAGTAAGTCCTTTAGCTCCAACACTAAATCGCTCATCATGTGAAGGTGTCATTACTTCGATATGATAAATTGAAAAATCAAGCGCTTTTTGATCCATGACATCTTTAGATGACAGAAATACTCGTTTTTGTTTCCAAAAATCCTGCCATTTTATAGCTGTACTATCCATTAAATTTTTGTACCCTTCAGATAAGAACTTTTGAACAGTACTTACGCTTGCTGATGCCGGATCTTCACGTATCATATCATTAGAAGTATAAATAGAACTTATTTTTTCAATTGTAAACGGCTGTTCGACGACTAGATCCTGATTGATTGTAGCCATCAACTGACGATTCTTAGCTGCAAATGACATTTCACATCCATGTGGAACAATACATGATGTTGATAAAGCTATTGTATGGTCGCTTTCTGTCGTACGATATACGGCGTGCATTACCCTTTTGTCTATTACTCGAACATTTTCTTCGAGAAGATGTTGCTTTCCAAAATCTGAGCATTGCCCATCAATTCCTGTAACTATTTTAATGGATGCATTCCGATCCAAAGATGTGACAGTCACTTTAGAAGCTAGTAAATGTAAATCATCTTTTGAAACAAATCGCTGAAATACTAGATTGAAACGTTCTTCTTTTTTGTTTTTCCAAACGATTTCTCTTTTTAACTCACCAGTAAGCATATTTAATGTACGATCGTAGTAAAGAATTTCACCTGTTAAAGCTGAAAATATTTCACCATCGATCTCGATTTCCATGCCAATTACGTCCGGTAAATTAACAAGTTCAGTAGCTTCATTAGGGCTGAATTTATTATATATACCTGCTATATACATTCCTCTTGTTTGTTCGGCATAGTGTTCTTCGTGGCTAGCACGTAGCCCTAAATATCCATTCCCTAATGCCATTAAACTTGCATATTTATTTATCATTTGTAAATCAAATTGTTTTTCTTGAATCTCATGTACTTCGTTCATAACGATATACTCTCACCTTTTTCAGCTGATTGGTAAATTGCTTCGATAAGTTGCTGAATAGCAAATCCTTGCTCGCCATCAGCTAACATGACATCCTTACCTAAACATCGATTAACAAAAGCAGCCATACTTTTTGAATGACGGTCTGGATCTGCTGTTTCTCTTTTTAATAAAGTAACAAATTCTCCTTTTTCATCAGTATAAATTTCTACCGGAAACAGTGTCGCGCCGGCCTGATCTCCACAAAATTCTACATTCATTTCTGATTTTTCCTTAATATTTAAAGCAAAAGACGTTTCTAGCTGTAGCAAGCTACCATTTTCCAGCTCGATATACGAAAATAACGAATCCTCCACTTCAAATTTTGTTGGATCCCATTTACCAAACGAACCTTCATTTTTATTATTACCAATTTTTTGGAACATTTTTGCCGTTACTTTCTTTACCTTTGGATAATCGAGTATATAGAGGGCCGCATCTAGCATATGGATTCCTAGGTCAATTAATGGGCCTCCCCCCTGAATCCTTTTATTCGTAAAGCTTCCCCAGCCAGGTATTCCATTTCGACGTAAAGCCTTTACTTTTACAAAATAAATATCCCCAAGTACACCTTGATCAATTTTTTCTTTTAGAATAGTTACATCGTCAGCGTAACGATGATGAAAATCGTATGCAAGTACACGTCCTTTTTCAATCGACTTTTCATGCATCTTTCTTGCATCTTCAGCTAATATTGCTGGAGGTTTTTCACAAAAAACATCACAATTATTTTCTAAAGCTTGCATTACATTTTCAAAGTGGAATAAATTTGGTGTGCAAATACTTACAATGTCTGGTTTCTCTACTTCATACATTTCAGCTGCATCAGTATAATAGTTAGGAATATTATTGCGTTCAGCAAACAACTTTAACGTCTCTTCATTTACACCAACAACAGCTACAATTTCTAACTCTTCTCTTGTTTTGTAGTATGCAACATGTACATTTTCAGCAATTTTTCCACCGCCAATAATAGCAACCTTCTTTTTAATCACAATGCTGCCCCCTTTTCCCAAATTAACTCTTTTATATTTTAAAGAATTGTTAAATGTTCTTCTTCTAAGTCATTTCCACTAACCCAGTATTCAAACGCTAAATTGTAAGCATATACATCTTTTTTTTAATTGATTAAAGAGATTGTAAATCTCTTTATATTCCTTCTAATTAACTATAAAAATGAGGACTAAGTATAAATCTCGTATCAAATCATAACACGTAAAATAGATAAAAAAGATGCGATTCAGTTGATCGCATCTTTCTTATTTTATCGAAGTCCATTATTAAATGCTTTTTCTGCTGCTTTTAGTAGGGAAACCATCTTGAAAAATACATAAAGTACTATGATTGCAATTACGACAAATACAAAAAATGCACCGGTACCATCTACACTGAATTTGACTTCTTCCTGACCCATTAGTAAAGAACTACCTAGAAGAATAACGCATGAAACAGTTTCAAAAATAAATGTAATTCGAAATACCTCTCTTGATTTTTCAACGAGACGAATGTCATTAATTTGCTTTGCTTCGACTTCAATACCTTTGCATAGGTTATAAATACTGTAGATTAATAAGGAAGTAACCGTTAATAAAAAAATAAAAGTAAATAGTTTCCCTTGTATAGTGTGAAAATCATTTATTACGTTATTTAATACTGTTGAATGTTTAATAATAGTATCCAATATTGCAAGCACAATTAATATTTTACTAGCATCTTTTGCCTTCAAAAAGTGTTCACTACCAAGGCTATTCATTATACTAGCGACACCATAATAAAATAAGATATAGCCTATAAAATCTGGCAATACATTTAAATTGTTTAGATTAAAATCAAAATAAATAAAAATGAATGCAACGATAAGTGTTGTAAATCCCATAAATCCTCCTTCATTAAGAAAATATCGAATTTTCTGTATATATTAGGTAATATTATACTATATCTAATCTATGAGAGTAGGGATGCTTATGAAATCTCATAAAAATATCATAACTATGTATATGTTCTTAACTGGTCTATTTATTCTCTTTCTCTTATCTTCATACTTTGACCAAATTCATCAATCTAGCATACTAACCAATCCTAGAAACTTTACTATGAAAGTAGTAACTCCTATGAAGAGTAAAGAGAAGGATTTAATAAATAATTTAGAAAAATTAAGATTTTCAAAGTTAACTATTTCCAATATGTCAGATGACGATATTCAATATTACGGAAAGCTAAAAGGCAAGGTTGTCGATAATATAACAATCTATAAAAAAATTACAAAACAAACTGAAAAAAATCTTTCAAAAAAAGAATATCAAGATTATTTGCAGAAATATTCAAGCTTTCATCTTTCAACTCTTAAACTAGAGCGTATTCAATTAAAGCTTATTTATGAAGGGAAAGGAAAATTCATCTTTCTAACTGAGCATCATTTTGATTTTAGTCCCTCTGACCTTAATCCAATGCACATCGAACTTCAGTATCGTGATCAATATATTGTCTTAAATAAAAGTGCTAAACAAGTTTATTGGACTGCATCTAGCTTTCATTCATCAAGCGTAAAACAAGGAAAAATAGTTTATCGAAGTGATCATTCTTTTCCTCCAACAAATAATGAGGAACCTTTTGGCTATTTTCAATCGAATATAAATAGTTCTTTTTACTATGTTGATTGGCATAAGCCTAATCTATTTCAAGATATTGTCGGAGCCTATTTTTACACAATTTCTGAATTTGAAGTTCAAGGAAACCCTAATCGAACTGATGTCTTCATCCAAGGAGGCAACCCTACCCTATCAGAGCAGGTTACATATGACGTAGAGGAAAAGCAAAAAATTAATAGCGACGGTACCCCTGATGTAGTTCGATAGAGAAGTGTTTTACCGATTAAATTAAATTTAATAATCCACCTGATTTAAATAGTAAAAATGGCTATTTTAAAGTTAAGTATGCGATATTCGCATTAAAATTTTAATCGAATTCGTTCAATACAATCCAATAATATGAGTCGCTTAAGCAACTCATATTATCGGTGTCACATGCATTATTTGAATAAGCAAAAAATGTTCAATTTCTTATGATTTATAAAAGATCACTATAATTCTCTCATTTAAGTCCTTCTTATTTAGTAGTCTACTAATCTCTTGGCATTTACTTTTTTACGGACATGGTAATTATTGCGGATTCATTGAATCCTTTAACGATGAGCCATAATGCCAAAATTATTTCATTAGCTGCTACTGGTAGCGCCATAATAGCCCCCAAAACAGAAACTTGTTGAATGACATTGAACATGACTAACAAAGCGTAAATAAAAACAATTGCTGCTCCTGTCATACCCAAGCTTGATATAAATCTTGGTACTAGCTTAGATTTATAAAATATATAACTGTACATCATCGTATTTATACCCAACATGAAAAGGGGCCCAAGCATGAATGTCCAGTCATGTATTGCTTTTAATATTATACCGGATGTTTGAAAAGATGCGATTTCCGGTGCACCTGCTGTTACAAACTCCCGGCTTAAAGTCAACAGCGACAGAACACTTATTATACCAATTGTAATGATGATCGCCTCAAGAAATCTGAAGCAAACATGCCAAAGAGCTATCGTTTCATTATATCTTCTTAAAATTGGAAACATTGTTGTTGCAGTACCTACAGCTGAAACGACAAGAATTAACTCCATAAGTGCTCCTAGTATTACCTGGTTGGAGTGTTCGGACCCTTTAATCAAGTAATCGGGACCTTCAAGGATGGGATTATATAAATTAAGGCCAATTATCGCCGTAACGGTTGCAAGTATAAACAATACTCCCACAATTTTTGCAGTTTTTTTGTTTGCATTCATTTTTTATCTCCACCTTTTTATAAATTTATAAACGGTAAAGCAAAAAAAACATGTTCTTACAGTTGCGTGTTGTCCCCATAAAAGAAAACCTCTTCTAGTGATAAGTTAAAGGCGCGAGCAATGCGAAATGCCAGTTCTAGAGATGGGGAGTAGTTCCCCTTTTCAAGAGCCACGATGGTTTGTCTTGTTACCCCTACCTTGTCAGCCAATTGCTGCTGGGTCATTTCATTATGGTTGAAGCGCAATTTACGAATGTGATTGCCGACAAGATTTTTGCCCATTTTAGACTCCTCTCCTATAGTGATAAAGTTTCGTAACGGAGCCCGTCACATCGGAAATGAATCCAGAAGTGATCAAGATAATGAACATTACCTGTGATGGCTGATAGATGATCAGTGATCCCATTGCAAGAAGAAAGCCAACGATAAACACAAAAAAAGAATTTCGGTTCGCCTTTAAGTCAATTAATTTATCTAGTTCATCCGCAAATTTCGGTTCCTTTTCTCTAGTCGTAATTCTAAAGACGATGTTAAAAATAATGCTAATAATGATGTGCGAAACGATTGATACCAAAGTCAAGATGAGGACAAATGAACCCCAGTAGTGAAAGGTTTCGGTCGAATCCAGACCCCCTTTAGGGTACTGAGGGTACATGTACAAGCAATAAGATACGAAAATGAGTATAGCGCTAATCAACGATACGATGCTTTTCTTTTCTTGATAAGTCATGATTTACACCCCCTGTATGTTCACTTTTACATCATGTAAAGAATTATATGCACGATGTAAACAAAAGTTTACATAAAGTCAAATTTAAATTACATAATTGGCCGAACGCCCCATTTTAGTGCAATACACCGGCCTTCGTTGAGACGCAATTGGAATAGCGGTAACCAATTTTCTGACCTGTAAAGCATCGCAGAAAACAGACCAAAACTGATATCATACAGTCTTGGTCTGTTTTAACTAAATGCTTTTATATAGAAAACTTTATAGGACTTTTTTTCACTTTACACTAATTAAGAAATAATAAAACACGTGCAGTCATCCACTGCACGTGTTTTGATTTAAATACTTAAAATTATTTTTGCCCAAGGCTTAACTGCCAAGATACTCCGAATTTGTCATTTACCCAACCAAACTTTTCACTAAATGGATATGCATCTAATCCCATTAACACTTGTCCATCTTTACTTAATTCTGCAAATGCGTGATCAATTTCTTCTTCAGATTCACAATTTACATAAAGAGATACAGAAGGTGTAAACGTAAAATTATGTTTCACATTACTATCAATGCACATAAACTGTTGACCATTTAAAGTAAATGTAGCATGCAACACCTTGCCTTCAGTTCCTCCCATATTTGCTTCATATCGTTTAATATTGACTACCTCTGAATCTTTAAATAAAGAAATATAATAATTCATTGCTTCTTCAGCTTGGCCTTCAAACATTAAAAACGTTGTAATTTTTTGCAATTAAATCAATCTCCCTACTATTTTAGATTTAGGCTGTTTTCGTATACTTTATTGCTATAAAACATGGATATATATCATTCTACTCAGGATGTTCACTTTTTAGTGGAGCGCTAGCTGTCAGCCTCCTTATCGTAAATGCGTCTGAGGTGCCTCACCTATCCCGAATTAAAATTTAATATTATGAACTGATTTTATTAATTGTTTATGTATGTCTAATATTATTTCAATCGTTTACTACTTCTTGCATTTTGGCATTAATAAGTTTGAACAATTTTTTCACTTCTTCCTTTGGAATGCATGAATATTGGTCTCCGATACTTATTTCACTGTAGCATGTCCCCTCGTTAAGTTCCCTCAAATTGCCAGTGAATCCTATTTTAGTTTCATTATACACATCGATTAGGAGAGATTTCACTTTCTCTAGAGGTGCATTAAAATGAACATGGAACATATTTGAAACTGGCTTTAATGGTATCGTAGTAATTGCATGACAATTATTTACATGTTCAGCTAGTTCAATTGCTTCTTCAAAATATTGTTGCATTTTATTAATTCTTTTATCGAAATAATAGTCCGCACTAATAACATAAGGATATAGACTTATTAAATCCCCACCATGACGTCTTTTCCAAATAACTGATTCCGCGATAAAATCTTTGTCCCCAGCAAGAATTGCACCTGCAACACCACCAATTCCTTTGTAAAACGAAACATAAACACTATCGAAAAGACTACATAATTCAGTAGCTGTCTTTTTATAATAAGGCAGAATTTCAAAAAGTCTCGCACCATCTAGATGTAATTTTATTCCTTTTTCATGACAATACTCAGAAATTGATTCAAGTGTTTCATAATCAGGAAGCTGGCCACCTATTTCACGTTGAGGTAATTCAAGCAACAAGCAAGAAATATCTTCTCTCATTGCTATCACATCTTCCAACTCAATTATGCGATTTTTATCTGCCAATAAGATAGGTTCGATATGATGAAGTTCTTTTAAACCATCTTCTTCATGAATTTCTAAATGACATAATGGATGGTAAGCTACCTTTTTAATTCCTTTTTTATCGCACCATATTCTTAATGCAATTTGCTGTGCCATTGTACCACTTGGAAAAAATACTGCTGATTCTTTACCTAAATATTCAGCCATTTTTTCTTGAAATTTATTTATGAAATTACCTTGTCCGTAAATATCGCTTTCCTGATGCCCATCAATTTCATTCAAAGATTCTTTTAATATTTCAATATCTCTTACTCCGTGTCCTGCTATTTGATACTTCGTTTGTTTAAACGCTTCTATAAATGGATTTTTCACGTTCAAATTAACTCCCCCTAATGTTATCAACAAGTTGATCGTTGTCCACTATACAATTTCTGCATCTGATGCATTATTTCCTTGCCAAATGAGTTTATTTTAGTCTTTTAGTAAACTTTGTTACTATAAAACATGGAGTTTTGTTGATTAATGCTCCAGGCAGCTCTGTTGAAAGTGCGCATAGCGTCCTTGGTGCTTTGCGCCTTGCGTTAGTCTCAACAACTATCCCAAACCCTCAAAGAGTTGAGCACCTATCTCTTCAATCAACTTCTTCTATGTATCAATTTCTTCTTAACATCTACCTGTCTATAAAAACAATCATTTAATAGAAGCCTTTATTCGAATACAACTATTCACATTAACAGAGCCTTTACTACAAAAGACGATAAATCAAAAATCGCTCGTTCATATTTTGTTTATAAGCTGGAAGTACAATTTCTTCTTTCAATACAAATGCAGTTTGATTCTCTAAAAAATAAATATAATCATCTGAAATATAGTAGAGGATAATCTCTATTTCTCTAGGTGACTTTTCTACTGAAATCATTATACTGTTAACAATGTTCATGAAAATTTGGATTGAAAATGGATTAAAAAAATAAAAGCGATTGTCTATAGGATTAACTTGATACTCTTCAGCCAAACAACAATAAAATTGAACTTTATCATTTTCTTTCTTATTTTTCTTTATAAAATTTTTTTTATTTTCAATGGCTTCTTTATAAAAAGTTTCATTCATTTCAATTCCTATAACCGTTGAATTAAATAAGTAATTTATATAAAAATTTAACCTGCCTTTTCCACAACCATAATCAACAACACGATCTGTTGATTTTAATTCGTATCGGTTAAATAAAACCTCGAGAGCTGTATAAGGTGTAGGTTCGTAACGATGATAATGATATGATTTATTAAAACCTATCTGTTCCCCTTCTGTTTTAATATTTAGTAGTTCATCATAATTCTTTTCTTTCATTCATTCACGACCAATCAGTGACAAATATTTTTATTTAATTTTATCATAGCCGTTTTGCAAAATTAGGTCATATCACTGGATTAACTATTTTTGTCATAAAATTAGTATGAAAAAAAGCATGTTATTTAAACACGCTTAAGCCTAAACTTTCTACCTGCACTAATTTTATCCAACATTTGCAAATCTTCTTCTATTATTCTCCCTATTACATTTACCTTCGCATCAGTAGGCAAATCAGTTAGTGTTATTTGCATTTCTCCTGCATATCTTCCATACAACTCATTATCAATTGTAATCGATCCTTTAAATCGATTGATTGTATTTAATGGACGAATCAACGTACCTCCAAAACTTCCATATAGCCTAGATTCCATCGAACGAATGACATCTCTTGCAGGGTCCTCTCGATTTGTATGAAACTGTTCAACAATATTTAGAAGTTTTTCATCGTGGATCATAGGTTTATATCGTAAAGAAATATAATCTATCGTGTTTGACAGATTCTTCATTGTATCCTCAGTTAAGCTAACGTCACCAACAAGAACCTTATCAACAAAGCATTCATCTGTTAATTCAAGATATGCCTGAATTGGATTACTATCACGATGTTTCTCTAAAGTTGGTAATCCTCTATATATTGGTCCACGTTTCTCATCATCTCCAGCAATAAATGCCATTGTTGATAGGCCATTCTGCTTTAACCATTTATTTTTTTCGATGAGATAGCTCTTTGCCAAACCTGTCTCTGGTCGGGGATAAAAATTATGCCATGCTTCTACATTTTCACTACATAATCCATTTACAACTAACGTTTGCAAGAATGTCGGAGTAAGGGTACTAGCATTTAATGCAATTTTCATCTTTTGAGAAAGCTCAGCTATTTGTTTTTCGCTTATACCATAATCAATCCGAAGGCCAGATACCCCCCATTTAAGAATTTCCGTAATGTTTGTATAATCTAAGCCTAAGTAGGAAAGTGATTTTGTAGAGATATCTGCCATCAGTTCCATTTCATTTTCTTTTGCATGTTGCCCAAGTAATTGGAGTAGTTCTTTATACGTAGAGGGATCATCCTCAGGAATATGAAGTGAAGTAAAAATAGACTGAAAACCATTTGCTTTTGCTAATTCGATGAATCGTTTATTCTTAACTTTATTTTCTTGCGATAAATAAATTGAAATACCAAGCATAGTCTCTCTCCTTATAAAGAAAAAGGAGGTTTACTTAAACCTCCTTTTTTGTATTAAATATTTTCTGCCATTTCTTCTTTAAAGCCGAATAAGTAAGTGAAAATGAATCCAAAAGTGTAAGCAATTAATAAGCCGATAATGTAAAGGATATACTTATTATTCGCAATTAATGGCACTAATGATAATCCAGATACTCCAATTCCAACTGAAGCCGTTTTCATCATTGCTTGGAATGCTCCACCTACCGCAGCACCTAAGCAAGCTGTAATAAATGGTCTACCTAATGGTAATGTTACCCCATAAAGTAGTGGTTCACCAATTCCTAAAAATCCAACTGGTAGAGCTCCTTTTATTACATTTCTTAAGTTTTTGTTTTTTGTTTTTACAAAGATGGCAATAGCAGCACCTACTTGACCAGCACCAGCCATAGCTAAGATTGGAAGAATTGGAGTAACACCCATCGTGTTAATAAACTCCATGTGAATTGGTGTCAAACCATGATGTAATCCAACCATAACTAATGGTAAGAAAGTTCCAGCTAATACCGCTCCAGCAAGTGGGCCACCGATATCTAAAATTGCGTTAATACCATTTGTAATACCATCTGACAATAATCCAGCGACAGGCTGAATAGCATAAAGCGTTAAAAGACTTACGATTAAAACTGTAATTAAAGGAGTAACGATAATATCAATTGCATTTGGAACAACTTTTCGAACGCGTTTTTCAATAACAGTCATTAACCAAGCCGCAAACATAACTGCAAATAGTCCACCGCGGCCAGGGATTAACGCTTCACCAAAAATTTTAATATCAACTAAAGCCGGATTTATAATTAAAATACCCGCAATTGCACCAAGTACCGGAGTACCACCGAATTCTTTTGCAGTATTTAAACCTACTAAAATACCTAAATAAGCAAAGATCCCTCCTCCAATTAATAGGAGAATCTGTAACCATGCTTGAGTCGGATCAGCTCCAGCATTTTTAGCAAAGTTTGCGATTCCGTTGATGATACCTGATGCAATCAAACCAGGAATTAGTGGAATAAATATACTTCCTATTTTACGTAATAAGTTTTTTATAGGTGTGTTATTTTTCTTTTTAATTTCTGCTTTCTTTTGATCAGCTAAGCCATCAAAATTATTATCTACAGCAACTTCCCCTATTTTCAAACCTGTTTCTTTACTCATTTCGTCCGCAACCTTGTTAACAGTACCCGGTCCAACAACAATTTGTAATGTATCATCTTCAATGACTCCCATTACCCCTGAAACCTTTTTTAATACTGGGATATTTACTTTACGATCATCCTTTAAAGAAAGTCGTAATCTCGTCATACAATGCGCAATACTTTTTATATTATCAATTCCACCTATTTGCTCGGCAATATCTTTAGCAAGGCGTTGTTCCTTGTTCATAAGTTCCCCTCCGATATAGTTTTTTTTATGTTATAAAATTTTTATAATGTTTTTCGAACAAAGCCTTCTGATTCTTTTAACTTCTCAAGTGCTTCAGCATAAGTACACTGAACTAAAATCATAACAATCGCAGCTTTAACGTTCTTATTCGCTTGTTCGTAGTATTTCGAAGCGGTATCATAATTCACATCAGTCGCTTCCATAATAATACGTTTCGAGCGTTCAATAAGCTTTATGTTTGTTGGTTGCATATCGACCATAAGATTTTTGTAAACTTTTCCGATTCCAATCATCGATGCTGTCGAAATCATATTTAAGACTAATTTTTGCGAAGTACCAGCTTTTAATCGCGTTGAACCAGTTAATATTTCTGGTCCAGCAACAACTTCAATACTAACCTCAGCATAATTACTTATTTCTGCATCACGATTACAAGCAACGCTACCTGTGCTAGCACCTACTTCTTTTGCATACTTTAGCCCACCAATTACATATGGTGTTCTTCCGCTAGCTGCTATTCCAATCACAACATCGTTTGCATTCAATGCGATTTGTTTTAAATCTTGAACAGCAAAGTCTTCACGATCTTCAGCACCCTCTACCGCAACGGTAAACGCTTCCAATCCACCTGCAATTAAACCTTGAACCATTTCTTTATCCGTTCCAAAAGTTGGAGGACATTCTACTGCATCAAGAATACCTAAACGACCACTTGTACCTGCTCCAATATAGATTAATCTACCTCCTTTTTTAAAGGATTCGACCACATTAGAAACAAGTTTTTCAATGTTATTTATTTCACTTCCTACAGCCTTTGGTACATTATAGTCTTCTTCATTCATTGCAGTAAGAATCTGATTTATAGTCATTTCATCTAGATTAGATGTTTTTGTATTCCTGGACTCTGTTGATAAATTTTCTAGCATTAAATCACCTTCCAAAAAACTGAAATTTTATTTCACACTTTCATTCTAATAGTTTGAAATTAAATGTCAATATTATATTATTTATTTATGAAACTTTATTTCAATTTAGACCAAATATTTTTCACATTTTTATCACTATCTAATTTAGGTTTGAATTGTAATACATTGCAAATCTAATTTACTTTGTAAACTTCCCTTGCCCTAACAATCACCTTATTTTTCCAATAAAAACAAAATAAAGAAAGGCAACAATAAGTTGCCTTCCTATTTTTTCACATAATTAAATAATTATTTGTAAACGACAATTGATCCAACTGACTTGTCAGTCGATTGACCATTCACTCGAACTTTTAAACCAAAGTGCCCGATGTTACGACCAGCATCTGGTAAGAATTGGTTATTGTAGTCTTTGCTATCATTAAATAAAGAGATACCTTCTTGACTTGCAGATTTTAATACTTCTCCTGTTGGGTAAGCAATGTTATATCCTGATGTCGAATTTAATCCGAATGCTGCATCTGCTACATGGAAACGAGCACTTGCTTCAGCGCCATAGTTCCATAATAAATTTGTATCGTCGTGGGCATCAACAACACCTAAGAAACCATCACCTGGGTGAATACCTGTCCAGTTTTCTGTAAAGCTATCATCAACATACCATACTACTAAACCACCATCGTAGCTTAATAGAGAGCCTCCACGATTAATATGAGCTAAACCTTCGTCAGCACCTTTTTGGTTACGCCATTCTAATAAATAGTAATGATTTGAATATTTGTTACCATCAAACTTAGTAAATCCTTTTAAAGTAAACGGAGAAGTTGCATTTTCAGCACCATCATCAACGATTGTAGCACCATCAGCTACTACTTTAATATTATCAGCGAAGAATCCAACGTTCGAAGTACCCCAGTCAGTTGCAGAACGTAAGCGAAGTTGAATTTTTTGGCCTTTATAAGCTGATAAATCAAAAGATTGTGCTTCCCAACCATTTGATTTGCCAGTGAAACCAGGCATAGAGTCTAAAATTGTTGGATATCCTTCAGCTACAACATCACTTCTAGTGTGACTGTCACCTAATGATTTCCAAGTTGCACCATTGTCAGTTGAAACTTGAACAAATGCGAAATCCCATTGCTCTTCCATATCGTACCAAGCATCAAATGTTAATGTTGCTGAAGATTTTCCTGTTAAATCTACATTTGTTACTAAACTATTATCCATTTCATCTGCTTGTCCACCCCAATATTCATAAGTGCCAGCAGCTGGTTTATTAATTGGAGATACCTTTTTCGGTAAATTCACTTGAATTGCTTGGTTGTTTTGTCCAAGCGGTGAATTTGCTTGGTCTAATAAGAATTGAGTGCCTTTTGTAGATACATCTTCCCAATTTACAACAGTTGGGTTAGTCCATTTTCCACCTAAAGTTGATTGGAAATATGATTTTGCCCAAGGAGAGAAACCAGTTGGCTCTGTTCCCGGAATCTTTCCTGCCCATGAACCCGCTGACATGATTGACCAATATTCAACAGCTTCACCAGCACCAGAATAAATCGTATCGTATTCATCTGGTAAACCTAAATCATGACCGTATTCATGTGCGAATACACCTGTTGCACCGTCTTCAGCCATCATTGTGTAGTCATAGAAACCAGGTTTACCTTTTCCAAGTCCATCTAGATCAACGAATTTAGCAGAACGATGTGACCAAATTGCATTATCTCCAAGTGAACCACCGCCAGCATCTTGTCCCATACCTGAGTGAATAATTTGAAGATGATCAACTAAACCATCTGGCTCCCAGAAGTTTCCATCTCCATCTAAATCATGCGGATCCTCTAAATCATAATCTTGTAAAGGAATTCCAGCAGCTAATGCAGCATTATAAGTATCAACTACTAATTGTTTTGATCCACCTGGCGTTACATTATCATGACCAGTTGCAGAATCTTTTCCGTAATATGCTGCAGTTCCTGGAACTTTTAACCAACCATAGGCATTACCATCAATTGTATAAGTTCCGCCAGATTGTTGTTCATAATATTGTTTTTGTGAAAGAAAATTTTCTCCATTTGGACCTTTAACTCCATTTTTACCAAAAATCAGATCTTCATAGTGTTGTTTATTGTAATCAGGATAGTAATTGTCTGTATCTTCCTTCGTTAGTTTATTATGAGGGAAATCAGAATACTCTACCATTAATGTTAATAGCTTACCTTTCTTTACAACACCTGGTGAAACTGATTCTTTAACTGGATCAGGAGTACCTTTTAATTGACCATTTTTCTTACCATTTCCATGTAATAATCCGTTATTAAAATCTTTAAATTCACTATGTTTAGTAGCTTCTGCTTTTTTTACTTTGCTAGCAATTGGATCTTTTTCTGTAATTGTATCTTGTTTCCCTTTTAACTCTAAATAACTTTGTAAAGCAGCTTGTTTTTCAGATTTAGTTGCATTGGCAGGAATTACACCACGTTTAACCAATGAATCTAGTAATTTTTCATCATTTACAAGTGATAGGTCTAAAGTACTATGTGATTTAGTAACTTTTGCTATCTCATTATGTACACGACTTAAACTAGACGTACTTGCTTGATTAATCGGCAATCCAGAGAATAGCGTACCAGCTACGACTACCGAGGTGAAACTAGACAAAATGAATTTGTTCACTAAAAAACCCCCTTAAAATTTAAGATACATTTCAATAATATTCTAAAAATTAAAACAATTATAGGGGGCTTTATACACAAAATGTCGACAATTAATATTAAAATCTGATAAAAATCACATTGATTTTTCATTAGAAAATAAATAAAAACCGACTCAATTAATTTGAAATCGGCATTTTGATAGCTATACTATTAGATAAGTTTTACTGTTAATTGCTATATTTAAAAATTCATTCCACTTTTCTTTCTAGCTAGATCTATAAAATATTTTGTCGTAAAAAATTCTAGTAACCCTTGAAGTGACTATCACCACTCCTTCAGGTTAATAGAGATTTCCCTCTCAGCGCTGAACCAATTCATTCCGATTTTTTTCCTGTCCAACTACGGCTCCTAGCCTCTCGAGGTCAAACAGTCATCTACGAAGTTTGTTCGCTTCTTCGCTAGATTCGTGTAATTTGTCGGAAATCTTGTTTCCTATTTGGTTAAAACTAATTACGTAAAGAGCATCTATTATGTTTAGTTGAGCCATTCTTGATGCGATACTTCCTATTCGACTATCTTGTTCTACGTCAGGGGTGCATAGTTTGATATCTGCCTCTTTAAATAAGGGTGATTTTCCTAACCTTGTAATCGCAATAACCGTAGCCCCTTTTTTCTTCGCAAAACGAGCTAACTCTAACACATCTTTTGTCTGACCTGAATTTGAAATCGCTACAAATATATCGCCTTCTTCTAAATGTCCTACAACATTGATCATCATGTGAAAATCAGGGGACATGATTGAATGATAGCCAATTTTTGTAAACTTATATGCCCCATCTATTGCCGAAACAGCAGATCCCCCCACACCATAAAATATGATTTTATTTGCCTTGACTACTTCTTGTGTGGCTTTCTCTAGTTCTCTTTTGTCTAAAGTAGAAACTGTTGCTTCTATAGCTGCCTTGTTAACATAAGTTACTTTATTAAATAAATCGTAAGGTGAATCTTTTTTCTCCATAACTGAAAAATCATTAATGTTCATTTCAGCTACTGTTAAATCGCGAACTAAAGCGAGTTTAAAAGCCTTAAAGCTACCGATTCCTATCGTTTTACAAAATCTTACAACACTAGCCTCACTTGCGCCTGTATTATGCGAAATGTCTTTAGTTGTTAAATTAGGAACGATTTCAGCATGTTCCATAATATAAGTAGCAATCTTCTTTTCTGCTTGAGTAAATCTTTCCATATGATTTTCAATTTTGGATAAAATTGTTAAATGTTTCATTTACTAAACACCTTCTCCGATTATCAATTATCTTCTATTATGGACCAAAATTTTCAAAAATCATATGGATATAATAAATTAAGAATTTTTTATACTGAGTTGTTTCTTTAGAAAACAACTTATCGGTTTTTCCTATTATTTTTGTATCTTAATATAAGGTTGTTTTCGTAAACTTTGTTGCTAGTAAAGATGGAGAATTGTAGATTTCCACTCCAGGATGCTCGCTTTTTAGTAGGGCGGGAGCTAAGCCTCCTCGGCGCGTTAGCGTCTGAGGGGTCTCAACTGTCCCGCAACTCCCACAGGAGTCTCGCATATCCGTTCATCATCTACTTTATTTACAGTTTGCTTTAAAAACCTTTTTAAAAACAACAATCTTTTAGAAATGAGCCTAATATAAAAAGTGTAGGAAAAATTATTCCCTACACTTTTGTTTTTAATTCTTTATTGTTGTACTACTGTAACTGTCTGTGGTTTAGTTGTTACCTTGAATCCATCTCTGCTGGTTACATCAGCAGATACGGTATACGTACCACTTGGAACATCTGCTTCTGGAGTCCATTTTAAGTGAATCTCATTTTTATTTTCTACATCAAGAGTTTCAATAACTTTACCATTAGCATCTTTAATATTAATTTTCCAATTTACACTATTATTAGCGAATGCATTGATTCCTGCTGGAGTATTTGCGTTTACATTTTTATTTGGATACACACTGATAAAGCTCACTAGCATTCCTTCATTAATATATGAAGGATCTCCCCATACTTTATAACTATGGTTTAGTGCATAATCTGCTCCTAAAACTACAACGCTTTTTGGCTCTTCTTTAACAAGAACCGATGTTTGATCTAGTTTTAATGGCGTATATTTACCGTTATACCAAACGATTGCCCCTTTAAAACCACTTCCGCTATCTTCTGCTTTGAACGAGATTTCATATTGGCCGTCTTTAGGTGTTACTTTAATGTCAGATACAGCAGGGCCAAGTGAATCAACTTGTAACGGTAGTTTCACAATTTGTGGTTTTGCTCCATTATAATCAAGTGTTGTTTTGATTACATAGTTATAAGCGCCATCCTTAACAACATTTCCATTTTGGTCTTTTACATCCCATGCGTAACCGCCATTCATATAATCACGGAATGACATAATATTTTTACGGAATTTCCATGGCTTGCCTGTATATTCACTGAAATCGCCTAGGTATTGAACTAATTCACCTTTGTCATTTTCAACGTACATCTCAGTCTTCTGTAAGTTTCGAAGTACTGTAAATGTTGGGTACACTTCGTTTAATGCAGCATTAGGAGAAATAACAATGCGATCCAGATTAAACTTTCCTGTTCTTGGATCATAGCCTAATGGCCATACTCCTTCTGCTCCTACTTCGTCATTCCAAAGAGTCGTATAGCCTAAGAATGCATCTTTCTCATATGCAGCTGGATCAATGTTTTGCGGCTGATCCCATTCGCCATAATATCCCATGTAAGGAACAGTTAATGGTACTGCTGAGTCGATGTTTTTTCCAGACGGAACTAAACGTACATATCCTTCTACAAATGAACCGTTCTTTAAGCTAGATGGGAGTTGAATCTGAACATCAAGATTTTTCTCTTGTCCCGGTTTGATTTTTAATATTTTCCCTTCTGAGTCTGTTACTACTTCTCCATTTACAGTTGCCGTTGCACCTTGAAGACGCTCACTTTTTAACGTTAAATATTCTTTTGAATCCAATGTTCCATTATTGTCTAAGTCAAACTCTTTTGTTTCTCTGCCATCTGTTAATACATCTACATACACTTGATATTCTAAATCTTTTACATTCAGATTTTGAAGAGCTTCTGCATTTAACTTGAAATGTATGTTATTAGTTTTAAGTTCTTTTAACGCAACTGCTCCTGCTTGCTCAAGCGGAGTATTCTCTCTTGTCACAAGTACAGGCGTTTTAATTGCATTTTGAATTTGCATTAATCCAGATCCTTGAACACGTGGTGAATATGGTACTTCATTATTTGTAAGAGGATTCTGAACTAGTTTAGAAGTATTCATTAAAGCAATCTTTGCTTTTAAAGCTGTTTCTTCTGAGTGCTTTAACCCTTTTTCGTAAAGCGATTGTAATACTAAAGCAGAGCCGCCTGCAACATGAGGAGTTGCCATCGATGTACCACTCATAACTTCATAGCCATTACCTGGTACTGTTGAGTAAATATTTCCTCCCGGGGCAGAAATTTCAGGTTTAAAGTCTAATGTATGTGGAGCTCCAAAAGACGAGAAATATGACATAGTATTCTTGCTTGGATTATCGACATATGTCCCTTTAGACATTTTCATTTTTACAACATGACCGCTCGTTAACTTCGAAATTAATGAAGCGCCGATAGCTTTACTAGTCGTAGCTGCAGGAGTAAGTGCATAACTGAAAGTAACTAATGGATAGTCGATTTCATCATTTGGCGGTACCATGATTACTGCTTTGGCACCCTTCTTTTTTGCTTCACTCTGAATAAATGAGTATGTACCATATTTTACATTCGGTTTCGCAATGACTATCTTACCTGTTAGATCGCCAATATTTTTAAAATCTGCCGTTTTACCTTCTCCAACATATACCATTTCATAAGATTCAAACGGTGATAACACTTTAGAAAGTTTGAAGTTAAATTGCGGTTGATCTCGGTATGAAAGCTGTATTCCATTTTCTTCCTGCAATGTACTCATATGGATACTTGTATTTTCATACGAAGCAACTGATAAGGCAAATGGACTGACACCTGGTTCTCCAACAGTACCAATATCCGGATTTTCTGCATAAGGTTTAGCAGATGACTGCAATAGATTATTTTTTGTGCTATAAGCAGAGTTTCCTCCAGCTACAACTACAAGAGTCCCTTGTTCTATAGCTTCACGAATCGCCTTTTGAATCGGATCGTTTTCCTCTCCTACAAACCCCGAATCTGAACCTAAGCTCATATTAATAACATCTGCTCCCATTGTCACCGCGTGCTCAATTCCAGCAATAATGTCATCTTCATATGCTCCACCATTACCCGAATCAGAGAAAACTTTTTCTGCTAACAGCTGAACACCTGGTGCAATACCCTTTACTCCATCATTTGCTTCGTCACCATTCGCTCCTACTGTACCCGCAACGTGCATCCCATGTGAATTCCCTGCACTGTGTGGAATTACGTCTGTATCATGATCAGCCCAGTCATATCCGGTTGGAACCTTGTCACTGTACCATACATCTTCAACACCTGTTTCTGCTAGTTTTCCTTTAATACTATCTTGTGTCCACTTCTCTTTCGCTTTTCCCTTATCCGTAATCGACATATCTTTATGCGTATAGTCAATTCCTGTATCGACAATTCCTACAAGTAATCCTTCTCCTTCGTATCCATAACTTTGCCATACTTTTTGAGCTTGTACTAATTCTTTACTAGCTCCCATAGATGGTTGGAACGTACGAGCGATATGTACATTTGTTACACCTGGAGTTTCTTGAATTTCTTTTACATTACGAAACTCAGTTTCTACACTAAACCCATTGAAGCCTTCGTAGAAACGTTGCTTGATTTTTTGAACAGATCTTTCCTTCGAAATTTTTGAAATTACTTCATCCTGCTTTTCTTTATACTTTGTTTTTTTACTTTGTTCAGAATGATCTACTGCTTCTGGTTGTTCAACTTCAACGATTAAGCGAATTTTATCATCCGGATTATACGGTTTAACTTGTCCATTTTCTTTTAAATTCTTATATCCAAACGTATCTACTTCCTCACCATCACTTTGCTTACTTTCTTCAATTAATATCTTTTGGCCTTGTTTTACAATTTCTTCTAAACTTGGAGCTGTCAGTTGTTCTTGTTGGGTTCCTTCTGCATAACCAGTTGTCGTTAACAGCATCGCTGCTAAGGTTGCCGTTGCTAACACCTTATAAGGAAGACTTTTTCTTTTTTTCATTTTTTCTCTCCTCAACCGTTTTTTTAGAAATATAAAACTGCTACAAATCTATTAAAATTGAAATAGATTTAATAGAAATGTCTATTACACTTTCAATCTCCCGTAATCATTAATTATTAATTACAGAGTTTAATACAATATTAATTTTAAATATCTTCCTTACTTAAGCCTATTGGGACATTTGGAGGGACTTTTAGCTTATTCAATTTAATAGAAATCCTAAAAAATGAATAAAAAAAGAGTAGGTTTTATCAGTAATAGTCGAGGATTATCGAAATATATCTTATTAATTTGGTTAATGTTTATTAATTAAAACCAAATTAAGCTAAATTAAAGATAATGTAGTGGAGATTCAATATAACTTCCGTTTACAAATAGTAAATTAAGAGTATAGAAGGTTTATTTTTATAATCTCTACTACCCACTTTTTAGACAAAAAAGTTTATATTTTTAAGTTTTCAGTATTATGTCGAAAAAATTCTGATTATTTCAGAATGATGGTTTGTTAAATAAGTAATTATTGGATAAAATAGTAAATATAGGTCATGGAAATGATTTACAAACAAATATCTAGGAGTGACGCAAATGGCAATCGATATTTATCTTAATTTTAATGGGAATACACGTGAAGTAGTTGAGTTTTATGCAGAGGTTTTTGGAACAGAAAAGCCGGAAATTATGACTTTTGGACAAACTCCACCGAACCCAGAATACCCTCTTCCAGAGGAAGCTAAAGATTTAGTTATGCACACTCGCCTTAACATTAATGGAAGTACTATCATGTTTTCAGATATTTTCCCAGGTTTCCCTTATGTTGAAGGAAACAATTTTTATCTTTCATTTTCAAGTGAAAGCATTGATGAGCTTAAATCCGTATTTAATAAATTAAGTGATGGCGGAAAAGTAACTATGGAACTTCAAGAAACATTTTGGAGTAAATCATATGGTAGTCTAACAGACAAGTTCGGCACTCAATGGATGTTTAACCACGATAACGGTCAAATGTAATTAGTGTTTAAACCATACATAAAAAGATAGGGAGTCTTTCTTTTAAAGAGAGACTCCCTATCTTTTTTGTTTTTTCTATTGGCTTTTTGTTGTAATGTTCCCATGAGGTTTTGTAGATTTCCACTCCAACATGTTCGCTTTCCGTGAAGCGAAGTGTGTGCATCCTTCGTGCTTTCGCATCTAGAAAGTCGCACCTTCCGCTCCAATCCTTCACCTTATTTACTGTTTGATTTAACAACTCCTTATTAAGAACAATAATCTTATAGAATGGCTTTTCATTTACTAACTCAATTAAAAATAATAAATAATGGTTTAAAAGGTTTTATACAAGATGTTGCATGTCATATATTCAACTATAAATATTATTTTCACAAGGATGTGTTTAGTTTGAATCCTATTAAAATATTCAATCGAGTTTCTAATCGTTGGACAGTTTTATTGGCATTTGCTGCATTAGCCGGAATTAGTCAAATGCTCTGGCTTAATTTTGCTCCACTAATTTCCTTTATAAAATCTCATTACAATGTATCTGAATCAGAAATTAATTGGTTATTAACCGTGTTTCCACTAATCTATATTTTACTCTCAATTCACTCTGGAAAAGTTATCGATCGACGAGGTTACCGGTATAGTATATTAATTGGTGGAATCTTTATGTCAGTTTTCGCTTGCCTAAGAGTTTATGATTCTAGTTTTTCTATTTTGTTGATTGGTCAAATCGGAATTGCTATAGGGCAGCCATATATACTAAATGCAATTTCGAGGCTAGTTGTTGATTGGTTTCCTAAAAACAAACAAGCTACTGCCACAGGTATCGGAACAGTAGGAATGTTTATTGGAATGGCATTCGCTTTAGCTGCTACACCTTTTTTAGTTGATCATGTTGGATTTCAAGAAACATTAATAATCATGGCCTTTTTAACAGTTATCTCTACACTTATTTTTTTCTTTATTGGGATTCCGAATGATACAAACGTACAGCAAATTAACATAAGTGATAATGTTGGTAACCAATTAGCACTATTAAAAAATAAACAATTCATTTTGCTAAATATTATCTCTTTTTTAGGATTAGGTGTTTTTAACGGATTAACCTCTTGGATTGAACAAATTTTAAAACCATATGGCGTTTCTTCTGAACAAGCTGGGTATGTAGGTGGTTCATTAATTATTGGTGGAATCATTGGTTCAATTGTAATACCTGTACTCTCTGACTTTTTTGGAAAGAGAAAGCCGTTCATATTATTTACAATCATTTGTCCATTACTTTTAACATATCCTCTTTGTACAAGTGGTCATTTCTCATCCCTCATCATTCTCGGTAGTTTACTAGGCTTTGTTTTCTTACCTGCTTTTGCCCTGCTTTTATCTGTTACGGAAGAGTTAGTTGGTGAGAAGCACTCTGGTGCAGCGACAGGTCTTTTATTAATGGCTGGAAATTTAGGAGCTGTAGTAGTGATAGCTACTATGCAAATTGTGAAGGGTAATCACTCTACTTGGATTCATTCAGTTTATTTCGTTTTGATTCTTCTTTTGATTTGTTGCATTCTTACTTTCTACATAAAAGAAAAGCTAATTTTAACCGATGAACATAGAAAGCATGAAATATAAAAAAGCATTAGAAAAAATGATTCCAATGCTTCGCTTCAATACTATTATTTCATTACTATTTATAACCCTTTACTAAATTAAAAATCAATTTTTTCCAAATATAATCCAGCTGGGTCAGCAAGACTACTCACTTGACCTCTGTCCTGTAATTCAATCATTTTGGGAATGGCCTTAGCATCTAATTTACCTGACCCTACTTCTATTAATGTACCAACAATTTTCCTTACCATATTATAAAGGAATCCATCACCACTCACTCTAATCTGAATAAATCCGTCTATTTGTTCAAACTTGATTGAATAGATTTCTCGCACCATGCTTTTTTTCTTAGATTTAGCATTTGAGAAGGCAGTGAAATCATGCTCTCCTAAAAAATACTTAGCTGCTTGTTTCATTTTTACAATATCTAATTTCTCTTCTACATGCATACTATATTTTCGCATAAAAGGATTTGAAAATTCTTCATTCCAAATCTTATACAAATACGTTTTCGCCTTAGAATTATATCGAGCATGAAAACGATCGGATTCGATTGAAACCTCTTTAATACTTATATCTTGTGGTAAATAACGATTTAAATAATTCTTAATATCAGTTTCAGAAAGATTCTCCTTAATTTTGAAGTTAGCAATTTGTGAAAATGCATGAACACCTGCATCCGTTCTACTGCAGCCGATTATCTCGATTGGTCTACCTACCATCTCTGATAGTACATTTTCTATTTTTCCTTGAATCGTATTTTCTCCACTACCAAGTCTTTGCCATCCTTTATATCGCCCGCCATCATATTGAATGACTAATTTATAATTGATCATTGTCTACTCCTTTAAATAACATTAATTATTATGTCACATAATTTTTTTAAGTTATTATGTATTTTATCCTTTTTAACATTTAATCTACTTTAAATTCAACTAAACATTGGCAAAAATATGAAGAAAGCTCACATTTCGCCTGTTCCTCCTCATACACTTTACCATTATTTTAATTTTTATCATATGTCCCTTATTAATAATGGGATTTTTCTTTATACTAAAGGTATATATTGCGATTGGAGAATAACATGGTACTGAATGATTTAGCTTTAAAAATTATTAATGAAGTCAGAAAACTTATACATGAAGATATCATAATCATAAATACTGAAGGGATCATTATTGCGAGTACTGATTCAGCTCGAACTGGTACTTTTCACGAGGGTTCTTTACTTGCTATCAACCAAGGAAAAACGTTTATTATTACGTCTGAAGATGAAAAACGATTAAAGGGAGTCAAAGCAGGTATTAATCTTCCTATTTTCTTTCAAAATGAAATGGTAGGTGTAATTGGAATCACAGGTGATCCTGAAACGATTTCACCATTTGGCGAGATGCTGCGTCGGATGACTGAACTCCTGATTAGAGAAAACTATTACTCTGATCAAATTGATATTACACAAAGATCACTCGAAACATTTGTTTTTGATTGGATTCAACTTGATGAGTGGGATGATTCATTTTTAGAACGCTCACACATGCTACATATAGACTTATCTCTAGGAAGACAGGTTATTGTTTTTGAATGGGAAAATAAAAATAATGTTCCACTTGATATAAGGCAAATAATTCTCGATTTAACAAATAAACAAAATGGGGAATTATTTATTCGTTGGGGAAACAATCGTCTACTTGTTCTAATAATGGCTGACCTTTCATCTAATCGAAGTCAAATTAATAAACTAGTACAAGGGACTCAAACTTTTTTACAAAATAGATTAAATCTTTCAGTTTCAGTTGGTGTTGGTCAAACTATGTCCCCAAAATTCTTGAGTAAATCGTATCATCAAGCGATTCGTGCATTAAAAGTATCTCTAAAAACGAAAACGATCATATTCGATGAGGACTTAACCATTGATTTAATACTTCAAGAACTTTCACATGACGTGAAAAATGCATTTCTAGATCGAACAATTGCTCCAATTTTGGCCGAGCAAGATTTACTCATAACGATTCAAGAGTTTATTCGTCAAAACCAATCATTAAAAATGACAGCTTCTTCGTTGCATATCCATATAAATACGCTTCTTTATCGTCTCAACAAAATAACAGAACTAACGAAATTAAATCCAAGAGACATTCATGATTTATGTAAAATCTATATCGGCATTAGTTTATTGGATGATTCTACAAAAAGACACCTATTTTAGGTGTTTTTTCTATAGATTTCTCCATAGATTATCACTCATATTACTCTTTATACTTGAATTATACTAATAGGGGGAAAAGATATGATTACAAAAGACATTGCTCAAAAGTTAATAGCTATTGTTGGAACTGAAAATTTTGATGATTCTAAAACAGAAAGACTCGTTTATTCCTACGATGCCACTCCAAATCTTCAATCATTACCAGATGCTGTTATTAGTCCTCGTACTGCTAAAGAAGTTTCCGAAGTCGTTAAAATCTGTAATGCATTTAATATTCCGATCGTACCAAGAGGCTCAGGTACAAATCTTTGTGGTGGTACTTGTCCGACAAATGGTGGACTTGTCATCTTATTTAAACATTTAAACAAAATTCTTGAAATTGATGAAGAAAATTTAACAATTACAGTTCAACCAGGTGTAATCACCCTAGATATGATTAACGAAATCGAAGCAAAAGGATTATTTTATCCACCAGATCCTAGCTCAATGAAAATCTCAACAATTGGTGGAAACATTAATGAAAATTCTGGTGGCTTACGAGGTCTAAAATACGGTGTCACACGTGACTATATCATTGCACTTGAAATTGTGTTAGCGAACGGAGATATTATCCGAACTGGTGGAAAGCTTGCTAAGGATGTTGCGGGTTATGATTTTACCCGTTTATTCGTAGGATCAGAAGGTACACTTGGTATTATTACTGAAGCTACATTGAAACTCATCCCTATGCCAGAAACAAAAAAAACTATGCTAGCTTTATATGATAGTTTAGAAGATGCTGCCAAAACTGTTTCTAAAATTATTGCTAATAAAATAATTCCAACCTCGTTAGAATTTATGGATCAACCGACACTTGAAGTTGTAGAAAATTTTGCTCAGATTGGACTTCCAACTGATGTAAAGGCCGTATTATTAATTGAACAAGACGGACCTGAGGCTGTTGTAAATAGAGATATCGAATTGATTAAAGCAATTTGTTTACAAGAAAAATGTATCTCTGTCAGCATAGCAAAATCTGAAGAAGAGGCAATCGCATTAAGAACGGCTAGACGCTCTGCCCTTTCCGCTTTAGCACAATTAAGACCAACTACAATTTTGGAAGATGCTACTGTACCTCGGTCAAAAATTGCTGATATGGTGAATGCCATCAACCTAATTGCTGAAAAGTATAATGTAAAAATTTGCACATTTGGTCATGCTGGTGACGGGAATCTTCATCCTACTTGTCCAACAGATGCTCGTGACCATGACGAAATGGAACGTGTAGAAATGGCTTTTGCTGAGATTTTTGAGAAAGCAATCGAATTAGGCGGTACCATTACTGGTGAGCATGGAGTTGGGATCGTTAAAGCACCTTATCTTGAATTAAAACTAGGCAAGGAAGGGATCGCTGCTATGTTAGCAGTAAAAACTGCGCTAGATCCAAATAATATAATGAACCCTGGAAAAGTCTTTGCAAAAGATAGTCGAAAAAGAATGGTGGTGTCAAAATGACAACACTTCAAGAGCAACAATCTATTCAACAACAATTTAAAGAACGAATGAATGAAGATGAACTATTAAACTGTATGAGGTGTGGATTTTGCTTACCAAGTTGTCCAACTTATATCGAATCTGGTCAAAAAGAATCTCATTCACCTAGAGGTCGAATCGCTTTAATGAAGGCAGTAACAGATGGTCTGATCGAACCCGATGAAGATGTCGAACGCACACTTGAACTTTGTCTCGGCTGTCGTGCATGTGAACCTGTCTGTCCTTCAGGAGTGAAATATGGCCATTTACTTGAAGAAGCTAGGGATATTATTGCTCAGCATAAAAAGCACTCCCTACCTGCTCGAGCTGTTCGCAAAATAATTTTTAAAGAACTATTCCCACATCAAAAACGCATGAGATTAGCAGTAGGACTTTTAGGACTATATCAACGAACAGGATTACAAGTAGTTGCTAGAAAATCAGGCATTATGAAGTTGATTCCTAGCAATTTATCCGCAATGGAAAAAGTTTTGCCAAAAGTACCTACAATGAGACAAATGAAATCACGACCTGATTTCCTGCCTTCTATTGAGAAGAAAGTTAGTAGAGTAGCATTCTTCTCTGGATGTTTGATGGATACAATGTTTTTGGAAACAAATAATGCCACTATGAAGCTATTACAGTTAGCAGGTTGTGAAATAGTGATTCCCAAAGACCAAGCTTGCTGCGGGGCTTTACATGGACATAGTGGTGAAAAAGATATCGCCAAAGAAATGGCAAAGAATAATATAGCAGCCTTTGAGAATTTAAATGTAGATTTTATCATTACAAACGCAGGTGGATGTGGCGGATTCCTAATCGATTATGACCACCTACTTAAAGATGATCCAATTTGGAATGAGCGTGCAATTTCGTTTAAAAATAAACTAAAAGATATATCTGAGATTTTAGTAGAAGTTGAGTTTCATAAAAAAGTGAATTTACGTCTACCCGAGCAAATTATCACTTATCAAGATTCATGTCATTTAAGAAATGTGATGAAAACATCCTCTGCTCCAAGAACTTTACTAAAATCGATTCAAAATACAATGTTTCATGAAATGAAAGATGCAGATCGTTGTTGTGGTTCAGCTGGCATTTACAACATAGTTGAATCCGAAATGTCGATGCAAATTTTAGATTACAAAATGAAGCAAGTAACTAAAACACAAGCAACAACGATTGTTACAGCTAATCCTGGTTGTTTATTACAAATGAAATTGGGTGTACAAAGGGAGAATCAATCAGATCAAGTAGATGTAGTTCACATTGTCGATTTACTTTTAAAAGCTGCTGAATATAATGAAGCATAAGTTATAAAAAAACAAACCTTTGTGACTTATTACAAAGGTTTGTTTACGTTTATTTTCATTATTTACTATGCAGGGATTTAATCGCAGTCCTTGTTTGGTCGATATACTGAATCGTTTGATCATACTCTTGTGTAGCAACGGCCATAAATAAAATATCAATCACATGCAGCTGAGCCATTCTTGAAGAAGTTGCTCCACTACGGAATGTCGCTTCTCTATTCGGTGAGTTGAACAATTTTATATCCGCTAAGCTAGATACGGAGTTTGTACCAAATCCAGTAATGCTAATCGTTTTCACATCATTTTCTTTCGCAATACGAAGTGCTTTCTGGACCTCGATCGTTTCACCAGAAAATGAAATTCCAACTAATACATCATTCTCCTCATGATTAGCAATTTGAACTGCTAACAAATGTAAATCTGTAAATGCAGATGTGTATTTTTTAATTCGCAAAAACTTTTGCTGTGCATCTAAAGCTACGACCATCGAACCACCAACGCCAAAAAAATAAATATTTCTAGCTTTTGAAATAGCCTGTACAGCTTCCTCTAAATCACTAATATTTAAAATATCACTTGTATCTCTTATAGCTTGTATACTATTATTCATCATTTTTTGGATTATGGAACTAGTTGATTCACCTGAATGGATGTCTCGATTTCCTGTTTCTGTTGTTGTAATGATATCTCCAGCAATTCGAAGCTTTAACTCTTGATACCCTTTTAGCCCTAAAGAACGACATAATCTAATAATTGCAGAATTACTAGTTTGGCTTTTTTCAGCAAGCTCATATACCGTATATTGAATGGATTTATCTGGATTTTCTATAATATATTTTGCTGCTCTTCGTTCAGATGGAGGAAGTTTAAATAACATTTCTTTTAACATGATTAATCCGCCATTTAATGCATTCATATACCCTACTCAACTCTCTCTATTTTATATCTTATTTCTAATTCTATTAATTGGCTGCTATTATCATAAACTTTGTTTCTATTAATCTTGGTGCTTTGTTAAATACCACTCTAGGATGCTTGGCTTTCCACTGGTCAGGCGAAAGCCAATTAATTACTAAAGATGCTTGTTATACAATCTAAGATGACGATACTTACTTGATTATAAACAAATTTTAGTGTATTTACTATAAACGCTAAAAAGAACTTAATAGAAAAGCGACTTACTAATATTCAAGTGATTAGTAGTCGCTTCCTTATACTTATTCTTCTACTATTTTACTAATAAATCCTTGAGCTTGATTTAGACTTTTAGTTGCTTCATCAAAAGTCATACCAGTCAAAATCATAACAATTGCTGCTTTTGTTTGATTATTGGCTTTCTTTAGATATTCACTTGCAACTTCATAGTCACAACCAGTCGCTCCAACTATAATTCTCTTCGCACGATCAACAAGCTTAACATTTGTTAATTGCAAATCAACCATGAGATTTTTATACACTTTTCCAATTCCTACCATTGATGCTGTTGAAATCATATTACAAATTAGCTTCTGAGACGTACCCGCTTTTAAACGGGTTGATCCTGTTAAAACTTCTGGTCCATTATCTACTTCAATTTTATGCAATGCAACTTTTCCAATTTCCGAATCTTTATTACATGCAATTGCGACTGTCTTTGCGCCAACTTCATTTGCATATTGTATTGCACCAATGACATAAGGCGTTCTGCCTGATGCTGCAATTCCAATAACGATATCATTTTTAGTAATTGAAATATTTATTAAATCTTCTTTCCCTAATTCTTCACTATCTTCTGCACCTTCAACAGCTTTAATAAATGCTGAATTTCCACCAGCTATTAAACCTATTACCTCACTTGGATTTGTCCCAAATGTTGGAGGACATTCGACAGCATCCAATAACCCAATTCGTCCACTAGTACCAGCACCAACATAAATTAATCTTCCATTATTTCGAAATGATTCAATGACAAGTCGAACTACTTCTGAGATAGTTGGTATTTGCTCTCGCACTGCAAAAGCAACCTTTTGATCTTCATCATTCATTATCATTAAAAACTGCTCAACACTTAATTGATCTAAGTTACTCGTGCGTTCATTTCTAATTTCAGTTGTTAAGTTTTCTAACATTTTGCACCTCTACTTACTACTGACTACTACTACTGTAATCTAAATATTTTTTGTATTTCTCGATTTATACTTACTTTTTTATGCAAATATTTATTTCTTTCATCGCTAAAAGATAACCACCATATGTTGAAGAAATATGGTCCGTATAAAAATTGACTGATGGATATTGCTCTCGAATTGAATGAACAAAAGAATTTTGAACAATCTGTATGTGCTGTAGAATACTCCCTTTAATTGCAACTCGAGGTGCTCCTTGAAGCTTTAGTTTTTTTATCGCTTGTATTGTAGTTTTCGCAAGTAATTTCCCTGCTTGTTCTAAGACATCTAAAGCAATTAAATCACCCATACCTGCCATTTCTACGATAAAAGGAACATGTGAAGCAATTTCGCTTTTTGGATTATGATAGATATATTGTTTAAGCTCATCTACTTCATTTAATTGTAATTTTTCTATTAATTTCTGAGATAAATAACTTAGCTGAATATTCTCATCAAATTCTTGTGTGATATTTTTAAATATTTCCATACAAATCCAGTATCCGCTTCCTTCATCACCTATCAAGTGTCCCCATCCACCTGTTGTCACAATCTTCTCTTGATCCAAACCGATACACACAGATCCTGTACCTGCAATTGTTAAAACTCCACTTTTTCCATTAAGCAAAGCCGCATGAGCAAGACGCGCGTCATTTACGATTTTAAAAGGAATGCGGAATGACTCATTTAACGCCGATTCTAAAGGAATGAGATTTTTAATTCCCCCGTATCCAGCTAATCCTAAAAATAAAAATAAACAATTCTCTTTTGATAAAGGGCGAAGACAATTCTCAATGGCTTCAATTATATGATTGATTCCTTCTTTTTCATTAATAAGTAGATTACTGTACCCAGAATATCCTTGGCTAATAACATTGCCTTCTAAATCATAAGCAATAGCCTCTGTTTTAGTTCCTCCACCATCAAGGCTAATAATATATTGCATCTTAGCTGCCCCCTACCTAAATTCCCAGATTATTCTTAAACGATTACTTTAAAATTATTACTTTTTCTTATTAGTTAATATTAAAACCGATTATTTTTCAGCTAATTTTTTATGCAAACGAATGATATGTTCAACTAATTTTTGTTCACTCATAGCTGTCATTAAATGGTCCTGTGCATGAATCATTAAAAGTGATTTCTCACAAGGTTGTCCATTTAGTTCAGCTTGGATTAAAGTTGTTTGAGTTTTATGGGCTTTGCCAATTTCTACATGAGACTCTTCAATTAAACGGTCAGCTGTTTCGAAGTCATTCTTTTCTGCAGCTTCTAGCGCCTCATAAGCTAAAGACCTCGCGTTTCCACCGTGTGAGATAATTTCAAAAATTTCTTGTTCGTTATTCATATATATTCTCCTCATCTATATTCATATTTTTTCAGTTTATAAATGGATACTTAATTTTTATAAAATGCTGGTAAGAAATCTTTATGTGCTTCTAATAAAGCATCTAATACTGTTTTAGCAACTTCATCACTTGGAACTAATGGATTAATTGTTAGAGCTAACAACGCCTTTTCGTATGAACCAGTGACAGCAGCCTCAGCCCCTATTCGTTCAAATGATTTAATTTGCTGAACAAGACCATTTATTTGTGGTGGCAATTCACCTACTGAGATTGGTATCGGTCCTTGCTTTGTTACAATACAATTTACTTCAACAGCCGATTCATTCGGTATCCCTTGGATCGAACCATTGTTTTGCACATTTAAAACTTGGATATCTTTTTTATCATTATAAATAGAAGTAATTAAGCTACATGCAGCATCACTATAGTATGCTCCTCCTCTTTTTTCAAGCTGAGGTGGTTTAATTGAAAGGTTTTCATCTTTATATAATTCGAACAAATCATCTTCTAATTTCTTTACAACTTCTGCTCTCGTTTTCCCTGTTTTAAAAGATTCTAATTCTTCTTCTAAAATATGTTTAGTTTTGTAATAGTATCGATGGTATGGACAAGGAAGTACACCTAATGACATTAAAAATTCTTTTTGCCATGGTAGTGGTGCAATATTCTTCATTGTCATTTGAATTTCTGGATTAGCTAATAATTCTAAAACATGTTCAGTAACTTCGTTTCCGTCAACATAAACATGCAGACCATATACCATATGATTTAATCCTGCAAAATCGATGTGAACACGACTTGTATCTACTTCTAGCAATTTGGCAATTGTCATCGTCATATTGATAGGTACATTACAAACACCAATTACTCTTTTATGATTGCTATAACGTAGTAAAGCTTCAGTAACCATCCCTGCTGGATTTGTGAAGTTAATTAGCCAAGCTTCCGGGCAAAGTTGTTGCATTTCTTCTGCAATCTCTAATAATACCGGAATTGTTCGGAGCCCTTTAAATAGACCTCCTGCACCATTAGTTTCTTGCCCAATCATACCGAATTGCAGAGGAATACGTTCATCCTTAATACGAGCTTCTAGTAAACCAACACGCATTTGAGTTGTAACAAAATCTGCATCTTTTAAAGCTAACGTTCTATCTAATGTTAAATGGATTTCCATAGGAATTCCTGCTTGTTTTACCATACGTCTTGCTAAACTACCCACAATCTCTAACTTTTCTTTGCCAGCCTCAATATCTACTAACCAAAGTTCCCTTATGGGTAGCTCGTGATATCTTTTTATAAATCCTTCAACTAGTTCTGGTGTATAACTTGATCCACCACCAATTGTTACGATTTTAATTCCTCTTTTTTTATTCATTATGAACACACCTTCATTTCATATTTTTCTTATGAATTGAATACAACAATATAACAAGTCACGATGCAGAAAACTAATAATGAAATAAATAAAATTGAAGCTTGTTTCTTATTCTTAAACTTACCTTCAATAAATACGATCACGCTTGTAAGTCCTACACTCAGACCTATGCTATTTGTGATAAATACTGCCAGATTTTTACTCATTCCAATAAAGAGTAGAACAGGATTAAAGATAAGATTAAACGCAAGAATAAATACAAAAAATACAATAGCAGCTTTATAACTAAAAAAATGGAGATTCTTTGTAGTGTTCATGTTTAAAATTCCTTTCTTGCTTATTTAGTAATAAATAAAGGAAGCTTGGAGCAATTGTCCAAAACTCCCTTTACTTTTATTTTAAGAAGATACTTTTACACTATTATCGATTTCAATAGTAGATTCTTGTGCTAACAATTTTTTATCGTACATTTTGAAGAATGGTAAATAGATTACTGTAGATATTGCTAAATTTATTACTACTAGAATAATTGCTCTCCAATCTCCACCTGTTGATAAATATGCACCGATTGGAGCAGGTAAAGTCCACGGAACCATTACGTAAGTTGGATTAACTAATCCTGCAGCTGTTGCTAGGTAAGAAATTGTCGCACCAATTAACGGAACTACCATGAATGGAATAATTAATACTGGATTTAGTACAATTGGCATACCGAAAATTACTGGCTCATTAATGTTAAAAATACTTGGGATAATTGCTGTTCTTCCTAGTGCCTTTGAATAACTAGATTTTCCTGCAATTAACATTGCAATTACTAAGCCTAGTGTTGCACCTGAACCACCGATCCAAATAAACCATTGGAAGAAAGTTTCAGGAGCAATGTGTGGTAGCTGACTACCTACTTTACCAGCTGCAACGGCTGCAGAGTTATTCGCTAAATAAACTTCCCAAACAGGACGTGCAACTGCGCCTACTACCGATACCCCATGGATACCAAATGCCCAGAAGAATGTAATTAAGAATACGGGTACTAACACACCAGGTAACGAGTCACCGGCACTAATTAGTGGAGCTACTGCTTTGTCTACGAGAGAATGTGTATCCACTTTAAATACAACTGTAATTAAAGTCATTACTGTTAAAACAACTGTTACAGGAATAAGTGCTTCAAAAGAGCGTGCTACAGAGCTAGGAACTGAATCCGGCATTTTAATTGTAATATTTTTTGTCTTACAAAAACGTAATACTTCAACCGCAAAAATAGAAGTGATCATACCAACGAAAAGTCCGTGACCACCCATGTTGGCCATTGGTAATACAAATCCTACCTTATCAATCATTTGAACACCAGTTGTAAATAAAAACGCTGATCCAGCTAATAATGCCCCAGAAAGCGGATCTAGTTTATAGCTTTGAGACAAACTATATCCAATCCCAAAAGTTATATACAAGGTCATAATGTACATTGTAAGTCGATACGGGATTAATATTTCCGCAATATGTTTTGCTGCCCATAAACCAACTGCAGAATCTGCAGGAACTGGTGGAAAAGCAATAATTAAGAATAAGCTGCCAAAAATGATAAATGGTAACGCTGAAACTACACCATCACGAATAGCTCGTAAATGCTTTTGTTCAGATAGTTTTGCCATTGGTGTTGATAAATTGTTTTCCAAAAATGCAATAAACTTATCCATTTGTTATTCTCCTTTATATGTCAAAATATTAGACTATTTAACTAGTTCTTGAACTAATTTTAATAATGTTGGGCCACCAAGTGGACTATAAGCTTGAGGTGGTATGACCGCACACGGTACATTCGCCTCGTCTGATGAAGCTTTAAAACCATCAAATCTGTGTCTTACTTGAGGTGCAACCATGGCTACATCCCAACCATTCTTCACTTCCTCAGCGAACTCTTGGGTTCCGACTGCTAAAACATCTAGATTTAATCCGTTCTTTTCTCCTTCTTTTTTCAGAGCATTTACTACAATCGCACTAGACATACCGCCTGCACATACAAATAATACCTTCATGCACTTATCCTCCTAATTTAAATTTAATAAAAAAAAATTCAAAAAACTGAAAACGTTTTCTATAAAACTATTATATTCTTATTAAAATAAAATTTCAATTATTAGAACTGAAAAATGAAATAAAATTTCAGAAGATGCAAAAAAAATTTTACATCTTCTCAAACAGTTATATATTAGTTAGTTTTCCTTAAACTGAAACTTACTCCATGGATGCAAGAAATCTAATAAGAAAATTTCTTCCTCCGAAATGCGGCCTACTATATTCGTTTTCCCTGAATTTTCCATATCCTGAAGCGCTATTTGCAATTCACCTTTATACTGACCATATAATTCATTTTCAACGAGAATATCACCTCTACGAATATGTGGTGTATAAGTTGGTTTAAACTCTTCCTCCCTATATTTTACACGTGATTGTGTTGAGCGGATTAAATAGTCTGAAACATCACCACGATAAAAATGAAACTCGTCCAATACGATTTTTTTCTCAAGAGGTGTAATCGTATCATATAAGTTTATATTTAGCGTAAATAAATCTTTACCATGTTTATTTAACTCAGAAAGTTGTTTAAATTCTTCTTCAGAAGCATATGCATTTGCAATAATAACGTCATCAATTAAATCTGAGTAAAATAAATGTTTTGCTTGGGTTACGACAGATAAATTACGATGCATTTCTAAAGAACAAAGTCCTTCTGAAACAGGCCATGGACCATATGTTGCTGCTTGCGAATTAATAAATGCGGCTGTACGTATTCCATGCTTTTTAAATTCTTCGCTACATTTTACAAAATGGTTATAACTTAACCCTGCATAACGGTGCGGATAAAAATTATGCGAACCAATTAAATTTGATTGATTAGGTTTATAAGCTAATATATTTTCTAAATATTTTGTAGCATTGCTCATATTAATTTCGATTTTTAATCCATAGGGATTATACGTCATAATTGATTCTTCATTTCCAGTAAAGCCTAAATCTAATCGAATACCATAAGCTCCTAAATTAGCAAAAAACGAAAGGTCATTATAAGAAATACCTAGTTTACCAAATACTCGCGGTGCAATATCAACCATTACTTCCATTTCAAGACTATTTGCATAATCAATAATTTCTTTAAATTCTTTCATAATTTGCTCTTGATCACCATCAACAGATAATAAACAAGTAAAAATTCGTTTAAAACCATATTCATGAGCTAACTTAATATAAGCTTTATCTTTTTCAACTGTTGAATGTTCTGGATAAATTGAAATACCTAATTTTTTCACGATTTTTCCTCCTAATTTGTTCTTCCTCAAATTGCTATCATTAATAAGGAACCGGTGTAATGTTTCCTAAAATAACTGTTCGACCTGCTTTAGTTGCACTAGGCACATTACTTGGTATTCCATGTAAAGTCTCATTTGCTAATACAGCAAATGCAATTGCTTCTTTGGCATCAGAAGAATAACCAATATCTTCTTGAGTTAATACCTTACAATCGTTTATCAACAACTCTTGAAGCATGCGTAATAACGTTTTATTATGGCTTCCTCCGCCACCAACAATAACTTCATCAATCGACTGATTCGGAAAAATAAATTTTTTATAGTTTTCTGCGATTGATTTAGCTGTAAACATTGTCATAGTAGCAATCAAATCATACGAAGAAATCTCTTTAAACTCATCCATTATCTGGTCAACAAATTGTGCTCCAAATAATTCTCTACCAGTAGTTTTTGGAATCTGCGCCAAAATATACGGGACACTCATACATCTTTCTAGCAATCTTTCATTTACTTTACCTTGTGCAGCCAAATCACCATTCGCATCAAATGATACATTGAAAAAACGCTTACAAATTTCATCAATAATCATATTACCTGGTCCAGTATCAAATGCTACTAAATCATCTATCGATGCGTTTTTTGGTATAACAGTCACATTTCCAATTCCGCCAATATTTTGTAATAATCGTGATTTAGATTTATCTTTATAAAGTAACAATTCTGAATATGGAACTAATGGTGCCCCATATCCACCTGCTGCCATATCCATTACTCGAAAATTTGAAACAACTTTTGTTTTTGTCTCATAGGCAATGACAGCTGGTTCACCTAATTGCAATGTAGATTGAATAAAATGTTCCTCTTTTTCAGGTTGATGATAAATCGTTTGACCATGTGACCCAATAAAATCAAGATCCTTTAATAACAACTGATTCTTATCACAAATTTGTTTCACTGCATCCGCAAATGCATATCCAAGCTTAAAATTTAAACTACATAAATGTTGTGCATTAGAAGAAACAAGTGATATGGCATCCATGGTCTCTTTTAATAAGCTATCGTCAATTGCTATTGTCATGAAATCAATTAATTTAACTTCAGTATCAAGACCACTACCTTTTAACTCAACCAACGCAGCATCAATACCATCTAACGATGTTCCAGACATTAACCCTACTGCAAAGCCCAATATATCTCACTCCTTTTTATTTTTATACCTAATACCTTAAAACAGATTATCTTTTTTGTAAAAGAAAACAAATTCAAACTTACAATAAATGCACATTTTTTTTAACGTTATTTCATAAAAAATTCATCATTTATATAGACCTTATTCGGACCCACTTTTTTTATCTTGGATCCTAGTTTAAATACTTCCTGTATATAATTATTTGAGAAAAAACAGTGGGGAGATTATGCATAACTTGAGTGAATCAGCTATAATTATCGTTAATAAATGACTAAAATTTTTTAGGAGGTGATAGGATATGACAGGTGCTGTTAATTTGTCAGATAAATCATCGGCTCATGCAAAGCCTAGTATTAGAAAGGCGATACTTTGCATGGGAGTGACTTTTTAAATAATCGCCCAAGTAAGTTTTTCTAATCCATTGGCTTTGCACCTTATTTTATAAACTAAGAATAAGGAGCTGGCAGAAATGGCATATGTAAAAGCAACAGCTATATTACCGGAAAAACTAATAGTTGAAATTCAAAAATATATTCAAGGAGAATCAATCTATATTCCTAAACTTGAAAAAACTCATCAGAAATGGGGCTCACGTTCTGGAACACGAAAGCTAATTGATGATAGAAACAAATCAATTAAAACTTCATTTAAGAATGGAATAACAATTGACCAATTAGCCAAGGATTATTATCTCTCCGTCGAAACAATTAAAAAAATTATTTACACCACTAAATAACATAAAAATAAGCACTGATAAACTTTGATCAGTGCTTTTTGTTATGGCGAGTTTGTTTATTAATCATTTAGACCATTTTAAAAACTTCACTTCTCAAGTAAATTAAATGCTATGAGGGACTAATACATAGCCATAAGGAGTGAATAAAATGGAACCCTTTATAAGAAGTGATCAATATAATTTTATTAAATATCAAATCCAAATACTAATTAATGGATATACATCTGTAAACGATAAAGCTGTTCTTAATGCATTAAAATCTCTCGTTAGTGAGAGAGTGTTTAGCTTATTTCCTGATTTAACAGAAGTTCAGCAACAGTTACTAAATCGCATTAATGATATAAAAAATTCAGATCGTGCAGAAAAAGTCTTGGATCAACTACAACCATTTGTCCTTCCATTTAAAGAAGTCTCAGAACAATCAATTAAAAAATTATTTCCTAAGGCTAAGAAGCTTAAACTCCCAATAGTAAAAGATATAAAACTAACGGAAATGACGTATATAGGGTGGGACGATTTAGGCTCTAATTCTAAATTTATCGTTACTTATTTCAACGGAAAACTGATTGGTTTACAAGGCACCTTTAATCCACTTAATAAAAAAGGAAATTGTACAATTTGTAATAAATTTGAAGAATTAGGGATGTTTATGACTAAAACAAAAGGAAAAATCCAAGGTACCTATATTCAAAGAGGCAATTACATTTGTCAGGACAGCTTTAAATGCAATCAAAATTTAATTTCACTAGATAAATTGAATGATTTTATCACACTAATAAAAGGATAAAAAGGTTTTAAACTTATATATAAAAGGCAAATAACAATACGTTTTTGCCTTTTTGTATACTCTAAAATTCCTATTAACTATTAAACAAGAATATGTAGATTTCCACTCCAGGATGCTCGCTTTCCGTGAGGCAGGCGCTGAGCCTGGGCCCACACGATGTGGGTCATGCATGCGTTACGACAGGACGTCGTGGTATTAGCATGCCTACCTTTTGACGCCTGCGGGGTCTCACCTGTCCTGCTACTCCCACAGGAGTCTCGCACCTTCCGCTCTAATCATCTTCTTAATTTACAGTTTGTTTTAACAATGCCCTATAAAAACTACAATCTTTAGGAAAGAATTTAAATTAAAGTAAGCACTCCCATTTCCAATAGTTGACTTAGTCAACTAAAAGTAATATATTATTAGTAATTTAAAATTTCTGAATATTAAAGGTGATACGTTATGGATTCCAATCTCTTTATTGAAAAGATTCGAAAATTTAACAGATACTATGCAAATGTATTAGGTAAGATTGACCAAGAAATTTATAATCAACCTTTTCCATTAACTGAAGCACGCATCATCACAGAACTTAAATACAACACTGGCTGCACTGCTTCAGAAATTAGTGAAAAGCTAGGAATTGATCGTGGTTATTTAAGTCGTATTATTCAACGATTTGAAGAGGAAAATATCATCGACAAAAGGCAGTCTACGATTGATAAACGTCAGTATTCTCTTTATTTAACAGATGCAGGGAAAGAAATTTACAAAAAACTAGCTGAAGATTCAAGTCGTGGCGTCGAGAAAATGATAGATAATTTATCAAAGACTGATTTATCAAAACTAGCTTCATCAATGGATTGTATAGAGAATACTTTCTCTCAACAACAATTTTCCAAACCAGCCATTACTATCCGTCCATTTTTACCAGGTGATGTCGGTTATGTCGCATATATTCATGGCAAAATTTACAGTACGACATACCAATTTGGACGTATCTTTGAATATTATGTCATGAAAGGTTTAACAGAGTTTCTAATTAATAATGAAGGTGGCGAACTGTGGGTAGCTGAGATAAATGGAGAAATTGTCGGTTCAATTGCCATTACTAAATCTAGCGAATCAGTTGCACAGTTAAGATGGTTTGTACTAGATGAAAATTATCAAGGAATGGGTATCGGTAAAAAACTAATCGAAACAGCACTCAAGTTCTGTAAAGAACAAAACTATCTTCATATATTTTTATGGACAGTAAATACTCTAGAATCAGCTCGCTATCTTTATAAAAAGTATGGTTTTTCATTAACTGAAGAAAAACCCAATTTTGAATGGACTGGTTCAAAGTTACTTGAAGAAAGATGGGATCATGATTTATCTATATAAACAAAAACCAATAAAAAAAGCAACGTATCTAAATGATACGTTGCTTTTTTGTTCACACTAGTGCCAGCTCATTTTGATTAATGTTGATGTGCATGAAGCTTCGCAAATATACCATTTTCTTGCGATAAAAGTTCCATATGCGTTCCATCTTCAGCTATACCTTCTTCTGTAATGACTAAGATTCTGTCTGCATTTTTAATTGTACCTAATCGATGGGCAATGATTAGTGTAGTTCGATCCTTCGCTAAATCATTTAAAGCTTCTTGAATAATTGCTTCCGTTTCAGTATCAAGGGCTGATGTGGCTTCATCAAGTATTAAAATTGGCGGGTTTTTCAAGAACATCCTTGCAATAGCTAAACGCTGTTTTTGGCCACCAGAAAGTTTTAATCCTCTTTCACCAATTTCCGTTTCATATCCATTTGGAAGTGATGCAATTAAATCCGTCAAGTGAGCTTTTCTTGCTGCTGCTTCAATTTCTTCTTGAGTAGCATCTAACTTACCATACGCAATATTCTCTCTTAACGTCCCAGTAAATAAGAAGACATCCTGTTGGACGATCCCTATATTAGAACGTAGCGATTCTTTAGTCATATTTCGTATATCGATTCCATCAATTGAAATTGTACCTGATAATACATCGTAAAAACGCGGGATTAAAGAACAAATCGTCGTTTTCCCCGCACCTGATGGACCCACAAAAGCAATTGTTTTTCCAGCTTCAATTGAAAACGTCATATCATTTAAAATCGTTCGTTTATTTTCATATCCAAATGAAACATCTTTAAAATTGATGTTCCCCTTTAATGTTTTTACTTCAATTGCATCCGGAATATCTTCAATATCAGGTTCATTATCAATTAATTCAGTGAATCGCTTAAACCCTGCCATCCCTTTAGGATATAGTTCAAGTAAAGCGCTAATTTTATCTATTGGTTTAAATAAAGTATTTAAATAAAGAATGAAAGCTACTAACTCTCCATATGATAAAATTTTAGTAAAACTTAACCAAGCTCCAAACACTAAAATTACGAGAGTCATCAGTCGGGTTGAAACATAAATTCCCAATAGGTTCCAGCTCATAACCTTATAAGCATTTAATTTTGTCTTACGGAAAAACTGATTATTCTTTTCAAATCTTTTCATTTCATATTGCTCGTTTGTAAATGATTGTACAACTCGAACTCCAGAAACGCTATCTTCAACTTGTGAATTTACATTCGCAATATTGCCATACATTTGACTCCAAGATGAATTCATTTTCATGTTTGAGTAAGAAATTAGCCAGACAAGAAATGGTACGATAATAATGGCAACAAGAGCTAACTTAACATTAATTGTAAGCATGATCGAAAATGCCCCAATAAAGGTCATAATTGCTATAAATAAATCCTCAGGTCCATGATGAGCTAATTCACCAATATCCATTAAATCATTCGTGATACGACTCATTATATGACCCGTTTTTGTGTTATCAAAGAAACGGAATGATTGTTTTTGTACATGATTAAATAGTTTACGACGCATATCCGTCTCAATATTTATTCCAAGTTTGTGTCCCCAATAGTTAACGACAAATTGCATTCCTGAACTCATTAAATAAAGTACTAAAAGTCCGATACTTACAGAAATAATCGTACTCCAATTTCCTTGTGGCAGAAGCTTATCAATAAACCAAGAAACGGCTAAAGGAAATCCTAACTCCATTAATCCAACTAATAAAGCACAAAAAAAGTCTATATAAAATAACTTTTTATGAGGACGATAATAACTAAAAAAACGTTTAATCATAAGGATACAGCACCTCAATTCTACTAAATAGACTGGTTAGTCTGATATTTATACATTACCACATGAGATTTAAGTGTGCTATCTTTACTGACAATCTAAAATGAAAGATTAGTATAAACTAATTGCAATTTTAATAGACTATAAAGTGCAAAATGAACTTGTTTTTCCTCTCAAGTGTCGAATATTGCCCGTAAATATTTTGTAAATTCGAAATAAAATGTATTTTTTTTTTCAGATTAGTGTGTTACGATTCACCTTGTTGTGTGTCACTGGATAATTTTACCATTAAGGAGGAAAGTTCTTATGTCTTGGTTTACGAAATGGGCCTTTAACAATAAGGCGGCCATAACCTTTTTATCAGTTCTTATTTTATTAGTTGGAGTCTTAAGTTATAGCAAGCTTCCAATGGAATTTTTACCTGCAGCTGATCAGCCTGTTGTTTCAGTAATCGTTATGGGGCAAGGTACTGATTCAAAAACAATGGAGGATCAAGTAACTACTCCGATAGAAAATGCAGTTGCGGGCGTAAAAGGAAAAAGTCATATTTACTCAAGCACAAGTAATGGTTTTTCAAAAGTTGATTTATATTATGAGTCTGGAACAAGTATGAAAGAAGCTAAGCAAGAAGTTCAAGAATCATTAAGTAACATCAATCTTCCTCAAAATGTAAGTAAACCTACAATCGTTCAATTAAATACATCAATGATTCCAATAGCAGATGTGGCAATCACATTTGAAGATGGTTTAACTCCTACTAATATTGAATTTGCAAACAAAAAAGTAATCCCTTATTTTAAAGACATTAAAGGTGTCGCAAATGTTCAAACATATGGTACAGAAAAATCATTTGTCTCATTAAAAATCGACAATGCGAAACTAGCTCAGAAAAAGGTTTCACTGGAAAGCATTATGAGTGTCATTCGTGGTCAAAATTCAGCTATCTCTGTTGGCGAAGGAATTATTAATCAAAAGACTAGTAATATTAAAGTTGTAGGCACTATAGATAATTTAGATAAAGTAAAAAATCTTACTGTTGCTGGAAATGTAAAACTAGCTGATATCGCAACCATTGAAGTGAAAAAGCCTGCTAATAATATTACAAGAATAAACGGAAAAGATGGCTTATTATTAATCGTAACAAAAGACAGTAATTCAAATGCAGTTAGCATTACAAAAGATGTTAGGACAGCTACGAAAGAATTAAATAAAAAATATAAGAATCTGAATTCAAGTGTCATGGTTGCAACTTCTGATATGGTTAAAACTTCGGTACATGCAATGATTAAAGAGGTTTTACTCGGAGCTTTATTTGCAACGATTGTGATTATGTTATTCTTGAGAAATATTCGTTCAACTCTAATTACGATTGTTTCGATCCCATTATCACTATGTTTAACTTTATTTTTACTTTCACAATCTGGCATCACGTTGAATGTTTTAACATTAGGTGGTGTCGCAGTAGCTGTTGGTCGTTTAGTTGATGATAGCATCGTTGTTATTGAAAATATTTTCAGAAAAACACAAACTGAAAAATTTTCTGTACAAATGATTATCGAAGCAACAAAAGAAGTTGGAAGTGCCATTACAGCATCAACATTAACAACGGTAGCGGTGTTTTTACCAATCGGTATCATAAGCACTGGTCTAAAGGATTTCATGCTTCCATTCGCTCTTACAATTACTTACTCATTATTAGCTTCGTTGTTTGTAGCATTAACAGTCGTACCATTATTAAGTGCATTCTTCCTTAAGAAGGCTAAACTATCTTCTCATAAGCCTTCAGTTCGTTATAAAAAATTACTTACATGGTCATTAAATCATAAATGGGTTGTAATTGTTGTTTCATTACTATTATTTGTAGGGTCAATCGGTACTTATTTTGCAATGCCAAAAGGTGCAACGGATAATTCATCTTCAGATTTCGTCCAAACAACTTTAACTTATCCAAGTAATACCCCTATCGACGAAGTAAAAGCAAATACTCTTAAACTAGAAAATTATATTTTAGACCAAAATGGTGTAAAAGGTTTGTACACTCAATTAGGAAGTACTGCAGATGCGGCCAAATATGGTGATGTTCGTTCTTCTACTCAAGCAATCTTTTTAATAACACTAAAAGATAAAAAACTAACAGATAAAGTAGTAAAACAAATTAATTCCCAAAAAAGTCAATATTCTGGAGCTGAGCTTACTGCTACAGCATCTACACTATTTGGTGGAGCAAAAACTCAAATTACTATTGATATCGTAGGAAATGATTTAAATGAGTTAGAAAAAACAGCAAGTAATATTAAAAATAAACTAAAAAATATTGACGACATCAAGAAAGTTACAACAAATGAAGAAGATAAAAAAACAGTTTATTCTTTAGAAGTTGATCCTACAAAAGGTAATGTTGAACAAATATCTCAACAATTGTTTGTCATGCTAAATCGAACTCCTCTTGGAACAGTTTCGATTGATCAACAACCAACTGATGTTTATCTTGAGCCAATATTGGAACCTTCTACACCTAGTGATCTTCAATCAATCCCAATTATGACAAAAACAGGTATGGTTCCAGTTTCAACAATTGCAACGGTTAAAAAAGAAGAAAAGCCTACTAATCTCTATCATAAAGATGGCGATACTTATTTAAGTATTTCAGCAGAAGTAAAGGCTGATAAACTATCAGAAATTAATAAAAACATCAATAAAGCTATTTTTGGAGACAAAAAATCAAAAGGCATGAAAATTGCTGATGGTGTAAATGTTTATATCGGTGGAGCACTTGCACAGCAATCTCAGGATTTTTCAGATTTATATATGATCATGTTAGTCTCAATCGGATTAGTTTTCCTAATTATGATCATTACGTTTAAAACGTTCCGTGCCCCAATTGCAATATTATGCTCATTACCATTGGCAGCAATTGGAGCTGTTCTTGCTCTAATCATTAGTCGCATAGCAGTTGAGCCGACTGCACTTTTAGGTGCACTTATGCTAATCGGCATTGTTGTAACAAATGCCATTGTATTATTAGATCGAGTGAAACAAAAAGAAAAACAAATGATTTTAAGAGATGCGATTATCGATGCTGCGGTAACTAGAATTAGACCAATTCTCATGACTGCAGTTGCAACGATTTGCGCTATGCTTCCTTTATTATTTAAGAAAGCAGAAACTGGTAGTCTAGTATCTCAAAGCTTAGCAGTCGTTGTTATTGGTGGACTTACCGTTTCCACATTATTAACATTAATTGTAATCCCTGTAATTTACGAGTTGTTATACTTTAGAAAATCTAAGAAACAACGGAGTCAAAAGGATTCAAATAAATCAGTAAATGTCTAAAAAGTTAACCCAGCTCATTTATGAGCTGGGTTTTTAGTTCAAAAAAAGAGCATAGGTATCATCGATTGATGATTCCTATGCCTTTCCAATAAATCTATTTAAAAGCGTTACTATAGTACTCTATAACAATACAATTTCCTTAGGAAGTTTAACAACTGATAATATTTCAGTTTCCCTTACTCGATCAGTTGTATAAGAAGAATTATTTAATATCTCATGATCAAGATATCCGGGGTGACACATTACTTCAACCGTTTGACCTTCATTTACAAGTGTCATAAGTTTGTCAAAATAATCGTATGTAGCACCATCCCCGTAAAAGTCATGTAGGAATACATCTGTAAATGGAGGTACATTTTCTAACGCTTGCTCTGAAATACGTCTTGCACTTAAATTATATTTTTGAGCTATCATTTGAACGACAGGTAAAAATTCTGGAACAGTGTGAACATGATGATGGCTGTCAAAATGGGTTAGTGTTAGTCCCGTTTCCAAGAATTTTTCAATCTGAGCAGTCCACTCTCTCTCTAGTTCATTAAGTGAAATATTTTTGTCTTCAAGGAATTCTCCTCTACTTTTGAAGTTTCCTTTTTCGTTAACAAGTGATGGCACGTCTTTTAAAAGGGGTTTTCCGCACGTTAAAACAAGATGAATTCCTATTTGAAGTGATGGATTTTCTTTAGCAAGCTCGACAGCATGACTAACACCTGGCATATTCATCATCATCGTAGCTGAATTTACAATTCCATTCTTATGAGCTTCGATGATTCCGTAATTGATTCCTTTTGAATACCCAAAATCATCTGCATTTACAATTAGTTTAATCATGAATTTTTTACCCCTTTAAAAAATTGTGGTAAATGTGCTTTATGTGCCTCTAACATTTCAGCTACAATTTGTTTAGCAATCTTATCAGAAGCTACTAAAGGATTAATTGTCAATGCAAGTACAGCTTGATCGTAATTGCCAGTAACTGCTGCTTCACAAGCCACTCTTTCAAAAGATTTAATTTGTTGAACAAGTCCACGGACTTGAACTGGTAAGTCCCCCATAACTAACGGCTTTGGACCATCTTTCGTAATCACACAACTAACCTCAATTGCCGAATCATTTGGAATGCTAGCAATCGATCCATTATTTATCGTATTTACTGGCTGAATATCACCTTTATCATTATAAATAGAAGATATTAATCTGACTGCAGCATCACTATAATAAGCTCCACCGCGCTTTTCAAGCTGTGGTGGTTTAATAGAAAGATTTGGATCTTTATACAATTCAAAGAGTTCATCCTCTAATTTTTTTACAACCTCTGCACGTGTTCCAACAGTTTCAGCATTTTTAATATCTTTTTCAACCATTTCTCTCGTTTTATAATAGTAACTATGATATGGGCATGGGAGAACGCCTAACGCTCTGATAAATTCTGGTTCCCATCCATATCCTTGGATATTTTTAACAAAACTAGAGTTTTCAGGATTCGTTAAAAATTCAATTACTTGATCTTTAACACTTTCACCATCAACAAATACATCTAAACCATATACCATGTGATTTAAGCCAGCAAAGTCAATTCGTACTCGTGAATGTTCAACATTCATAAGCTTTGCAATACCCATCTCCATTCCAATTGGCACATTACAGAGTCCAACAACTTTTTGATGATTTGTATAACGAAGTACTGCTTCTGTCACCATACCCGCTGGATTTGTAAAGTTAACAAGCCATGCATTTGGACATAGTTCTTGCATGTCTTTCACAATATCTAAAATGATAGGAATTGTCCGAAGTCCTTTAAATAAACCTCCAGGTCCATTCGTTTCTTGACCAAGGACACCATATTTCAAAGGTATTCTTTCATCTTTTGCTCGTGCTTCAAGTAATCCTACACGAAACTGAGTCGTTACAAAATCTGCATCTCGTAGGGCTTCTCTTCGATCCAGCGTAAGATGTACTTCCACTGGAAGACCAGCCTTTTGGAACATACGTTTAGCTAAATCACCAACAATTTCTAGTTTTTCTTTTCCTTCTTCAATATCTACTAACCATAGCTCACGTAAAGGCAGCTCATCATATCGTTTTATGAAGCCTTCAACAAGCTCTGGAGTATAACTTGAACCTCCACCAATCGTTGTAATTTTAATCGATTTTTTCACTTTCTTTAGCCTCCTATTTGTTCGTAATTATTTCCTGACGAAGCTCCACAATTTCTCTTGCCAAATCCTTTAATGTCATTGCAGTCATTAAATGATCTTGTGCATGGATCAGTATGATTGGAATTTCAAATTCTTCACCACCAGCCTCTGCTTGAATCAGTTGTGTCTGAAAACGATGAGCATGTGTAAATTCACCATCAGCCTCGGTAAGTTTTTCTAACGCTAACTCGAAATTCTTCTCTTTTGCCATATAGATCGCTTCCATTGCAAGGCTTCTTGCATTACCACTGTGCAAAATTAATTGAAAAGAAAGGTTGTACAATTCTTCTTTCGTCAACGGAATCACACCTTTTCTTAGTTTTAAAGATCACAATACTAATAGCTTGCCATAGGGCAAGCTTCTAGCATGTTGACAAAGTGTATAATTAGAAACACTCAAACTGATTGAAAACGCTTGTCTTTCGAGGCGCGAAGTCTGATGAGGAGTGAAGTAACTTTAGACGGTATGAACACCGCAAGAAGGCGAATCAACGAAGATAACGAGCGTTTGTCAACAGTCTGAGAGCTTGCCATAGGCAAGCTCCTTTATTCCTTTTTTAATTTGTTGCACCTTTTTCAGCTTGTAAATTTTGCTTATCCCACATTCTAAAGAATGGATAGTAAATGAAGAATGCAACAACAAGATTAATCAATTGCATTGCAGATCCTCTCCAGTTACCACCTGTAGCTAGCCATCCACCAATAATAGGAGGAGTAGTCCAAGGAATAGCAATTCCTGAAGTTTTTGGTGCAAACCCAGTTTTCATTCCTATATATGTGGTAAGAACAAGAACTAGTGGAGCTAAAATAAACGGAATAAGTAGTAATGGATTCATTACGACTGGTGCACCGAAAGTAATCGGCTCATTAATATTAAAGATACCAGGGCCAATAGATAGCCGTCCTAACTGCTTGGCGTGCTGACTCTTTGCTAAGAATAACATCATGAGAGCAAAACAGATTGTCGCACCAGAGCCACCCATATAAATGAAAATATCAAAGAATTGCTGTGTAACAACATGTGGCATTTCATGTCCAGCTTGTAATGCTAAACGGTTTGCATCTGTCGCTGCTAACCAAATTGGTCCCATTACACCACCAACAATAGCTGCACCATGTAAACCTACAGACCATAATAGTTGAATTAAAAAGACAGCAATTAATGCACCAGCTAATGATCCTCCTAGTTTACTTAGTGGATCTTGTAACAAGTCTCCAACAACATTGTGTAAAGTTTCATAATGTGTATTTTCAATTAATAAACGAATAATCCATACGCAAAGGATTACTAAGAATGCAGGAAATAAAGCAACAAAAGATTTACTTACACTTGGTGGTACTCCATCAGGCATTTTAATAACAATATTTTTTTGAATGATCCATCGATAAATTTCTGTCGAAAATAAAGCAATTAGGATAGCTACAAACAGCCCTTTACTTCCTAGAAACGCCATAGGTAGAACTCCACCGACGTGAATTGCTGCAGTTGCTCCCTCTGGAGTAAACATTGTGAAATTAGGAGTAGCTAGAAGAAATGAAGCAATCGAAATTGCACCAGCATTTAGTGGATCCACTTTGTAATGTTCAGCGAGTCGGTATGCAATACCAAATCCCGCGATAAGTGCCATAATATCAAATGTTGCATTTACAGGATATAAAAGCTTAGTCAACCATGCGTCACCAAATGTTCTTGCCATAAATTCTGGATAACCATCAAATGGTAAAAAGCCTAAAATTAAGAAAATAGAACCAATAATAATTAGAGGTAATGTTAAAATAATTCCATCACGCAATGATTGCAAGTGCTTTTGACCTGCAATCTTTCCAGCAACCGGCATTACTTTCTCTTCTAGCATTTGAGTAAAGTTGGCCACACAAATCACCCCTATATGAAATTATGAACCTATTAAATCGATTGCAAATTTTAGGACTTCCGCACCCTTACACATCCCATAATGGACTGGGTTAATGGCATCTACTGGAATTCCTTTTTCTAATCCTGTTTTTTTCAATTGCGGGAGTAAGTACCGAACTTGGGGACCTACAAGTAATACATCTGCTTGATCAAGATGATTTTTCACATCATTAGCACTTACTGCCCAAATCTTAGCTTCAATTCCTTCTTCTTTTGCAGCCGCTTCCATTTTAGTTACTAAAAGACTCGTTGACATACCGGCAGCACAACATAACAATATGTTCATTTAACCCCTCCTTGCCGTTAAACGAAAACGTTTACATAATTTCCGTTACAATCATCTTGTTTCCCCATTCTGCTCCAAAAACTCGATTGAACTACTCCTTTCTTCCTAAAATATTTTCTCAACTAATATATATTCAGCTTTTTTTACAATAGGACAAATTCAAATTTTTTTTTTTGCTTATTTTATTTTTTCGTTAAGAAAAATATTATTAATCCACTTACGAATATTTGGAGGAAAGAAACTCATAAAAAAGAAGAGAAATCATCACTTGATGACAACCCTTCTTGTTTCCATTTATTATTATGTAGTAATGTCGTTTTAAAAATTCTGTTTAGGCAAAATCGAATTCTACTAATCACTAACAATGCAATTTACAAGATACAAATTATCGAAAAGTTACTAATCGTTTTCATAGTGATTTTCAATACATTCAATAAATACCTTCATCGCCTTCGTTTGTAGCTGAAATGCCTCTGAAATGACAGAAAAATTACGTTTAATTGGTGTCCCTTTTACTTGGAGAAAAAGAATTGTATTTAATAGTTTTTCTTTTTTCACGGTAAGTTCAGATAAATAGGTTATTCCTAACCCTGCCTCAACTGCCTCTTTTATTAATTGAGTACTACCAAATTCTATTAGTGTAGTCGGACGAATTTGTAATCTATTAAATAGTCTTTCTGTCGCTTCCCTCGTTCCTGATCCTTCTTCCCGTACAATCCACGTTTGTTGTTCCAATTGTTCAATTGACACTTCTTTATCAATATCAAACTCACTATTTATTCCAGCGATAATATACATTTCATCTGTTGCAAACGTTTTTATAAATAAATTTTGATTAACCACGTCTCCTTCGACAATACCAATATCGATTTGATGTCCTAAAACTGCTTGAACAATCTCACGTGTATTTCCAATTTGCACCGATGGAATCACATCAGGATACATAGTTTTCAACTTAGCTAAAATATGCGGAAGCACATACTCGCCAAAAGTATAGCTGGCACCTATTTTTAATAAACCAGTTGCCTCATTCATCAAATCACTTACTAAAGTTGACATACGTTTATATAAACTTGTAATTTCCTTTGCATGCGAAAAGACAATCTCTCCTGCCTTCGTTAATTGAACATGCTTATTTGTTCTAATTAAAAGCTTAGTTCCTATGTGTTTTTCAAGTAATTGTATTTGTTGACTCACAGATGGCTGAGTCATATGTAGCTCTTCAGCTGCCCTCGAAAAATTCCTTTTCTCTGCTACTTTTATAAACACTGATAATAAATGGTCCATAAGTTCTCCCTTAGTATCGTTTTTACCTATTATAACTATTATAATCATTTATTTTTCTTATGATATAAAATCCTATACGATAGATCTAGATAGCAAGAAAGGATGAAAACAATGGAGCAAAAATTTATTACTCTTCCGAACCCAAATGAACCAAAATTTGAAAAAGAGATTAAAGGTTCTAAACTTTTAGGAATCGGATTTACATTTATAATGGCAAGTTTAGGTTTTGTTATTTCTAAAATACCTGGATTTGATCATATTGGACCACTTGCATGTGCAATACTTCTTTCCGTAATTTATCGCCAACTTTTTGACTATCCCGAAAAATTTCGAATCGGAATTCAATTTTCATCAAAAATTTTATTGAGATTTGCAATCATATTATATGGCTTAAAACTAAATTTAAACGTTATTTTTCATCAAGGAATTCCCTTATTACTAAGGAGTACAGCAACAATACTATTTTCGATTGTTGTTTTAATGATGATAGCTAAATGGCTTAAGGCAGATACCTCACTTTCAATATTACTAAGTGTAGGAACTGGAGTTTGTGGAGCTGCTGCAATTGCAGCAATATCTCCAATTATTGATTCGAAAGAAGAAGATACAGCAATGGGAATCGGAATCATTGCATTAGTGGGAACAATTTTTTCGATTGTCTATACACTTTTATTTCCTCTCTTGAATATTAGTCCAGTAGATTATGGCTCTTGGGCTGGTATTAGCCTACATGAAATCGCACATGTCGCATTAGCTGCCGCTCCAGCAGGTGAAGATGCGCTTGCAATGGCACTTTTATCTAAATTAACACGTGTATTTCTATTAATTCCTTTATGTTTTGTCATTATGTTTTGGAAGAAAAAGAAAGGCAACATAGAAGATACACCAAATATTGATTTTCCTTGGTTTTTAATTGGTTTTATCTTTATGAGCTTTATAGGTAGTTATATTTTTGGTCACTTCATCATCGTTTCGACTAAGTTTACTAGCTCAATTAGTCTAGCAACAACATTCATTCTTACAATGGCTATGACAGGACTTGGTTTGAACATAAATATTAAAGAAGTAAGGACAAAAGCAATCCGTCCTTTGATTGCCATTATAATAACTTCTCTCCTCTTATCAATTCTTACTTATTATAGTTATATTCTTATCTAGTATTAAAAGTAGACCGATGAACGCTTGTATTTAGTAAATGTTCATCGGTCTTTTTTTCATTAAAGCTCAAATTTCTACTAGGAAAAAACCGTATATTATTTACTAAATTAAACAGATTATTAGTAAAAAAGGATTCTATATGAATAGTCCCACAAGAGTATCGCATATCCGCTCCAATTAACCTTTTTACGGTCAGTTTGGCTTAACTAAACCTTTTTGTACAGAAACAATCATTTTTAACAAAATCATAAGTTCTCAATATTATTAATCATAAAATTCTACTACATTATTTAATTTCTTTAGTTGTTCTTCTATTCCAGTTTTCGCATTAATAAAAACTTGATACGTATCATTTCCTCTAGTTCCCACAAATTCATAACACAGTACTTCTTGGTTCAATTTATTTAGAATAATGGCTTGGCGTTCTTCCATTACTTTGATATTCGAACTAATCCCTTTCCTTGCTTCTTCTACTGATATTTCAGGTTTTATCATTTTTCGTTCTGTATATGCTGACAAGTAATTTCTTGCTGAGAAACCTACTATACTTCCATCATCAAGTGCAATTTTCATCGTAACAGACTCAGGGTAAATTCTAACTCCATTTATCTTTGTTACATATGTAAATACACCAATTGTGTCATATTGTGAACTTTGTGTAAGCTCCATATTTTTAAATTTATTCCGTTCTAAAAACTTCAACCCATTTAGAGATGCCCTATTCAAATCAATTTTTTGAGCTTTTATGTCACGATTATCGATTACCCAAACTGGATATCCACCCTTTTCAGTTATATCCATATAGATTTCACTATTCGTTTTACGTTCTTTAATCTCCAAACTATAATAATGGTCATCTACTTTTTTACCTGTTGATTCTACTTTTATCTTTTCAGTCCCATCTAACTCTAAAAACTTTTGAGCAATTTCTTTTGCTTCATTTTTAGTTATCTCTTTACCTTTTACATTTGCAAGATTTGTGCGATTAACTTTAAAATTTGTCAGAGAAGGATCTGCATTTGGATCTGTATAAGAAGTGGCATTATGCTCAACCGACTTAAATCCATTAATGATAACATTGTTCGTAGGCGTTCTTTCCTTCGCGAAAGCAAGCTCTACATCCATCCAACGTAATTTATCTTTAAAGACCATATGTTGTACTTTTCGTAACTCACCTTGTATTTCAGCTGAATTATCGTATAGTTTTTGAAGAGTAGCATATTCATTCTCATTCAATGGGTCTTTTTCTAAATCACGTACAGCAGTCCGATAACTAAATTCACCAATACTACTTAGAAATTCTTCTGTTTTATTTATCGGTAATAATCTAAGTGGTAGTTGTCCTACATTCGAATGAGCCTGAGATGATAGCCCCCAAACTTCAACAAGCGCTGGAGAAAGTGATGATTTTGATTTCATAGCTAATGTATCACCGATTTTATCATGCAATAAATCGACTTCATATGTTAGCTCATGAAATGCCCTTTGATAGTTATTCTCCGCTTGAACTTTAATTTCTTGTTTCGCTTTGCTCTCTGAATAACCCCAGTATGTTGTACCGACCATTCCAACTGTTAAAGCAGCAATTAAGACACCTTTGATCATAAACGTACTCCTTTCCTATCGACAGAATATATGTCTGCCAATCTGTTTAATTTGTGGGCGGCTCCAAATCCAAGCACTCGTTGCTGTGTCTGGATTAAAATAATAGAGTGCATTTTCACTAGGATCCCATCCATTTACTGCATCTAACACTGCCTTTTTAGCTGTTTCATTAGGCGTTAAATAAATTTGCCCATCCGCTACTGCTGTAAATGCACCAGGCTCAAAAATTACACCTGATACTGTATTTGGAAACGAAGCATTACTAACTCGATTCAATATAACTGCTGCAACAGCAACTTGACCGATATAAGGTTCGCCACGCGATTCTCCATAAACAGCATTCGCCATTAATTGAATATCATTTTGAGAATATCCGCTAGGAACATTTGAGCCAGTATTACCTGCCCCTGTTTTTTCGTATTTCGTTGCTTTTACTAGCATTGCTTTTGTCTTTGCACCTACGACTCCATCAACTGGCATTCCAAAATTTTTTTGGAAATTTCTAACTGCCCAATATGTGTTGTATCCAAATACCCCATCAACATTACTAGTGTAATAGCCGTTATACTTTAAACGAGACTGTAATTCAATTACATCTTCTCCGGTAGCACCTATTTGAAGTACTTGATTTGTAAACGCCTTAACATTCCTCTCTTGACCGTTACATACAAAAAGGATGACAAAAATAATCCCAAATATTAACGGACCTTTCATAAAAACTAATTTCTTCATTAAAAGACCTCCATAGGTATAAATCTATTCATTAGTATTTTTTTCAAGGAATTCCCAAATTATGTAACAACAATAAAAAAAGGACCTGTAAGGTCCCTTTTTTAAAAATTTTCACTCCAATAATTACACAGCACATAGAAATAGGTTGAAATGTTCATATTAACAATATGGTGTTACTACACCTACTACCATCATCGGTGTGGAGGGATATTCTTGAATATACGTGAAGGTCTAATCCCAACTGTACTCGGTTCCGCTGTTACAGCAACAGGATACGCAATGAAACAAAAACGTGGTTCTAACAAGATGATTGCAAACACGGTTTTTGGCTTCGGTTTAGCACATATTGTTTTAGGTGCGATTGATCTTGTTGAGCATCGACGTTAAGTAGTAAAGGAGAGCGTAATGCTCTCCTTTTTATTTATTTTTATGTAAAATTAAACTTTCAAATTTACCTTACTCGATTCTATTTTCTTTTCTAATTTTAATCGATTAACAATACTAGAAACCAAAGGAAGTAATGGATGAATAATGGATGAATTAAATTGTTCCGAGGCATACACCATTGACAATTGAGCAACAGAAACTGCTCCATTTTCATCACAATTTATACGTTTTAAAAACTTAATAATTTCTTGATTATATTCATCTATTAACCCCTCCATTAATAATTTAAATGTATTGTTAATTACCATCACATCAATTTCTATTTCCTTTTGATAATTACTAGCATGCCTTTTTAAGCGGTCCATTGTTCCTTCAATTGTTGAAGGGTTAGTAAATAAAATTGTTTGAGGCCCTTCTATACTTAAAAGGTAATCAAAAAAAGGTTCGTCTATCTTTATAATTGGTATCGATATTCTTAATTGCTCCTCTTCTAATAAGGCAATATAATTTGTACAAGTAATTAAAATTGCATCAACATTACATTGTGCGATCCATTCGATCTGCTCTTTCACTTTATTTCGAGCATCTGAATCTCCAAAATATTGATCATTTGAAACTCGGTAGATTAATGCTGGATCAACAAAATGAATTAACTCAATATTGTAAGAAAAAAATGCTTTTTCGATATAATCAATATTTGAAAAATGAGCGTGTAAGCAACCTAACCTTTTCTTCACCACTATTTCTCCTTGATTTATTTCTGATTTTTCAGATAATTATTTTTAGAATTTTTCTTTTTTGAGTATCACTTACTTCTTTTAATATATTAACTCTGTTAAAAAGGTTTGTTGAATTCCACTTCAGGATGCTCACTTTTCGTGGGCGTATTATTTAAATATCAACAAAATACAATTACAGAGTCAATCAAAAAAGAGAGGAAAAAAATCGTAATGATACTCTTCCCTCTTTATATTCATCATAAATGTTTTATTATGTCCCGCAATAAGTTTGATAAGGACGATCCGACTGCTCAGGTAGCTTACAGTACTCATCTTTTTGTGGAGTGTGCACATATGGAGCAGCAAGAACTTTAAGAAGCTCCTCCATTACGCTATAATCAGATTTTTCTACAGCTGCTTCTAGTGCAGCTTCAACTCGATGATTTCGAGGGATTACAGCAGGATTGCTTTTTTGCATCAATTCACGCGCCACATCTTTCGAACCCTGTTGTCTACCTATTCTTGCCTGCCATAACTCATGCCATTTTAAAAAGTCTGAGGTTCCAAACAGTACTGTATCGTCAAATTTCTCTATGGTTAATGCTCGGAAAGTATTAGTATAATCCGCTTTCGATTTCTGCATCATACTTAAAAGATCTTTAATTAATGTCTCATCATCTTCCTCTTCATTATTTAATCCCAGCTTTGCCCTCATACCTGTTAACCAATTTAAATGATACATTTTCGGATACTCAGAAATCACGTTCTGTGCTAATTCAAGAGCCTGTTCTTCATTTTCATGAATCAGTGGCAAAAGAGTTTCAGCAAACCTCGCAAGATTCCACCCCGCCATCTGTGGCTGATTTCCATAAGCATAACGCCCTTGAACGTCAATAGAACTGAAAACGGTTGCAGGGTCATACGTATCCATGAAAGCGCATGGTCCATAATCAATCGTTTCTCCACTAATCGTCATATTATCAGTGTTCATAACTCCGTGAATAAATCCAACTAACTGCCACTTGGCAATCAATGAAGCTTGTCGTTTAATTACTTCCTGAAGCAAAGATAGATATTGATTCGGCGTATTTTCAATGTCAGGAAAATGTCGATGCAATGTATAATCTGCCAAAACACGAAGATCTTCTATACTTCCCCATTTTGAAACATATTGAAAGGTTCCTACTCGAATATGACTAGAAGCCACACGAGTCATGATCGCACCTGGCAAATCGGCTTCACGTCTTATTGACTCACCTGTTGTAACAACTGCAAGGCTTCGTGTAGTCGGAATACCAAGTGCAAACATTGCTTCACTAATAATGTATTCTCGTAACATCGGTCCAAGTGCCGCTCGCCCATCTCCCCCGCGAGAGTATAACGTTCTTCCGGATCCTTTAAGTTGTATATCTACGCGAGTACCATCTGGAGTAATCTGTTCCCCAAGCAACAAAGCTCTGCCATCTCCTAACATATTAAAATGTCCGAATTGATGCCCAGCATAAGCTTGAGCTAGAGGAAAACCACCATTTGGAACGCTATTGCCAGCAAAAACGGCTACATTATCTTCGTTATCAAGTTCCTGAACATTCAATCCAATTGTTATCGCTAATGGCTTATTAAGTATGATCAAGTTTGGTGAGCTTACAGGATTTAAGCTTTGATTCGAATAAAATGATTCTGGTAAACGGGCATAACTATTGTCGAAGTTCCATACTGTTTCTTTTATCTCTCTGCTATTAGTCATTTGATCTCCTCCTTTTATTTATCATTTTGTACTCTAATTTTATGAAAATCATTAAACAAAAATCAAAAGTCATTACTTTCTATTGCAACACAGTTTCTTTTTCTAAAAGTTTTTGGCCATTAAAAGGAAAAAACTTTAACAAAAGACAGTAATTAGTTTTGACTTCCATTAGTGTATTATTCTGTAACACTCGGAGTTGACACATTATTAGTATTTAGGCAGTTAAGTACTTTGCTTAAGTATACTTTTGAATATGTATTTTTCATAATATTAAGTAAGAAGATTATATTTTTTTATCAACTTGAGTAATACACTGTCTACATAAAAAGCAAAGAGATACTATTTACACTCTCTTTGCTTTTTATAATTAACAATATTTAATTTTTGAAATATATTAATTCATTCACTTCCACTTTTTATTAAAAAAACACATGATGGTTCAATTATTCCAACTTATCCAAATGTCTGCACATACTGAAAAACACAAATTATCTAGACGATACCCTAAATCATTTGAAACAAGCTAATTTCAATAACTGCTTTAGTAATCATTTGAATCACCTATTAACAGTTTAGTCACTTCATTTCAACTAATTTTCAAGTGAACAACAAAGAGTCTAAAGCTTTTCTTCATCTTTTTTTAAAGTTTCAATCCAAATCCAAATTAATAAATAGCAAGAAAAAAGCACCACTATCAAAACCTTCCACAAATAACGTTTCCTCCAGTCTACACATACACTCATGCAATCCTTCTACTACTATATCTATCTATTTCAAGAAATCATTACATTCATTATTATCTACTTCTATAATAATTTCGTAGTTCACATAGAACGTAAATACATTAACTCTTCTCTTTAAGTCTTCTGCCAAATTTGCTAAAGCAGATGAGGCTGCAGTAATCTCTTACATAGTTGCTAGTTGTTCCTCAGTTGCAGCCGAAATATTTTGTGTTCTTTCTGCTGATTCGATGTTTTCTCTCATCTGCGACATATTTATATATCCAATTAACTGTATGAATGACATAGAGAAAATAAATAAAAAAACCTAATATCCAATTTTTGTTTTAATACTTAAATTGCGAATCATTTCTCTCTCCTTTTCAGCTAGCAAAAATTGTATAAAGATGCTTAAAATGTTATGTAAAAAAAGCAACATGACACTATACATAAGTAACAATTATGATTGAACAACTAAACTATAAATTACAACCTAACTATTCACCACTCCAACTTTTACCGTTTTAAAAGGTAAAAATTTTTACTACTATAGCTAGCGCTTAATTCGAATAATCGCAAACCTAAAGGGCAATATAATTATTGTTGAGTTTTATCTTTACAATAATAGGAGGAATTTCATGGCACAGAATCAAGAACATCATCACTCACATAAAACAGGTGAAACAGTTATGGAAACAGGTCATTATATAGATGCAGATGGTGATCACATTGAATTAACTGCAGGACAAAAGTTCCCAAGTTGTCCTTCCTCTGGTCATTCTACAAATTGGAAGCATGAACAATAAAAATTTAGTAAAACAAAAAGACAGCTTACTAATGAGTAAGACTGTCTTTTTTGTTTTACTATGATTTTAAATCTCCATTTCATAAAAATATAAAATTACAAAACTACGAAAATGCAAAAAAAACAGAAACATGTCAGAGAAAATCGACTGTTTCTGTTTTAAAAATATGAACTATCATTACTTTCCTTTATTTCGTGTAATTACATCAAACACAACTGCAAGAACAAGAACCGCACCACGAATGATGTATTGGTAAGATATATCGATTCCCATCAAGTTCATTCCACTCGTTAACGAAGCCATTACGAACGCACCAATGATTGTACCCGTTACTTTACCAACACCACCTGCAGCAGAAACACCACCAACATAAGCAGCAGCGATTGCATCCAACTCAAACATTGTACCTGCTTGAGGCGATGCAGATGCAAGTCTTGCTGTAAATAATACTCCTGAAAGAGCTGCAAGCATACTCATAGATCCAAACACAATGTAAGTAATCTTTTTAACACTAATTCCACTAAGTTGTGCAGCCTCTGGGTTTCCACCAACAGCATAAATGTGACGCCCTAAAGGAGTTTTAGTTGAAATAAAGTGATAAACTATTACTACTATTAACATGATTACCGCAGTCCAAGAAATTCCTTGGTAACCCGCTAGAATATAACAAATATAACCAATTATTCCAGAAATAAATAATAATTTTAATATTTGCATTGGCATTGAAAGCACTTCAAATCCGTAAGTGATGTTAACACTTCGCTTCTTAAAGTCACTCCAAATAAGAAGAATAATTGAAAGTGCCCCAATTATTAACGTCGAAACGTGTAAATCGTTCCAATTTCCAAAGCTCGGAATATAGCCATTTCCAATCGCTTTGAAATTCTCATCGGAAGTGATAATCGTACCAGTATGAACAAGGGACATCAGTAATAATCCCTTGAAAATTAGCATTCCTGCTAATGAAACTACGAATGAAGGAATTCCTAATTGGGCAACAAAAAATCCGTTAACTAAGCCAATTATTGCGCCGATTACAAGAACTGCCACAATCGATAACCAAACTGGCAATCCATACTTTGTTAAAAATAGAGCAACAACTGCTCCAAGGAAACCAGCCACAAAACCAACTGAAAGGTCAATATGTCTAATTACAATGACAAGCGTCATACCTACAGCAAGAACTGCGACATAACCTGTCATGTTGATTAAATCACTTAAGTTACGAGAGGACATAAATAATCCGTCTGTATTTATTGTGAAAACTAGCATAATTACAGCAAGTGCAATATACATTCCATACTCACGAATGTTTTTCTTTAATAAAATACCTGCTTCTTGAAAAAAATTCATTTTATTCAACCTCTCTTAAACTGTAGCAAGGGCCATTACACTCTCTTGCGTTGCTTCTTCTCTTGATAATTCCCCAGTTATTTTACCTTCTGCCATAACATAAATTCGGTCACTCATACCAAGTACTTCTGGAAGTTCAGAGGAAATCATGATAATGCTCATGCCCTGCTCAACCAAAAGATTCATAAATGAATATATTTCAAATTTGGCACCTACGTCGATTCCACGTGTCGGTTCATCCAGGATAAGTACATTTGGATTTGTAAATAACCATTTACTTAATGATACTTTTTGCTGATTACCTCCGCTCAATTTACCAACAACTGAAGCAATTGACGGAGCTTTAATATTTAACTTATTTAGATAATCATTCGCAACTACTATTTCTTCATGTTGATTAATAACACTTGATTTTGAAATCTTGAATAAGTTCGTAATTGAAATATTATTTTTAATATCTTGCTCGAGAATCAAACCGTCACCTTTACGATCCTCAGTTACATAAGCAATTCCAGCTTTTATCGCATCTTTAGGATGCTTAAAACGCTTATTCTCACCTTGAATTAAAATAGAACCATCGAGCTTGAAACTAGTTGGATTACCAAAAATACTTTTCGCTAATTCTGTTCTACCAGATCCCATTAATCCAGCAATCCCAATAATTTCACCTTTACGAACATTTAAATTTATATTATGAAGAATTTTACGACCTAACTTTGGATCATAAACATTCCAATCTTGCAATTCTAAAGAAACTTCACCAAACTTTTGATTTGGGCGTTTTGGATAAATATCATCAATCTCACGACCAACCATGTGTTTAATAATTGTATTTTCGCTAATTTCACCTTTATCTTTATCTAATGAGCAAATAGTGTGCCCATCTCGAAGTACTGTTACTGTATCTGCAATTGCAATTACTTCTTTCAACTTGTGTGAAATCATAATACATGAAATCCCTTGATTCTTTAATTCATTCATTAAGAACAGTAGATTTTCACTATCATCTTCATTTAATGCTGCAGTAGGCTCATCAAGAATTAATAACTTAACGTCCCTACTTAGTGCTTTGGCTATTTCAACAAGTTGCTGTTTACCAACACCTAATTCTTTTATTTGCACATCGGGATTAACATCTAATTTCACTTTTTTTAACATTTCAATTGCTTTTACAATTGTTTCATTGAAATCAACGGTCATTCCTTTTTTAATTTCATGACCAATAAATATATTTTCGTATACTGATAGTTCAGGAAAAAGAGATAGTTCCTGATATATGATACCGATACCTTTTTTTTCGCTGTCACTTATTTTTGAGAATTTTTGAACTTCATCACCAAAAATAATATCTCCGGCATATGTTCCAAACGGATATATACCACTTAAAACTTTCATTAAGGTTGATTTTCCAGCGCCATTTTCACCTACTAAGCAATGGATTTCACCTTTTCTTACCTTAAAGTTTACGTCACTTAAGGCCTTAACACCTGGAAACTCTTTTGAGATGTTTCTCATCTCTAATATAAATTCACTCATATGATCCGTCTCCTGAAATTGCAAATAGATTCAGTAAAAAACAAATGGAATAACTAACAAAATAGTGACGGGAGGCTCCATCACTATTTTGCTAGATTAATATATTTTCATCTAATTACTTTAGTCCTGTAAAATCAGAAGCTTGATAGTAACCAGAATCGATTAATGCACTTTGTACGCTGTCATGATCAACAACAATGATGTCAGTTTGTTTTGTTTTGATATCTGCTTTACCATTGTTTGTAACTCCTGAAGCATCAGGTGTTTCATCTTTTAAGATTGAAGTAGCAGTAGCAATTGCATCTGTAACTAATGTACGAACATCTTTAAATACAGTCATAGATTGTTTTCCATCGATGATGTACTGTATAGAAGCTTGTTCAGCATCTTGACCAGAAATCACGTATGATGTGATATCTTTGTCTGCTTTATATGTGTCAGCAATAGAACGAGCTGTTCCATCATTTGGAGCAAGGATTAATACATCACCTTTGTCAGCTTTTGAAGCCTTTGTTAAGTTAGATGCAGCTAAAGTCTTCGCAACGTTGAAATCCCAGTTAGTTGTTACTTGACCGATAATTTTTCCTTCTTCGTCACGAGTTAATTCAGCTTTATCCTTTAATTTAACTGCCTCTGGTGAATTCACAACTTTGAATGTACCATCAGCAATTTTAGGTTGAAGTACACTCCAAGCACCTTGGAAGAATAAGAATGCGTTGTTATCAGTTGCAGCTCCTGCATATAGGTTTAAAGGTTGACCTTTTTCGCCTGAAGCATGATCTACAAGATATTGTGCTTGTGCAGCACCTACAGCAATGCTATCAAATGATACATAGTAATCAACAGCATCAGTACCTGTAATTAAACGATCGTAAGAGATAACTTTCACTCCAGCAGCTTTTGCAGCTTCAGCTGAAGCTGCAGCAGCAGCTCCGTCTTGAGGACAAATAATTAAAACTTTGATTCCTTTTGCAATTAAAGAATCAACATTTGCTTTCTCTTTAGCAGAGTCACCTTGTGAGAATAAAATCTGAACTGAATAATCTGTATCTTTTAAAGCATCTTTAAATCGTGTTTCATCTTGAGTCCAACGTGGCTCATCTTTTGTAGGTAAAACGATACCGATATCAACTTTGCCATCTTTATTCTTCTTACCAACTGAAGAGCTATCATTAGATGTTGAAGAAGAGCCACATCCTGCAGCAGCAAAAGCAAACACCAAAAGAACTGAAAATATTGCTAAAATCTTTTTTAAACTTTTCAAAACGCTTCCCCCTTATTTTTTCTGATTACGTTTACATATTTAAGGTATCACGGATTTATTTGGAAACGCTTCCCTATTTCCTTCACTCATTTGTCTATTACCTGTACTTATTTAACTTGTTTTAGAAAACGGTTTCATTCCTTTCTATAAAACTAGCATTATTTAGACATTTGGATATATTTATATAGGAATACAAAGATTTAAGTATCTCGAGCTTTATAAAAGTCAGACCTATATGCGCTTATTTTCACCTTAAAGAAATTTACATAGAATTTAGGATAGAAAAAAGAGAGAACATAAAAAGTTCTCTCTTTTTTTAGTTAAAGATAATTTTAAAAGTCTTTGCTTTTATCTAGTTTTTTTAGCAAGCCCCGCCTTGTACACCACATGTGTAAGTGTACATGGGCCACATATTAGTGTTGGGGGAAGATTAAAGTCCCTGCTGCTGCATTTAACATTATACGAATAAACTTAGTAATAGAATAAATCCTAATCCACAAACCGAAATAATTGTTTCAAGTAATGTCCAAGTTGAGAAAGTTTCTTTCATGCTTAAACCAAAATATTCTTTAAACATCCAGAAACCAGCATCATTAACATGTGATGCTATTAAACTACCAGCTCCTGTTGCAAGAACAACTAAAGCAAGGTTTACATCTGATGAACCTAACATTGGGATAACTAAACCAGCAGTGGTTAAAGATGCAACTGTTGCAGATCCTAATGAAATACGTAAAATTGCCGCGATTATCCATGCTAGTAAAATCGGTGATAACGAAGTGCCTTTGAATAATTCGGCTACATAGTCACCTACACCACCATTAATTAATACTTGTTTAAAGGCACCGCCACCTCCGATGATTAAGAGCATCATACCAATATGTGTAATTGCTGTTGTACAAGAATCCATCACTTCTTTGATTGGAATTTTTCTAGCTAATCCCATTGAATAGATTGCAAATAGTAAGGAAATCACCATTGCTGTGGATGCGTTTCCAATAAAACGGATAATAGCAAGTACATGATTATCTTCAAATCCCACTGTTTCTTGAAGTAACGTAATAATTGTAGCAATCGCCATTAAAATAACAGGAAGCATAGCAGTAAATACACTGATGCCAAATCCTGGTGTTTCTTCTAGTTTAAAAACCTTTTGTTCGCCTAATGAGGCAATATTTCCTGTTTTATTAAATGATTCAGGAACCAATTTTTTAGCAATCTTAGTAAATAAAGGACCAGCGATTATAACAGTCGGAATCGCAATAATTAAACCGTAAAGTAAAACTTCACCTATATTTGCGCCATATTCACCTGCGATTACAGTTGGACCAGGGTGCGGTGGTAAGAAACCGTGAGTTACTGACAAAGCAGCCGCCATTGGTATTCCAAGATATAAAATAGAAACCTTTAATTGTTTTGAAATCGCAAAAACGATTGGAATCAATAATACTAATCCTACTTCGAAGAATAAAGCTACACCGATAATGAATGAAGCCGCAACTACAGCCCACTGAATATTCTTTTCTCCAAATTTGTTAACAAGGGTCATCGCAATACGTTGCGCGCCCCCAGAATCAGCGATTAACTTACCAAGCATCGCACCCAGTCCGAAGATTAATGCTAAGTGACCAAGTGTTCCACCTAATCCAGCTTCAATTGTGGTGACGATTTCATCTAGTTTCATTCCAAGAGCCAAAGCTACGCCAAATGAGACAATTATTAATGAGATAAACGTGTTTAATTTTAAACCCATGATTAAAATTAATAATGCGATAATTCCTATTGCTACTATAACCAACGGCATTGATATTTCCCCCCGTATATTTATTTGTCTATTTATTTTTATTAATTAATCCTCTTTGATAATTTGCGATACGTTTATAATCTGCTTCCAACACTCTCGATAGGTTTATAAAGATAGGCAATAAATGTCTGTACTCTTGTACTGCCTCTTCATTAGGTACGTGTTTGTGGGTACTGCCGACCATTTCAGAAGCTACTTCGAATGATTCTATTTTCCCTGTTGCATAGAGTCCTAAAATACAAGCACCTAGACAAGAACTTTCATAGCTTTCTGGCACGACCACTTCCAAGTCAAAAATATCGGACATCATTTGACGCCATACATTTGATCTTGCAAACCCACCAGTTGCTTGGATTCGAGTCACTGGTCCTTCCATGCATTCAATTAATGCTAAAAATACTGTATATAAGTTGTAAATAACCCCTTCAAGAGCAGCGCGAATCATATGTTCCTTTTTATGCGCCATCGTTAAGCCGAAGAATGAGCCGCGTACGTCAGGATTCCATAATGGTGCACGTTCACCCGCAAGGTAAGGATGGAATAACAATCCATCAGCCCCCGGTCTTACACCTTCAGCTATCTTGGTTAACACTTCATAAGGATCAATACCTAGTCTTTTCGCGGTTTCTACCTCTGAAGCGGCAAATTCATCACGTATCCAACGAAAAACCATCCCGCCATTATTTACTGGTCCACCAATGACCCAATGTTTTTCAGTTAATGCGTAGCAAAATATTCTTCCTTTTTCATCTGTTTGCGGATGGTCAATAATGGTTCGAATCGCGCCACTTGTCCCAATTGTGACCGCAATTTCACCTTTTTTAATCGCATTCACACCAAGATTGGAAAGTACGCCATCACTTGCACCAATTACAAAGGGAGTTTGTGGATCAATCCCCATTTGTCTAGCCAACTCTGGATTACAGTTGGTAAAAATCTCGGTGGTAGGTACAAGCTTAGATAGTTGCTCAGTTGTGATCCCAGCAATCCGTAAGGCTCCCTCATCCCAATCTAGTGTTTTGAGATTCATCATGCCCATGGCTGAAGCAAGGGAATGATCAACAACGTATTGGTCAAAAAACTTTTTAAATATATATTCTTTAATCCCGATATATTTTTTAGCTTTGACGGCTATCTCTCTTCGTTCGTTTACAATCCAAGTAATCTTGCTTAAAGGTGACATCGGGTGAATCGGTGTTCCTGTGCGTTTATAGACTTCATGCCCATTTAAATCATCTTTAATTTTATGTGTCCATGATTCACTACGGTTATCAGCCCATGTAATACAAGGCGTTAGTGGTTGATCATTTTCATCCATGGCAATAATACTATGCATCGCACTGCTAAAAGAAATAAACGATATCTCTTTTTGCGGATGTTGTTTCATGATATTCGAAATCGCTTGTACCACAGCCGTAAAGATCTCTTCTGGGTCTTGTTCAGCTGTTGAAATATCAGGTGTGTAGAGTGGGTAACCGATATTCTCTTGTTGGATAACTTCGCCTTTTTCACTAAATAAAACGGCTTTTGTGCTTGTCGTACCGATGTCTAACCCTAACATATAGCTTTTCATTTCTCTTGGTCTACTCCTTTAGAAAGCATTTGTTGAGACCTCCAAAGGTCTTCTACTTTTCCTTGTACATCATCAAAGTTTTGATGTAATGATTGAATCATGAGATCTCTATTTTTAGTATCGATTGCATCAATATAAAGTTGGTGATTTTCAACTATGCGTGGAAAGTCTTCATAGTTTTCCTTAAAACGAACCCGCATTGATAAAAGGACGAATGCTTCCATTACCGGTTTTGCATTATTCCAGATCATCAAGATGTATGAATGACTAATCGCCCGAATAATCGTTTCATGAAATAAAACATCTTGAAATGCAAACTCATCGGCATCGTGATATTTTATAGCGATTTTCATCATTTCGAGAATTTTACTCAGTTCCTTTACTAATTCATGGTTGTCTAATTTTACCAGTCGTTCAAATACAAACGTTTCGATAAGTAATCGGACATCATAGATTTCTTCTATTTCTTTATCTGTTAATCCAATGACAACTGCACCCATTCTCTCTAAGCGAATCAAATTTTCAGATGCTAAAGTTTTTAATGCTTCCCGAATAGGGGAACGACTCACATCAAAATCGGCAGCCAACTTATTCTCTGATAATGTGGTACCGCTTTCAATAAGACCTGAAATTATCTGCATTCTTAATTCATATGTTACACGATCACCCGCTGAAGCTTTTGATAGCCATTTTGCAGGATATAAACATTGCTTTGATTCTTTCATTTGTTCACCCTCTTTTTACTAGTATACTTGTATACAAGTATTATATAATTTATTTCTAAAAATGCAAGCGCTTTATTTCATTGTATGAATACGTATTTATTATTTCACGAAACGTTGTAAAAAAGCCGCTACTAGAAACATAAAAGGCAACTCCCGAAATTGGGTTAGTTGCCTTCTTTTTGTTCAATAATAATAAATTCCTGCTATTCCTACGTTCCCACATATACCTATTTAAATAAACTCTCGCTACAAAACCAGTTTTTCATTTTTTCATTCCAACTTTTTTAGCAAAACAATTTTTTTCAGAATAAAGGCTTGATATAAAAATAAGAACAAGCTTCAACTATAAGTAATACCCAAGAACAACAAAATATTAGTCCCAAATTTCGTAACTTTTATATAGGTTGGATTTATACAACAACCAACATACTTTCTTTGAATAACTGATTTAATAACTTGTCTAACTCTTGACTACATTGAATGGTTTTGTAATGAAGAAATCCATACCGTTTATTAATATCAACTAATTCATATCTCTTTTCCTCTATCTCTTTTGATATCTGTTGTAATAAAGTAGCCATCCCGATACCCCTCCATTTAAATAACACTCTAGTAAGTTCTATCTTGATGTGACTTCCAAATAGTTGACGATTTGATATTTTTGCACATGTTACAGTTTAATGAGCAAGAAAGTGAATATCCTTGATTTTTAATGTAATTTTATGATTAATTGAAAGCCTCGCTTGATTTTGTCAACGCTTATGACAAATGCCTGGTCAACTCCCAAATCAAAAATCCCATCTCCAGCCCTGTTTCTTTGCTTATTCCTAAAGAATTGAGATATAAAAGTGTAAAAAACCAGCAACGTCATAATGAAGCGTCACGGGTTCTTGGTTATCATAGAATCATCTGAATCAATCTATCGTTTGCACACTAGATGTCATAACGTATCATCTAGGTATCTTTATAAAGCACCATCGTCTTTTTGTTTAGCCTTAACAGATAGTTTTTCAGAGTGTGTTGCACCTAATATTCATTTGTTTCTAATTTCCAAAATTTGTTGTCTTCCCCTGACTCTGAGCTATCACCTAAAAGAATTTCTTTTTTGCAAACAGCTGCAGGGGACTAAGTTGCTACAAGAGCAGATAACTAACACTTTTTCATAATTATTTCTTAATTGGTTTGGAATTTACATATAGCTTTCCTGCTGCCGTGGAACTTAATGAATTTCCATATATATCTTCTACTTTTACCACTATTTGTGCACCGTTTAATGTAAGCTTCTTAGTTGCTGTCCAATAGCCCTCATAGTGTCCAGTACCATTTCCTTTTGCATCCTTTACTTCGGTCATAACTACTTCAAAGGTGCTTAAACTTGCTGTTGGCACGGATACTGCACTTGTTATGCCATTAATCGGAGCGTTAATTGTAAATACTGCCTTTTTTAATCCAGGCTCACTGTCGAACTCAACCTTTAATGTTTGATCTGCCTTTAATATCACATCACTCGATGGCATTATATTTTTAATTTCACGTATTGAGTATTTTACATTAACTGTAATGCTCTTTGCAGTTTCATTTCCTGCCTTGTCTCTAGCAACAATATTTATTCCATTTTTCCCTTCCTTGGACATAAGCTTTGCTGTCCAATTCCCATTTGAATCTATTTCTGTCTTTGTTCCGTTAACTTCAACATAATCTAAATAATCATCTTTAGCTGTTCCCGTTACAGTTATAACCTGATCATTTTTATTTGCGTTATTTTGTGGGCTTGTAATTTCTAAAACTGGTGCTGTCTTGTCTACTATAACCTTTACTTCATTCGAATAAAGAGTAGATCCGATATCAGTAATAGTTTTCGCCTTCAGAATATTAACTCCCTCTTGAAGTACAGCATCAATTGAGAAGCTTCCATCATCATTTGTCTTTCCATTTGCTATATCTTTATCACCGCTAAATAAATGAACGTCCATTCCTGGAGCTGCCAGACCTTTTATTGTTGCGTTTTCATTATTTAAATATGGGTTGTTCACTGGTGAGGTGATAACTGGAGCTAGTGCTCCAAGCTTAACTGTTGCTCTAATCATCATGTTTCCATAATCTTTATTCGCTAAAGTGAATTGACCATTTATAAACTGCCATGATCTTTGTGCTGCAATTGAATTTTTATCCAATGCAATTGCTGGGCTTATAGGAGCCATCTTATCCTGTATTAAAACCATATAAAAATCGCCTGTTACAACGATTTGCTGCGCGGATAAATCAACGACTGTCCATTTCCCTTTCTCCTTTGAAGCAGTTGCATTAAACGGCCCTGCTATCATTTTTCCAGGGGAACCATCCTTTCCACTTGCATCATAAACTGCTGCCTTAAATGTATTTCCAAATGTTGTATCAAGCATAAATAATCCAGATGTTACGATTGCTGTGGTCTGTCCCTCCGGAAGTGACATTCTTACTGCATAGCCACCTCCTGCTTCCCATTGAGCCACTGAATATTCTGGTGTTCCATCATCATAGCCGATCTCACTTAAAAAATTGATAAACGGTTTTTGCTGAAGATCATGTGTAACACTTCCATTACCCGTAATATCTACAGTAAACCTCTCATCAAAATAGTTCTCTGCGATAACCTGTACTGTATATTTACCTTCATATGCAGTTAATGTGTATTTCCCCTCTGCATCAGTTGTAACTGGTGCGACTGCTGCATCCTCAATGACGTAAACTTTAGCGTTTTTCACAGGATTTCCTGTTTGTGCATTAGTAATTATCCCTGTCAATGTTCCCTTAGGTATTGGAACCATTGTAAAGTTTTCATTTTCAAGAACTTGGTTAGCTGCTACTTGAACCTTTTTATCCTGTGGATAGAATCCATATTTTTCAGCTCTTAATGTATACTCTCCCGCTGCAACCTTAAAACTATATGAGCCGTCTTGAGGATTTGTTTTTGTTGAACGACCATTTTCAACAATTGACACTGTTGCTGATAATGGAATTGTTGCTATATTTGCATTTGGATTTATTATTTGTTGTTTTGGGCTGTTGCTTAAAACTGATCTGCCACCTATTGCTGCAGGTAGATCTGTTAAGCTAATATGTTCTTTAGGGCCATTGCTTAAAACTGATGTATTACCTACTGCTGCAGATTTATCTGTTAATCTAAAATCATCTATAAACCATCCCTGATGATTATTGGAGGTATTAGAATAAAATAGAAATGCGATATTTATTTTCTTTCCTGCATATTCGCTTAAATCTATTTCTTCATTTGAATATCCGCCTGTCTTAGTGCCTGTATATTCAGCTACACTATAATAATCATAGCCGTCAGTTGAAACCAAAACTTTTCCCTTGCCAATCTTTTCTTCTAGATCATACCAATTTTTAAACTGTAAATAAGCAGGTCCTTGCGGCAGGACAATATTAGGCGATATCAATCCCATTACTTGATTTTCTGAATACGTTCCTTCAAGATTAGTAGCTAAAACCTTTTCTCCCGAGGCTGCTGCCATAGGTCCTGTAGTTGGTTTTCCCCACTGCCATTGAGCAGTCCCGAGCATTTGCCATCCTGTTATCTCTGTTTCAAAATCATTAATGTATCCTATTGTAAGTGCATCTTTAACAATTATTGTATAGATATCACTTATAACCTCATTTTTTCCATAGTCAACTATTCTCCATCTGTAAGTTATATTTAATCCTGATACTACTTTATCAGCTGGAATTACAGCTTCATAGCTTCCTGACTTGTAGTCCCCATTCTTCCTTTCAGCTGGAACTGTTGTCCACTCATCTGCTGGATTATTTTTATATTGAAGCTCAACTGAATCAACGCTTATATTATCTTGTACATCTATTGTTAATTTTTGTTCCAAACCTACGTCTGCCTCTTTAACAGGTATATGATTAAATGTTGGTGGAACTGTATCCTCGGCATCTTCTGATACTTGGCCTTTAATTTCAGAAATTCCTTGCATAATCGATGTTACAGCCTTAAATGCATTAATAACACCATATCCATATCCATTATTAGGAGCTACAGGATATTGAGAGTCAGTACAAGGAGTTGCTGTTTCCTTTATTATTCTTTCAATCTCACTAACTGTTAAAGATGAATTGGTTTGAAGTAATAATGCCACAAGTCCTGATGTATGTGGACCTGCCATCGAGGTTCCATTCCATCCACCCTCATATACACCTCCTGGAACTGAGGATCTTATATTAACTCCAGGTGCTGAAATTTCTGGCTTTTGTATTCCATCATATGGTGATGGACCCCTTAATGAGAAATTGGCTAACTTATTGTTTATGTCAGTTGCTCCTGTTGCAAAGGATTCTGGATAGTTTGCAGGATTAGCAACTGAACCTGGCCCACCAGGATTGTAAGGGGTTGTATTTCCTGCTGAAAATTCCGGGAATATATTTGCTGCTCTCCAATTTGTTACAATCGTTTTATACCAATCATCTATTCCAGGACCGCCTCCCCATGAGTTATTAATTACATCTGGAGCCATTTCTGGATGTGGTACGCCATTACTATCTTTTGGAGCAAGCATCCATTCACCAGCTTCTATTAAATCTTCATCTGTTCCACCATTTGGTGTAAATGCCTTAACAGCTATCCACTTTGCTCCTGGCGCAACACCTATCTTATTTGTTCCATTTGGTTCTGAACCAACCATAGTACCCACTGTATGGGTTCCATGACCATGATCATCGTATGGGGCTTTACCATTAGCTTCAGTAGCATCAAACCAATTGAATTCATGATTTGGATTATCTGGATTAGCTGGGTCATATCCTCTATATTTTGTCTTTAATGCAGGGTGATCCCACTGAACACCTGTATCTATGCTGCCAACAACTATCCCTGTTCCATCTATTCCTAAACCCCAAACATCAGGTACTCCAATTTTTTCAAGATTCCATTCTACACTATTGGCCGCTGGAACAGCAGCTTCAGTAGTTTTTGCAGGCTCAATTAACTTTGTAATTCCATTAGGTCTTATACTTTCAACCTCAGGCATAGCCGCTATGTTTCTCATAACTTCCTCTGTTGCTGTGACTGCCATACCATTTACTATATAAAATGAATTATAATCCTTTACATTTCCGTTACTCTTTTCTTTTTCTATATACTTCTTCAAATTTCTCTGTGTTGAGTCTGATTTAATTTTTAATTCAGAAACGATTGATGAACGAACTACTAACTCTTTTTTCACATTTGATAGTTGCTTATTCTTAGCCTTAACTTCTTTAGCAACCTTTCCTGTATCTACCTGTTCCTTAAATTTTACAAGAAAGGTATTTTGGGAGTTATTTGCAAATTCTTTTTCAAGTTCTGGACTTATCTTATTCTCTGTTACTTCTTTAGCTTCCCGGTTATAACTTGTCTCAATATTGTCCTTTGCATAAGCCTTAACATAATTTCCAGCTGGTGCAGCAAATGAACTTACGGTAATTAATACAGCTGTCGACAATGCAAGCAATTTTTTTGTGATTTTTATCATTTTTATACCTCCATATTTAAATTGAATTTACATAAATAATCTTTTTCTCTCCTTTTCTTTAACTGCTTGAACCCATTAACATATAAAATAGATTTTGAGATGAGACTTACACCATTAACTGCATGTTCATCAATTAGTGAAGCATGGATAGCCGTGGATAATATTACAGATAGTAACGTCTTCCTCCTAGCGGATATAAATTAAGATACAAATGTTAAGAAATAACTAGATTCATAGTTGAATAGGGTAAATTAAGAGATTGCTAACAAGATGAAAGAGGCACCTCCTAAATCAATTACCGATTCTGTATTTGAGTTATGTAGTTTCTAGCTGTGTATTAAATGAATAGGTAACATTGAATTTTAAAAAAATTATATATTTGCTAGAGTAGGATGACAAATGGGGTTTTAAAGGGGGGCACGACCTGTTTTTTTACAATTTTATAATAATTTTTAATATTGTGACAAATTACGACATTGTAAATCTATATTAATCGTACTATTAATATAGATTTAGACTTAGGGTTATAAATCAATAGATTGACTTGGGGTTATAAATCAATTTGTTGACAATTAAGGTATTGTGTAATTAAGGATATAAGAAGTGTAAATACGGAGCATTAGAAAGTATAAAATAGGAGAATATGTTTTTCCGCGTGGAAAACATATTCTCCTTATAAACGAAAGTATAGGTGTTGTTACCACATATTTTTAAATCTTTCGGTGGACTTTCATGAAGAGAACGCTTCTGCTTTTCTTTAGGCTCTTTTTGCATTGATAGTTGTTTTTGACTATAAAGTTTGACCGCCGTTGAAATGATCCCTTACGTGAATCATTTAACTAGGTTTCCCATTTCCCTCTATTTCCCGAAGGAGTAAAGTGCCTACGCCACAATCAACTCTCATGATTAAAGCTACTAACCTTTCGAAAACAGCCTTTCTTTATAGTGTACGTAGTAACACGACTTCCTTAAAGGTATTAGTTTAAAAATCAAGCAAATTTATCGTTTCTACGGTGTTTTTCCACTAGATACGCTGCGTATTGATTTGCTTCTTCGACATTGCCTTTTTCCATATGATAGTCGAACAACTTTATCGCATAATGTTCAAATAAGCGAACATGTGCCATTTTCTGATAATAAGGAAATGCTTCTTTTTCAAGGTAATGGTAGTAAAGCTCTTTTTCGTTTTGAAGATTATATTTATGTAAATAGAAGAAATGTATATAGATTGGATCGGTTATTTCTTCAGAAAGATCAATACCCGTTTCGACCAATTGTAGCAATTCTTCGGTTGATTTCGATCCTTGTTTCGTTAATGCATTTATATAGCCTTCCAAAGAGGCTATATGAAGGGCAGTATGAGGGTCTTTTATGTCCATAGATTGTTTATAGTATTCACAAGCTTTATCATAATTTCCTTGGCGAACTTTCTGGTAAGCAAGATTGTGTGTCAGCACTGCTCTTTGATGGTCTAATCCAATGTTTTCGGTCATTTCGATTAATCTTTGATATTCCGTATCCTTTGGATCGTATAACTCGTCCCGCTCTACTTGGATCATCATAAGCATTTCTGCTTCAATCATTCGCGTAAGACTGCGCACTTCTGTGAAAAAGTGCAGGGACTTTTCGGCAAAATAATAAGCCAATACTCGTGAATTCAGAGAATGATAGGCAAAAGCCAAATGATAATAGTACTCTTGGTTATTGTAATAGGTTAGATCGATTCCTTGAAAATATGAAATTGCCTTATAAAATTCCTTATTTATCAATGAATTGATCCCTTTAATGTGAAGAAGCATGTATTTTTCATAGAGTGAAAGACTAGACCATTTGTCCATTTCAGCAATTAGAGATGTAGCTTGATGCCCCTGCCCTATAAATAAGTAATATCTTGTGAGTACAAGCGTATAGGAACGATAAATAACCGGCATTTGTAGAAGAGCAATAGCCTCTAATTGTTTCTTAATTCTCTTAGCCTTTCTTTTCATTTTTAAAATGATCGATTCATGCCATTTTTTTAAAAGGGAATCTAGGCCCATATAAGTTTTAATTTCTGTTTCCATATCAATGCAAAGGCGCTTTGACAGAAAGTTTATCGTTTCTTTAGAAACTTCTGTTAATCCTCGTTCAATTTTGCTAATATGTGTACTCGAACAGATACCAATTCCTAAATCCTTCTGCATCATGCTCTGACGTTCACGATAGAATTTGATTATTTGTCCCTCAAGCATGGTGGTCACCTCACTTTATCCCATCAATATGAATTTTTGGTTCTTATATTACTACAGAAAACCCCACTCGAAATAATACAATTGAGTCTCTATGATTAAAAATATCACAAAGAGAAACGGCTGTACCTAACCATTTTCTTCCAATTAATGGCTTCAGACTAAAGTAGTCAATTGCTTGATTAACATCAATGATATCATATATTTATTTCTGTAAGTCGTTAAACAGCGGGGAACATATCAAATGGAAAAGTACGTGGAATCTATCCCTATCCACGCCACGTTCTTCCTATTTTTTTCCATTAAAAATAAACCCTTGATACAAAACCCCATTTCCCACATTTTCCATTCTAACTTTTTTAACAAATCATTCTTATTCTTCGAATAATAACGTCTTGATACAAAAAGAGGGAAAAGGCTTGAGGTGACTGCGATCGTCCCTTTTTCCTTTTCCCTACCCTTGCCTTTTATCAGAGGTTTATTCTGATTCTGTAGAAGCTTTAATTAGCTTGTCAAAAGTTTATTTTTTGACTACACTTTTAAAATAAGTTGCGCCGCGCACTCCACATGCGCAGTATGTATGTGACAATAAATGAGATGTTGTTGGGTTACATTTATTTATTAAAAATTATCAAATTAAGCTAGTTGCGCTACTACATATACATTTAGTATGTGAAACGCTTGATTGTTTCTTTTAGGGCCTCTGCTTGAGAAACTAACTCTTCCGCTAAATGGTTAACATCCTGAATAACAGTTGTTTGCTCCTCCGCTGCAGATGCAACTTCTAAGGCTCCTACTGAAGTCTCTTTTGCAATCGCCGTTACTTCTTGTGATTGCCCCACCGTTTGTTCAATATGACTGAATTGCTGTTCAACAAGTGAAACAATATAGGTTACGACATGAACAACTTCATCAATTGATTTTGTCATTTTATGAATTGCATCATTCGTTTCACTACCTTTATTAGCCTCTTCGTGAGCCAAACTAACTTGATGAGTAGTTTGTTCCACTACATTGTTTACTTCAATTTGAATATTTTGAATTAAATTCGTAATCCCTTGAACAGCATCTGCACTTTGATCAGCTAATTTACGGACTTCTTCTGCAACAACTGCAAATCCTCTTCCATGCTCCCCTGCACGTGCAGCCTCTATCGAAGCATTTAATGCTAATAAATTTGTTTGACCTGCAATTTCACCTACAAAAGAAATGATTTTCTCTACTTCTTTTGTATGTTTTTCTAACTGCCTTACAGAATGAAGAGATTTCTCACTGCTTTTTTCCATTTCACGCACATCATTTACAAGTGAGAGTACAATTTCATTACTTTTCTTTAACGTACTTACCATTTCATTTGACAACTTTTCAGATTTACGCGCTTTTTCTTGAACTTCATTGGCAATTAGTAGCACATCTTCAACTGAATTTGCTGTTGCTTGCATGGCCTCCGCAGAATTATCTGTTCCTTTTGAAATATCAGTAATAGTGATTGTAATATTTTGTGACTGTTCAACCGCTATATTTGTTGCTTCTGTTATTTGAAGTACCTTTTTTTTTGTACTTTCAAAATTTGTATCAATACTTTGTACAATATCTCGTATTTTCTTCTGCATTTCATTAAATGCTAGACTAAGAGAGCGAATTTCATCATCATTTTTTGGAACTATTGCATCTTCTCCTATTTCCCCTTTAGCAGCCTTCGCTACAGCTGACTCTAACACCTGCAATGGCTTAGTAATAAAACGTGTAGCTGCGAAATACGCTAGTACTCCTGACCAAAAAACTCCTAATACTAATGTTAAAACAGTAAAAATTTGTTCATTGATGAAATTAGAAACATATTCATATAAAAAATACATAAAAAACGCACTTGTTGAATATGTAATGACTGCAAGAATTGTCGTAAACATAACAAGTCTTTTATTTAAACTAAACTTGTACTCCTTTTTCTCTACCATGCATATCCATCCCCTTATTTTTTACAAGTTCAACTACTCTTGAATAGATAGAATCTAACTATTTTATCTCTATGAAAACTCTGTTTGTTAAACAAGAGGTATAGAAAGGGTAATCTCTGTACCTTGTCCTGGTGCAGAAAATATTTCCAGAAAACCACCGATACTTCTAGCTCGTTCCTCCATACTGAATAGTCCAACCCCTATACGGTCTAAAAGTGGCGTAAATCCTTTCCCATTATCCGTTATTCGGACATGTATTTCTTTTTCAACTTCCCATATTTTAACAAATGCTTCTGAAACTTCTGCATACTTCCCAATATTCGTTAATGCTTCTTGGACGATTCGATAAAGTGCAGTTTCTACATTCGGTTCTAGACGTCTTCGAAGTTTACAGTCAAATTTCACCTCGGTGTCATAGTACTGTTTGAAATTGTCTATATAAGTTCGAATTGCAGGAATAACCCCAAAATCATCTAGCACAGAAGGACGTAAATTCCAAGCAAGTCCCCTAACTTCAGTGATTATTTCAGTAACGGTATTTCGAAGGTTTATAAGTTCTATCGGTTTGTCTTCTTGATGACCAATCAATTGATCCAATTGGATTGTAAGTCCAAATAGGCTTTGCCCAATTCCATCATGAATTTCACGCGAAAAGCGTTTCCTTTCCTCTTCTTGAATATGCATAAGCCTACGGATCATTCGTTTAATTTCTTCTTCAGCTTCCTTCAAAGCTGTCACATCATTGCGAATAGCTAAATATTGATAAGGTTTTCCATTTTCGTCTATAAAAGGCATAATCGTAGTGTTTACCCAATAGAACGTGTTATCTTTTGCTCTATTTTTTATATCACCATGCCAAACTTTCCCCGAGCCAATTGTTTTCCATAGATCTTTAAAAAAACTTTTTGAATGATACCCCGAACTGATCACACGATGATTTTGCCCTATTAACTCTTCTTTGGTATATTTCGAAATCTCGCAAGTTTTTTCATTAACATACTGTATAATTCCACGATGATCGGTCACAACGACTATCGATGACTCATCTAATGCAATTTTTACATCGATCAACTGCTTAAGGAGCATTTTTAAATTGTCACGAAAAGAAGGGTCATCAATAAATTTATCAATTTGAGAAAAGTTATTTTTTGCGATTTGCTCAATAATTTCTGAATGATAATTTAAATTTATTTTACTCAAAATCAAGCAACCCCTTTTGTAAAGCATATCTTACTAAATCGGGTCTCGAACGAAGACCAATCTTTTCCATAAGATTACTTTTATGAGTTTCGACTGTCTTAACGCTAATAACTAATTGTTCAGCAATTTCTTTATTGGAATACCCTCTAGCAATCCAAACCAATATTTCTTTTTCTCGTTCAGATAAAATTTCATAGGAGCTTGTAAGTCCTTCTTGTTGCATTTTAACCAAATATTCGTTCATTAATCGTTTTGTTGCAGAAGGAGTTAAATAAGCGTTCCCTTTGTAAATTAATTGGATCGCATTCAGCAGTTCTTCATGAGGAGAACTTTTTAGTATATATCCAGAAGCCCCTGCTTGAATCGCTCTGAACAAATACTCATCACTATCATGCATCGTTAAAATTAGAATTTTTATATCAGGTAGATACTCTTTGATTATTCTTGTTGCTGTAATTCCATCTTTTCCATTTGGCATACTTAAATCCATTAACACGATATCAGGAGTTAGCTCTTTTGCAAGGTTAATAGCCTCATCACCATCTGCTGCAACCCCAACGATTGAGATTCCATTTTTCCCATTAAGCAGAAGCTCTAGCCCTGTTCTAACGACAATATGATCATCTACAAGCAACACACTTACCAAAGTATTCCCCTCCTTTATTTCACTCATTTCGTAACAAAAAATGCTTTTAAATATCTTCACAACAATACATCGGGCTTATTGATTAAAATTTCAAGATTACTATACTCCTAAAAAAAATTTGAGTCTAGTAGTTTTTTTAATATTGGTACTTCTTTCGGATTAAAGCTACCTAATTAAAAAAAGCAATACTTTTGAATCATTTAGAATTCACTAACTAATAAGGGAATACCGAAGATTTTGTTAAGGGTTTTTACTCACTATCATCAGAGTATCCCCTGATTCTTAGGTATTCATTTTTAAAGTACACTTATTATATAGTGTTAGATTCTCAATCTTCATAGTCTTTTTAAAACAATACCTCTTAAAAACAACTTTTAAGGAAAAGGCCATGAAGAATCAATTTTATTAATTATTGGGGGAATAATTTTGGGAATGAAAAAACAAGGAAAAGAAAATGAAGATCATTTAAAGGGAACATTAATTAGCGTTTTTGGGATAGGAATTTTCATTTTTATACTTTGGTTCGGTTTTTACGCATTCTATCTACAACGTTAATTTGGGAGAGGTGTTAAGATGCATTTGCATAAGTACGAAAAAATTTGGTTGGTCTTTGGGATCGCTTCATTAATTTTATTTCTAATAATCATCGGGATAACTGCCTTTGGATTTCATCATCATCCTGCAACGGGTATGGACAGAATTGATCCAAAAAAAGTAAATCAGACTGCCCCATTTGATCATCCAGGAGTACATAAAATAGATGACGATTCCTATGAGATTGTACTGATTGGTAAGACATTTGGATATGAACCTACGGAATTACAAGTTCCTGTTGGTAAAAAAATTATTTTTAAAGTTACGAGTACTGATGTTGTTCATAGCTTTTCAATTGTTAATACAAACGTAAATATGATGATTGTGCCAGGACGTATTAACACCAAAGAATATACGTTTAGGAAAACCGGTAATTACTTAGTACTATGTAATGAATATTGCGGTGCAGGACATCAATATATGCAAACTTCTATTGAGGTGGTAAAAGGTGAATAATATGATTACTAAAAAAGACGCTATGCTAGCTTTAACAAATATCATCACCGCCTATATTGCTTTCTTAATAGGTACATTCTGTGGACTTTTACAAGTCTTTATAAGAAATAATGCTCTCGATCTTCCACCATGGCTTGATTATTATCAAGTTTTAACTGCTCATGGTGTATTACTTGCATTAGTTTTTACAACCTATTTTATTTTTGGATTCTTGATTACAGGAATGAGCAAAACATTAGGAAAGTTCGGTTCAAAGGTACGATTATTTTCTTGGATTGGCTATTTTGTTATGACGATCGGAACGTTACTAGCTGTTGTTATGATTCTATCAGGGGAAGCTTCGGTTTTATATACATTTTACGCACCTTTACAAGCAAGTGGATGGTTCTATGTTGCTTTGGCTTTATTTGTAGTTGGTACATGGTTTAGTGGATTTTCTTTAATAGGACATTATATTGTTTGGAAGAAGAAAAACAAAGGGAAGCTAAGTCCATTATTTGCTTTTATGACAATTACTACGATGGTTCTTTGGATAATTGCTAGTTTAGGAGTAGCAGCGACTGTACTATTCCAATTCATTCCATGGGCTTTCGGTTGGGTAGATACAATCAATGTTGAATTAAGCCGTTCATTGTTTTGGTATTTTGGTCACCCTCTCGTTTATTTTTGGCTTTTACCCGCATACATGGCATGGTATGTAATTGTTCCAAAAATTATTGGAGGAAAAGTTTTTAGCGATTCACTTGCAAGACTGTCATTTATACTTTTTCTATTATTCTCAATTCCAGTCGGTTTCCACCACCAATTACAAGAACCGGGAATCTCTAGTTTCTGGAAATTTTTACAAACAGTCCTAACGTTTATGGTTATTATCCCATCATTAATGACTGCATTCTCTATGTTTGCAACATTTGAAACGACGGGACGAAAAAAGGGTGCAACTGGACTATACGGTTGGTTCTTTAAATTACCGTGGAAAGACATCCGTTTTACTTCTTTATTTATTGCAATGTTCTTCTTCATTCCTGGTGGAGCAGGCGGAATTATTAACGCAAGTTTCTCATTAAATGAAATCATTCATAACACACTTTGGGTAGTTGGACATTTTCATATTACAGTAGGAACTCCAGTCGCAATGACGTTTTTTGGATTAACCTTCTGGCTGATTCCTTATTTGACTGGAAGAAAACTAACAAAGGTTATTCAAAAATTAGCCTTTATCCAAATTATCACATGGTCGATCGGCATGCTCTTAATGTCAACAGCAATGCATATTTTAGGACTTTTAGGGGCTCCAAGACGAACAGCATATACTGAATATGCCAATCATCCTGCTGCACTAGAATGGTTTAATGGTATTTTATCAAATCATGTAACAGTAGCAATTGGTGGATCGATTTTATTTCTATCAGCTATGATCTTAATCTTAATTGTCGTGCAATCATTATTTACTTTACCAATAGCTGAGTCTGAAGCAGATTTCGTTGAGTTTCCAATTGCAGAAAGTGATATCGAAAATACACCGAAAATTTTGGAAAACTGGTGGCTGTGGATTGGAATCGCTCTAGTATTAATTGCGATTGCCTATACGATTCCTTTGGGTGATATGATGCAACATCATCACCATCATACACCTACTGGTTCTGAAGGATTTAAAACTTGGTAGGAGTTGAAAAATATGTTTGTTTTGACCATTTCCCTAATATTAGTGACGACGATTAGTATCGCAATATGGGTTGAAATTGATACGATCGAAGAGTAAATAGATAAAGGCAACGTTTGATGAGAACGTTGCCTTCTTTTTTAAAAGTAATCTTTCAATAAACAATTATTCAACTAAATGTGCTATTTCAGAATAAATCATAGCATCTTTTATTCATTCTCAATGCTGGGTTGGTTTTGAAAAATGCTTATTTTAACTGGAAAAAATTTATTAGTTAGTTACATTTAAAACGAGTTGCGCCACGCACTCTACATGACTAGTATGTGGGAACATATCGACTGGCTGTAAATACTTCACATCATATGCAGAGCTTAATACTTTTAAATCTCTAGCTAAAGTTGAAGGATTACAAGAAACATAAACCAATTTCTTTGGTTTAATCTTTAAAACAGTGTTTAAAAACTCTTCATCACAGCCTGTTCTCGGTGGATCCGTTACGATAACATCAGGCTTCCAACCGTCCTTTAACCATTTTGGTAAAACTCGTTCTGCTTCACCAGCTTCGTAGTGGGTATTTGTAAAACCATGACTTAGCGCATTTTGTTTCGCATCAATAATCGCTTCTTTTGTTACGTCCATGCCACGCACTTCTTTAGCATCTTTCGCTAACCATAGTCCAATTGTACCTACACCACAATAAGCATCAACAACTTTTTCTGTTCCCGTTAATGCTGCTGCTTTTTTTACTTCATCATATAGTTTAACTGTTTGTTCAGGATTTAATTGAAAAAATGCTCTTGCTGATAATTCGAATGAAAGATCGCCAAGTTTTTCCTCAATCACTTCTTCTCCGGCTAAATAAACTGTTTCTCTACCAAAAATAACTGAAGTCATTTGATTATTAATATTTTGCATTAGACTTGTTACTTCAGGCATTCTTTTTTGAATCTCACTAATTAGCTCATTTTTTTGAGGGAAGTCTTTCGTTCCAGTAACGAGAACTAATTGAATTTGGCCCGTACGTAACCCTACTCGCGCAACAATTGTACGTATAACTCCCTTATTTTTACGCTCATTATAAACAGGGATATTAAGACGAGTTAAAATTTTCTTTACTTTACCAGTTACTTTATTTAAATCTTCATGCTGAATTGGGCAATGACCAATATCCACAACATTATGTGAGTTTTGTGAGTATAATCCAGCGATAATTTTATTTTTTTCAAGTCCAGTTTGAAGCTGACTTTTATTACGATAATTCCATGGATTTTCCATACCAATCGTATCTTTTATGGTTGTTTTTTCTAACAAATCCTTCGCATACTTTTCCATCGCTTGAATAACGATATCTTGTTTATATTGAAGTTGTCCTTCATAGGAAGCATGTTGAATTTGGCATCCACCACATTTGTCATAAATTTTACAAGTAGGCTCAACTCGATCTGGGGATGATTTTCGAATACGTTGAATTTTTCCTTCTGCAAATCCATTACGAACATTTGTCACTTCAGCTACTACTTCCTCACCAGGTAATGCTCCTTTAATGAAGACAACTTGACGTTTGAAATATCCTACTCCTTCTCCATTAATTCCAATGCGTTTAATTGTTAAAGGAAAGGATTGTCCTACTTCTAATTTATTTGTTAATTGATTACTCATTTATACAACTCTCCATTATTCTATACTCTTCCAAAGATAAAGAGCAGCGTAGCTTCCAAATGGAGAAACTTGCTCTTTAACATACTCCATTATCTCTTTTGAAGGCTTTCCATCTAAATTTAATAGTTTTTGAAGCGCAATTTGTATTCCTACATCACCAACAGGGAAGATATCTTTTCTACCTAAACCAAAAAGTAAGAAGTTTTCGACAGTCCACGGACCGACTCCCTTTAGTTTAATCAGTTCTTTAGCAATCTCTTCCGAAGAGATTGAACGATATTGAAGATGATTTAATACGCCTTCACTCCAAGCTTTTGCTATTCCGATCATATATTCAGCTTTTCGAGTACTAAGTTGTAAATCTCTTAATTCATCAATTGTTAACGATGAAATCTTTTCAGGTGTAGGAAAAAACCAAGCATTACCAACTCGTTCACCATACATTCGAACAAATTTTCTCGTTACTTGAATCGCAAATGTACGTTGAATTTGTTGATGAATAATACATGAAATCAAACATGCAAAAGGGTCATTTGAAACGGTAATTGGTGTATGTCCGAATAGATCAATTAGAGGAGCTATAGTAGTTTGTCTTAAATGATGATGTAATTCTTCAAATTGTGTTTCCCACTGTAAGATAGTTGAAATTTCATTGAGGATTTTTGTTTTGTTTTCGTGTTCACTTATGACTTCAAATCGAACCGGATCATCATTTATTTGTTTCACTTTTACAACTGCATGAATTTCATCTATATAAAGTGGAATACTTAAACGCTTTTCGGCCGAATGGACTGAAAATGTTGGCTCATGTACTAATCTTTTTAATACTTCATCCCATTGATAAGGTGTATTAAGAGATACCTCTTCCTTCCACATACTCCCGTTCCTCCTTACATACTCTGATGTGTATTATAGCACATGGAGTACTAAGGTTGAAATTTCTTGAAAACATAGTCTTCATTTGACTATATATCTCTGTCATACTGAATCTGAATTTTGCACTTTTTAAGTTAGAATCAATAAAATTGCGAAAACCAAAATAAAAACTGTCCTTGTATAATACAAGAACAGTTTTTATTATTTAGGTAGATAAAAATATGGATTAAATCCACTTCTTTCTAACATCAATTCGTCTAAACTTCTGAAAGTATAGCCTCTTTTATGTAAATCAGTAATAATTGCATCCATAGCTTCAGCATTATCCTTTGAAACAGTATGCATTAATATAACTGCACCTGGATGAATGAGCTCCATCACATTGTCATGCGCGTATCTCCACCCGCGTTGTTGATCTACTTTCCAATCAACATAAGCAAGTGACCAAAAAACATTTTCATACCCTTCACGATTAACGATTGCTAAAGTACGCTCACTAAATACTCCCCTTGCCGGACGGAAATATTTCATATCAGTACGTCCTGTCAATTCTTGATAGGCCATCTTGACCTGTTCTAATTCCTGAACAATTCTTGCATCTCCAAGCGTAGTCATATCAGGATGACTCCATGAATGATTTCCTACAATATGACCTTCATCGACCATCCGTTTAACTAGTTCTGGATTCGCTTTAATATAATGACCTGTAATAAAGAAAGTTGCATGTACTTTATGTTTTTTCAGTACATCTAAAAATTTAGGAGTATACCCATTTTCATAACCATTATCGAAAGTTAAGTAAATATCCTTTTTTTGCGTATCCCCTAAATAGACTGATCCATTTCGAGAAAGCATTTTATTAAATAACTCACCTGCATCAGGTGGAACTTCATCTTTCGCTCGTACAATTCCCCAATTATGTGGGACATTGCTATAAGCAAAAGTCGTTCCTGGTAATACGAGTAGAATCGCTATAAGAAATGGGATAATGTATGCCAATTTTTTCAATTCTATCACCTCACTTGAGATTAGTATTTGTAAATATGTTAGAAATATTTAACGAAATGTACTACTTTTTAAATCAAATAGTTTAAAGTACTAAATTTTCATAACTCTTTAAAAAACGGTTCTTATTTTCATTATTTTTGTTTGCAAAAAATATAAATATTTTTAGCATTCCGCTCCAATCAATACACTGTAATAAAGCCTTCTTAAATCAACAATCTTTTAATAAGGTGCCAAATCATTAGAAAAAGTCACAAAAAAAAGCAATGTCATCCATTCAAATGAAATGAATAACATTGCTCATACCTTTTATTAGAATACTTTCTCAGCCATCGTTGCAAGCTTTTGAAGTGAATCTTTATCAACTTCTTTATGCAATGAATTACCATGTGAATCCATTGTAACGACTGCTTTAAAGTCTTCAATTTGCAAGTGCCACATAGCTTCAGGAATTCCAAATTCCAGGAAGTCTACACCTTTAACTTCTTTTATACATTGTGCATAGTATTGTGCTGCTCCACCAATTGCATTTAAGTACACTCCGCCGTGCTCTCCTAATGCTTTTAATGTTTTTTCGCCCATACCGCCTTTACCTATTACAGCGCGAATACCAAATTTCTTCATGATATCACCTTGATATGGCTCCTCACGAATACTTGTTGTTGGACCAGCTGCTTTAATGTGATATTTTCCATCAGCATCCTTTAAAACTACAGGCCCACAGTGATAAATAATTTGACCATTTAAATCTACTGGGCAATCATGGTCTTTTAAATGATGGTGAATTGCGTCACGGCCTGTGTACATCATGCCACTAATTGAAACAACATCTCCAACTTTTAATTCCCGAATTTGTTCTTCTGTAATAGGAGCTACTAATTTTACTTCACGTGGTTTCTCAGTTGTTTCAGACTCATTTGTGAAGCTAATTTCTTCACCATCGCGATAAATCCATTCTGAAATTTCACCAGATTCAGCATTAATTTTCATTCCTAAACGACGAAACGCCCAACAATTATAAGCAACTGAAACAAAGAAACTTGCAGGAAGACGATTGATCACTCCGATTTTACAGCCTAGTAGAGTTGTTTCTCCACCAAAGCCCATCGTTCCCACGCCAAGCTTATTTGCATTTTCTAAAATATAGTCTTCCATTACTCTTAGCTCTTCAATTGGATTAACATCATCTGTTAAACGAAAAAGTTGATCTTTCGCAAGTTCGTAACCACTTGTACGATCTCCACCAACTCCTACACCAATAAAGCCAGCACTACAGCCTTGTCCTTGTGCTTGGTATACGCTGTGTAAAATACACTTACGTATTCCGTCTAGATCACGGCCAGCCTTTCCAAGTCCTTCTAATTCACATGGTAGGCTATATTGAATATTTTTATTTTCACAACCGCCACCTTTTAATATTAGGCGGATATCAATATACTCATTTTCATGTTGTTCAAATTTAATAACAGGAGTACCTGGTCCTAAATTATTCCCACTATTTTTTCCAAATAATGAATCAACTGAATTTGGTCGAAGCTTGCTATCTTTAGTCGCTTGCTCCATCGCTGCATAGATTGCTTTTTTTATTTCAAGCTGGTTAACCCCAACTGGCGTTTTCACTTTAAAAGTTGGCATTCCAGTGTCCTGACAAATAGGTGAAACGTCACCTTCAGCCATCATGATATTATTTGTAATCGTTTCCAATGCAATCGCACTTCTAGTGCCTGCACTTTCATTTGCTTTCGCTTGTCGAATGGCTTTACGCACATCCTTTGGTAGGTTCGTTGATGTTTCTACAATTAACTGATAAATACTTTCTTGTAACTGTTGCATTACTGCTCCCCCTCAACCCTTTATAAAAAAAGACAGAATGTTCCCCTTTTTATTATAATACAATTTTAAATAAACGGTTTAATAAAACGGATTACTCACCATAAAAAAAGCCCATTAAAATGGACTTTATTCAGCACGATTAACTTCGCGGCACTTATTTTCTAAGTCATCTAATACTGACAATAATTGATCTAGCTCTTCTAGACTTAATTCTTCCGGTTCTAACGATTCAATTGTCTCCATAACTGTATTAAAACGCTCTTTTATATAGGATAATTGTTCAACTGAATTTGACATAAATCTCTCGCTCCTTCTTAAACACTTATAGGCTTATTATACCCTTTTTAGTCTATATATCGTAGATTTTCGACATTTTTTAAATTTCGGAACGTTATTTCTATACAACAATTATGTTTCTTACTTATAATAGTTGAGGAAAAATTAAATTTATCTAATACTTATGGGTGCATCGAAATACCCTAAAGGAGTTTTTACATGAAAAGTCTATTACAACAAATAACACCTACATATGATCCTTGGGAAGCATATATGGATGTTGAAGAGTATGGTAAGAACATACTTACAAATGTTGAGTTTACAACGACAACCATTTGTAATATGCGCTGCGAACATTGTGCGGTAGGTTATACACTTCAGCCAAAGGATCCGAATGCCTTACCAATTGAATTAATTTTAAACCGCTTAGAAGAAATCGAGAAACTTCGTTGTATTAGTATTACTGGTGGGGAGCCAATGCTTTCTAACAAAATGCTTAACGAATATGTTGTTCCTTTATTAAGGTACGCTCATGAACGAGGTGTACGTACTCAAATTAACTCAAATCTAACACTAGATTTTGAACGCTATGAAAAAATTATCCCTTACTTAGATGTTCTACATATTTCACATAACTGGGGAACAGTTGATGAATTTGTTGAAGCAGGTTTTGCGATGATGGAACGTAAACCTACTTATGCACAACGAGCAAAATTATTTGATAATATGATTGAAAATAGCCGACGTCTTGCAGAAGCAGGTGTTATGGTATCCGCTGAAACTATGCTAAATAAACGTACATTACCTTATTTAGAAAAAATCCATAAACAAATAGTTGATGAAATGAAATGCCAACGTCATGAAGTTCATCCAATGTACGCAAGTGATTTCGCAAGTAATCTTGAGGTACTATCAAAAGACGAACTTCGTAATGCAATTTCTACATTATTAAATGTTCGCGATGAAAATATTTGGATGCTCTTTGGAACTTTACCATTTTATCCTTGTAGTGATGAAGAAAATGATTTAGAAATCATACAAAAATTATATAATAGCAAAAATGTAACTCTACGTAACGACCCAGATGGACGATCACGATTAAACGTAAATATATTTGATGGAAGTATTATTGTAACTGATTTTGGCGATGTTCCACACCTTGGGAATATAAAAGATAACACACTTCAATATGCATACGACAAATGGATGGAATCTAAAACAGCAAAAGAATTGAGCTGTCACTGTCCAGCTGTAAAATGTTTAGGACCTAATATACTAGTTAAAAATAGCTATTATCCTACTACTGATTTTACGACTAAAAATACAAAGCTTACTTTTTAAACATAAATAATCTATTTTAAAACACCTCAAATTGTTAGACGTAAAGCCTAATAATTTAAGGTGTTTCTTTTTTTACATTTTTTACAATTTTATGTAATATTTTTAATAAAATGTGAAAAAAAGCACTGTTTTAACTTGTCGAATGAATGTAAAATAACATAAATAGTGTAGAAATATGTATTAAGCACATTGGCATCTTTGATTATCTTCTACTATTTCTAAATCAGTCACCATCAGATCTTGCATACATTTCACTTATTAATATACTTATATTTTTCTAATTGAGGTGGCAATTAATGCATTCAAATCAAACCTCACCTAAGACTGACACAGTAGATAGAAGACATTTTTTAAAAACATTATCATTATTCCTTATCGGTTTCACAATCGTAACGCCATTTCATAATCCTTTTCATTCAGTAAAAGTAATGGCAAAGGAAAAAAAGAGTGGAATTACTTGGGGACAACTAGAAAATCTAACTTGGGAACAAATCCAAAATCTAAATCAAAAATAAAAGAATGCCTCTTAACAAGATGGCATTCTTTTTTAATTTTTCTACTATGCATTTCTAAAACGATCGAAAAGAAAGAACAAACCTATCACAAAGTAAGTTTGTTCTTATGGTTTTACTAATTATTGAAAATGTTTCAAAAGAAACACTATCTTGGATGCACTGATGTCACATAGCCAAATGATACATAATCTTGTACTGGAATCCATGCTCCAATTCCTTGAGAAATGACATTTTTTACTTGTAGTGATTTCTTATTTCCTTTTAGAATTAGATAGACTTCTCCAAAAGTAACTTTTCCTTTTTCATTTACTGCTGGTGCATAAGTATATAAGTAGCCAAGCCTCTTCGGCGGTACATTATAAACTCTTTCATTTTTAGTCCCTGCACCTATGACCGTTTGAAATGCCAATGGTAATGTTGTTTTTTCAGAGGCATCATGCATCATTAAATTTATTACGTCATCTGCATCTCTTACTTTTGATGTTAAACCACCACGAATGATGAGTTGTGAATTTTGATAGTATTTTACTTGTTTATAATTTTTTTCTCCTCGGTTATCGAGAAAGTTAGTATTTACCTTTTTATATTGCCAATTTATTGTTGTTTCATTTGATTCGTAATTTAATGGCCATACGCCTAGAAAAATCTTTGCATTATAACCAACTGCAAATGGTGCTTTTCCAACTGAAGACTCATTAAACATGCGAATTAAATTGGGATTTTCAATTTTAACATTCGATGAATCTAGTAATTGCTTTGCTAATTCACCTGGTTGTAATTCTGGTAAATCTTGAGATGGATTTGGATACGTATTTTCTTTTGATACATTTGAAGCAAAACCTGGAACTCTTAGATCAGATTTTGCAGCAAAAGATTTTTGTGAATTAGTTAAAGAAATTGATAAGAAAACTATATTTAAAAGTATGAATGATTTCATCCATTTAAACATGTACATGCTCCTTTCGTAAATAAGGAAATTATTTATTCTTAGCATGAACATTTTTTGTAAATATATGTATTTTCAAATCTCTCTTTTTAACTTAATTGGCGGCTCTGTATTAACAGTTCCTAATCCTACTTATGAATTGAGTTTAGCATATAAATTTTCAATGGGAATTCTTACTCTTTGAAGAATAGGTCCAATACTAAATGTAATTAAAACTGTTCCGATTCCTATAGGTCCATGTAAGATAAACGCTAATACTAGTGCAAATACTTCACCAATCGTTTTAGCAATCCCTAAACTTACTCCAAAACGTCTATTTAATGAGATCATTAAATCGTCAATCGGGCTCAACGGAAATTTAGCTTGCAAATAAATTGCAATCCCAATTGTCATACAAAAGATAGATAAAATTAATTGTACATATCTCATTATGACATTCCCTGCAAATAGTTGATCTACACCTATGTATAACCATAAATCAAGAAATCGACCGATTAATATAAACGTAATAGCAGCAAGCCAATCTGGTCTCTTTTTTTGTAAAAATGCATTTACGAACAAAAGTATTGATGAGTTTATAATAATCCAAGTACCAACTGATAGACCAAATGTAGTCGATTCACCAACCGCTAATGCATCCCAGGCACTCGCTCCTAAACCCGCTCTAATTGCTAAACTTATACCCAATGTTAAAATTAGTAACCCAATTACATAAAATAATATCCGTATTACTTTCAAGTATTACCACCTTCAATTCAACCGTTATAATAAATAGAAACCGATTCCCATAATAACATATGCGCCTAAAAGTGTTAACCCTTCAAACCAGTTTGTATCACCATCATTCATAATTGCAATCGTAAGGAAAACTGATGTAACCATGGCAACTAATTCAGGTGTAGAAAAAATTAATGGCATTCTACTTCCCATAAAAAGTGAACAAATGACTAAAACTGGAGCAACGAACATTGCAATTTGCAAAGATGATCCAACTGCAATTTCTACCGCAATGCCAACTCTATTTTTATATGCCATCACAATTGCGGAAGCATGTTCTGCAGCATTACCAACAATCGCTACGATAATGATACCTATAAATAACTCAGACCAACCAAATTTGTCACCAACCGTTGTAAATGTATGGACTAGTTTCTCAGATACATACCCTACTGCAATAGTAGCTAGAGCTAAAATTATTATTGCTTTCCACTTACCCCATTCAGCTTCTTCATGCTCTGCTACATCCTCAGTCTCTTTCGTTACATATACTCCTCGATGAGTAACTAATTTAAAATACAAAGCTGCCAAATACAATACCATTAAGATGATAGAAACACCTACACTGAGTGTCATCGTCTCACTTTTTGTCATTTTTACTGCGAAGATTGCTGGTACAACGAAAGCTAGTACAACTGCAAATATTAACAAACCTGAATTATGTCTCGCATCATACACATTAAAACTTTGACGCTTAAACTTTAATCCACCTACAAAAAATGATAACCCACCAACTAGTAACAAATTTCCTATTACAGAACCAGTTAATGAAGCTAGTACTACTTCAACTAAACCGTTTTGTAATGCAATAATAGCGATAATCAACTCTACTGCATTCCCAAAAGTTGCATTTAATAATCCACCTATTCGCGGGCCTGCAACAATTGCTAAACTTTCAGTCGCTCTCCCCATAATTCCAGCCAATGCTATGATTGTTATACAAAATACAGTAAATAATAATATTTCATTCCAATGCATCATACTCCCAATAATTGAAATTGGAACGCCAATAAATGTAATGATAAAAAATAAACGATGAGCCATTACGAACCTCCTAACTATTTTTCCTTATTTACTATCATATGCAAAAGAACTAAAAAAATAGGTTTAAATCAAAATCAATTAACAAACACTTAATGTGGAGGTCACTCATCCAGACCCGACAAGCATAAATTAGAAGCTATGTATTAAGCAGAAAGGAGATAAAATAAATGATACAAGAGAACATTATGAAAGTTTTAAAAGCAAAACAGTTAGGTATATTTACTACAATCCGAGAAGAATTTCCCCATAGTTGCTTTATGATATTTTTCTTTCGTGGATTAACACCCTATATTGCAACCAACAAAAATTCCAAAAAAGTAGATGATATTAGTAACAATCCTAATGTGCATTTACTTCTAGGGCATGATGGAGACCGTTTAGACGATAATTTTGTTGAAATGTTTGCCAAGGCAGAGATCATTGAAAATGCTGATTCAGAAGAAAAGGTATGGACGAATGAATTAGCAAGATGGCTTGAAGGTCCAGACGATCCTAACTATGTATTAATAAAGATGAATCCAGTTAAGGTCGGTTATGTTGATAAAGCTGGAAGTGAACCTACTTTTATGACATTAAAATAGTAAATGTGTAGAAAATCTTATCTTTTTAGATAAGATTTTTTAAATTTGAATGGGAATACTTATCTAAAAAGGACATATGTCCTTTTTTTGTTTAACAAAATGTATTTTAATAAACATATCGTTCTTTTAACTAGTTGATTGGGGATTGAAAATGAAAGAAATCGTTAATGAAAATCTTTTAAATAAATTTGTAAGTAAATATGACTTAGATCAAATATTTGATAAGACTGTCTTTAGCGAAATGAAATTATTTCAATTAGACAGTGGGGAAATTCTTTGTAGAAGCGGAGAAATATTAGATAGATTATTTATCTTGGTTGAAGGAAAATTTAAAATATCTATTTCTCTACCAAACGGGAAGTCCTTATTATTAAGATTTAACAATCCGTTGGCTTTAATAGGTGATGTAGAATTTATTAATCATTCTGAAGTAAGAAGCAATGTGGAAGCAGTTAATAAAAGTTTAGTAATTGGGATTAGTAATCGAATTTTACACGAAACTCTTTCCAGTAATTCAGCCTTCTTAAAATTTCTTCTTAAAAATGTTAGTTACAAACTCTACACATTTTCAAATTTTTCAAGTATAAATCTACTTTTCCCTGTTGAAAACCGCTTTGCCAGTTACCTAGTATCCACATTATTAGCAGACGACGTTTCTTCATTTGCCAATGAAATTAAGACCTCAAAGCTAACAGAAATTGCTGAATTACTTGGTACTAGCTACAGACATTTAAATAGAGTCGTAAATAAATTTAGTTCAGAGAATATCATTGAACGAAAAAATGGTAGTTTACATGTTAAAGACGTTAAAAAGCTAAAGTCATTAGCAAAAGGAAGTATTTATGAGTAAGGGGAGAAATTAGTATGCAAGGTATCATCTATTCGATTATTGCAGGTATTTTTATCAGTATACAAGGGGTTTTTAATGCTAAGGCTAGTGATAAAATCGGACTCTGGCAAACCAATGCATTAGTACATGGTTTGGGTTTTGTCGTGTCATTACTCATTTTAACAATGGTTAAAGACGGTTCCTTCAGTAAAATTACTGAAACTAATAAATTATATCTTATTGGAGGAGTATTGGGAGTTGTAATAGTTTATAGTGTTATGAAAGGAATCACTTCGATTGGTCCAGCTTACTCCGTTTCAATCTTACTAATCTCACAGTTAATAATAGCTTTACTAATTGATACATTTGGGTTGTTTGGTGTTGAAAAAGTTCCATTTAGTACACCGAAAATGATTGGGATTGCAATGATGATATCCGGAGTATTAGTATTCAAAATTAAATAAAACCTGATCAATTCATACAGTAAAAAGGCATTGAACTAATAGCAATGCCTTCTTTTTGACTAATTGTTTTGTTATTTACGAGATTTTCTATACAGTAATAAAAATATACTAGCTCCAATAATAGCACCACAGGAATCAATAATTACATCTTGAACTAATGGTGTACGATCTGCAGTAAAGGATTGATGAAACTCATCCAAAGCAGCATAAAGTATTGTTAGCACTAATCCTAAAACAAAAAATTTCTTTTTGTATAGACTTACTAATCTTGTTGTAAAAAAAGCTAGTAATAAAAATACTGAAAAATGCGCTAGCTTACGTATAAAAAACTCAGTAAACCCTGCAACTCCAAGTTCATCTATACTTATTACTTTACCTGCATATGTAAAATGAATAAAATCAAAGTGGTTAACTATTCGATAGATACTATCAAACTGATTTAATTGTGGCCTAATATCTTGATCCTTATATGGTGTTGATGATGAATAAAATATACTACCAGCAATTAAAAGAACCGGAATCCAATAACTAATAAAAATATTTTTTCGTAATATTATTCTCAATCCTCTTGTTTTTATTTTTGACTTACTTGCATTTCTTCTAGTTTCATTTCCATAAATGAAATGATATTTTCTCTAAGTTCATCTCGTTGCAAAGCAAATTCAATAATCGTATTTATATAACTTTGTTTCGTACTGACTTCATAACTTTTGCCATTAAATTCATAGGAATAGACTCTTTGAATTTCATTTAATTTGTTGATTGCATCTGTTAATTCGATATATTCCCCACCTTCAGATTGCTGTTCATTCAAGAATGTAAATATTTCTGGAGTTAAAATATATCTTCCCATTATCGCTAGATTAGATGGCTGTGTTCCGAGAGCAGGTTTTTCAACAAAGCTACGTACTTTATATAATAAATCAATTTTCTGAAGTGGGTCAATGATTCCAAATTTATTCGTTTCATTTTCGCTTATACTTTTTACGCCAATTACACTAGTCATCATTTTTTCATAGATATTTATTAATTGCTTCAAGCAAGGCTTGCCAGATTGAATGATCACATCGCCTAATAATACTGCAAAAGGTTCATCACCAATAAATTTCCTTGCAGTCCACACGGCATTTCCAATTCCTTTAGGTTCGTTCTGACGTACATAGTTTATTTCTACATTCGAATAAATCCCAAGAATATCGTGTTTATGAATAAAATCAAAATGATCTTCAATCACATGATTCCCACCGCTTGTGACAATAATGATATCTTCTATACCAGATTCGATTGCTTCTTCTACTACGTACTGAATAGTTGGTTTATCAATAATTGGTAACATTTCTTTTGGCATAGCTTTTGTTGCTGGTAAAAAATTAGTATCGAAACCAGCTGCTGGTATAATTGCTTTTCTAATCTTGTTCAATTGATTTCCTCTTTTCTACGTCATCTAAGATGTTTTTGTTAAAATTCAACTTTTTATAAACCAATTACAATCAGTTACAAAGAACTTAAAGATCAATAAACTTTCTATTCTTTATATCGTAATAAATCTGACATTTCTTTAACTAAAAATAGGCGATTACGTTGATTTATCGATAAAATTATATGTATACTTAAGTTTGGAAACTACATATCCAGCAAAAGGAGTGAAAATAATGCTCAATAAATATCAAAGTATCCATACTACATTCGAAAATATCGAAGAATTAAACTTATCTGGAACTACTCCGTTCATCCTTTCAATCGATTGGGATAATGTAAAATATGAGTTCTTAATTAGAGCCAACTCATCTTCTAATGAACTACTTGTATTTGGTTCTGGTGCATATGATCCTGCTAAAATGAAGCCACCAATTTTCCAACGACACTCTTGGTCTGAACACTTTGATTCAAATATGATTTATTATAATGATCCTACTCTTTATTTAGGTGAAATGAGTTTAGGGTGGGGACACGGTAATGATGAGACGTTCTTCTTAGAAAGAATGGCTAAAATCATTGAAAAATTAATGAGGAAATTAACAGTTAAGGCAGAAGAGACATTATTTTACGGTTCATCAGGTGGTGGATTTATGTCGATGATTCTTGCTGGTTATATAAAAGGCTCTAAGGCTTTAGTAAATAATCCACAAACGATTATTCCAAATTATTATCAGTCACATGTAAATCGATTACTTGAAGCAGCCCATCCAACAATTTCGACTGAAGAATCAGTTAAAAAATATGCTTCTAGATTAAGTGTGCTCGAGTTCTTTAAAGAAATTAATTATGTGCCATATGTCTTTTATCTACAAAACACTGCGTGTGATCATGACGTTGTAAAACACTTCATGCCATTTGTTAGAGGATTAAATACACTTAAAGATACTGTAGCTTACAACCGCTTAACTATAGAGCTATATTCAAATAAAGAACAAGGACATAACCCATTAGATCTCGAAGATACGATTGTCTATATAAATAAAGTTAGAAATATGAAGTGACTATAAAATAAAAAACAAAAAAGTTTATATTCAAATAAAAAAAGGAACCTCATTGGGTTCCTTTTTTTCAAGACTAAATTTATACATTTATTAATTCGGTTTCAGTTAATACGTACTCGTTATATATCCCTTCAAAATCACGCTTCTCAGCTAATTTTGAAAAACGTAGAATTTCAGGATCGATTGGATCGATATAGTTTTTGTAAATATCCCAAATACTGCATAGAATTTCAATTGATTCCATTGCATCTGTCTCTTTTATTTTCTTAAATTTCGCTAAATACCAATTTTTGAAGTAGTATTCAAAACGTTTCTCTAAGTATTCATCTAAAATCTCATACTTTTTCAACGCTTCGATTCTTTCAACTTCAAGGATTTTAAACTTTCTAAAGAAATTCTTTGTTATCGTATTAACAGTTGAGCCAGATACCGCTGCATAGTAAATGTGAATGTCTAAATTAATTAATTTAACATTGTTAGCATTTAGTAATAATTCATGGAAGAAAAGTGTATCCTGACCTGCAGCGCCTTCTACCATTCGTAAATTATTATCTGTAATTAATGACTTTTTAACAAGTAATGCTTGTATACTAGCTGCTTTAAATGAAGAATCAACTAATACTTTTTTCGTATTATTACTGATCACATACTGTTGATTATTAACATCTTTCACTGCATTTACATAATTCAAGCGTACTTCTCGATCAGATACTCTATAAATATTCCCTACAACAAAATCAAATTTATTTCCTTCGATTTCTTTGTATAGCTCAGCATATCCATCATTTACTGCTTCATTGTCAGGATCTAAGAAAGTAATATAATCTGTTGTACTCATTTCAACACCTTTGTTTCGAGGTCTAGAAGCTGTTCCACTACCTCCATCAGCATAGAAATAAGTCGTTACATTAGAGTACTCTCTTTCAATTCGTTTAATAACTGTCGGTGTGTATGAATCAGTTGAACCGTCATCAACAATAATGATTTCCATCTCTTCAAACATCGTACTTCTTCTTAGACTATTGAAGCATTTGTTTAATAAGTATTCGCCATTATTGTAAGCTGGAATAATAACTGAAAACTTATAATTCTTTTTAGCATGTTGAACTTCTTTAATTTGGTTATTGAATTCAAAATGATCTACACTATAACCATTCTCAAGTGCTATTTCACCATTCATATCAATTAAATTATTTACACTAAATAATTCAGCCCAGAAAAGTGTTCGGTACTTATCTTTCATGATTGAAACGTAATCATGCTCTATTCCATCAATTAAGTTTTCACCATCGTAAAAACCATCTTTTGTAATATACGTACTGTTTGTATATTTAAAAGCATTAATCATATCTTCTAAATAATACTCAAAGTACTCTTTCTCTTCATGGAAAAATGCAACAATATCATATTGGTCTTTTACAGCTTCTGTAAACTCCCCAAGTGTTAATAAATGTTTATTTTCATATGATTGATAGTCAAACATCTCTTGAATCTTATCGGTTTTTTCTTCAACGACTACTGCAACTGAGCGCTGATATGGATTATGTGGAAAACCTACAAATTGAAGTAGTTTCTCCAAACGCTGTACAGTTGTTTCATGAGTCATTACTTTTCTAATTCCTTGTACCTGTTGTTTATATAATTCATCTTTTGAATAGCCTTTAAGAATATGCTCGATTTCATTTGCATCATGAACGATAAATACGTTCGGGAATTTATTATTAATCGACATACTGTAATTCGATAGCATTAAGTTTCCAAGTGCTTGTAATTCAAAAACTCGGTTCGCAAACATTGTTGGACTATACTTTACAGAGTTTAAGTTTAGTGACCAATCATATAGCTTATGAATTTTTTGTAAATCTTCATGATTTATTGAAGGAGAAATATAATTTACATATTTTTTTGGGAAAAAATGTTGTTCTAAAAACAAATTATAATTTCGATCAATAAGCTTTAATTTATAACCTGCGTTAATAACCCCATCAAATATCGTTTTAGAATCCTTTTCACGTTGTGGATATTTTTTGTACCAAGAACCAGCAAAGAATACTTCTTTCTCTCTGCGATATTTCTTGAAACCAATCGGATTATGATATAAAGGATTTACACCGAACTTAAGTACGTCAACTTTTTCGTTGTTACAATCAATTTTGTATTGATCCACAACCTCTTCAGCTGTCGTTAAAATATAGTCTGTTTTTTGAGCAATCTCAATAAAACGATCGTAGTTAACTGGATCTTCTTTTGAATAAAAAACCGTTTTAATTCCATTCGATTTATAGGTGTCAATAATTTTGAAAAGTTCTTCCCTTACTGTGCGGTTATTTGCAACAGCAATGCCTTTCCATTCATTATTCAATCCCTTCCATGCTGAAGCAACGATAAATACGTCTAATGTATTCACATATTCCATATAGTTTTCTTTTGTTATATAAACAAAATTAGCTATACCGTTAAATGAATTAAATAAAAATTCATCAGCAATAATACCAATATTTGCGTTTATTCCAGGATAATAACGACTACCATTACTCACAGGAATCTTATCAATTAATGGTTTGACCTCATCATAATACCCTTTATCACTATTTTCTTTAAGGAAGTTAATATATTCTGCCTTTTCTGCTGCTGTCATGTTACGTTGTTTAGTACTTTTATTATTTGTATTTGTTCCGCCTTTAAGCTTCTTCTTCAAGACTGGAATAATTTGACCGTTATTAATTAACTGAACAGTACGGATTGATTTTCGTACAACCTTTTTAAGATTAATTAATAGTGGACTATCCGTTTTCGGATCAATCTCAAGTGATCTCTTCACTTTCAGTTTAAGTTCAGAGTTCTTTTTCTGATTATCAGACAAAATTTCTCCCCCATTCAAATGGTTAATCAAGTTGTTGAGGTATTTATATTTTCTCCTCTTTACATTACTCTTATACAATTGGCATCATTCTATAAGACTGTTCTATTTCTTTAGTCAATCATTTTGCACTAACAAATTCATCTACAATTTTGTCATACTCTTTTAGTTTACTTAGTTCTGCAAATCTTGCAACTACTGGTTCTGTAATATTTACATAATCTTTATAATAGTCCCAAATTTGAATGGAATATTTAACAGCTTCGAGCGCATCTTCATGTTTTACTTGCATTAGTTTTTTCAAAATCCATTCTTTGAAATAATACTCAAAGCGTCTTTCAGCATACTCCGTGAATAAAGATTGTTCTTTCAAAAATTTGACTTGATACGGTTGAACCAAATAGTACTTTTTGAAAAAATTCGCTGTTATTGTATTTACTACTGACCCCTCAACATCTGCATAATAAATATGTATGTCTTCGTCAACTAGTTTTATTTTCTTAGAAAAAATGACTAGTTCCTTAAAGAATAGAGAATCCTCACCAGCAGCTCCTACAACCATTTCTAAATTATTATCTATAATGAGCGATTTACGAATTAGAAGTGCTTGGATACTTGCAATTTTAAAGGCTGCTTCTATGAAGACTTTCCTTGTATCTTCAATAACATCCTGCTGATTATTTACATTTTTCAATGCACTTACAAAGTTTAATCGCATTTCACGATCAGATACTCGATAGATATTTCCTACCGCCATATCAAAATCATTTGTTGAAATTTCGTTATACAATTTTGCATAGCCATCATTAACAGCTTCATTGTCTGGATCTAGATAAGTAATAAATTCTGTTGTAATCAGTTCGATTCCTTTATTACGTGGACGAGAAGCACTTCCACTTCCTCCATCATTAAAGAAGTAACATCTTACGTTTTCATATTGCCTATTAAGTCTTTTAACAATATTTGGTGTAAAATTATCTGTTGATCCATCATCAATAATTAATATTTCCATCTCATCAAACATACTACTTCGCTTTAGGCTCTGAAAACATTTATTCAATAAAAACAACCCGTTATTATATACCGGAATAATCATTGAAAATTTATATTTTTTATTGGCAGTCTTAGTTGAACTAATATATTTTTTTTCTAATTCAAATGGATCTATCATATAGCCATTCGATAAAGCCGCACCATTTTCTAATGTTAATAGAGAAGATAGTGTGAATGATTTAGACCAAAATAACGTAGCGTATTTATCACTCAGAACATTTACATAATTGTGATCTGTTCCACTTGATTCATTCCCTTTTATCTGTTTAGAATCCTTTGAAATGTAGTCACAAAATGTATATTTAAACCCATTTACTAAGTCTTCTAAGTAAAATTCACCGTATTGATATTCATCATTAAAAAACGCAATCATATCATACTGATCATCTATGTCCTTTGGTAATTCAGATTCTAATATGAGTTCTTTATAAGGATACGTTTGATAATTAAACATTTCCACAACATGGTCTGTTTTTGCTTTTGCAATAACGGCTATTTTTCGTTCGCGTTTAATGAAATCAATTTTCAAGATTGAACATAACTCTTCAAAACGTTCGAACACCGTATCTTGTTTGAAAATATTACGTACTCCAGCCATTTGATTTTCATAAATATCATTATCACTATACTTACTTAAAATTTCCTTAATTTCTGTTTTAGAGTAACCCAAATACACATTAGGATAGCGGTTATGAATATCTGAATGATAGTTAGTAATCAGTGTATTACCTAATGCCATGAATTCCATTAAATTACGATTAAATGGGAAGTATTTCTCTTTATATTCATTAAACATATAAATTGATTGAAAGAACTTTAGGTATGAATATTTATATTCGTAATTAACAGTAGGTGCAAGAAATCCTTGAAGTTCCTTTGGAAAAATGGTTGTTTTATCATTTTTATCTAGCAATGAATCATATAAAATAACTTCATTTTCACTATTTACTGCACTTGTAAAGAATGAATTTAATGTATTTTTACGTCTTTGATTTTTTGGATCCCAAAATTCGTAAAGTGCTACCTTATTCTTATATTTATGAAGTCTTGTACCAATCGGATTATGAATCACCGGATTGAATCCTAACTTTAAAACGTGAACATTATTATGTACATTTTCAGATATGAAATAATCTGCACTGCTTTTTTGGATCGTAAGGACGATGTCAGTTTCTGGAATAACAGAATTGACCCTCTTATAAATTTCTGATTCATCTAAAGAATAATAAATAACCTTAGTTGACTGTTTTTTAAAGTGATTTATTAATTTAACTAATTTATTACGAACCGTATCTGAAGTAGAGCTACCTAATCCATTCCATTCCTTAGGTAGATTTTCTAAATCAAAAGCAATTAAAAGAACGTCAATTCGTTTATCCAAATTTTGATAATTCTTTTCATCTACTTTTACAGTATTTGCTACAGGTTCATATGTACGGAAAAATTGTTCACTTGAAAGAATACCTAACTTAAGGTCATGCCTTAAATAATATTTGCTCCCATTACTAATAGGGAATTCAGATAGCCATTTTTTATGGTTACTGTATGAACTTTTCTTTAAAGCCTCATCTTCATATTTAAGATTAAAATCTTTCATATTAAATGTAGGTTCTGTTTCGGTTTTACTATTAATAATCCACCGTTTTTCTTCATTACGATTTTTCGTATTTACTAACAAAGAACTAGTAGCTTTTTTTAGTATATTTTTCGTTCTATTAAAAATCGTATTACTCATTTCGTCACTCCATTTCAAAACAGGTTACTGCAATAAAGCATTTTTTATGAAAAAACACTCTAACTATTGATAAGCGATCTGCTCAAATTTGTTCAATAGTTAAAGAGTGTTTTTCAGTGTAATATATAAAAGCGTTTATCGCTAATTAAAACTATTTGAGATGTAATTGGTATTACTTTTTAAATATATCAAATAGTCCTTTTTTAGTATTAACATCATTTGTCATCAGTAATCCATGACTATTTTCTTTTAATTGTTCTGCTTTAAATTGCAAGCGTTCTTCTGGCGTCATTTGTTGATAATCAGCTAAGAATTTTTGATATTGTGCAGTTACCGGCAGTACATCACCATAATCCTTAATTTTACCGTAATGAACCCAAATCGCTTTTGTACAGAATGATTTCACCTGAGCAAGTGAGTGACTTATAAAGAAAATCGTTTTTCCATTATCTTTAAATTCATTCATTTTATCAAGACATTTCTGTGTAAAAGTAGGGTCACCAACAGATAGTGCTTCGTCAATAACAAGTATATCAGGGTCAATATTAATAGAGATAGCAAAGCCAAGACGAGATCTCATACCACTTGAATAATTTTTAACAGGTTGATTAATAAATTTACCAACCTCAGCAAACTCAATTACTTTTGGTGTGATTTCTTGAATTTGTTTTTTGCTTAACCCCATCATTAAACCTTTTAATTCAATATTTTCTAAGCCGGATAATTGACCATTTAAACCTGCAGAAATTGCAATGAGTGAAGCAGTACCATTAACATTTACTTCTCCCTCATTAGGCATTGTAACACCAGAGATTAGATTTGACATGGTACTTTTACCAGAACCATTTAATCCAATTATCCCAACGATTTCACCAGAATCAACTGTAAAAGAAACATCACTTAAAGCATAGTGAAAATCTCCACTTTCTTTAGAAGTGAACAAGTCCTTTAACTTCTCAGTTTGTCGAGTGTACATCTTATATTTTTTAGTAACATTTTTAAATTCAACTTTTATACTCATAGGCATTCACCTTTACAAATAATCCACAAAATTTCGTCTAAACTTAATATGCAATGTCGTACCTAAGACAAACATTACTAATACTAAGCCCCAGAAATAAAGTGTATATGAAGTTAAGAATAACGATGTGTCATCGTATATTAACGCGGAACGATAACCTTCTACAACGTAGAAAAACGGATTTAGCTTCATTAGATTTAATAATAATTGTGGAGCCTTGTCGCTTGGCTCCCATAATACCGGTGTTAAATAAAGTAATAATCTTGTAATTTGTTGAATTAATAGATGTATATCTCTCATCATAGTTGATATCGTCGAAGTAATAAACGACAATGCTACTAAGAAGCAGAAGCTTGAGAAAATAAAATAAATTAATTCAAAAATATGAATATTACTTATACCAACAGAAAGTGACACAATGGCTATTGCTAAAATCATTAGTACTAAATGTGTATAAAGCTGGGCAACTATTACATACGTCGGTGTAATACTAAGAGGGAAATTCATTCGGGCTACAGTGTTTATTCTTTGATAGATTGCATTTGAACCTTGCATGATCGATGCGCTTATAAAAAACCAAGGTATCAAACCACAAACCATCCAAGTAAAATAAGGAATACCATGTACCGGTGCTCCTCCACGTATACCTAGCCCAAATGTTACACCATATACTGCAATTTGTATCATCGGATTTAAAAATATCCATATACCGCCAAGAAAACTGTTTGCATAGAGCTTTTTAAGCTCATATGCAGACAGTCTACCGATCATATAAATATTATTAAATTGTTCGGATAATACAGTTTTTATCGAATTCATACCGTAACCTTTTTAGAGTTTACTACTTTATATAAGTTACCGAAGTTCACAAATTGCATTTTTCCCTCATTTGTTTTCACACAATTGCGAGTATCGAATAATACTGGATTAGCCATTTTTTCTGCTAATTCATCAGTATTCATTGTTTTAAATTCATCATGATCAGTTAGTACTAAAAGAACATGAGCATCTTTAACCGCTTCTTCAGCAGATAATAATTTAAATGTGTCTGATTCAACATGTGGATCATGAACTGCTACTTCTAAACCTTCATTACGAAGAATATCGATAATATCCATTGCTGGACTTTCACGCATATCATCAACGTTTCCTTTGTATGTTACGCCGAAAGCTGCGATTTTCGGATTTTCAACTCCGCTTACCATTTCTTTTACATTATTAACTACGTACTCAGGCATTGAAACGTTAATACCACGAGCTAAGTTAATCATTTGAGCTTGTTCTGGTGCTTTTGCAACGATGAAGTAAGGGTCAACAGCTAAACAGTGTCCACCAACACCAGGACCTGGAGAGTGTAAGTTTACACGTGGGTGCTTGTTTGCCATTTGAATTACATCTAATACGTTAATTTCAAGCACATTACAAATTTTTGTTAATTCATTTGCTAATGCAATGTTTACATCACGGAAAGTGTTTTCCATTAATTTAGACATTTCAGCTGTTTTTGCATCAGTTTTGATAATTTCGCCTTCTACAAATAAACCATAAACTTTCGCACCAGCTTCTGAACATGCTTCTGTTACTCCACCAACGATACGGTTATTGTGGATTAATTCATGAAGAATTTGACCAGGTAAAACACGCTCTGGACAGTGTACTAAGAAAATGTCTTCACCAACTGTAAAACCAGCTGCTTCAACAAGTGGTTTAACATGATCATCCATACTACGAGGAGCAATTGTTGACTCAACAATAATTACATTACCTTTTTTTACGAATGGTAGTACAGTTTCTGTTGCTTTTAGTACATAGCTTAAATCACATGATTTATACATATCATCATTATTAGGTGTTGGTACTGCGATAATGAATGCATCAGCTTCTTCAGGAGTTAATGAAGCTCGGAAGTTTCCTTTTTCAACAACATCTTTTACAACTTCGCCTAAACCTGGCTCTTCGATATGGATCTGACCGTTATTTAATTTATTAACTACTTCTGGAAATAGGTCTACCCCGACAACTGTTGCACCGTACTTAGCAAACATTGCTGAAGTAGGTAATCCAATATATCCTAAACCCATAGTACAAATTTTCATTATATATTCCCTCACATTCGATTATTTTCATTGTCTTTTTCTTCGACAAATATATGTGAAATTACTAGCTAATCGCCATATTACATTCTATCTCTAATCTACCTATACTTCAAATATTTTTATACTCGATTTACTTATATTTGTATTATGTTCATATAATTTTTAATTATCATTGAATCAAAATAACATCCTATAAATGTTGATGAAGATTTTCTTCTCTTCATTCCAATTATACTTTTCTCGAGCGATAAGACAGTTTTTACTCATTTCATCGCGTAGCTCAGGGTGATCTAATAAATAATTCACACCATCTGCGATCGAATCAGGATTATGTGAATCTACACATATTCCCGTTTTTTCTTCTTCTACAACTTTTTGAATTTCAGGGAAACTACATGCTATTGCTGGAACTCCGCTCATCATATATTCAAAAAGTTTATTAGAGGATGCAGAATAATGGTTAAAATTTATGTTATTTAATACTTGAAAGCCTAAGTAGGCATTTCTTGTATAGTTCAGCAATTCGTCTACAGGCACTTTATCAATAAATTTTACTCGATCATGTAATTGTAACTCGTCCACAAGTTTTATCAAGTTCGGTTTTATTTTTCCATCTCCAATAAATACTACTGTTCCTCGTTTATATTTTGGTGCGGCTTGGATGATTTGTTCTAAGCCACGCCCTTTTTGAATACCACCTTGATATAAAAGGATTGGTTCATCTTCAGAAATGCCAACTAGTTTATGTAAATTCACTGAGTGGCTTTCTTCTGGGTGTGAAACGAAAGGATAGTTGTGGATAACTTCTGGATAAGGAATATTGTATAAGTCTTGAGTAAACTTCGCACGAGTGTCATTTTCGTGAATCATAATATCAATAAATTTAATTAGAAATTTTTCGATTTTACCAAATATTGGATTTTCATATCCAGAACGACTCGATTGTACCTCATGAGAATCATAAACTAGCTTTTTACGTCGAAATAACTTTGCACCGACAATAGCTTGTGGTAACGTATTTAAATCATTCGCATGGTATATATCATAGTTTCTTTTTAAACCATAGAATGTCATTTCAAGTATTGAATATGCTCTTCTGCTGGCAACCTTAACGATTCTATGGCTAAACAACATCAATAAGATGACAGTTATAATAGTAGTTATAGGTTCAGAAATTAAACAAATTAAAACAAGTATTATTGATAGGATTTTTGTTATAACATTAATCGCAAAAATATTTTTAACAAACTCTGCGATTATGAATGGCCATCTTAAAATCATTGGTAAGCGATCATTCACTCGAATGACTCTAAATCCTTCTTTTCTCTGCTCTCTTTTAAGTAAATCCTTCATTTCAAAATTATGCAGTGCAATTAAATCTACTTCGTATCCTGCTTCTACTAACGCTGAGCATTCTCTAAGTACACGTGCATCATTTGTAAAATGATTAAATACAAATGCACAAACTTTTTTATTCATCGATGTCCTCCATCGCTTTTTCTAGCACATGAATGTTGGTTTTCCATCTTAGTTGTTCATATGCATAATGATAACCATTTTGTCCAAGTTCACTGCATAGCTCTTCGTTATTCGCTAGCTTTAAAATATTACTTGCTAAATCATCTACGCTATTTTCTTTTGAGACAATCCCACAATTTGATGTATTTATAATCTCACTGGCATAGCCTGATACATCACCAATTATCGGTTTTCGCACGCACATATAATCAATGATTTTGCCCGGTAAAACTGTTTTGAATACATCTTTATCAACTAGACTAACATAAGCAATATCAGCATCTGCTACTAAACGTAATGTATCGTTTCTTGATTGAGCTGATTGAAGATTTATATTACTTAAGTTTTTCTCTTTAATCACGTTTTCTAATTGATTTAAATGATATCCATAACCTACGATTGTAAATTGAATTTCTTTTTCATCTTTTAATTTTTCAGCTACTTTTATTAGCTTTTGTATATCTTGAGCTAGACCTAAATTCCCTGTATAAATTACAGTTTTTTTAGTATCTTTGATCTTTTCATCTACTTCAATACTTAATTCTTCTTCAGTTAAGGAATTTGGCATAAAGTATATCTTTTCTACTGGTACATTTTTTGAGGTCATATAGTTAATAAAGCTACGACTATTTACAATAATCTTTGTTGCTTTACGATACAATAAGTCCTCAAGTTTAAATGCAGTAGATAGAATAATGGGATTTGAAAAGACACCAACACCAATAATGGATTCTGGCCATAAATCTCTTATATCCAAAATAAGCGGAGCTTTTAATTTCCATTTAGCAATTAAACCTGCAACACCGACAAAAATTGGTGGTGAAGTAACAAAAACATAATCTACATCTTTTTTATATCTAAGGATCTCTATAATAAAACGAAACATCACTTCTAAATAAAGAAATAATCGTTTTACAATGCTCGTTGAATGTTTTTTTACAAGTGGTTCAATTCGTATAACATCTTCTTCATTTAAATCACTATCCCAGAATCGTTCATTCTCATATAACTCTTTACTAGGATAACGAGGCTCTAATGTTAACACTTTTACATCGTAACCTTTTGAATGTAACTCTAAATATATATTCTTCATTCGATTTGCTGCACTACCGATTTCAGGATAAAAATGCTGAGATATTAAGAGAATTCGTTTTTTTGATGACATAATCGACTGCACCTCCTTCAGCTGACAATAGTCGAAAGTCTATCAATTCCAAAACTACATTTTACAACGTTCTACAAATTGCTACAAAACAAAATAATTTTAGCATAAATTATGTGGATAATCTATTACCTTATGAATACACTTGTATTAAATTTAGGATGCTTTTGTAAACTTTGTTGCTATTTAATAGGTTTTTGGTTGATTTCCGCTCGGGGCTACTCACTTTTCGCGGAGCCGCATTGATCCTCCTGAGACCACACGATGTGGGTCATGTATGCGTTACGTCTGAACGACGTGGTATTAGCAATCCTACCTTTTTGACCACTGCGGCGTCTCACCTGTCCCGATTCTCCAACAGGAGTCTAACACTTTCTGCCACGATCAAAATTGTTTATTTACAGCTTGCTTAATTAAAGCTCTAAAAACAACAATCTTTTAGGTAAGAGCCTAAATACGTTTCTACATATTAGTATGAACAATGAAATGTCATTCTAGAATAGAGAGGTTCACCATTTATAAACCGTTCGTATGAAATATCTTTCTACTTCCAACAATATTGGATAAATGGATTAATACTCCTATATTATGGTAAGATGAAATTATAAAGGTAACGACTAAGTCAATTGAAAGTTTATATATTAGAGGAGATTCATCATGAAAAAAGTAATTGTTACTGGCGGAGCTGGCTTTATTGGTTCAAACCTAGTACAAGCATATAAATCTAATGGATTTGAAGTAATAATCATTGATAATTTAACAACTGGAAAAATAGATAATATTCCTAATGACGTCACATTCTATGATATGGACATTCGAAGTCCACAATTTATAGAAGTCGTTTTAAAAGAAAAACCAGACATAATAAATCATCATGCCGCTCAAATAGATGTACAGTTCTCTATTCAAAATCCGATAGAAGATGCAAGTATAAATATACTAGGTACAATTAATGTACTCGAATCTTTAAAACATCTTAAAGAAGAGAAGGATGCCGTATTGGTTTACTCGTCCTCTGCAGCAATTTACGGGAATCCTAATTATTTAGGAGTAGATGAGGAACACTCTACAATACCGATCTCATTTTATGGTGTTTCAAAACTTTCACCTGAAATGTATATTAAAAATTATCATGATTTATATGACATCCCTTATTCAATATTCCGTTATGCGAATGTATATGGAATAGGTCAAGATCCTAAAGGTGAAGGTGGCGTAATAAGTATACTTGTGGATCGAATTGTAACGAATTCTGTATTTACAGTATATGGAGACGGAAAGCAAACAAGAGATTTTATTTTTGTAGATGATATTGTACACGCTAACTTATTAGCAAGTGAGCATCCAATAAATGATACATGTAATATTAGTACGAATATCCCTACAACACTACATGAACTTATAGAGACCGCAGAAAAAGTAATCGAACAGAAAATTGAATTAGAATATGAAGAAGAACGTCCAGGAGATATTAAATATAGTTATCTAACTTGCGAAAAAGCCGAAAAATTATTGAATTGGACACCTCAATATTCTTTGTTTAATGGACTAGAGAAAACAATTAATTATTACAAAAATAAAAGCTGATCATTGTATAAAAACAGTGACCAGCTTTTTTATTTTCTAGCTTCACGCGTTAGAAGCTCGTCCTCATAAACTATTGGCCAACAAAGGTTAAAAACAACCTTTTTCTAACCTAGTCTTATGCTTTTCGCTGTTGGACAAACGCCTTCCACATTTCGTTTTATTTATTAAAATGATTAATAATCGCTTCAACGATTCGACGGGATGCTTCACCATCACCATAAGGATTCGAAGCTTTTGACATTTTTGCATGTGCTGTTTCATCAGATAATAGTTCATCTGCTAAAGAGAAAATTACTTCTTCCTCAGTTCCAGCTAATTTTAACGTTCCAGCTTCGATACCTTCTGGGCGTTCAGTTGTATCACGTAGAACCAATACTGGAACTCCTAATGAAGGTGCTTCTTCTTGTACACCACCTGAATCCGTTAAAATTAAGTGCGATCTAGCAGCGAAGTTATGGAAGTCAATAACATCTAAAGGCTCAATTAAATGAATACGGTTATTTTCACCTAAAATTTCATTCGCAATCTCACGAACAACAGGATTCATATGAACAGGGTAAACAACTTGAATATCATTATGTTTTTCTACTAATCGTTTAATCGCTTTAAACATATTGCGCATAGGTTCACCAAGGTTTTCACGACGATGAGCCGTCATTAATACTAAACGATCATTTCCAACTGTATCAAGTACTGGATGTGAATATTCCTCTTTTACAGTCGTTTTTAACGCATCAATTGCAGTATTACCTGTTATAAAAATTGTATTTTCTTTTTTATTTTCAGCCATTAAGTTTTGAGCAGATTTAGTAGTTGGTGCAAAATGCATATCTGCCATAACACCTGTTAATTGACGGTTCATTTCTTCTGGGTAAGGTGAATACTTATCCCAAGTACGTAAACCAGCTTCAACATGACCAATTGCAATTTGATTATAAAATGCAGCAAGACTCGCAATAAAAGTAGTAGTCGTGTCACCATGTACTAGGACAATGTCCGGTTTCACATCTTGCATTATTTTATTTAAACCTTCAAGTCCACGAGTTGTTACATCTATTAATGTTTGACGATCTTTCATTATATTTAAATCATAATCAGGCGTAATTTCAAATATCCCTAATACTTGATCAAGCATTTGACGATGCTGAGCTGTAACCGTAACAATTGATTCAATTTGTTCTGGATATTTTGCAAGCTCAAGAACAAGTGGAGCCATCTTAATTGCTTCAGGTCTTGTCCCAAAAATTGTCATTACTTTAACTGTCATTTTTCAATTCTCCTTTATTCACGATAAATAGGTAGATCACTTATGTACCTACCTATCATAACTTACTTCGTAAAGAATTACATTTATAAATGTAAAGTAAATGAATTTTATTTAGTTCCTGTAGTATTTGTACCATTTAAACCAAGGTTATTTTTTAGCTCGGCTGTTACATAATTTTTTTCTTCATCAGAAACTAGTAGATAATAAATACCATTTATTTTTGTACCCTTACCTGTAATTTGAATTTCATCAATTTTATTTGCCGCGTCTCGATAATCTTTTTGAATTGAAATCATCTCATTTAAATTTAAATTCGTAGATACATTTTTTTCGATTGCTTTTAAAATATCCTGATAATTTCCTAAAGATGAAACGTTAGCACCTCTTTTAATTACAGCTTCAATTACCTGACGTTGACGCATTTGACGTCCAAAATCTCCTCTTGGATCTAACTTACGCATACGAGAATATTTTAAAGCCAACTCTCCATTTAAATGAAGTGGACCTTTTTTAAAATGTGTTCCTTCGTAAGTAAAATCCATATCATTTACAACATCAACCCCGTTAACTGCATCAACGATATCTCTGAAACCTTCCATATTAACTTCTAAATAATAATCGACTGGAACATCTAAGAAATTTTCAACTGAATCAATTGTCATTTGCACGCCACCAAATGCGTAAGAATGATTTAATTTATCAACTTTTCCCTTACCTACTATTTCTGTACGAGTATCTCGTGGAATACTAACCATTTTTGTTGTTTTCTTTTCTGGATTAACAGTTAATAAAATCATCGAATCTGCACGGCCTACATCACCTTTACGATGGTCTACACCCATTAATAAAATTGAAAATGGTTGTTTCTTCTCAACATTGACTTGTTCTTCACGTTTATCAGTTTTTTTAATATCTTTATGAATTTTCTCTGAAGTTTTATTTACATTATTATAAATTGTATAAGCATAAACACCAACTCCGGCAACAATTAATACCAACACAGTTAATATGCTTATTAAAACTTTCTTTGTTGTAGACATTTTATTTTTTGAATGTTTTTCTCTTCTAGACAAAACGATTCTCCTTCATTTATCCTTAATTTTTGTAAACTAACATGACTATTTTACTATATTTTATCTCAACTATCTTTAAATATTTAACTTAATACCATTAACCTTCTTTAACATTTGGACATATAAACTAATTAGTCTCAACATTCTTTTTGTCTATATTAAGCAATAAGGCATAAACCAGTATTGCAACAGGGAAGTAAAGATAAACAACAGCATTAATTAAACTTGCAAATGGATAAGTAAGTAAAAAGGCAATCAATCCCTTAATGAAATAAGAATTATATTTCTTATTTACTAATCCATTTAAACCTTTAAATAAAATCCTGATATATATAACTTGGATAACGATATAAATATATATACCGACATCTGAAAAAACAAATAGAAAATCGTTATCAATATACAATTCCCTGGATGGTAGAATCCCAGATCCAAATAAGAAATGCATTAAGTCAAAGTTAATGCGATTAAATACTTCCTGATATCCATATGCCCTACTAAATAATGAACTAAAATTTATACTCACGAATTTAGCACTTATAAAACTAATATATCTTTCTGCAGAAGTCACAAAAAGAAAATTCAAAATGATCATGGTAATATAAATAAACTTAACCAACTTTATTTTCGAATCATTTATTGTCTTTAGAAACATTAAAATGATTATCATAAAAAAAGCTGTTAAATAAATATTTCGGGTTATTGTCATATAACAACTAATTATAGTTACGATTAAAATTAAGAAATTTGTAAATTTTCTCCATATGTTCTTTGAAAAAATTTGATAAAAGTGACATGAAAATAACAATAATGCAAATAAGCCAAGTGTTAATCCACTATCAGTTAAACCAAATGCCCTAACCTGTGCTCCCATATAATATAGAATATCATTTGCAGAACTTTGTCCGTTTAAGTAGTAGATTGTGTTTAATAACGGCTCTCCATTGTAAGTTGTAATAACAAATGGCTTCCTTAAGACATATTGAGCTATTCCAAGTACACATTGACTTAAAATATAAACAACAAAAAATTTCTTTACTAATTCTTCTTCTATAAAATTTAATTTAAAACCATAAATCACAAAGAACAGGACAATCCAATAATAATAGAAAATTTCATGTACAAATTTTTCAAATCCAAAGTTATTTAGAAATGAAAGTATAAAAAGCGATAAAAAAATTGTTAATACATAATAAAAAGCAATTATTGTTCTTTTAGTTATGATAAGTTTTTTATTTAATACAATTATTGAAGTAATAATTAGTAATATAAATAATAAAGAAATAATTCTTTCATTTGATAAAATTCCAAATTTCTTTTCCCCTAATAGTAAAAAAAGTTCCGTTACTGTTTTATTTCCAGCAATTAATAGGATTGTTGCAGCAAAATAATAAGAGGAAATTTTCACCAAGAAATGTTTATTGGAATTTTTTAAATAATCTACCATAAATACACCATTCCAAACTCCCTTTTTTTCAATGAAAATAGTTAGTCCATTTTCACTATTTAATTCCATACTATTTTAAGTATATACTTTCATTATTATTAAGAAATTATATAAACTAAATGATTATCCTTATACATATATCTGATTCATTATTAAATAAGAAATCATAATTACAAATACCTATATCATTATAATGTAAAAATATCTTATTAGTTATTTTTGAATAGTTAAGTATATTTAGGTTATTCAGATATTGCATTTTTATAATTCCCTAATTAATTTAAATTTAGTTAAACTATGAAAATTATTTTATAGAACATACTCTTTATCAAATAATGAATTATTCACTCAAAACTACATACATAGGTGAGGCATAAAAATGAGTTCTAAAAAAACAACAAATTTAAAGTTAAATAATTGGGTTGAAACTGACAATTTCAATTTACGAGAGATTGTAGAAAATTTCGTTAAGATAGATAGCGAATTTGGTGACCGTGGTATTAATATTAAATGGTTCGGCGCAAAAGGAGACGGCGTTACTGATGACACGGATGCAATAAATAGAGCCATTGCGTCTGTTTCTCCTTCAAAGGGTGGTTGCGTTTATTTTCCATTTGGATATTATAAAGTTTCTGAAATTAGACTTACAAATAAAGATGTGCAACTTTTTGGAAATGGTACAATTTTGGATGGTCGACTAGTGATTGGTGATCCAAATAATGTACAGGATTTAGATTTTCGTATAGATGGTTTAACATTTCGAAGATCATCAATCTCAAATAATAAAAATGCAATAGAAATACAAAATTCTAAAAAAGGTCGAATATATAATTGTACATTTTTCAACTACGATAAATGCATTTACGTTCGACCAAAACCGGTTGAACAACATTCAGCAAGAATCCTAATTAGCAACAACCTTTTCCATTCTGCGAATTATTGTTTATATATAGACAGTGATAAATTCTTTCAATCTGGCCGTTACTATTCAATAGGTGATTTTCAATTCATCAATAATCAGGCTGACTCTGGTATTCATTATTGTCATATATATGGTAAAGGTGTAGATGGCTTAATAGTTAAAGGAAATACCTTCTTCTTTTCAAGTCATTCAAGCCGAAATCAAACAAAAACAAATAATATTTATATAGATTTAGCTAATTTCGTAAATATTATTGGAAATAATTTTTTTGAAGCAGGAACTGAGGCAATTCTATTAAAGAGAATTAACAGTTTTATCATTTCCAATAATAATATTCCTTGGAGTGGACAACGTGTCCCTTCACCTGCTATCTCTATTCAAAAAGGCGACATTTTCGAACGTACAAATGAGATGATTGGTAGTATTTCAAATAATACAATACAAAATCCTAGTATGATTGGTATTCATGCCGGATCTGGAACAGGTAATATTAATATTTCAGGAAATATAATTACCCAAGTAGGTCAATCCGATTATTATTATGGCAATACTTCTTTATCTTCTGTTAAAAAATATGCTATTAAAGTAGATGAAGGAACAAAAAGTATTTATGTGAATAACAACCATGCTCCCAATGCTTTATTTTCAGTAGAAGGTGAGTGTACCATATCTAATAACATTGATATGAATGGGTTAAACACAATTAATAATGTTACAAAAACCATTACAGATAGTCCTAGCACTATTAAAATAGGTGAAGTAAGTCAGTTTAATTTAATCCCAACTAACACGATGGAAATTCAAAGTTTATCTTCTACTTTTAGTGGAAATGAAATTACATTAATAGCTTTTAATGAGAATGTAAAAATTAGAAGCAACTCCGAACTGATATTAAAAAATTTCAAAAATACTTCTCTTCCAAAATTCGGATTAATCAAATTAAGATATACAACTGGCAAATGGTTTGAAGTTTCCAGAAACTATGATTAAATAAATTCATAAAAAAATGGCTAATTTAAAACAACCAGCTATGGTTGTTTCTAAATTAGTCATTCTTTATTTAGTTAATCTTATATTGTTTTTCGAAATAATTCTTATACTCACCACTAATGATTTGTTCCCACCACCACTTATTATCCAGATACCATTCAATTGTTTGTTTAATACCTGTTTCAAATGAATAAGTTGGTTTCCATCCTAATTTTTCTAATTTAGTTGGATCGATGGCATAACGTCTATCATGGCCCAGTCGATCGGTTACAAACTCAATTAAATCTTCGGACTTTCCTAATGCTTCAATGATAGTCTTAACTACTTCTAAATTAGTTTTTTCATTATGACCACCAACATTATAAACCTCACCATTTACCCCTTCGTGTAATACTAAATCAATTGCTGCACAATGATCTAGTACATGTAACCAATCACGGATATTTTTTCCGTCTCCATAAACTGGTACCTTCTCTTCATTTAATACACGAGAAATTGTAAGTGGAATTAATTTTTCTGGAAAATGGAATGGGCCATAATTATTAGAGCAACGTGTTATATTCATCGGTAATCCAAATGTTTCGTGATATGCACGGACTAATAAATCCGATGACGCTTTACTCGCACTGTACGGGCTATTTGGTTGCAATGGTGTCTCTTCTGTAAAAAATGTTGTTGGATCGAAATCTAACTCACCATATACTTCATCTGTCGAAACATGAACAAATTTTGAAACTCCGTAGTTTTTAGAAGCATCTAATAAAACTTGTGTTCCTAGTACATTTGTCTGTACGAAAATTTCTGGATGAGTAATCGAACGATCAACATGGCTTTCAGCAGCAAAGTGCGTTACAAAATCAAATTTTTCATTTTCAAATAATGTCATTACTGCTTCACGATCTGCAATATCAACCTTCACAAAATGATAGTTATCTCTTTGCTCGATTTCTTTATGCTTCGTTAAATCGCCCGCATAAGTTAGTAAATCTAAATTGAAGATGTCGTAGTTTGGATATTTTTCAACCATGTATTGAACAAAGTTTCCACCAATAAAGCCGGCTCCACCAGTTACTAATACTTTTTTCTTTGTCATTTTTCATTTCACCTCATGTGTTAATTCCTTGATGTAATGCTTCATAGCTTCTTGCCATGAAGGTAATTTTTTAAATCCATTATCAATTAATTTTTGCTTAGATAATCGAGAATTCTTCGGACGGACGGCACGGGTCGGATACTCTTCTGATGTAATAGAATTTACTTTTACATTTCTATTTGCTTCATTAAAAATTGCTTTTGCGAACTCTGCCCAGTTACAAAAACCTTCATTAGTAGCATGGTAAATTCCATATTTCTCACTTACAATCATCTCAATTAATAATTGAGACAAATCATACGTATATGTTGGTGAACCAAACTGATCACCAACTACATTCAATTCATCTCTAGTTTCAGATAACTTCAACATCGTACGAATAAAATTGTTTCCATTTATTCCAAATACCCATGAAATACGAACGATGAACCATTTTTCCAAAAGCTCTTGAACAACTTTTTCACCCTCATACTTCGTTAAACCATAGTACCCAATTGGACTAGGTAAATCTTCTTCAGTAAAAGGCTTTTCACCTTGACCATTAAATACATAATCAGTACTGATGTACATGAATTTTGCATTATGTTTTTCAGCAGCTTTTGCTAAGTATCTAGATCCCTCAACATTCACATTCCAACAATTTTCTCGATCATCTTCAGCTTTATCAACTGCTGTATATGCAGCACAATGGATAATTGCATCTGGCTTCACACTATCCACGAATTTATATACATCTTGTTCATTTGTAATATCTAATTCTTCTCTACCTATTCCAATCATTTCTAAACCAACACGTTTACCTGTATGGAAAACATCAAATCCAAGTTGACCATTAAAGCCTGTAACGATTATTTTCATTCACTTTTATCTCCATATGAAAAATTCATTTCTGCATCTTTTAATAAAGGAGCTTTTTCATCTTTTTCAGATAATACTGGATGAATATCCATAGGCCACTCGATTCCAATTGTTGGGTCATTCCAAATAATTCCTCGGTCACAATCAGGAGCATAAAGTTCATCTACTTTATATTGAACTTCGACATCGTCCATTATTGTCATAAATCCGTGCGCAAATCCTTGAGGTATAAGCAGTTGTTTTTTATTTTCTGCTGAAAGTTCAATACCAAACCACTGACCAAAAGTCGGGCTTCCCTTTCGTATATCAACTGCTACATCAAAAATCGCCCCTCTAGTACAACGAACTAATTTCGTTTGAGCTTTTGGGTTTAATTGATAATGCAAACCGCGTAAAGTCCCTTTTGTTGCTGAAAATGATTGGTTATCTTGAACAAAAGTTAAATTAATACCTAACTCAGTAAACTTCGACTCACTATATGTTTCCATAAACCAACCTCGATGATCACCGAACACATTTGGTTCTAGTACAAATAAATCTTTTATTGGCGTTTCTGTTTTTTTCATTGATTCATTCCTCGCTATCCATGAATTAATATTTAATTTCTCCGTTTGCTACCTTCATTAAATATTGTCCATAGCCAGTTTTACTTAATGATTCACCCGCTTCAAGTAATTGCTCTCTACTAATCCATCCATTGATAAATGCTATTTCTTCTAGCGCAGCAATTTTTATTCCTTGATGCTCTTCTACAGTTCTAACAAAGTTTGTCGCACTAACAAGACTTTGATGAGTCCCTGTATCTAACCATGTGTATCCACGACCTAATAGTGATACTTCTAACTCACCAAGTTTTAAATACGCTTCGTTTACTGCAGTAATTTCTAATTCACCGCGCTCAGATGGTTTTACATTTTTCGCAATCTCTACGACACGGTTATCATAAAAATATAAGCCTGTGATTGCGTAATTTGATTTTGGCTTTTTTGGTTTTTCTTCAACACTTAACACTTTGCCATTTTCATCAAACTCAACTACACCAAAACGTTCTGGATCATTTACGTGATAGCCAAATACTGTTGATCCACTTTCTTTTTTAGCAGCATTTAATAAAATTTTACGCATTCCACTACCATAATAAATATTATCTCCTAGCACCATTGCAACTGGATCATTACCAATAAACTCTTCACCGATAATAAACGCTTGTGCTAATCCATCTGGACTTGGCTGTACTTTGTATTGCAATGAAAGTCCAAATTGAGAACCATCACCTAATAACGCCTCAAATCGTGGAGTATCTTCAGGAGTCGAAATAATTAAAATTTCTCTAATACCCGCTAACATTAATGTAGAAAGAGGATAATAAATCATTGGTTTATCATAAACCGGTAATAATTGTTTACTTGTTACCATCGTTAATGGGTATAAGCGAGTTCCACTTCCCCCAGCTAAAATAATACCTTTCATCTGCATATCTCCTAGATGTCTTATTTTTTCAATTTTAGTTATTAAGGAATACTTCCTCATATTCAGAAATAATTTTACTCCATGAATATTCTTCTTTTATTCGTTTTTTTGCTTTTGATTCTAAATCTGAAATTTCTTCTTTTGAAAATCGTTCGACCTTGTTTACTAAATTCGCTAAAGAATTTTCTTCTTTCGTAAAATAAACTGCTCCAACCGAGCCTACTTCTTTATTGAAGATTACATCTAATAGTAGGTTAAGCTGTGTAGATGCTAACGCCTCTAACAATGAAGGGTTCGTACCACCAACCTCGTGTCCATGGAAATAACCAAATGCTTCTTCACGAATTTTTTTTAAGAGTTCTTGGTCATACACAGTACCAACAAATTTTATACGAGAATCAGTATCAAATTTTGTTCTAGCGAGTAGACCTTCGTAAAAATTATTTTTTTCTACATTAGAAATAATAGCAAGGTTCTTAGTCGAATTAGATTTCATAAATTCACGTATTACTAATTCGTAATTATTCTCAGGTACAAATCGTCCAACAATTAAATAATATTCATCATTTTGTAATCCTTTTTTCTTAAACCAATCGATTAGTTTAGGATCATCGTCATGAAGTGACGAAACACTTGTATCTGCACCATAAGCGATAAATGTTGTTTTAGGCGAAAATTCTTTATAATCATTTTGGATATACGTTTCGATTCCTTTTGAATCACAAATGATTAATTCAGAATGTTTGACCATTAATTTCTCTGATACTTTCCAGTACTTTTGAATAGCCTTATTCCATTTACTTCGTTTCCATTCATGTCCATCTGGATTAATGTAAATTTTTGCCCCTAATGAAGATAATTTCTTTTTATAGTATGGTAAAAACGGTCCTATTCTACAAGCTAGGATATAAATTATTGCATTTTGAACCTTATTTTTTTCTATATATTCAATACAACTCTTTAAACTTTTAATATCATACAAAACAGCACGAGCAGGACCAATGTTTGGCACAGCTACATTGAAACATCTTGCACCGTTATACTCAAATTCTTTATTATCTTCTGCTAAACATGCTACATGATATTTTAGTTGGGAACTTACTTTTCTTTCCGTTAAAAATTCTACGAAGGTTTCAAATCCTCCATAGTTTGCCGGAATACCCTTTGACCCAATAATAAATATATCCTTCATTCTGATATAAGCTCCTTAACTTTTGTAAAATGAAATCATTTCTTTCGCATGGTGAACCATACTAAAATTAAATTCCAGTTCTACTATATGTTGATTCATTTTTTGTAGTATATTCCTATCGTTAATGATACTTTTTATTTTATTTAGTAAGTCAATTTGGCTTCCATCATAAATCATCCCAGTTTCGTTACTTAAAACATCTTTAAAACCAACTGTATTTGATACTAATACTGGAACACCGTGTGTCATTGCTTCTAGACCTATAAACCCAAATGTTTCTTTCCACTGGCTTGGAATTATTAATAAATCAATTTCAGAAAAGATTCTTTCTAATTCAGAGTAGTTAAATCTACCCTTAAAGGTGTAATAATTCTTTTCTAAACTTTCGATTACGCGGTCATCTCCATATATATTTAAATGCCATTTTTTATTTTGAAGTTTCAAATTCTCTAAACTATTAATTAAAAAATGAAATCCTTTATATGAATCCATTGGCCCTATGTAACCTAGCTGAAGTGGTTTATCGTTATCAAAGTTCTTAACAATACGATTGTCTCGAATATTTGAATGGCTTATTGGAATATATTTTCCTTTTGGAGTGAGATATTTTTGATATTCATTCATTGTAATTGTACTGTTGTAATGAATATCATCAATCAGATTTAACATTTCAATATAATAATTCCTCAAAAATTTATATTGTTCTGCCAGTCCCTCATCTAATTCATCATTTTGTGAATCAGATTTATTCAATTCAAGCATTTCGCTTTTTTGACTTTTTTTCTTTTGTCTCAATTGTTTTACCAATGAGTTGTCTTTTAAATATCGGTAAGGATATGATTGCATCAAGAACACCATTGGCATACTAAATCCATTCGCATTGCATGAAATACAACCTCTACCCTCTTCAAAATTTTCACAAACTTTTCCATTACTGTTTAACAGATTAACTGTAGGACATATTCCAAAATAATCATGAGTTGTAAATACAGTCTTAATTTTTAATTGTTTACAGGCCTCAATAAATTCTTTATTTAAACCCATTAACGTATGAATATGAACAACATCAGGTTTAATTTTTAATAAGAAATCAACAAATACCTCAACTTTTGTTTTTTTCATAAATAGTTTTGGATCTTTTACACCATTTAATAGAGGGATAGGTAAGGGGTTTATCAGCTCGTACACCTTAATTTGATTGTAGGGTTTATTCTTAATAATTCTTTGATTAGGATTAATGGAATATTTACCGGGATACAGTAACAAAACTTCATTTTCTAAATCTTGTTGTGTATTCATTAAATCTAGAGAATACTTTGTAAGACCACCGGACCGAAATGGTGGTAATCCCAAAGAGTAATGGAGTATTTTCATAGGTTACCCTCCTCTCGAAAAAGATAGCTAAAAATTAATTTAGTCAGGAAATCAAAGATTAATTTAATTCGTTAACGTATATTGAATGACCCTTTCACAATTTTTATCATCCAAATAGTCGAAGTATTTATTTCGTTTTTTCTCATAAGCCTCAGTATTTACTAATTTTGTTACGAATGTATTTTCTATTTGTTGCAACAATTGTTCTTGCTTTAGAACAACTTCTCCAAACAAATCCTTATTTAAATCAAGATAGGCTCCTCTTTTTTGGAGATATAACTCTTGATCGAACTGATAAAATATTACAGGTTTATTTAAATATAGAAAATCCCAACAAACACTCGAATAATCCGTAATTAGAATAGAGGATTCTATTATCTTATTTGAAACGTCTTCATTCTCATTTATTATTCTAATATTAGAAAGTGGAGCTATTTTATTAAATAAATGGATCTTATTATGCATAAATGGATGCAATACAATTTCCAAGTTAAAATCATATTTTTGTAACATTTCATTCAATTCGTTACTAGAGATAATTTCCTTTAATGTTGTAAAAAATTCGGTTTTAATAAAATAATCATCATCTGTTGAATTGATCCACTCTCGCCATGTGGGTGCATATAATACCGTTTTCTTTGGCACCGAATCTTTATTCTTAAATAATTTATCGTATCGAGGAACACCTGTTACAACTAACTTTTTTTCTTCTAGTTTCCATTCTTCATGTTTAATTCTTTTTTCTTCATTTGAACTGCAAATATAATAGTCAACATTCTCAATGTCTTGGAAAAAAATGTTTTTTTTCAAACCCTCTATGCCATGACTAAGATGAACCCGAATCGGCTTCCACTGATTACTGACTACCTTATCGATTACTGGAGCAATATCAGTGCTTAATGAATGGCTAAAATAACATGCCTTACTTTTTAAAAATAAAAGATAGTTTTCAAAACTACCTAGTTTTACAACTTTTCCATTTATATCTTTCACATAATCTTTATTTAAATTTGAAGTTAACCAATAAACTTCGTATCCATCATAATTTTCCTGAATATATTGGTGTAAAATTGCCGAATTATCTAGGTACTTTTCCCCTAGATGACCACCTATTAGTATAATTTTCTTCTTTACAGATTCTTTGTTTAATAACTTAAAGAAGCAAAAAATTAAAATAGCCAAAGCAATATTAGGTAAGTATTTTAGTTTTCGATATTTATTCGTAAAGTTAATTGTTTTCATTTTCAACCCTTCGTATTTTAGAAATAATTCTCGATTGATAAAAATTAAGTTAACCTTATATTATTGCTATACATAACAATAATATTGATAAATAACTTATCCTTTCACCATTTTGAGTCCTTACCTAATTGACCATTTTTTCCTCGGTTAATAGCATTTAATACTCGAAAATATCGTTTAATTCCTTTAATGTTTTTAGGCATATACTTTAGCAATACAAAACTCATGTAAACAAAAATATTAAAATAATAATGATATTTCGAATCGGCGATATATTTTTTCTCAAAATATACCCTGTTGCGAATTGAATATAGACCTCTGCTTATTTCATCAGTTAAAAATATTCCTTTGAACATAGGTACATTTTCTTTCCTATACCATGAACTCTCTAAATCTACAATCACACTATCTGTTACACAATAGATTTCATAACCTTGATTTGTCATTCTGTAAGTAAAATCAATATCATCACAATATAAGTAGTAATCAATTAAAGGTAATCCAATGCTTTTAATAACATTTTTGTTAATTAGTAACCCACCGTAAGGAACAGCTTCGCATTTTAACAAGTTACCTTTCTTTCCATAATTCACTTGTTTTTTTAAAATTTTTTGAAAAAAATCAAATTCAAAAAATGAATTACGATTAAACGATTGGCCACCACGATTTAATAATTCTAATCGATCATCTCTAAATGAACTTACAATTGCTTTCTCATTCTTAAGTAATATTTGAGCTTTCCTTAACTCATCTATTGCATTTATCTCAGGTTGGTTATCATCATCTAATAACCAAATAAAATCACCTTCAAGTTCAAGTGCCCTTTTCATCCCCGCATGAAATCCTTCTGCAGATCCGGTATTTTTTTCAAATGTAACAACGTCGATTTTGTTGTACTTACTTACTCTCTCATCTAAAGGATAATTCGATCCATTATTCACAAGTACAACTTTATTTATTTCATTAAACTGGGTAACCCTGTCTAAAATAGGTTCTAAAAAGTGATATCTATCTCCATAAGTAACGATTACCAAATCAATAGATGCCTCCGAAATGAAATCCATAGTGCACCTTCCCCTTACCATAAGCTACTTTTTTAAATTTCTATACATATTTTTTGCACTAATTAATGTTCCCTTAACAAAAAATATTAACCTTCCTGTACGTAAGGTTCTTAAAGTATGTCTTCGATAGTTGTGAAAACTAGCTAGCGAAATATTCTTTTTACTTTCTTTTTCAACTTCATATACATAATCACTTTGGCTATTAAGGAAACTTTTATACCTTGCAAAACCAACTTCTCCAAAAGTATCGAATGATAAATCATGATTGATATCAACATTCAGGCAATAGATGAGATATCCATTTTTCCAAATTGTATGATACGTATAGTGATCCAAATAATCGATTGGAAACTTCTCATTAAAACCACCAATATTATTAATCGCTTCCACATTAATAATTGAACAACTATTAATTGCAGTAAAGCGACTTGATAAAAGGCCAGCTGGTTTTTCGTCAGGCATATCGAAACTATCTCCAAAGTATTTTCTATTCACTTGTAATGGAGAAATCATGTGATGTTTACCGTGGATTCGTGGTACATACGAAGCAATTTTAGGGTTATTTTGATACTCAGAATAAAACGATTCAATATATTCTTTTGTTAGTTCTGTATCTTGATCTAAGATTAGTAACCACTGTTGAGAAGATGTAGAGTTACCTTGTTTTTTATTATTGATCATTTTAAGGACTTGATTATAAGCTTTTGCGAGTCCAACATTTTCATTTAATGTTATATAAGATATTGGTTCAACTGCATTCTCCATTAACTTACGATTATGATCACGAATCACTTTATCAGTAGAATTATCAAAAACATATACATTCTGAAGTAAATCTGTACCTGTTTCAGAAATAATTTGTCTCATTCCTATATAAGTTGGACACTCTTCAATCTGCTTATTATAAATTACAATAACCGCATTTAATACAAACTTTGACATTTATACTCCTCCTTCCGCTTCGTTTACATATGATTTAATAGAGAAATATTCTTTTATTACGACTGCTAATTCACATAAAAGAATTGCAACAGCAGTTCCTGGAGCATGATAAACCCACGAAAGGAGAATCCCTAAAGTAATATTAATAATCCCACCTAACGACACAGCATTTCTTACCGACTTTGATTGATTCAATGGAATCAACGTTTGAATTCCAAACAAGTGTCCTAGACTTATTAAAAATGGTATAAAACTCATTATTCTTAATGTAAGCACTTGGCTTTCAGTAATATGTGAACCTGTAATAATATTTAGCAATAGTGGAGCTAATATAATAATTAATATCCCACCAATAAATGTACAAATTACCCACCAGCCAAAATATCTTAAAGAGACTTTCACTTGTTTAATTCTTTCTTGCTGCAAGACAATTTGTTTACAAACCGTTGGATAAACAGCTTGAGAAACAGCATTTGTAACACTATTTACTAAACCGATCATCTTCTCACAAGTTGCATAAATCCCTGCTGCATAACTACCTCCAAAATATGAGACAACTACAATATTTAATGAGGTATATAAAACACCAACGATATTTGAAATAAATATGTCTTTCCCTTCAAGTAATTCCTGAAAGAATTGATTGCGTCTAATTCGACTAAAATTCATCCCATGTTTTTTAGCTAAGATAAAAGAAATAATACAGATAATGATCGTTGGAACTGCATACACTATTCCCATTAAGTAGAAATCAGCTTTATCTTTGATCATTAAGAGAATTAATATTAGGGTTAGAAATTTGGATCCAACTGTTAAAAAAGAAACATAACTCACTTTGTTTATGCCTCTAAATAACCAAATTGGAATGAGTGACTGGGCCAGGAAAAAGAAATAAAACCAAATATGGAAACTGACCATCTCTCCGCTTAAGTTTAAAAACATTAAACAAATTGCCATTATCACTGAAATAACTAATCCCATTATTAGTTTATAACTGTAAATAACACTAACTAATTCCCCGTCAATTTTGTCGTTCACAGCAATTTTTTGTGTCGCTGTAAAGGTAAAACCATAGTCCGAAATAATTAGTAGTATTTGTACGATTGCAATTTCAACAGAAATAACTCCATAATTTGATATCCCAACTACTCTTAATAAATAAGGCACAGTTATCAAAGGGAAAAGATAGTTAATCATTTGAATAAATCCCATTTGTAAAACATTATTTACTACCGTTCTATTAAGCTTCATTTCTTACCTCTACTTTTTTCGTTATACATCAATAAGCCCCGTCAGGTTTTATCATAATTACTATTGTTTTAAAAATAATCTTTATATCTAATTTGATATTTTGTTCAACGATATATTCTAAATCTAATTCAACCATTTCATTAAAATTCAAATCATTTCGTCCACTTACTTGCCATAGGCCTGTACATCCTGGAGTTACAAGTAATCTTTGCATATCATAATCTGTATATTCACTTACTTCTCTTGGAAGTGGTGGTCTTGGTCCAACAAGTGACATATTCCCAATTAACACATTAATTAACTGAGGTAATTCGTCGATTGATGTTTTTCGAATAAAGCTTCCGATTCTCGTAATCCTTGGATCGTCTTTCATTTTAAACATTGCACCTGATACTTCATTGTATTTTAACAATTGCTGCAATTTTTCTTCGGCATCTGTAACCATCGAACGAAACTTAAACATTTTAAACTCTTTATTATTTTTCCCAACACGAACTTGACTAAAAAATACTGGTCCTTTTGGGTCCTCAATTTTAATTAAAACTGCCACAATAATGAAGATTGGCAATAAAAATATCAATCCAAATACCGAACCAACTATGTCAACAGTTCTTTTTGTAGCGATATTAAAGAAAGTTTTCTCTATATTTTTTTCCTTTAATAAAGGGTAATTATAATAAGGTGAATCCTGTGTTTTTACCGTTCCCATCTATCTCCCTCACCCTTTTAAAATTATTCTTATTTACTCACTATTTTCTTTAAATATTCTAGTAATTCGTCTCTTAATTCATCATTTTTTAAAGCAAACTCAATTGTTGTTTTAATGAAACCAAATTTTTCCCCAACATCATGTCTAACACCTTCAAAATCATAAGCAAATACTCGTTGGATTTCATTCAACTTTTGAATTGCATCAGTTAGCTGAATTTCCCCACCAGCGCCGATGTTTTGTTCTTCTAAAAACATGAAAATTTCAGGTGTAAATACATAGCGTCCCATAATAGCTAAGTTAGATGGAGCCGTACCTTTAGCTGGTTTCTCAACAAAATTTTTAACTTCGTATCTTCTACCATTTTGAATAAGTGGATCCACAATTCCGTATCGATGTGTTTCATCTTCTGGAACTGTTTGTACACCAATCACAGATGAATAAGTTTGATTATATTGGTCAATTAGTTGTTTTAAACCCGGTGTTTCCGCTTCGACAATATCATCACCAAGTAGGACTGCAAAAGGTTCATTCCCAATAAATTTACGTGCACACCAAACAGCATGCCCTAAACCTTTTGGTTCTTTTTGACGAATATAATGAATTTCAATATTAGATGGGGCTTGTACCTCTTCTAGTAATGAGTACTTTTCTTTTTCTAATAAGTTGTGTTCCAGCTCAAATGAATTATCAAAATGATCTTCAATTGCACGTTTACCTTTACCAGTTACAATGATGATATCTTCTATACCAGATTTCACAGCTTCCTCAACAATGTATTGAATAGTCGGTTTATCGACAATCGGAAGCATTTCTTTTGGCATAGCTTTAGTAGCTGGTAAAAATCTAGTACCTAATCCCGCAGCAGGTATAATCGCTTTTCTTACCTTTTTCATCGCATTCCCTCCTATATTTAAAGATTAATTTTATTTTTTTTTATTATTCAACGACATAAACACACAATTAGATTACCTTCTAACTATGTGTTTAGAATTTGCTATAAGCCTAGTAAACTTAGCAATTTATTTTGTTTTATTTTAATAGGTTCTTCTGGATAAATTACATTTCCATCAGAGATCGCCTGAACATTTTCTTTTAGCATGAATTCCGTTTGTGTTCCAAATTTTTCACGAATCACTTTATATGCTTCTGTTAATTGGAAAACCCTATTTTTTGTATCATGAGCATCTGATGCAATGACATGTGCCAAATTTGATTCGATACATTTTAAAGAAAACTTTTGGATTGTTTTCCCAAACTGTCCTGTTATTGATGAAGCAGTTATTTGTGTCAACACACCTTTTTGTACTAGCTTATATAAACGATCTGGCTCGTTCAGTAAAATTTTATTTCGTTCTGGATGAACAAGTATCGGCTGAATACGCTGAGATTGTAATTCATAAAACATTTTGTCAGTAAATAATGGGATAGTAGAAGAAGGAAGTTCACACAATAAGTAACGATTCCCTTCATTCACTGTAACAATTTTATTATTCTGCAGGTCTTCAATTAATTCCCCATAAAGTCGAACCTCTTGAGCAGGTAATATCGTTAAAGGAATTGATTCATTTTTTAAAACTTTATTAAGCTCGTCTACTTTCTGCAAAATAACATTTCGTTCAGTCGTATACTGACCATTTTGATGATGTGGTGACGCAAAGATTGTATGGATGCCATCTGCAACAGCAGTCCTTGCCATTTCAATGCTTTCTTCTATTGTTTTAGGACCATCATCAAGGCCGTGTAGAATATGACAATGTAAATCAATCATTGTTCGTTACCATAGTAGTAATAAGTGTCCTTATTTTGTTCTACCCCATTCAAAATGACACCAAGAATTTTTGCATTTACAATTTCTAATAGTTCTCTTGCTTTTTGCACTTTTTCTTTTTCTGTCTGATTACTACGAACAACAAGTACAGTCCCATCTACATTTTTCGACATAATCTGAGCATCCGTAACAGCAAGTACTGGTGGTGCGTCAAAAAGAATCATATCGTACTCAGTTTTTAGACTTTCTACTAATTTTTTCATTTTACTAGAAGATAATAATTCAGATGGATTCGGTGGAATCGGGCCTGATGTTAACACACTTAAATTTTCAATTTTCGTTTTCTGTGCTACGTCCGCAACTAACTTATTTTGAACAATAACAGATGATAATCCTTCAAAATTCTCAACTTGAAATAATGAGTGTATTTGCGGTTTTCGTAAGTCCGCGTCAACTAACAAAACTTTATTTCCCTGATTCGCATAAGTCACAGCCAGATTGGCAATAGTAGTCGTTTTACCTTCAGATGGTTCAGAAGATGTAACTAACATTGAGCGTAATTCTTTATCAATCGAAGAAAACTGTATATTAGTACGAACAGTACGATATTGTTCAGCACCTGGCGATTTAGGGTTTGTAAATGTAACAATAAATCGTTTTTTATTTATGTTTTTTTTCTTTTTAAACACCTTTACCACCCTTTCTTATTCTCGATAAAATCGATTTTTTTGGCTGTGGTATTAGATTATCTTCATCCATATGCGAGATTATTCCAAGAACAGGTAATCCTAATAAATCTTCTAATTCCTTTTGATTTTTTATTGTGTTATCTAAATAATCTAATAAAAAAGCAACCCCAACTGAAAGCATTAGTCCTACTAAAAGACCGATTAAAGTATTTAACTTTGTATTTGGTTTAATTGGATCTGGATGTTCACTGATTTCTGCCCTAGCTAAAACGCTTATATTATTCACACTCATAATATGTCCTATTTTTTTCGTAAATACGTAGGCAACCGTATTGGCAATATCACGAGCTTGTTCTGGGTCTGGATCCTGTACAGTAACTGCAAATACTTGAGAATCCTTCTGGCTAACTACAGTGATTTTTTCATTTAATTCTTTAGCCGTATAATCCAAGTTCATTCGTTGAATAACATCATCTAATATTGAAGGGCTTTTTATTATAACGTTGTACGTATTAATTAACTGTATATTTGTCTGGACTTGATTATTTTGATAAATTGATGAACTATCTGTTTCTTTTTGGTTTACCAATAACTGTGTTGAAGATTCATATATTGGCGTTAAAAACACCTTACTAATTAAACCAGCAGCTATACCAAAAATTAATGTAACAATAATTATCATAATTAAACGTTTTTTTAATACGTTGAATAGTTCTTTTAAAGAAATCTTTTCTTCCATTGTTTCCTCCTTAATAACTTCATTAAATCTATATTAAATTTTGTTAAAATATCATTAATTTCATACACCTAAGACATTATAGCATCAAAAGTATTTGAAGTTAACCTTTTTATAGGTAAATACTCATAAAATAGTCATTAACAACTGAAGATTAACCTATTAAAAAATTAGAATATTCGTTATACGTCAATAATTGAAAATTTTACATAGTACTTTTGTAACGATTTTATACCAAATCAAATTATTTAATATTTATTATATCAATATAATAAAATGATAACATGAATTGATTTTTTTATATAGAAGTTAATTTTTAGTAATTTTTTTAAAAAAATATGGCACAATCTCTAGTTTCTGTTATATAATAATTATTAATTAAATATACTGTATTAATACAGAGTAAACAAAACTAATCTAAAAGGAGTGTTGAACATGAGTAGAGAAGAACGAAAAAACATGGTGCAATTTTTAGCGCAGGCGAGAGGACTTTCAACTGAAGATTTAGTTATTATGACGGATGCAGATTTAGAGCATATTTATAACTCAACTTACACGTATATGTTACATCACGCAGAATAATGTAGTTACCTTCCGATTCACACTGTTTGAGGATCAGTTTGATTAATAAAGAAAATAAAAGCTAATTGAATCCATTTGTAGATGGATTCAATTAGCTTTTTTAGTTCACTTTAAATTTATTTGTTAATGTTGTTAATGAAAGTGCAACCGTATTTAATTGCTGACTATTTTCAAATGTCTGTTCCATCCGTTTCATCTGTTCATCTGATGCATCCATCATTTCTTCAGCACTAGCAAGTGTTTGTTGAGAAATTGAACCAAACTGAAGTGTCGTTTCTTCCATTAAAGGTAATGTATCTTTAAACTTCGAGAGTTCTTGATGCATATTTTCTATTTTTGAGTTAATGTCGGAAATCGTTATTAATAAAGAATTAAATGCTGAGCGAGAAGTTTTAACTGTTTTCGTACTATTTTCCGATTCTTTTGCTAGATGATTGAATTCCATCGTCACATTAGCGATCATATTCTCCATTATACGAATTGACTCTGCGATATCTTCAGTAGCTTCGGAACTTTGAATTGCGAGATTTTGAACTTCTCTAGCAACTACGGCAAAACCTTTACCTGCTTCCCCCGCTCTTGCAGCTTCAATCGATGCATTTAAAGCAAGTAACTTAGTTTGATCTGCAATTGAACGAATCCAACCTACTACTTTCAAAATTTGGGCTCTATGGTTAGAAACTTCTTGAATCGTACCTTCTAATTGAGTACATTTTTGTTGAATTTGAAGAAATGATTGTAATAATAAACTGACATTTTCTTCCCCAGCTTTTGCCGAGTTATTCATGTTTACAGATGCTTCCATTACATTTTTCATTGTATGTAATACACTTTCAGATTCCTCTTTCATACTATGGAAGACATCATTACTAGTAGTAGAACTACCTGCTGTTTCTTCTGCACCCATTTTTACGATTTTCATCGATTCTAATGAATTTTTCGTATAAAACAGAGAATGTTCAGCTGTTTGTTGTAATTCTTTCGACGTATTTACTAAAGATATAGTAGTTGTATCAATATTTGATAACATTTGTCTCATTTGCTCAATCATACTTTTAAAACTTTTAGTTAGTGAGACGATTTCAGGAATAGTTGAATTCGTATCGATTTCAATCGTTAAATCTCCAGTTCGAACGACTCTCATCACATCTCTTAACTTCTCAAGTGGTTTAATTATTTTCTTAACAACAAAATATGTAGCAATTATCGTTATTAAAATACTGCTAATTATTGAATAGAAAAAGATTTTTTTCATATCATATATCTTCCACATAAACGAGTTATTATTAATGACTACTACATAATATCCTTTTAATTCACTAATTTTTGTAAATCCGTATGTAAATGACTTATTTTCAAAATCTAGATGATTTACTCCGTGTTGATTTTTAGTTATATCTGATTTTGCCTTATCTAAAATCTGACTACTTGCATGAAGATTTACTTTATATGGTACTATCTGTTGATCTTCAGATATAAAAAATGCTGTAGCAGCTAATCCATCTTGAGCTAAGTTGGCCATTTGATTTCTAACAACTGTATTTAACGCTTTTTGATAACCTTCTTCATTTCCTATGTATCGATATTGTAAGCTTTGAGAAATTTCTTTCATAATAGAAGCTTCTCGTTCAATTCGACTATTCATTGTTGATATAGTTGTATCTTTAGCTTTTTGATAGGATATAACAGATACAACTGTCATGGATAAGGAAATTAAACATACCGTAAATAATACTAATCTAGATTGTAGTGTAAATCTTTCGATGAATACTTTCTTTTGAGTAACTACATTCGATTTCACACGTTTTCGAGGTAGTCTTTTAAATAGATTAAACAATTGTTTTTTAGCTTTAAAAGCAGTTTCAACAATTTGCTTACTATTCATTTTAGATTTTTTACTTACTTTTTTTACATCATCTTCTTTCACTACTTACACCACTTTTCTTCAATTTATTACAAGAAACTACAAGTGTAAGTATATTCTGACAATGTTTACCAGAAATTAATGGAATGTAAAGATAATGTGAATTTTCAAAAAAATAATCCTTAAAAAAATAGAATTCTCTCCTATAACTTAGATCGAGTAATCATGTTCAAACCGATATCCTTTCCCTTTAATCGTTCGAATAAATTTAGGGAAATTAGGAAGATCTTCTATTTTCGAACGCAGTCCATGAATATAAATATCGATTAATCTTTTGTTTTTATATACAGAAATGGCTTCCATCAATTCTTCTCTTGTTACAATTTTCCCCGACTTTTTAATTAAGAATAATAAGATAGCAAATTCTCTGCCATTTAAATCAATTCTTGTTTTGTTTCGATATACTTCTTCTCTTTTTAAATAAATTGTGATCTCACCGAAATTAAGAATTGTTTCTTTGTCTTCCTCAAATTTTTCTTGATAACTTCTTCTCATTACTGCTTTTATTCTTGCAGATAAATCTCTAGGATGGATGGGATAAACAACATATTCGTCAGCACCAGCTTCTAGGCAAATTGCCGATTCAAACGAATCATACATATCCACTAATAAAATAATAGGAACTTTTGTAACTCGTCTAATTCTCATTATTAATGGAATGAATTCATCTAGTGATCGACTTTTTTTCAATATTAGACAACCTTTTAAAAATCCAAGATGTACCTCTTCTTTAAAATCTCTATATGAATAGGTACATATTTTAAACAGTCCAAATTGTTTGCTTTGCTGAAGCACACTTTCAATCTCGTTTTTATCTTGTATGATAACAACCTGCTCCACCGTATTTCTCCCCTATTCGTAAATTGATTTCTACTATTTTCTATTTATACGGTCATTTTAATTTGAAATTTATAAAAAAGGGGTACTTTCACTATACATTTACAAATTCTTTACGTTCAGTTAAAAGCTAGTTAACTTTTCTCCTTTAAAGTAGGAAATGTAAGAAATACAAACAACCATTTTTAGGGGGAAAACTTAAAATGAAATTTATCAAAAAACCTTTATTAGTTTTATCAGCTGCGGCAGTCTTATCTTTAGCAGCTTGTGGAAATACAGACAAAACTTCAGGAAGCAATTCAGATAAAAAATTATCTGGAGATATCCTAATCGATGGTTCATCAACAGTTGCTCCTATTATGGAAGCAGTATCTGAAGAGTATACTTCTTCTCAACCTGATGTACACGCTTCTGTAGGTATCAGTGGTACAGGTGGAGGATTTGAAAAATTCACTAAAGGTGAAACAGACTTAAGTAATGCATCTCGTCCAATTAAAGATGAAGAGGATGCAATTGCTAAACAAAATAAAATTGATTATATCCAATTAGAATTAGCTTATGACGGACTATCAGTAGTTGTAAGTAAAGATAATGATTTCGTAGATCAATTAACAGTTGAACAATTAAATAAAATGTGGTCAGTTGATAGCAAAGTAAAAACATGGAACGATATTAACCCAGCTTGGCCAAAAGAAGAAATTAAATTCTTCAGCCCTGGTACAGCTTCAGGAACTTACGATTACTTTAACGAAGCAATCTTAGAAAAGGCTGGTGAGCGAAAAGATGCTCAAATGTCTGAAGATGATAACGTACTAGTAACTGGTGTAGCTGGCGAGAAAAACTCAATTGGATACTTTGGTCATGCTTACTATGAAGAAAACAAAGATAAATTAAAAATCGTACCTATCGTAAACCCAGAATCTGGTAAAGCAGTTATTCCAACTGAAGAAACAATTAAAGATGGAACTTATGCACCACTTTCTCGTGAAATTTTCACTTATGTAAACACAAAATCACTTAAACGTGCCGAAGTTATGGATTACTTGAAATTTGCTAACGAAAATGTTCCTACTTTAGCAGAAGAAGTTGGTTATGTACCTTTACAAGATGCGAAATATGAAGAAAACCTTAAAAAATTAGACGAAGCTTCTAAAAAATAAAAAGAATTAAATTGAAAAATAAAGAGAGGTAGGGACCCGGATGAAGCCTTACCTCTTTCATTCATGAAAATAGGGGGTTTTTGAAATGCTAGAAACAAAAAAAGCTTCACCTGTACGTCAAATTATTGCAGCGAATAAGAAGAAAAAAAATTCTACAGATATGATTTTAGAAAAATTAATGCCAAAAATATTTTTAGTTTGTGCTCTCGTAGCTATTTTCACTACATTCGGTATTGTATTTACATTATTTAGTGAAACAATCCACTTCTTTGACAAAGTCTCAATTAAAGAGTTTTTCACAAGTAAACAATGGCATCCAACTCTATCAAAACCTGAATACGGTATTTTACCACTTATATCAGGAACTTTATTGACTTCAATTATTGCAACAGTGGTAGCTGTTCCAATTGGTTTAACGTCAGCGATTTATTTAAGTGAATATGCAACTGATAAAACACGACGTACAATTAAACCAATTCTTGAAATTTTAGCTGGTGTTCCTACAATTGTATATGGTTTCTTTGCTTTAACTTTTGTTACACCACTATTGAAAACAATTATTCCTTCATTAGGGATTTATAATGCACTAAGTCCTGGTCTAGTTATTGGAATTATGATTATACCGATGATTACCTCTTTATCAGAAGATGCAATGAGCTCAGTACCAAATTCATTACGTGAAGGTGCATATGGTTTAGGTTCAACTAAACTAGAAGTATCATTAAAGGTTGTCTTACCTGCTGCTACATCAGGAGTAATCGCGTCATTTGTACTTGGAATATCACGTGCGATCGGTGAAACGATGATTGTTTCAGTTGCTGGCGGTGCAAATCCAATATTTTCATTTGACCCGACCCAAGCCGTTCAAACAATGACAGCTTTTATAGCTCAAGTCAGCCAAGGTGATGTAGGCTACGGATCGATTGGATACTATAGTATTTATGCAGTCGGTACTACGTTATTTATCTTCACATTAGTAATGAATATCATTGCACACTTTATTTCGAAGCGTTTTAAAGAGGAGGTATAATAATGAATTTCATAGATCATAATAAAGTTTCTGCTAAAATTGGTAAACGATTAACTAAAAATAAACTTAGTTCACAACTATTCTTTTTATCAACAATCTTCGGATTATTCGTATTAGCGGTCTTACTTTATCGAGTTGGAACGCAAGGATTTTCATTTATATCTGCAGACTTTTTCACTAATTTCGCATCTCGTATTCCTGAGAGAGCCGGAATAAAAGCTGCCCTATACGGTACAATGTGGTTAATGGCTGTCGTAATTCCAGTTTCCTTAATACTAGGTGTTGGAACAGCAATTTACTTAGAGGAATATGCAAAGAAAAACTTTTTAACACGCTTTATTCAATTAAACATTTCAAATTTAGCTGGTGTTCCATCTATCGTTTTCGGATTACTAGGTTTAACAGTATTTGTACGATTATTCAATCTTGACCGCAGTATTTTAGCTGGTGGATTAACAATGTCACTTGTTATCCTTCCTGTAATCGTCGTTGCATCTCAAGAGGCAATTCGATCAGTACCAAATCAACTTCGTGAAGCTTCTTATGCGTTAGGAAGCACAAAATGGAAAACAATATATCGTATCGTTTTCCCTAGTGCATTACCAGGGATTTTAACTGGAAGCATTTTAGCTTTCTCTCGTGCAATCGGAGAAACAGCTCCTTTACTAGTAATAGGTGCACTTTCATATGTAGCATTCGTACCTACTGATTTATTCTCTGGATTCACTGTAATGCCAATTCAAATCTTCAACTGGACATCACGTCCACAAGAAGCTTTCCAATTTGTTGCAGCAGCAGGTATTATCGTATTGCTTGTCATGCTAATCATAATGAACGGTATCGCTGTCTGGATCCGTAACAAATTCCAAAATAGATACTAATCAAAAAGTGGATGCGCCTTGGTCAGCCCCGACAAGCATATGACAAAGACCGGTAAAGGTTGCATTTTACCTTTATTGGGCTTTGTCTTATGACCTCGAGGGGCTAGGCGCTGGAACTAGACAACTCGAAAAGTGGAAGAAAACTATAACAGCATTTCTAAATTTGCTTCCCCTGCAAATTGAAAATAAAAAAAATCCCATAGCGAAAGACGCTACGGGATTTTTTATTAACTTAAATCGATGATCGTTTTGTTGTTAATAATTCGTTCTTTTAGTTGCTCACAAAGCTCAATGATTCTTGGCGTTTTCTCTTTCCCTTCATACTTCATTGTTAATACGTAATATAAAGTATGATCTCTACATTTTAAGAATGCTGGAATTCTACTATACCATTCCTCATCTAAAACATATTCTGTTTCGTAACCTTTTCTAAAAATAGAAAGTTGTTTTTTTGCAAACGCAGACTTCTCTTCAAATGATTCTTTACTTCCCCAGGCTGTATAGTAAAGGACAATTGCGATATCTGAAATAAAGTAATTATACTGTAAGTCATCGAAATCGAATGCAGTAATTTCACCTTCATCATTTACAAAAAAATTATGTAGATGTAAATCACTGTGAATTAAGCCATATGATTTTGAACTTCTTTCGTATTCGCCAATTTCCTCTAATAGCTTTTTAGTGTATGGACCTATTTCTTCGTGGTTCAGAATTCCAACTAAATATGCATCTTCATCCCACTGTTCTCTTGATTTTGTAACTGGATAATCAACTGTTAATGCATGCAGCTTTCCAATTGTTTTCCCCCATGTATACATTAGATTATCGTTCCAAACTTTAGGATTCGAACGATCAACTAATTGACCATCTGCCCATTCAAACATTGATGCAAAAAAGCTCGTTCCATCACTAGCGACATGTTCCTCAACTAAGTTACCGTTAAATGAAACAAGTGATCCCGCTGCATTCGCTCCATTTTCTCGAGCATATTTTAAAAATTTGAGTTCCGCTTCAATCGCATCTTTTGAGCGATGAGACGAATGTGTTAATCTCAAAATTCGTTGTACTCCATCTTCAGATTTCCCTTTAAATAAGTAGTTTTCAAATTCACCTACAGGCTTTTCATCTACACTCAAACCAAATTGAGAAGCAGCACTATGTAATATTTCTTTTGTAAACACTTTTTCAACAGATTGTTCCATCTATTTGGACCTCCGAATTCGAATTAATAGGTTAGTTATTATGGTTTTACTCTTTTATGTGGCCTCTTTTATAAAGATTGTTTTTTAAAATAAATTCTTTGATGAAGAAGTTGATTGGAGCGGAAGGTGCTCGACTCCTGTGGGAGTCGCGGGACAGGTGAGACCCCGCAGTTGCGAATGCGCCGAGGAGGCTCAGCGCCCGCCCCACGGAAAGCGAGCATCCTGAAGCGGAAATCAACTAAGGTTATTCTTAAATAGGAAAAATCTTCTCGAGAAGAGCCATCTTTATTACATATTTCACAACTCTACTAATAAATCCTGCAAAAATCGGATAAACTTTAGCTACTATTCATTAAAGGTGAATTTGTTTTTGATTAATTTCATAATCTTTTCTAAACTCATTCGGAGTCATTCCGACCATTTTCTTAAAGATCTTCCTGAAATATTTATCATCTTGGTATCCAATCTCTCCGGCAATTTCATATATTTTCAAATTAGGAAATTTTAATAATTCTTTAGCTCTATTAATTCTCGTTCGAACAAGATAATCAGATAAGTTTTCACCATATATTTGCTTAAACTTACGGGAAATATATTCTCTACTCAAATAAAACTTTTCAGAAAACTCTTGAAGTGAAATTTCTTCTGAATAGTTTTTTTGGATATAATAAGCAATCTCTTCTATTGTATTTAATTCTCTATTCGGTTGTCCCAGTTGAAGAAAAAGCGCACTAATTTTCTCTCTTTGAGCTGAGAAGTATACTTTCAGTTCAAACTGTCCCTTAATATTCCAAAATGTATCAATATCTAATTTAAGAAAACTCTGTAGTGATTTCAATTTCATCCATCTCGTTAATAATGAATTGTATTCTTGATCCCAAGTTTCTAATTGTGAGTATGAAAAATAATTTCTCTCTTTAATCTGATATATGATACGATTTACGACTTCATCAAAGATAGAAATATCATGTTTTTCCATCATTTGATCTAATATTTTTATTAATTCTACAAAGTTTATTGATGAGTATTCCTCTATGTACTCTTTATTTATAATTGGGGTTCCTACTGTTTCTAATAAATTGTACTCAAGTAATATACTATTTGCTTCATTATATGCTTCTCTTAACTGCTCAAGGGTATAATGTTTACTTTTTGAAATATGGAACGGAAAAGGCACTACTTTTGCGAGAATTTCCGCAATATTGTTTAAGACATATTCAAGGTTAGTTCCCCAATAGATTAGACAAATTTCTTGTTTAGCATGAATATTTCTAAAAGCTATACCCGCATTTAATTCTTGAAGAATTTCATTCACAACATTTAAACTAGCAAAATAACAAAGATCCTCAGGCCATATTCCAGCGAAGGCATCGATATTTCTCATCTTAATAATAGAAACAACTACTTTGTTCGCTGCTGACGATTCAAGTTTCATGAGCAAATTTTGATCGTAGGAATTTCCATTTATCGCATTGCTTAATTGTTGATCTCTATAAATTGGTAAAATTTCATATAATTTTTGTAAATACTTAATGGACTCGTTCCTATCTTCTTCTTCTTTTCTCCACTCTGTCACTGCTTTAATAAAAGTATCATTTAGTGAATCCGGATCAATCGGCTTTAATAGATAATCTGATGCACCGTTTTGTATTGCTTCTCTCATAAATTGATAATCTTCATATCCTGTAATTACTATTATTTTACTCGTTAACTTCTCTGACTTTATCCATTTCAATAATTCTCTTCCATCTACTTCTGGCATCATCATATCAGTAAAAATAACTTGTGGGCGCTCTTTTAAAATGATGTCTTTAGCAATCTGTCCGTTTTCTGCTTCAAATATCTCTGTTGTATTTGCCATTTCCCAATTTGCTAATAATTTTATCCCTTCTCTCACGTGCCTTTCATCATCAATAATTAACACTTTCATTTCGCATCAGTCCTCTATCTATATTTAATGGTAAATATATTGTGACTATGAAATTCTCATGTTGTTTACTCTCAATATGAAACTTGCTATCTTCACCGTAATATAAATGAATCCGATCATATATATTTTTAAGCCCAATACTCTCTTTTTTGTTCTTATCAACTTTACTTAAAGAATCTCTAATATCCTCTAACTTTTGTTGAGAAACACCTGCACCATTATCGATCAATTTGATACAAATTGAGTGTTGATCATATTGGAAAATATCAATTTCCAGTTTTCCGAATTTCTGCATTGTTTCAAAACCATGCTTAAAATAATTCTCAACGATAGGCTGTAATATCATTTTAGGCATCAGGTTTGTATACAAATGCTCATCTACACTTAGTGTGAATGTAAACTTTCCATCGTATCGTTCATTTTGAAGTGATAAATAATCTTTAATATGATTGATCTCGTCTAGCACGGTTACAAAATCATCATTGTTTCTCATACTATATCTCATAATTTTAGAGAGGGATGTTAAAAGCTTATAGACCTTCCTACCATCATTCTTTAATGACAATGTACCAATAGACTGTAGAGAATTATATAAAAAATGTGGGTTGATTTGAGATTGTAATACTTTAAGTTGATTCGTTTTATTTTCTATTTGAAGTTTATATTCTTTTATATATAAGTCATTGATTTTTTCAACCATGGAAGTAAAATGCTGGCCTAACTGTCCGAATTCATCATCACCAAGAGTTTCAAAAGAAACTGCTAATTCTCCTTCTTCAATTTTTTTCATATTTCGAATAAGAGTGTGGATCGGATTTGTAAATTTAACTGAAACGAGAATTGTTAAGAATATAACAAAAAGAACTGATAGTGCACCAATTGTAATATTTATGATTAAAATTTTATTAGCATCCTGATAAAGATTTGTGTTTGGAATACTTTTTATAATTGTCCATGTTGTACCTCTACCTTTTACCTGGTCTGAAACATAGACTCCTTTAAAGTGTTTGTTTTTCCCTTCAAAATCATATTGTCCTTTTTCTTCTTTCATTGCATTTAAATGTGAATACCATGAGTTAGATAACTTCTTTCCAATAAGTGCTTCATTTGATGAATAAAATACTTTACCATTCTCATCAAGAACATATAATTGCTCACGATCTTTATCATATATTCGATCGAAAATTTCTTTTATACGGTCTAATCTAACATCAATTGAGAGAAAGCCGAGTAATTGATCTGTCGTAACATTCATTAATCGATAATGGAATGATATGACCTGTTTAGCAGGTTTAACTCGAAAATCTGAAAGATCATTATAGCTTCTAATTGAATGAGTCGATTCAATTTCAACAAACTTCTTATCTTTCATTAGAGTCTTATAAACAGGAAAATCATTAAAGTTCAACAGCTTTCCTCTACCACTCACCTTGGCATTGTAAACAGAATAATCATCTTTTCCTCGCTCGATGTAAAGATGCATTTGTTCAATTTCTCTTCGGTTAAAGTACAAGTTTAGTAAATTCCTATTAATTTCAAATTGATTCTTGTCAATAAACTCAGTCGCACCATTTTCTAACACTTCAAGATACGGTCTATTAGTGTAAATAGATAATGGAATATTATTAATTTCATCAAAATAATTCTTTAGATCACTTCCACTTTTCTTGATCAAATCATGATTATTTTTCACAAATCGACTGACTACTGAATTTTTTGTATAAATGTAAATAGATATAATTGAAATCCCGAATGGGATGATCGTGGCTGCTAGCAAGAAAATAATTAATTTAAATCGAATGCCTCTTTTCAATATTTCACCACCTTATCTTCTATATTAAATTAAAAACTAAAAATTATAAATAATTAGAAAAAAAGAAAGCTGATGATTCTAGTCATCAGCTTTCTTTTTAGAATTACTTTTTATATTTACTTTTCCAAGTAGCATCAAATTCTTTTAACATTTGTGTTGAACTAGATTGTCCAGCAACATACTTTTGAATTGAAGCACCAAAATCATTCGTTGCGCCATCTGGGAACTTGAACCAGTTCCAAGTTAATGTTTTACCTGCAGCAGAGTACTTTTGAATATCGTCTGCAATCGGTCCTAAGTTTGTACCTTTAATTGTTTTTAATGCAGGGATAAACTTAAATTTCTCTACGATATACTTTTGACCTGTTTTTGACGTTACCATCCAGTTTAAGAATTTTTTAGCTTCTGTTTTATTTGAAGAATTTTTGTTTACAACCCAGTTATTTGGAACACCTACTGGTAATCTATCCATCGCTTTTTTATCATTGTTAATTGGCATTGGTAACACACCAATTTTCATATTTTTCTTAATGCCATCAATTGTTGTTTGAGTCCAGTTACCTTGTTGCATCATAGCCGTTTGACCTTTAGCAAATTGAGTAACTTGCTTATTATAATCAGTTGTTAATGGATTTTTATTACCATATTTTACTGTTAAATCTAGTAACTTAACCCACTCTTTAAACTTCTTATTATCAGAAATTTTTACTTTACCTGAATTTACATCTTTAATGAATTGGTCAGGATTTGATTGTTGTGCAAAAGGAATATTAAGTAAATGAATTCCTAGTATCCACCATTCTGCATAACCAATTGAAAATGCAGTGATGCCTTTTGCTTTAAGTTTTTTACTTGCTGATTCTAATTCTGAAATTGTTGTTGGTAAAGTTGTAATCCCAGCTTTTTTGAATAAATCTTTATTGTAGATAAAACCATAACCCTCAGTATTCATTGGCATACCATAAAGTTTGCCATTCATTGTCATTGGTTTTTCAGTACCTTTATAAAGATTTTTTACCCATGGTTCTTTTGATAAGTCTTCTAACTTATCTTTCCATGTAACTGCTTCTTGGAATCCTCCATTATTGAAAATATCAGGACCTTTTCCTTTAGCAAACTCAGCTTTAAGTGCTGCTCCATAATCCGCTCCACCACCAACAGTCGTTACTTTTACTGTTACGTTTGGATAAGCTTTATGGTAGTCTTTTGCCATTGCTTCAAAGTCTTTTGCAATTTCTGCTTTAAATTGAAAAACATTTAACGTAACTTTTTTACCACTTGTTGCACTCGTTGTACTTTTTGCAAATGCTCCATTCGCACCTACTGAAGTTAAAAGTACAAATGACGCTGATAATGCTGCTAGAGTTTTGATCGCTTTAATCTTCACCTTAATACCCCCTGTTTCTTTTAAAGACAGAATATGAATACGTTTTCATTATACATACTAATAGTTTCTAAGATAGATAGGTAAAATTGACCTAATGGGTGGAAAAAATTGATAAGATTTTCCACCTTTACTAGTATTACTTAATCGAACCACTCGTAATTCCTTTAATAATATGTTTTTGTGCAGCAAAGAAAAAGATAAGTAGAGGAGTAACCCCTAAAATTAGACCAGCCAATGCTAGATGCCATTGCTTCATATATGCTCCAAAGAAATAGAAAGTAGCTAATGGGATGGTTCGTTGTTCTTCACCTAATATTAGAGATGGTAATAGAAAGTCATTCCATATCCATAAAGTATTTAAAATGGCGATTGTTACCGTAATCGGTTTTAATAACGGGAAAATTACCCTCCAGAAAACCATAAACGGCGAACACCCATCGATAATCGCGGCCTCTTCTAACTCAATCGGTATACTTTTAATAAACCCATGATATAAAAAGATTGATAATGCTGACCCAAACCCTAGATACATCACCACTAATCCATGACGACTATCTAGCAAATGTAACTTATCTCCTACTTTCATCAATGGGATCATGATTGATTGAAACGGAATAACCATAGCAGCTACTAAAATAAAAAATAATAAACCTGAAATCTTACTTTTTGTTCTAACGAGTTTATAAGCGGCCATTGAACAGAAAATGACGATCACAACATTACTTGCAATTGTTATAATAATCGAATTAAGTAAGGCTTTTCCGAAATGCATGATTTTCCATGCTTCTTTATAATTCGAAATATCAAGTGATTTTGGTAAAGCAGACGTATTTGAAAGGATATCCGAGAACGATTTAAACGAATTAACCAATACATAATAAAAAGGGACAAGGAAAACTAATGCGATTAAGATTGCGAGAACTTCTAATGAAAATAAGTTGAATGTATATTTTTCCTTCTTCATCACATTTCAACCTCCCTTTTCTTAGATAAATACACTTGAACCATTGTAATAACAGCTACGACTACGAAAAATATAATCGCTTTTGCTTCTCCTATACCAAAATTATTATTCGTAAAGGCTTCTTTATAAATATTGTATGCTAACATTTCAGTGGATCCAAAAGGCCCTCCACCTGTTAATGATAGATTCGTATCAAAAATTTTGAATGACCATGAAATCGTTAAAAATAAACAGACTGTAATTGCAGGTGCTACCATTGGTATCGTAATCTTCCTTAAAACTTGGAATCTACTTGCACCATCCACTTTAGCCGCCTCAATTAAATCACTTGGTACACCTTGCAATGCTGCTACGTAAATAACCATGATATAACCCGCACCTTGCCATACAGCTACAATGATGATGGCCCAAAATGCTCCATTCGCAGTACCGAGCATAGCAGTCTCTAAAAGTTTTATCTTTAATATGCTCCCAAGTGAAATTAAGCCCTGGTTAAATATAAATTGCCAAATGAATCCTAATAATAAGCCACCAATTAGATTAGGCATAAAAAAAATCGTTCGCAAAATATTACGTGTCTTTAATGCTTGCGTAACTAATAAAGCTAATCCAAAGCCTACAATATTAGTTAAAATAACAGCGTATAGTGTGTATTTTGTAGTTAATTTAAAGGAGTTTTTAAAAGCTATGTCCTCCTTAAAAATATACTTATAGTTTTCTAAACCGACCATTTTTATATGACCCGTAATTCCATTCCAATCAGTAAATGAATAATAGATTCCCATAATAAATGGAACTAAGACGATAGCTGCAAACACTAAATAAACAGGGCCAACAAAAGATAAAAAGCTAAGTGATCTCATTAACTTTTTCTTTTGCGTTATTTTTGTCTTATTATTACTTTTAATCTTTGATACACTGGAAACCTTATTCGTTTCTAGCATTAAATCACCTCCACTTTTATCTTAAATTACAGATGGAAATGTGAAAACGGAATCATTTGAACAGTAGGGTGGAATATATTGACTAGATTTAAAAGGAGGTTACAAAAAAAAATCTATAGACTCCTGATGAGATATATAAGTGTTATGAAATTTATATTTCCTATTAAATAGCTACAAAGTTTACGAAAACGAATTTTTAGGAAAGAGCATGATCTTTAGTTCGAAATCAACCAAATAAAAAAACCGCCCATTTCCTAGGCGGTTTTAAAGATTACTCTTTCAAATTAAATTATTAATAATCTAAACCAGTTCTTTTCGGATTTGGTCCGTACTGATTATCATGCTCTTCGCTATCAATACAGAAAAAGATAATAAGTACAATTGTACCAATAAAAGGAATAAGTCCAATTAATATCCACCAACCAGCCTTTCCAGAATCGTGAAGTCTACGTACTCCTACCGCTAATGATGGTAGTAAAGTAAGTAACCCATAAATTATTGTTAATACCCCATTTAGACCCAATACCCTCTCCAAAATTGAAAGTACGATCGTAATAATAAAATTAAAAAGGAAAAACATCCAATATTCTTGACGCCTTGCTCTTCCACTGAATCCTACGTAATTCTTAAGTGCTTTTAAATACCATTCCACTGCTGATCCCTCCCTTGTTGAAAATAGGAACACACTGTAAGTTTATTCCTGACTTTAAATTAACATTATCTATTTTTATAGCTCCTCTAATTAATTATTGTAAAAAAAAATGAAGGTTTATATAAATTTAGATAAAAAAGCTAACTCCAAATAATCATTTGACCGATCATTTTAAAGCTAGCCTTTATGTTTTCTTACATTTTATTTTTTCTTCAGTTTATCCCATGAATCTTGTATTGATTGAAGTAATTGTTTCCCATTCTTTTCTCCACCAACATAAGCTTGCATTGCTGCACCAAACTCATTTACTCCACCATCAGGGTACTTAAACCAGTTCCAAGATAATACCTTATTTTCTTTAGCATATTTTTGAATATCATCAGCAATTGGTCCTAGACCTTTACCTTCAATTGTTTTGACTGCTGGAATGAATTTAAACTTTTCAACAATATATTTTTTACCCGTATCCGAAGAAACCATCCAATTTAAAAACTTTTTAGCTTCTTCTTTATTTTTAGAGTTTTTATTAACGACCCAGTTATTCGGTACACCTACTGGTAAACGGTCCATTGCTTCCTTATCGTCATTTATAGGTATTGGTAATACCCCTAATTTCATATTTGGAGTAATTCCATCAATCATACCTTGAATCCAGTTACCTTGTTGAATCATTGCTGTTTTTCCCGATGCAAAGTTTGTAACTTGCGTATTATAATCTGTAGTTAATGGATTTTTATTTCCATATTCAATTGTTAAATCAAATAACTTAAGGAACTCTTTAAACTTATCGTTATCAGGAATTTTTACTTTACCTGCATTTAAATCAGCAATAAATTTATCTGGATCTGGTTGTTGAGCAAATGGAATATTTAATAAATGAATTCCTAATATCCACCACTCAGCATAGCCAACTGAAAATGGCGTAATTCCTGCACCCTTAAGTTTTTTTACCGTTGCTGTCAGTTCACTAAGCGTTTTAGGTAACTCTGTACTTCCAGCTTTATCAAATAATTCTTTATTATAAATAAATCCATAACCTTCTGTATTCATTGGCATTCCTAATAGTTTACCATCTACAGTCATCGGTTTTTCAGTACCTGGATATAAATCTTTTACCCAGTCTTGATCAGATAAATCTTCTAGCTTGTCCTTCCAAGTAATTGCTTCTTGGAATCCACCATTGTTGTAAATATCTGGCTCGTTTCCTGATGCAAATTGTGCTTTCAGTGCTGCACCATAATCTGAACCACCGCCGACAGTTTGAACTTTAACTGTTACATTTTTATTTTCTTTTTCATATTCTTTCGCCAAAGCTTCCAGGTCTTTTGCAATCTCTGCTTTAAACTGGAAAATATTCAATGTAGTTTTCTTTCCAGCTCCTCCACCATTATTGTTGCTTTTATTATTACAACCTGTAAATAACAGCATTGTTGTAGATAAAACTGCTAACGATTTAAAAAGTTTTTTCTTCATTTCTTTGTCTCCTTAATCATTAATAATTTATCGATTTCTACTTTCTTCAAGCCATTGATTTTTGTAGATTTCCACTCCAGAATGCTCGCTTTCCGTGGGGCGGTCGATGAGCCTGGCCCACACGATTGGGTCTACCTGTCTGTTTAGTACTACTCTTAAAAACAACAATCTTTTAAAAGCTCCTATTTAATTGATCCACTTGTAATCCCTCTAATAATTTGTTTCTGTGCGGCAAAGAAAAATATTAGTAGCGGCAATATACCTAGTACAAGGCCAGCAAGGGCTAAATTCCATTGTTTTGTATATGCTCCAAAGAAATAAAAAGTAGCAAGTGGTATTGTACGTAATTCAACATCTCTTAATACAAGTGAAGGTAATAAGAAATCATTCCAAATCCATAATGTATTTAAAATAACGACTGTGACTGTTATTGGTTTTAATAGCGGAAAAACGACTTTCCAAAAAACCATAAAAGGTGAACATCCATCAATGATGGCCGCTTCTTCTAGTTCAATTGGAATCCCTTTAATAAATCCATGATATAAAAAGATTGAAAGCGCCGAACCAAATGCTACATACATGACGACTAATCCGAAATGACTGTTCATTAACTGCAAGATACTACCAACACGAACAAGTGGAATCATAATGGATTGAAATGGGATAACCATAGTCGCTACAAAAATAAAAAATATAAATGTTGCGATTTTATGCTTTGTCCGGACTAGTTTGTAAGCTGCCATCGAACAAAAGAGCACGAGAAATAAATTACTTGCGACAGTTACAATTAATGAATTTAATAAAGCTTTCCAAAAGTCCATTACAACAATAGCTTGAGAATAATTCGTAAAATCAAACGACTTTGGAGGAGAAGATGTATTTTGTAAAATATCAGCAAAAGATTTAAATGAATTACCTAATACATAATAGAAAGGGATTAAAAAGATTAAAGCTAATATAATCCCAAATATCTCTAATAAAAACGTTAAACTCGTATACCGTTCTCGCTCCATTTATGCTTCGACCTCCCTCTTTTTAGTAATATAAACTTGGAGAATAGAAATTGCTGCAACAACAACGAAAAACACAATTGCTTTTGCTTCACCTAACCCATACCGATTGTTTACAAATGCTTCAGTATAGATATTTAATGCAAGCATTTCTGTCGATTTAAATGGACCTCCACCTGTTAGCGATAAATTTTGGTCAAACACTTTAAATGACCATGAAATCGTTAAAAATAGACAAACGGTAACTGCTGGTGCAACCATCGGTATGATTATTTTTCGTAAGGTTGTAAATCGATCTGCTCCATCAACTTGAGCCGCCTCAATTAGTTCTTGAGGTACTCCTTGTAAAGCAGCTACATAAATAATCATTATGTAACCAGCGCCTTGCCATATGGCCACAATAACGATTGCCCAAAACGCTCCGTTTGCAGTTCCTAATAATGACTGCATAAGTGAATCTAGCCCTAAAACTGCACCCAAGGAAGTTAATCCTTTATTGAAAATAAATTGCCAAATAAATCCCAATAACAATCCGCCAATTAAATTAGGTAAAAAGAATATAGTTCTTAAAATGTTTCTTGATTTTAGTCCTTTAGTTACTAAAAGGGCCAATCCAAATCCGATTAAATTTGTTAAAATAACAGCGAATATCGTGTATTTTGTTGTAATGACAAATGACTTCAAAAAATCCTTATCTTGCGTAAAGATATATTTATAATTATCAAATCCAACGTATTGGATGTTACCCATTACACCATTCCAATTAGTAAATGAATAATAAATACCCATAAAGAATGGGATAAGAACTAAAGCTGCAAATATAAGAAAGGCTGGACCAACAAACATTATGAAGCTACCGCTATTTCGAAGGTTCTTTTTTCGTGATGATTTAAAATTCGCTGCATCATCAACAATCGTTTTAATTTCTTCATTTATTTTTTTATCAAGCTTCGCCAAATGTTCTTTCTCCTTTCTTTTAGTTTTTCAACGATTAAGATCTTTTGCTGATTAAAATTCATAATCATTCACACATAAACATTATGTTAAAAAAACAAAAAGCAACTCTACCTTATTATGAAAAGGTAGAGTTGCTTTTATTCAATCAGATATTTAATTGTTATTAAGATGCGCTCTTCATTTGATTATTCCGCTGATCCTTTTGATAATTCACGATAATAATTCCCGAAGTAACCATGATTAATCCAATAAAGACTAAATACGATAAAGCTTCATTAAGCATGAAAGAAGATAACATAACCCCAAATACAGGGACTAAAAATAAGTACATAGATACTTTTCCGACTTGATTATATTTCATTACATTATTCCATAATATGAAACCAACAGCTGATAAAAGTGATAAATAGACTAACATGCCAAATGTTTTTAAGTCAAAATGGAATGGCATAAATCCCGCTGTGAATCCACCAATAATAAGTAGCCCAAATGAACCGATCAGCATTTGATAGGCAGTTAAGTAAGCTACATCAACTTTCTTTGCTGCTTCTTTCGCTAACACATTCCCATAACCACCAAATGCCATCGCAATTAACAATAAAATTTCACCAATGCCTAAGTGTAGCGATAAAGTTCCCTTTGTCATATTAACGATAATGACACCCGCAAATCCAACTGATACTCCAACCATTTTTCGAATTGATAATCGGTCATTTTTATACATAAAATGAGCAGCCAATAATTGAAAAAAGGATGTTGTACCAGCGATAATTGAACCTTGCACACCTGTAGAATAACTTAAACCAATATAAAAAAGTACATATTGTGAAAATGTTTGAAACAAACCTACTTTTCCAACAGTAGTAAACGTACTTCGCTGAAATGCTAATTTACGACCGATTAGCGTAAAAAAGATTAATATTAAAATTGAGGCTAAGAAAAATCGATAACCCGCAAATATCATCTGCTTCCAAATTTCCGTTTTCTCAATATTTAAATGTTCATAGCTAAGCTTAATAAAAGGGAATGCACTCCCCCATAAGAATGTAGTAATAATTGCTGAAGAAATTACCCCTAATGGATGTGTAAAAAATTTTTTAGCAGACATTTTTCCCCTCCTCTTTGCTCTTTTCTCTTATTTTGTAATGCTTAAAATCCAGCATGCCAAAGTAAATCTTACTACAATTCTCAAAAAATAGAATAGAATATAGAATTATTTTTATTAATAAGCAAATTATTTCATCACACTAGACAGAATGTGGTAATATATATTTATTAAGAATTATTTTAATTAAGCTAATTTTTCTTACACATCTTAGAATTTATATAAAAAATAGTTTACTTATAAATGTACGCTGCTGTCCTCGGACGGCAGCTTTCGTCGTTTTATAAGGGTAGTGAATTTGATTATTTTTCTCAATTACTAAAATCGAAAGGGGTATTAATATGGAAGCAAGTACAAAAGTTACATCAATTCAAGCTACATATGAAGCCGAAAATGTAAGTTCATCAACCTTCCTTTCTAAACATGGTGAATTAATTGCAGCTTTAATTTCAGGCGCATTAACATTAATCGCTTCATTAATGAATGATCATAAGTCAATAACGGTGATTTTATTATATGTCTTAGCGTTTTGTATCGGAGGATTTGCAAAAGCAAAAGAAGGAATAGAAGATACGATTGCTGAAAAAGAACTAAACGTTGAAATGTTAATGATTATAGCGGCATTAGGATCAGCAGTGATTGGATATTGGACAGAAGGAGCTGTCTTGATTTTCATTTTCGCTTTAAGTGGTGCTCTTGAAACTTACACTCTAAATAAAACTAATAAAGAAATTTCATCTCTTTTATCAATTCAACCACAAACAGCTATTCGTATAATTGATGATTTAGAAGAGGTTATTAGTATTAAAAATTTAGAAATTGGTGATTATATTTTAATTAAAGCTGGTGAACGAATTCCAGCAGATGGTCAAATCGTTAAAGGGGAAACACTAATCGATGAGTCTGCCTTAACAGGTGAATCAATTCCAGTTGTTAAAAACTTTAAAGATGAAGTCTTTGCCGGAACAATCAATATTAAAGGAACCTTAGTGGTAGAGATTACAAAGCATAGTGATGAAACACTCTTTCAAAAAATAATTAAACTTGTGCAAACAGCTCAAAGTGAAAAAACTCCTTCACAACAATTTATTGAAAAATTTGAAGGAGTCTATGTAAAAGGTGTCTTAATTACTGTTTTAATAATGATGTTTTTACCACATTTTGTTTTAGATTGGTCTTGGACAACGACTTTCTATCGCGCAATGATATTATTGGTTGTTGCTTCCCCTTGCGCACTTGTTGCTTCCATTACACCTGCTGTTTTATCAGCTATATCTAATGGTGCGAAATCAGGAATCCTAGTCAAAGGTGGCATACATTTAGAACGCCTAGCAGTTTTAAAAGCAATCGCTTTTGATAAAACAGGTACATTAACTATCGGTAAACCTGAAGTTACAGGGTTTGAGATTATTGATGAACTTGACCAAACAGAATTATTAACACTAGTAGCATCAATTGAAAAATATTCTACTCATCCGCTTGCGTCAGCTATTGTTGAGTTTGCGACAAAGCAGGGTATTGTGGTCTCAAATTCTTTTGAGCAAATAGATGACCATGCAGGGTTTGGGGTATCTGCTATCGTTAATGGAATTGAATATCGAGTAGGTAAAAAAGAATTTGTAACTGCCAAATATAATCCATTAGTACAATTTGAAGAACAATGGGAAAACGAAGGAAAAACAATAGTTTATGTGGGATCAAATGAAAAAATCATTGCTATTTTCTCATTAAAAGATTTAGTCCGAACTGAAACAAAAAGTGCTCTAAAAACTCTAAATAAACTAGGTGTACAAACGGTAATGATAACTGGTGACTCTGAACAAACAGCTAAAGCAATTGCCGCAGAAAGTAAAATAAACGAATATTTCGCTTCATGTTTACCAGATGAAAAAGTAAATATTGTAAAAAAATTAAAAGAAAACTACGGTCAAGTAGCGATGGTTGGAGATGGAATAAATGATGCTCCTGCTCTCGCAACTGCAAATGTTGGTATAGCGATGGGTGGCGGAACTGGTGTCGCTCTTGAAACTGCTGACGTTGTATTAATGAAAAATGACCTAACTAAAATTTCAAAAGCCATCACTTTATCTAAACGCATGAACAAAATTGTTAAGCAGAATATTATCTTTTCACTAAGTGTAATTGCATTCTTAATTTGTTCAAACTTCTTACAAATCATTGACTTACCTTATGGTGTAATTGGTCATGAGGGTAGTACTATATTAGTCATCTTAAATTCATTGAGACTTTTAAGAGATTAATTAAAAATTTATTTAGCTACTCAAAAAAAAGAGCAAGGTTACGAAAGGAATTCTCCTTTGTACCTTGCTCTTTTTTACTTAATGGTAGTCATTGTGTCCGTTAGCTGAACCGCTTGTTTTACCTTTTGGATGAGAACTGCTTTTTTGCTTCTTATTTGACTTATCGTTATGATTCTTTTTATTATTACTCATTAATAATTCCTCCCTTATTGAAATCCATCTTAGTTTACCTCAAGCCAATAAGACTACTCATGGAAGATACAACCATCAATTTTCATAATAAATTATGTTGTTCTATTAAACGTGCGTTGTTTAATGAAAGCATTAAGTTCTCCGCCAATGACAACAACGATAGCCGAAATATAAAACCAGATCATTAAAACGATAATTCCACCTAAACTGCCATAATGACCGGTGAAATTACCAAAGTTATCTACGTAATACGCGAAGCCTAGAGAAGAAATAATCCATCCGAAAGTGGCAAATAACGAACCCCAAAATACTTTTTTAACATGGACAACTTTACTAGGTCCAATTGAATAAAGCACAGTGAAAACTAACATTAAAATGACAAAACTTAATGACCATCGAATAATACTCCATGTTGATAAAAAATCATCTGATATACCTAAATATTCAAATGAAGTTTCTGCAATCACTTTCCCAAAAACAGGTATTAAAAGTGCAAATACAATTACAAAAACCATTATTAAAGTAAGTAATATCGAAATTCCTCTCGTTACAAAGTAATTTCTTTTATCTTCAACATCATATGCATCATTTAATGCCTGAACAATCGCATTAATGCCATTAGATGAAGCCCAAATTGTAGCTATTAATCCAAAAGAAAGCACACCACCATGAGACTGACCTATTATTAACTGTAAATTACTACGAATAATAGCCATCGCATCTGGTGGTGCATACTGACTTAAGAACGCAAGGATTTCTTCACTCGATATTGGTAAATAGATAATAACCTGTGTTAAAACAAGTAGAAATGGAAAAAGAGATAGCATGAAGTAATATGCTAGCTCTGCTGAACGAGACACAATATTGTCTGCCATACACTTTTTCACTAAGTCCCAAATAAATGCTACGATAAAACTCTTTTTGTTAATCAAATTGACACCTTCAATTGTTATTCTTTAGATGTTGTACCTGCCAATAAAATTGATTCAACTTTTTCTTCTACATCATCTGCATTTTCATCGGTTAATTCTTCAATTCCTTCTAATGATGCTTCTAATTGCTCATCTGTTTCTGACTTTTCACTTGTATTTACTTCTAGTGAAGTTGCAGAAATTTGTGATTTACCTTCTTCTAAATCAATTGAATCCTCAATTTTCTCTTGAACGGAATCAGCTGTTTCCGCTACAATAGACGTGCCTTTTACAGATTCAAATTTATTCTTTGTAGAATCTTTAATTTCAATCCATTTATCTTTTACAAGTTGAACATTACTTTCTAATTTTTCAACTGAGTTTTGAACAACCCTTAATTGAGATCTAACTGCACCTTTTACTAATTCTGGATCTTCTTTCATTTGATTCAATTTGTCCGTCACACTTTTACCTTTACGTGTGATTTTTTCACGATTTTCTTTGTTTAGTAAAGTTACTCCTGCACCAATTGCGACTCCGACTAGAATATTGCGTAAAGCTTTGTTACGTTTTTTCATTCTTCATCCTCCTCTAAACTGTTAATTGGTGTTGCTTTAAAATATGTTGAAGTAAATGTGAGCAGCCTTCTTCTACGATGTTAAATACTTCTTCAAAATTGCCAGTATAATATGGATCAGGTACTTCCTTCCACATCGAAGAAGGTACATAATCAGAAAGAAGTGATATTTCTCCTATACAATTATTTCTTGCTAAATTTACTAAATCCTCTTTATTCTGTGCATCCATAGCCACAATATAACTAAAATATTTAAAGTCATTTTCTGTCACTTTTCGAGCCTTCATTCCATCACAAACTATGCCTTTTTCATCTAATAAACCCTTTGTTCCCTTATGTGGAGGGTGTCCAATATGCCAATCTCCTGTACCTGCAGAATCAATAATAAAATGTTTATCTAAACCCTTTTCTGTCACAATATGACGAAAAACAGCCTCTGCCATTGGCGAGCGACAAATGTTTCCTAAACAGACAAATAATACTTGAATCATTTTAATGTCTCCTTCAAATTATTAACAACTTCTGCCAAAAATTAGCTGTTTGTTTCGTTTTCATTCTACACGTTATGTTTTAAAAAGAAAAGTAAGCTAATGTGAATAAATTATGGCCAAAAATGTAAGATAAAAATTATATTTAACAATTTATTTATAAAATATTTAGGCGGTTTTCGTATATATTCTTTTTATATTAAGTATGCGTTAGTCGATTTCCACTATAGAATGCTCGCTTTCCGTGGGGTGTGCTGCTTTAGCCTCCTTGAGCCCACACGATGTGGGTCATGCATGCGTTAAGACAGGACATCGTGGTATTAGCACGCCTATTTTTTTATCACTTGCGTGAGTCTCAGCCTTCCCGCATCTCCCACAGGAGTCGAGCATCCTTCCGTTCCAATCAACTTCTGTCCTAAAAATTACAATAACTAAAAGAAACAATTCTTTAAAAAAGAGCAAATATTTATTTAAATTAATTTTTAAAACGCAGTATAAATTGATTGTATTTCTCCCCAGCATTGACTATATTTAGTAATGACAACTAAATGTACGATGAAACCACAAGGGGAGCCGGTTGGCTGAGAGTGAATAGAATTACTATTCTAACCCTTCGAACCTGTTAGTTAATGCTAGCGTAGGGATGTGGCACGATGAAGAAGTAACAATGGGATCATCTTGCTGCCAATGTTACTTTTTTTATTTTTAACCATTACTTTCCCTATTTACACTTCTACTAATGACAGACTCGCAGGTGAACACATTCACTATCGTTAATGTAGATGTGTTTCATCCATTACAAATTGTTGTCGACCAGAAAAGGGGGAATTATATATGAAGGCTTCAAAAATTCAAATGATGGTAGAAATTGCAATGTGTGCAGCTCTTGCAATCGTATTCGATTTTCTACCTCTATTCACAGCTCCACAAGGTGGGTCTGTATCCTTATCAATGATTCCAGTATTTTTAATTGCATTCCGATGGGGATTAAAACAAGGTTTAGTAACAGGCTTATTACTTGCAGCTCTTCAAATGGTTACAAAATTATATTTCGTACATCCAATTCAAATATTTCTAGATTATATCGCTGCTTTTACTAGTCTAGGATTTGCTGGAATTGTCTACAACCAAGTTAAAAATAGCCTTTCAAACGGCAATAAGAAAGGTGCAACTATTTTTATCATATTAGGAACTTTTATTGGGTCACTTGCCCGTTTTATTTGCCACTTTATTGCTGGTATCGTTTTTTACGGATCATACGCACCAAAGGGTACACCAGTATCAATTTATTCACTAGTTTATAATGCCTGGTATATGGTTCCATCGTTTATCATTAGTGCAGTTGTACTTGTTATTCTTCTTTCTACTGCTCCAGTGCTTGCTAATATCAAAAAGAATCAAGCGGCTTAGTCTAACCCTACTTATAAGTAGGGTTTTTTTTATTCAAACTTAAATTTAGACTCTACTCTTAAAGATTGTTGTTTATATCAAAGCTTTGATAAATTAAGCCCCTAATAAAGAAAATGATTGGAGCGGAAGGGTGCTCGACTCCTGTGGGAGTTGCGGGACAAGTGAGACCCCGCAGGAGCGTATGCACCGAGGAGGCTCAGCGCACGCCCCACGGAAAGCGAGCATCCTGAAGTGGAAATCTAGAAATCTCTATGCTTAAGAGCAACAAAGATTACGAAAACAATTTAAATTTAGACTCTTCTCTTAAAGACTGTTGCTTATATCAAAGCTTCGATAAATTAAACCGTTAATAAAGAAAATGATTGGAGCGGAAGGGTGTTCGACTCCTGTGGGAGTTGCGGGACAGGTGAGACCCCGCAGGAGCGTATGCACCGAGGAGGCTCAGCGCACGCCCCACGGAAAGCGAGCATCCTGAAGTGGAAATCTAGAAATCTCTATACTTAAGAACAACAAAGATTACGAAAACAACTTAAATTTAAAACCATTCTTCATCATTCGATTGAAAATGGTTTTTTCTATTGGTTAAAAGTTCAATAAAGTAATTTATTCATAGAAAGTTTGAACACTTTGTGAAATATAGTTATTAGCAGTTTTTATAAAACATATATATAAGTACATAAATTTTTTAAGGGAGGTTTATCAATTGATTTACGATGTCCTCATCTTTTTCATTTATATGATTGTATTTCTAGGCGGACTTGGATCATTTTTCTTAGTTTTAAAGGGATCTTTAAATGTAAATGATGCGATTCACATCGATCCTAAACCTCCAATTTCTGTAGAGAAAGAATAATAAGTAATAAAACCATCCATTTCAAAATGGATGGTTTATTTTTTATGTTTTACTATAAAACGCTAATTTTGCTAATTGTTGTCTTAATTTTCAAATATTACCAACACTATTAGCTCTTCACTTCGTATATGATGGTGATACATGATTTTCAAATAGACTTTTACATAATTAGAGGAGGAATTTTAATGGATACATCCATCTCAAAAACGACTGTTGATGTACTAAATAAACAAATAGCAGACTGGAATGTACTATTTGTGAAGCTACATAACTATCATTGGTATGTAAAAGGGTCAGATTTTTTTACTCTGCATGCTAAATTTGAAGAATTATATAATGAGGCAATTTTACATATTGATGTACTAGCAGAACGAGTGTTAATCATTGGTGGAAAACCTATCGCTACAATGAGAGAATATTTAGATGCATCTGGAATAGAAGAAGCAAACCAACGAGCTACTTCAAAAGAAATGGTACAAGATATTGTTCACAATTTTAACTATTTAATCGAAGAGCTTAAAAATGGTATGGAAATCACTACCCAAGAATCTGATTTTGTCACGCATGATATTCTATCAGCTATACGAAAGAATCTTTCAAAACATATTTGGATGCTAAATGCATACTTAAGTTAAATAGAAACAGTGTAAAAAAGAAATGATCATTCAGTTCTTTTTTACACTGTTTTTCTATTAATCAATAACAATCCGTCCTTACATTAGGCTACTCTTTTTTAAGTACTAAACAAATGTTTGTTTAAATAGGTTTAACTCCATCGTTATAATATCTAAACTTTTCATTAGAGTTTTTTAATGAAGAATAGGTTTAAAGACCCACTCCCCCCCACCTACTAATTAACTAAATCTATTATTTTTTCCACAAAAATATTTCATTTTCCGACAAAAAACTACTTTTCATTTAATCATTTTTTATCAAATTATTTCATAATTAGAATAATTAATGCTTGCAATCATAATCCGATCCTTTTTGTAAATTTCTTTGATAAATACAAGCTTTTTCAACTATTCTATTAATCTTTTACAACCATTTTTAAAGAAAATTTACATACTTTGAATCTATTTCCATCCAAATGTAGTAAAAAATACCTATAAACTGTATTAATTGTTTTAATATTGAAACAATAGCATAACATATATTATACTTATGAAAATTCTAAATAAACTAACAATTTACTTACATTTTCGCGAAAGGAGACAAAAAATGTCAAAGCCTCTCTTAGAAATCGAGCATTTAACGACATCTTTTCGAATTAATAATCAGTATTACCCTGCTGTAGATGATGTATCACTAACTATCCATGAAAATGAGATACTAGCAATTGTTGGTGAATCTGGATGTGGAAAAAGTGCACTAGCACTCTCTATATTAGGCCTACATCAAAATAAGCGAACAAAAATGGACGGTGCTATTTCTTATAAAGGTACCAATTTATTATCACTAAGTGATAGCAAAATGAATAGCATTCGTGGAAAAGAAATTGGAATGATTTTTCAAGAACCACTTACAGCACTTAATCCACTTATGACCGTTGGAAAACAAATTGAGGAAAACTTAGACAACCATACAAAATTAACCACTGCATTAAAAAAGGATCGCGCTTTACAATTACTTTCGCAAGTCGGTATTCCAAAACCCGAAGTTACATACAAGCAATACCCCCATGAATTATCTGGTGGTATGAGACAGCGTGTCATGATTTCTATTGCAATAGCGTGTAATCCGTCATTTATTATTGCGGACGAGCCAACAACTGCCTTAGATGTAACCATTCAAGCTCAAATCTTAGACTTACTAAAAGAAATCCAAACTCAAACAAAACTTGGCATTATTCTTATCACCCATGATTTAAGTGTTGTAGCAGAAGTTGCTGATCGAGTAGCTGTTATGTATGCTGGTCAAATTATTGAAACTGGAACTGTAAAAGAAATATTAAATCAACCTCTTCACCCTTATACGCGCTCACTATTAAACTCAATTCCTACTACACACTCGAAAAATAAAAGATTACACATTATTGAAGGCACTGTTCCACCTTTAGACAAACTACCTAGATCCGGATGCAGATTTAGTCACAGAATTCCTTGGATTGATTCATACGCTCATGAATCTCAACCAGGAATGCACGAAGTAACACCTGGCCATTATGTACGTTGTTCTTGTTATAAACATTTTCATTTTAAAAATGAGAAAGGAGCACCGATCGTAAATGTCTCTATTAAAAGTTGAAAATTTAAAAGTACACTTTCCTATTCGCGGCGGTATATTCCGAACAGTTGTTGATCATGTAAAGGCAGTCGATGGAATCTCCTTTGAATTAAAAGAAGGAGAAACTTATGGGTTAATTGGCGAATCTGGTAGTGGGAAATCTACTGCAGGTAAGGCTATTCTGCAATTAACTAAATCGACTGATGGGCGCATTGAATTTCTGGATGAAGACCTCATTAAGTTAAGCAAAAGTCAAATGAGAGCATTTCGTCAGGAAATTCAAATGATTTTCCAAGACCCGTACTCTTCTTTAAACCCTAAAAAGAGAATCATCGATTTAGTAGCGGAACCATTAAGAAACTTTGAAACCTTATCTAAATCTGAAGAACGCGAAAAAGTTCTTTACTATCTTCAGAAGGTTGGCTTATCTCCAGAATCGCTTTATAAATATCCACATGAATTTTCTGGAGGACAACGTCAGCGAATCGGTATCGCAAGGGCATTAACTTTGCAGCCAAAATTAATTGTTGCAGATGAGCCTGTTTCAGCTTTAGACGTTTCTGTACAAGCACAAGTATTGAATTTCTTACAGGATTTACAGGAAGAATTTCAATTAACCTATTTGTTTATTGGTCATGATTTAGGAGTTATTCGTCATTTATGTGATCGAATTGGAGTTATGTATCGCGGAAGACTTGTTGAAGAAGGAACGACAGAAGATATATTAACAAACCCTCAACATATTTATACAAAACGCTTAATTGCAGCTATACCAGATATTCGTCCTGAAGTTAGAGACGAAAAAATCAAAGCAAGACAGGAAGTAAAAGTAGAATATGAAAAAAATGCTTCATCCTATTTTGATGAAAATGGTCGGCCATATGACTTAAAACAAATTTCCGATACTCATCGAGTAGCATTACCTTAGAAAGGAGTAAAGTACATGTTGAAGTTTATCATACGCCGTATACTCATCATGATCCCTCAATTAATAATCTTGAGTGTACTAATTTTCGCACTTGCTAAAGCTATGCCTGGAGATGCTTTAACTGGCCGATCAATAAATCCAAAAGCTAATCCGCAAGAAATTGAAAAGTTACGTGAAAAAATGGGGTTAAACGATCCTGCATATGTGCAATATTTCAATTGGACAAAAAATGTTTTAAAAGGCGACTTTGGTGTCTCATATACACATAAAATCGAAGTTGTTGATGTAATTGGTGACCGTATTGGAAATACAGTATTACTAGCTTTATGTGTATTTATTGTAACGTATCTATTGGCAGTTCCTCTTGGTATTATAAGTGGCCGGTGGAATGATACATGGGCCGATAATTTAATCACTGGTTATAACTATGTTGGTTTTGCAACACCCCTATTCATTTTTGGACTAATTGTATTATTTATTTTCGGGTTCTATTTTGACCTATTCCCTACTGGTGGTAGCGTTGATCCACAAGTTGATAATGGTACTTTTGCTTATTATTTGAGTAAACTAAACCATTTAGTACTTCCAACCTTATCAGGCGCACTGATTTCGACAGTAGGTATCTCACAATATTTACGAAGCGAAATTATTGATACAAAAGTAAAGGATTTCGTTAGAACAGCTAAATCAAAAGGTGTTCCTGAAGCAAAGATTTATTCAAGACATATTTTACGAAATTCATTTTTACCTATTGCTGCATTTTTAGGTTACGAGATTACTGGTTTAATAGCTGGATCTGTCTTTTTAGAATCAATCTTTGGATATCCTGGAATTGGACAGCTATTTGTCAAGTCTGTCATGTTACGTGATTTCACAGTTGTAAATGCACTTGTATTAATGACATGTCTTGCAACACTGTTTGGAACATTAATTTCAGATATTATATTAAGCATCGTTGATCCACGTATTCGGATTGAATAAGGTAGGTGATTACTATGGAAATGAAAATTGAAAATCAAAATATTATAGTTGAACAACAAGACATTATAGCTGAGCAACCAAAAAGTCCATCTGGATTTAGTGTCATTTGGGCAGAATTTAGACGAGATAAACTAGCTTTAGGTTCTCTTATCTTGTTAGGTCTAATATTAATAATTGTGTATGGGACTTCTATTGTGTTAGATCAGGATCAAATTATTAAAGTTGATTTTTTATCGATTTATCAACCTCCCTCCTCTGTTCACTGGTTAGGAACTGATTATGGTGGACGTGATGTATTTGGACAACTAATTATTGGTACAAGGAATTCATTTACGATTGGATTTTTCATCACAGTTATTACGAATTTACTTGGACTAACCTTAGGTTTAATCGCAGGCTATTTTGGTGGTTTCATCGATGGTGTTGTCATGCGAATCATTGACTTTTTCTTATCATTACCGACATTGATGTTAATCATTGTTTTCGTAACAGTAGTACCGACATTTACAATTTATAATTTCATCCTAATTATGAGTCTCTTTTTATGGACGGGTAAAGCAAGACTTATCCGCTCAAAATCATTATCAGAAAGTGAATTAGATTATATTGCTGCAGCTAAAGCACTAGGGACTCCTAACTGGAAAATCATCATTTCGCATCTTTTACCAAATGTAAGTTCTTTAATTATCGTTGCATTTACGTTAAACCTAGCTGGGAATATCGGTATTGAATCTGGACTAACCTTCTTAGGCTTTGGTTTACCAGAAAGTACACCAAGTTTAGGAACATTAGTAAGTTATGCAACAAACCCTGACATTTTACAAAATAAGTTATGGATTTGGTTACCTGCATCAGGCATGATTTTAGTGCTTATGCTGAGTATAAATTTTATCGGTGAAGCGCTTAAGCGTGCAGCTGATGCAAGACAAAGAAGAGGTTAATTACTTTTAAGGAGAGTGGAAATATGAAAAATGTAAAAAGCTTTTCAAAAGTTTTAAGTGCAATGGCAGTATCCATGTTAATCCTTTCAGCATGTAAAGGTGGAGATACGAAAACTTCATCCAAACCGACTAAGCAAGTAGATCAAGCTGCTTTTCCTGTTAAAGTGTCAAATGATAAAAAATCTATCTCTGGTGGAGTTTTAAAGTATGGATTAATTTCTGACACTCCATTCGAAGGAATTCTAAACACTGTTTTTTATGAAGGAGATCCAGATTCTCAAGTACTTCAATTCTTTGACGAACCATTACTTTCAACAGATGAAAACTATATTTACGACCAAGATGGTGCGGCTACATACGAATTAAGCGATGACAAGAAAACGATCACGCTTAAAATTCGAGATAATGTAAAATGGCATGATGGTAACCCAGTTACATCAGAAGATTTAGAGTATGCATACCTTGTAATAGGTAGCCCTAAATACACTGGTGTACGTTATGATTCACAAATGTCTATGATTGAAGGTATGGAAGATTACCATAACGGAAAAGCGAAAAATATTTCTGGTGTGAAAGTAATTGATCCTCAGACGATCTCAATTACATTTAAAGAAGCAAACCCTTCTGTACTGACTGGTTTATGGACTTACCCACTACCTAAAAAATACTTAGGCAATGTACCTATCGATAAATTAGTATCATCTGATCAAATTCGTAAGGCTCCAATTGGATTTGGACCATTTAAAATTAAAAAGATTACTCCAGGGGAAGCTGTAGAGTTTGAAGCGTTTAAAGATTATTGGAATGGCGCACCTAAATTGGATGGCGTACTTCTTAAAGTAGTTAATAACCAAATTGCAACTTCATCGTTGGAAAATGGTGATATCGATATTGCTTCTGTTTCTGCTGACCAATATGACCAAGCAAAAGCATTAAAAAATATCCAATTAATCGGAAAAACAGAGTTAGCATACTCTTATATTGGATTTAAATTAGGTCATTACGATGCGAAAAACGGTGTAAACGTAATGGATAACCCAAAATTCCAAGACAAGCGTGTACGTCAAGCGATGGCTTATGCACTTGATAACAAATCTGTTGGTGATAAATTGTACAAAGGATTACGAGTTCCTGCGACATCTGTAATTCCACCATCATTCCCAAAATACTTTGATAAGGCAATTAAAGGCTATTCTCATGATCCTGAAAAAGCTAAACAATTGCTTGATGATGCTGGCTACAAGGATGTAACTGGTGATGGATTACGTGAAGATCCAAATGGTAAACCATTTAAAATCAATTTTGCTTCTATGAGTGGTGGCGATATTGCTGAGCCATTAGCACAGTTCTACTTACAATCCTGGAAAGAAGTCGGCTTAGATGTTCAATTATTAGATGGTCGTTTACATGAGTTTAACTCATTCTATGACATGGTTGAAAAAGACAATCCTAAGATCGATATTTTCGCAGCAGCTTGGGGAACAGGTTCTGATCCAGATCCATCAGGTATTTGGGCTAAAAACGCTCCGTTCAACTATGTTCGTTGGGTAAATGACGATAATGATAAATTATTAAAAGAAGGTATCTCACCAGAAGCGTTTGATGAGAATTACCGTAAAGATGTATACAATAAATGGCAAGAGCTAGTTAATGATGAAGTACCTGTAATCCCTACTCTATTCCGTTTCGGTTTAGATGGCGTTAACAAACGTGTTAAAGGTTACGATTTAACTGCTGGTCAAGGATTCCAAGGTCACTTACAAGATATTTCTGTTACAAGTGCAGAATCTGAAAAAAATAAAAAATAATAAAGTATTAAAAAAGGTAGAGATTGCTGTTTCAGCATTCTCTACCTTTTTCTATTTATTAACTAACCTTTTTATTTTCATTTTGCTCATGTATTTCAATCTTTTTCTTTGCTGATAAATGATAGTAAATTAAGCAAAGAATCATAAACGGTACACCACAGTATAACGCAATACGTTGATCCGGAATAAACGCTAAACTAATCATTACCGCTACATTCAATACTAAAGCAACAATTGGAACAAATGGATAAAGAGGTGTTTTATATTTTAAATCCTCTACTCTTCCACCTTCACTAATATATTTCTTTCTACCTAATAGATTTGATAATGCAATACTTGCCCAAATAAATACCGCACCAAATCCGGCAATTGATAGTAACCATAAATAAACCGTATCTTCTGCGAATATACCACTTAATAAGGATAATGCTCCAAAAAACATACTAAATGTTAACGCATTTAATGGTACACCTTTTTTCGTTAACTTTCCTAAAGCTGGGCTAACCATGCCTTTTTGTGCCATTGAGTACATCATACGGGATGTAGCATATAATCCTGAGTTTGCAACAGATAATACTGCCGTGATTATAACAAAGTTCATAATGTCTGCTGCATATGGAATACCAATATTATCAAATACAACTACAAATGGACTATCTACTAATCCAGCTTTCTCCCATGGGAATAAGCCTGCTAAAACAAACACTGATAAAATATAAAATACTAAGATTCGCCATACAGTGTTATTGATTGCTTTCGGGACAGCTTTTGCTGGATCTTCACTTTCACCTGCTGCAATCCCTACTAGCTCGCTACCTTGAAATGAGAAGTTAACTGCGACCATCGTAACAATAATAGCAAGTATACCATTTGGGAATAACCCCCCATGATCATTAAAGTTTGTTAGCATCGGTGCCTTTGTTCCTTCCATTGGAACAATACCAAACATTACTGCTGCGCCTAAAATAATAAATAAAACAATCGTAACAACTTTAATACTAGCAAACCAGAACTCTACTTCGGCAAAACTTTTTGTAGATAATGCATTTACGCCAAATAATAATACTCCAAATACCACACACCAAGTCCATGTGGGAACATCTGGAAACCATCTCTTCATTAACATACTTACCGTAATTAGTTCTAAACCTATTGTTACTGACCAGTTTAACCATGACATCCATCCAACTACATAGCCTGAAGCGGGTGAAATATATTTTGTTGCATATGTTTGATATGAACCTGCATCTGGCATACTAACCGCTAATTCACCAAGACACAACATTGTTAAATACATAACCAATCCACCAACTAGATAGGCTAGTATTGCTCCACCTGGTCCAGCTTCACTAATAGTATAACCTGATCCCATAAATAATCCAGTTCCGATAATTCCTCCAAGAGCAATCATAAAAATGTGTCTACTTTTCAGCTCTTTTTTTAACCCCTGTTCTTGTTGCAACATGAAAAATACCTCCCTTTGCGAAAATTGTTTGTATAAATTTAAATATTCTGATTTAATTGGATATATTTTCCCTGTTACCTTTAGATAGAAGCAAGATGTCTCTATTCTAGTAGTTTTCTATCCAAATTTTTCAGATATTATTTGAAAGCGTATTCAAAAACAACTTATTTAAATAATAATTAAATTTTTAAAATGGAGATTGTAGTCTGTAAATTTATTTTTACTAGTTTTCAATAATAAGTGCTCCAGATGAAACATCCACCTGGAGCGAATCTATTTCTCTATTAAACCCATCCACGGAAACGTGAAGCTTCCGCCATTTTACGAATACCAACCATGTAAGCTGCTAATCTCATATTAACTTGACGATTTACTGATGTTTGGTAAACACTATCAAATGATCTAACCATTTTTTCACGAAGCTTTTGAGCTACTTCTTCATCAGACCAGTAATATCCTTGATTATTTTGTACCCATTCAAAATAAGAAACAGATACTCCTCCAGCACTCGCTAACACGTCAGGAACTAATAGAACGCCACGTTCTGTTAAGATTTTAGTAGCTTCTAATGTAGTAGGTCCATTCGCTGCTTCAACCACGATTGACGCTTTAATATTATGAGCATTTTCAACCGTAATTTGATTAGAAATTGCTGCTGGAACTAGAATATCACATGGCTTTTCAAGTAGTTCTTTATTTGTAATGACATTTGTAAATAAATTTGTTACTGTTCCGAAGCTATCTCTTCTATCAAGTAAATACTCGATATCTAAACCATTCGGATCATATAATGCTCCAAGTGCATCAGAAATACCTACTACTTTTGCACCTGCATCTGTCATGAACTTCGCTAAAAAGCTTCCTGCATTTCCAAAACCTTGAATAATGACACTAGCACCCTTTAACTCGATTCCTTTACGTTTTGCAGCTTCTTCAATACAAATTGTTACACCTTGTGCAGTAGCAGTCTCACGTCCTGCAGAACCACCTAATACAAGTGGCTTTCCAGTAATGAATCCTGGAGAATCAAACTCTTGAATACGGCTGTATTCATCCATCATCCAAGCCATAATTTGAGGATTTGTATATACATCTGGTGCTGGAATATCTTTTGTTGGACCAACGATTTGACTTACTGCACGAACGTATCCGCGGCTTAATCGTTCCAGCTCAAGTAAAGACATTTTTCTAGGATCACAGATGATCCCGCCTTTCCCTCCACCATATGGTAAATCAACAATTCCACATTTTAAGCTCATCCACATTGATAAAGCTTTCACTTCGTCCTCATTTACTTCCGGATGGAAACGAATTCCACCTTTAGTAGGACCTACAGCATCGTTATGTTGTGAACGATATCCAGTGAAAATTTTCACTGAATCATCGTCCATTCTTACAGGAATTTGAACTGTTAAAAATCGTAAAGGTTCTTTTAATAACTCATAAAGTTCTTTAGAATAACCAAGTTTTTGAAGAGCCTCAGAAATTACCTCCTGAGTTGATTCAATTAATTCTCTACCCTCTTCTTTGATTTTCTTTTGAAATTCTAATTCTTTTTCGTTTTCTTGGATTATAGTTGTCATTGTTCTCGCTCCATTTATACTGTTGCTTTATATTGGCTAAATACATCATTAATTTGTTTAATTGACCAGTCTAAATCTTCTTTTGAAATAATTAATGGTGGTGCAAAACGAATAACTGTATCATGTGTTTCCTTACATAATAAACCTTGTTTTTTCAATGCTTCACAATAAATACGTGCTGGCACATGAAGTTCAACACCAATAAATAGTCCACGTCCTCTTACTTCTTTAATATGAGGGTGATCAATTTCTTTTAATTTTTCCATAAAATAATTTCCTAGCTCATTTGAACGTTCAGCTAATTTCTCTTCTTCAAGAACTTCTAAGGCTGCCACTGATACAGCGCAAGCTAATGGATTTCCACCAAATGTAGATCCGTGAGAACCTGGTTCAAAAACACCTAATATTGAACGGTTTGCAGCTACACATGAAATTGGATATACTCCTCCTCCAAGTGCTTTACCTAAAATGTACATATCAGGAATAACTTCTTCCCAATCACATGCAAAAGTTTTACCAGTTCTGCATAAACCAGTTTGAATTTCATCAGCAATAAATAATACGTTTTCCTTTTGACAAACCTCTGAAACTTCACGTAAGAAGCCTTCTCTAGGAATGTTAATACCAGCTTCACCTTGAATTGGTTCAATTAATAATGCTGCTGTATTTGGAGTGATTGCAGCTTTTAATGCTTCAATATCTCCGTAAGGAATTAATTTAACTCCTGGTAAGAATGGACCAAAGCCACGTTTGTAATCTTCTTCAGATGATAATGATACTGCAGCTAGAGTACGTCCGTGGAAGTTTCCAATGCAAGCAATAATCTCAGCTTGGTTATCTGCAACACCTTTCACATCATAAGCCCATCTTCTAGCAGCCTTTAATGCAGTTTCTACAGCTTCAGCACCTGTATTCATAGGTAAGATCATTTCTTTTTTTGTTATTTTTGCTACCTTTTCATACCATTCACCCATGTTTTCGCTATAGAAAGCACGAGAAGTAAGTGTTACTTTATCTGCTTGATCTTTTAACGCCTGAATAATTTTAGGATGACGGTGCCCTTGGTTTACAGATGAATAAGCGCTTAACATATCTAAGTATCTATTTCCTTCTGGATCAGTTACCCAAATACCTTCTGCTTTTGAAATAACTACAGGTAGTGGATGATAGTTATTTGCGCCAAATTGATTTGTTTGCTCGATGATTTTTTGAGAATTAATCGTCATGTGTGTTCCCCCATTATTTGTTAATTTATTTTTAGTTTCTTACTTAAGTATTTAGCAACTTCTGTGCCAAATATGTCTAAAATAATAAAATTCACAAAATGTACTCATTTAGATGCTTTATCAAGCAAAATAATGTTACCGTTTTCAAATACTGCAAATTTTTTTTGCATTTTGGCGCAAATTTATTTAAAATATGCATAGAATATTTGCGGTAATATTAAGCTCAAAACCAAATAATCATACTAAATTAGCACGAATTGGAAAAACTGCCTTTTTATCTTACCAAAAATGGTCAGAAGTGCAAATTTTTTCTATTCGTACAATGAAAAGAGAGATTTTGATGAAACATAATAACCATTCATTTATTGGTGTAGACGAATTACTTCAGCTTATCTTAGAAGAAATAGATATCGGCATTCACGTAATCAATCAAGAAGGTAAGACGATGGTTTATAACCGTAAAATGATGGAAATTGAAATGATGAACGAAGAAGATGTTTTACATAAAAATTTATTAGACGTATTCACCTTTCAAAAAAATCAGTCTAGCACCCTACTTGATGCTCTACAAAAAGGTAAAATTAGAAAAAATATAAAACAATCATACTTTAATAATAAAGGTAAGGAAGTTACAACAATTAATGATACATACCCAGTTATGAAGGATGGAAAAATTGTTGGTGCGATTGAAATGGTACGTGATGTGACCGAATTAAAACAATCCGTCCAAGAAGGTATTCTTCAAAATCGTAATACTCGTTATACTTTCGAACAATTAATTGGAGAATCTCCATCTTTTAAGGCGATCATTGATGATGCAAAAAGATCTGCAAGAACTTCATCCTCTATTTTATTAGTTGGTGAAACTGGAACTGGTAAAGAATTATTTGCTCAAAGTATCCATAATGCAAGTTCACGAGCAACAAAACCATTCATTTCACAAAACTGTGCTGCTTTACCAGAAACATTAATAGAAAGTATACTATTTGGAACTAAAAAAGGAGCATTTACAGGTGCTATTGATAAACCTGGATTATTTGAAGAAGCAAATGGCGGTACGTTGCTTTTGGATGAGATCAATTCGCTTAGTCCAAATTTACAAGCAAAGCTTTTAAGAGTATTACAAGAACGTAAGGTTAGACGAATTGGCGATATGAATGAAAAAGATTTAGATGTCCGTGTTATCGCAACAATTAATGAGGATCCTATTGAAGCAATTGCGAATAACCATTTACGAAAGGATTTATATTACCGCTTAAGTGTCGTATCATTATTTCTCCCTCCGCTAAGGGAAAGAATCGACGATGTTCTATTATTGGCTAACTTCTTTATTCAAAAATATAATCGTCTTTTTGGCCATCAAGTCAATGCAATAGATGATAGGGTCGCTCATTTCTTCCTCCATCACAACTGGCCGGGGAATGTGCGTGAGCTTGAGCATATGATTGAGGGTGCAATGAATTTAATTGAAAATGAATCAGTCATTAAAAGTTTTCATTTACCATCTAGATTTTTTAATGAAATGAGTAAAAGTAAAGAAGCAAAGATTCAGCATAAGCATCCAACGATTGAATTGAATAATTTAGAATCAAAAGATGATCACCTGCATTTAAAGAACACTTTGTTAAACAAGGAAAAGCAACATATTATGTCTGTTCTAAATGAACATAATGGTAATATTACACAAGCCGCAAAAAAGTTAGGCATTAGTAGGCAAAACTTACAGTATCGTATACGTAAATTTAATCTTTCAAATGATTAAATAATTAAATGAAATAATAGTAAGAACTGCTTAATAATCATTTATCCTTTATATCGCCCAAACCTTCCGCATTTGTCCTGCATAGTTTAATTATGTAAGATTTCCGATGCGTAAAAAGGAGGTTTATAGATATGCACAATGAACAAGATTATCGCCCACATGGCTTCGGTGGAGGCTTTGGACACATGGGTGGATTCGGAGGCGGAGGTTTTGGTCGCCCAGGTTTCGGTGGATTTGGAAGACCAGGTTTTGGATTTGGAGGAATTGGTCGTCGCCCATTTTTCCCAGGAGGCTTTGTCGGAGGATTAGCAACAGGTGCTTTATTAGCCGGAGCCTACGGAGGTTACGGTTATGGCGGTTACGGCTATGGTTACCCTTACTGTCCTCCAGGATATTATTGCCCACCCCCTTACTATGGATATTACTAATGTAAAATAAAAACAAATAAAAAGAGAAGGATACGGATCCTTCTCTTTTTACTATATCGTTATAATGAAATTGTTGAATAGCTACCTACAACTTCCACCGTAAAACCTAGTGCTTCTAATTCTTGCTTTACGCCAGGTAATAGTACATCATCATAGCCCATCTCTACGTCTATAATAAAAAAATAATTTCCTAATCCTGTTTTCATTGGACGTGATTCAATTTTTGAAAGGTCAATTTGACGCCATGCAAATGCAGATAGTACTTGATGAAGAGCCCCTGCACGATTTTCTGGCATCATAATAACAAAAGTTGCCTTCGTATGATTCTTCTGAAATAAATGTGTCTCAGTATGGCTATCAGCTCGTTGTAGAACGATAAATCTCGTATGATTATAAGAATTAGAATGAATATCAGATGCCACAATTTCTAAACCGTATTTCTTTGCAGCGAATTCATTTGCTATTGCGGCAATACATTCATTTGGTTGCTCGCTAACAATTTTAGCAGCAGCACTAGTTGAAGTTACTGGTTCTAACTTTGTATATTTATATTGATTATGTAAATATGGATGACACTGAGCCAAAGCATGTGAATGAGAGTAGATAATTTCAATCTCATTTACTCTGTCAGCTTGCTTTTTTGTCATTAATAGGTGCTGTCTAATCGGTATAATTATTTCACCAATCATCTTTAATGGTTGCTCATGAACAAGATAATCAATCGTCGTCGTAACCGATCCTTCTACTGAATTCTCAATTGGTACGACTGCAAAATCAACCTCTCCTTCTGCAACGCTATCCATGCAGACAGGTATACTAGAATATGCTATATGCTCGTCCTCTTTAAAAACAGATTGAACGGCGACATGGGTAAAAGTTGCTTCTGGACCTAAATAACCTATCTTCACGTTCCCACTCCTTTTAATTTTTAATTATACTAAAAAGAGTTATTTTAAAAAATAAAAATATGATTAAATTTTCTCATTTTTCAAATTAAAGGCTGCTATTCCTAATCATTAATTTTGAAGATACGACTATTTTTTTCGCAATCTCACGCCCCATTAATCTCTCCATGAGCAGATCAACTGCTGATTCTCCCATTTGTTCAGAGTAAATTTTCACTGTACTTAAGGGAGGAAAAAGATATTTCGAGAATGGTAAATCATTCATTGCTATTAAACTCACACGTTCAGGTACAGGAATATCAACTTCACGCAGAGCATTTAAACAACCAACCGCCATCGAATCGCAACCTACTAAGAATGCTGTTGGTAGTTGGTCACCATTATCATGTATAGCTTGCTTCATTAATCTATAACCTTCATCCGCTGAGAAATTACTTATATACATGTTTTTTTGTTGGATAATTCTTTTTTCCTCTAAATATGATTTAAATGTACTTTCACGAGAATCATAATTTTCTATAGATTGGTTTGAAAAATCTTCGCGCCCACCAATATAGCCAATATTTTGATGGCCAAGGGAAATAAAATGATCCAATACTTTAATCGTTGCACTCTTATAATCGGTTAACGGAATCATAATATTCCTCATTTGGAGAGGAATCAACAAATACAATATTATTAGATACTTTTTTCAAAGAAGAAATTTGTTGCTCATCAAACCTCCCAATTGCAACTATCCCTTGAAACTGTTCGTCAGCTAACCCTTTAGCATTTTCATGAAAAAAAATTGAAACTAATAAACTATGATACTCACAGCGATTTTCAATTCCAAATCTTACAGACATATTATGAAAAGTATCTAACACTTTTTTCTCCCTATCCCAATGAACAAGTGCGATTTTTGCTATACTCTTTTTTACTTTTGATTTTTTTCGATACGAAAGTTTCTCTGCCGTTTCAAATATTCGTTGTTTAGTATCGTCACTAACTGATAATCCTGGATCATAATTTAATACTCTTGAAACCGTTGCAATCGATACACCTGCTTTTTCTGCTATATCTTTTATTGTGGTCATTTCAATTCTTCTCCTTGTAAATTCACAACCCGAATGGCTATCTAGTACTTATTCTACCAGCCACACGTTCTACAATTCCGATAAAATATGAAGAATTTTTTACATATTCATTTATTGTGCAAATATAATAATTTCTGATTTATTTTGGAGAAGGGAAAAGCTTGTAGGTTTTATTTTTTTAAAGGAATTTTTTTAGAAGTAAATGTATTTCGTCTTTTTAATCTAATTCATTCTGTGATTTTAAAATTGCAGCTATTAAGACCTCCATCGATCTAGATGAGGATAGTCCTACCTCGGAAGGAATATTTCCATATATTAAAATATCCATTCCATTTTTTATACGATAACCTGCTTGCCTTAAATAAACGATCGTCCTGTTCAAATAGTTAGTCCAATCATGTTTTATTTCATCGTCAAGCTCATTTAATGTAAATTCTAGGATCCCAAGCTCCTCATAGTTTAACGATATCAATCTTATTCGGTTTGAGTCAGTTTTCGAAGATACTATGTATGTTCCCAACGAATGATTCAATGAAAAACTTTGATCTCGATTGGCATGCGTAATTTCTTCAATTTCATGATTTGATCCAAAAACAAAAAAGATCCGATGATTTGTATGATGATAATACCGGTTAAAAACTAATACTAGATCATTAACATTCATTTCCTTATCACTCCCATTTGCTATTACGAAGAATTAACCATAGATTACTTATAAAATCTAAAATTTATAAGTTTCTATTTCCTCGTTTCTTATGAATTTGAATAGTACAAAACCATCCTACCTTTATGATAATTTTTGGTCAATAAGTTATTTTACTAAAATTTACTGATTTTACCCATTTTTTTACTTTGTTATTTAATCTGCCACATTTGAATACCTTCTCAATCTATATTTGCATTTTACTCATCTAAATAAGAGCATAATAAAAGCACCTCGTACGAGACCCTGTGGGAGTAGCGGGACAGGTGATACCACGCAGTGGTCTAAAAGGTAGGCATGCTTATACCACGACGTCCTGTCGTAACACCTGCATGACCCACATCGTGTGGGCACAGGAGGCTTAGCGTTCGCCCCACTGAAAGCGAGCATCCTGAAGCGAAAATCTACGAAACTCCATAATTAGTAGCAACGGGGTATATGAATACTACTAAAAAATCAGAAAAATTTTACTAAAAAAGATCATTATCTTTACCACTTAAACTATTTATTTTATATAGTGACTGTTACAATGTGGTGCTTGCTACCTTTGTAATAAATAATTTTCTACTTTATTATATTGATTTAATTTCTAAAAGTTTAATAAACTAATAGAAAGCCATAAATATAAAAAGGAGGCATAAATCAATGAATGCATTAAATACTGGTTTCGATTTTTTTAAGATTATAGCTCTTATTTTTCCAGTCATTTTTATCTTCGTTTTTGCAAGTATCTTCTTCGTCCTGATAAAAGGCTTAAAACAATGGAACTACAATAATAAACAACCTCAATTGACTGTCTCTGCAAAAGTTGTAACAAAGAGAACAAATATTAGCAATCATAATACTAGTAATCAAATTAGACATTCCTCCACTACCTACTATGTTACCTTCGAAGTTGAATCTGGAGACAGAATGGAGTTGCAAGTTAGTGGTTTGCAATATGGACAGATTGTTGAAAATGATTTAGGAAAATTAACTTTCCAGGGAACAAGGTTTTTAAAATTCGAACGTTAATCCGTTGAAATTATGGGGTGAGAAGATTGAAGGTATTTGTAAGTGGAGCTACGGGTTTTTTAGGAAAACATACAGTTAAAAGATTAAGTGAAATTGGTTATACTGTGTTTGCGTTCGGACGAAACGAAAATTCGGCTCAGTTTTTTAAATCAATGGAAAATGTCTACTTCATTAAAGGTGACTTAAACGATATTCATTTGTTAGATCAACATATAAAAGATGCTGACTATGTAATTCATTGTGCCGCACTTGCGGCACCATACGGGGAATATGATTTATTTTTCGAAACCAATGTTGATGGGACAAACAATATTGTTAATGTCTCTCTTAAAACAAACTTAAAAAAATTCATCTATCTTTCTACTCCAAGTGTCTATTTCGAAAATGAAAGTCGCACAAATGTAAGGGAAAGTGATCCTCTACCTAAGAGACACACAAATTTTTATGCAAAAACGAAACATTTGGCTGATATAGTTGTTCAAAAAGCGACAGCGAATGGTCTACCTGCAATTTCGTTAAGACCTAGACAAATATTTGGTCCCTTCGATAACACTATCTTTGGAAGACTCATTGAAACTAACCTAACACGAGGTATTCCTCTCGTGAAAAATGGACAAGTTCTCATGGATTTTACGTATATCGACAATGTTGTAGACGTGATTGTTAGTTGTATGAATGCGGATAATCAATATATCGGAGAATTTTATAATATAACAAATGGACAGCCAATTTATTTAATTGATGCGCTTAAGCAATTATTTTCAGCACTTAATGAGGAGCTTCAAACGAAAGCAATTTCTCCTCAAATACTATCATTACTATCTACAAGCTCTGAGGTAATTGCCAAATTTACTCGTAAACCACCATTTATTTCAAAGCATGTTGCAAGTTTTCTAAGTTATGATTACACGCTAAATATTGATAAGATCAAGAATGACTTACATTATGATCCAAAAATTTCTATTACTGAAGGAATTAATCGATATGCGAACTGGTATTTAAGCAATAGTAGGTCAAAGTAATAAAAAGCAAATGCAATTTAATTTACAATTATTATTCCTTTAATTAATTTATTAGCAATTGAATACTACACTTAAACTTGGCGTCCCAGCACCAATTGATGCTTCATGTACAAGAACTTACATAAAATAACCCCGTATACTTATACGGGGTTATTCTGGCATTAAAATTTGGGAGACATTGTCTACAAGTCAACCCAGTCATTTATTTATAGGGGTTTATTCATTATTTCACCTTACTTAAATAACGATAGACAGTAGCTTCTGATACTTTTAGTTTATTTGCTAATTCACTAACCCCACCTTTTAAAAGGAATAGTCCAGCTTCGTTTAGTGTTCGAACAACATTTAGCTTTTCGTCTATCGAAAGTCTTTCAGGGGATAAATCATATTCATTAAGTACTTTCGAAATCATATTTTCAAGTACATCTTCAACTGTTTCATGTAGGCTTTCAAACACATCCGTATTATGTGACTGTAATGGTTTTTGAGTATCATTTTGAAATCCGGTCATAATAAAATCGTCTAAATATGATTTAACGTCTTCAAAAACAGTCACATCGACATTTACACATAGAACACCTATTATATTTCCATCTTCATTTTTAATAAAATAACTTGAAGAACGGCATGTTCTGTCACCTTTCACACTTGCTTTATAGTTAGAGATGAAATCTACATCTTTATATGCCCCTTCTTGCATAACCTTTAATACTAAATCTGTAATCGGCCCACCGACTTTACGTCCACTAATTCCACCATTCTCTATTGCAACAATCGAATTTTCCGGGTTCGTTAAATCATGAAGAACAACTTCGCAGTTTTTTCCCATTATTGATGCAATAAATTTAACCATTGGAATATATGCATTTAATAAATGATTCGAACATTGATCTGATTCAATTGTATAATTCATTCCAACCTCACTCATTTATGCATTTACCTTTAGATTTCTAACCGCTTTATCTAATCTCGACATAGCTTCTTCAAGCGTTTTGCGAGTACATGCATAATTTAATCTCATAAAACCTTCACCATCTGAACCAAAAACTCGACCATCATTTAAGCCTAATTTAGCGTCTTTTATTAAGAAGTTATTTAATTCATCTCCAATTAAGCCTAATTCTCTAAAATCTAACCAGCCAAGATATGTCGCTTCTGTAAGCTTCATTTTCACTTCTGGAATATGTTTACTTAAATAATCATTAATATACTCTGCATTGCCTTTTAAATGTATAAGTAATTCATCTAACCACTCATCGCCTTCATTATAAGCAGCAATGACAGCTTCAATACCAAAAATATTTAAGTTTTCCAAACTCGCACGAAGAATCGCATGAGTAAACTCAGTCATTAAATTTTTATTGGGAATGACAGCTAGTGACGAAAATAAACCTGCTATATTAAATGTTTTACTAGGTGACATAAACGTAATACTCATATTGGCAGCATCTTCACTTAATGAATAAAAAGGAGTGTGAGTTCCCTTTTCATAAACTAAATCCGCATGAATCTCATCTGCAATGATAATAATATTATGTTTTTTGCAAATAGCTGTTAATGCTAATAGTTCTTCCTTTGTCCAAACTCTACCAACTGGATTAGCTGGACTACATAGTATTAACATTTTTGTTTTGCTTGTAATCTTCTTCTCTAAATCGTCTAAATCCATATAATAATATCCATCTTGCTCAACCAAAGGGTTTTCGACTAAGTTTCTACCATTATTTTTTATTGTACTGAAAAACGGATAATAAACTGGTGGTTGAATAATAACTTCATCTCCGACTTTTGAAAATGACTCAATAGCCAAATTTAAAGCGGGCACTACTCCAGGCACAGTCGTTAACCAATCACGTTCAATTGTTGTATTAAATCTCTTATCTGCCCAATTAATTGCTGATTCAAAAAACTCTTCAGGAATATGTCCATAACCATAAATCGGATGCTGAGCTCTTTTCGTTAATGCATCTACAATCGCAGGTGCACAGGCTAAATCCATGTCTGCAATCCATAAAGGTAATACTTCCGTACAACCAAATTCTTTATCGATTGAATCCCACTTTGTACTATTTGTTTTGAGCCTACAAATTTCTTCATTAAAGTTAAATTTCACGTTCAATCCCCCATCCATTTTTCTATCTATATTTATTTTATCTGAAAACTTAGCTAATGATAAGAATTTTTTATCACAATGATAAATTTTTATCTTAAAAATATTTTCTCATAATTTAGTTGATAAAATACCTAATTAGTTTTAGCAAAATAAAAAGACCACAAATTTGTGATCTTTGTTATCCTCATTAATTTTCATGATGTATTCGTAATATTTTTTGTATTGAACATGGAGATTTGTATATTCCCACACAATGATGTTCACTTTCCATTTGGATGGGGTAAATTAGAGCTTTTTATAAAAACGTTCACCGGTTTCTTGATTATAGTAAACTCTTGTTTTCTCACCTGTGACAGGATCAAGATTTACTTCATTTGTTGGCTTAAACCCTACAGGAATTTCCACGCCATGATTCCGATTAAACCGTTTGTCATAGATAAAGTATCCAAGCGAAATACAAATTATAACAGCTAAAATCTGGATACCGTATATTATGGCAATTAATTTCACGATAATTCCTCTATAACAACTGCTGTTCCATATGCTACTATTTCGCTCATGTTTTGGCCAATTTCCCCTGAGTCGTAACGCATCATGATAATAGCATTTGCATTCATTTCATTTGCGTTTTTTATCATTCGATCTAATGCTTCTTTTCTCGCATCTTCAAGCATAGCAGTGTATTGCTTGATTTCTCCACCTACAAGACTTTTCAAACCTGCCAGAATATCCCCACCAAGTCCTCTACTTCGTACAATTATCCCAAAAACTGGGCCTTTTACTTCGACTACTTTATAACCTTCAATTTTTTCTGTTGTTACAACTAACATGTTCATCATCCTTACTTCTTATTTTTAATCTATTACTGCTCTACTCTGTTTTTAAATTCTGTACATGGATGTGACATTCCACTTCGCCGTCTAAAATTCCTTCTTTCACTGAAACACTCTTTGAGTAATTTATTAAGTAAGACTACAAACGATACCTATTTATATTGGTTGAAAAATATTTTGAGCTTCTGCAATCATCTTATTAAATAACGTTTTTACAGTATGATTCTCAGCTAATCTTGGGCTTTGACCGGACCAAAGTGACATGAACTCTTGATTATTTTGAAGTGCAGAAGCTTTTCTAATAGATTGAGTGAGTGCATTTTGAACTGGAAAATCCGGTATAGAAGATTCATGTTTTTGCATCTCTATAATAAACTTATTATTAATTCCTCTTGCCCATTTTCCAGAAAATGCACGAGTTAAGACTATTTGGTCTTCTTTTGCATTAAGAACAGATTCTTTATGCACCTGATGAGCACCACTTTCAATACACGTTAAGAAAGCTGTACCCATTTGTACACCCTTTGCACCTAAACATATTGAAGCCATTAAACCTCGCCCATCCATTATACCTCCAGCCGCAATGACTGGAATGTTTACTTCATCAACAACTTGTGGAATAAGTGACATTAGCCCTACTAGGCTCTCTTGAGATCCATTTAAAAAGTTCCCACGATGCCCACCAGCCTCACTTCCTTGAACGACGACTAAATCCATTCCTCTTTCTTCATTTTCAACTGCTTCTTCAACGTTAGTAGCTGTTCCGATCAGAATGACGTTATTTCTTTTTAATTCAGCTACTACGTCAATAGAAGGAATACCAAATGTAAAAGTGCAAATAGGTACTTTTTCTTCTAATACAACTTTAATTTGCTCATTAAATGTTTTAACTACATCATTCGATTTTGGAATTTCCAAGCTATCCTCAACTTGTAGATTCAATTGCTCACGAATAGGCTGTAATAATTGGCTAGCTGCTATAATTTCATGATCCATACTATTAAAATCATTGGGAACAAATAGATTTATCCCGAATTGGTTAGTTGTTAACTGTTTAATTTCTCTGATTTGTTCACGTATTTGAATAGGAGTCATATAGCCTGCACCAATCGTTCCAAGCCCGCCAGAATTTGAAACCTCCGCTACTAAATTTGAAGTTGTTATTCCTCCAGCCATTGGGGCTTGTATTATCGGATATCCAATTTTCAATAGCTCTGTCATTTCATTATGCAACATAAATATCACCTCGATTATTTATACCTACATACAGACCCTTCAAATAAATTAAGCGCCGCCGAAGCGAGTATATTTGCTATTACTGATACGAGCAATTATAAACTATTCTATTATTACTTTCAGTTTTCCTATTCAAGAACATCTTGAATAAAATCAATATCAAAATTACGCTTAGCTCGAACGTCCTCGATGATTTTCTTAATGGATTTACCGTTCCAAAGTTTAAACCAATCAGCATTGATAATTTCTAATCCACCGAAATGCATTTCTCCACTTATAATTTCACTAACATAGTTAAATCTAACTAAGTGATTACCAATTTGGCTAATAAAATTATAAATGCCAACAAAATCTAGTTATTGATGATATTTTACACGAAAGGTACGCTCAGAACATAAAAAAATGAGCTCCCGTAGCAACTCATCTAGTCTTAATAAGGAATTTCACTATGAAATTTATCACTTTCCAATAAATTTAATGTTCAGCTTGTCTAATAGAAGCATATAATCATCTCTGTTCATTTTGCTTTTCATGAACAATATTTCTCCATTTTAGATCTCCACGCTCTAAACCATGAATTAGTATTTCTGCTGTTCCCATATTAGTAGCCAATGGAATTGAATAAACATCACATAAGCGGATTAAAGCCAAAATATCTGGTTCATGCGGCTGCGATGTAAGCGGATCACGAAAGAAGAAAACGATATCCATTAAATTTTGTGCGATCAAAGCTCCTATCTCTTGATCTCCACCAAGAGGACCTGATTTAAACCTATGTAACTCTAAATTTGTATTTTCCATTATTCTTGTACCTGTTGTACCAGTAGAAAATAATTCGTGCTTAGACAAGATTACTTCATATGCTTTAGCAAAGTTTACCATATCGTTTTTCTTACCATCATGCGCAATAAATGCAATTTTCAATATAAACATTCCTTTCAGTTTTTAACACTAAGATAAAAAACAAATGTTTCATCACCTATTTTAATCAAAGGTCAGTATGCCATTCCTATGTTGACAATCAAGTTGATACACAATAAGTCGAGCTCAAATACTTTGTTTATAATTATTTCCTGCTTCAATTAAATCAGTCTTTATTAACTCCACCATTACGTAAATAAGTTAACCATTCGTTTCTAAGGTCATTCCCTCGAATCCCATATCGCTAAAACATACACATTATCTATAACATTTTCAATTAAATAATCCTTTTTTATACCCCCAAGCCAAACGAAATGCCAATATATTTGTCTATTATTTGTTATTTTCTATTATTCGACAAAAATTAATTAATCCCTTGTCATCACTCTGTTATTAAAAGATGTGATTTATCTACTAGAAATCTCTAAACTAAATTATGATCAATTAGTTTATAAGTAAATTGTAAAATGAAAAGGCGATTCCCCCTACTTTATATAGGTAAATCGCCTTTTTTATCAATCAAGTATTCTATAATACTAGTTTAATCTACTAGTAGATACTTAGTCCATTTTCTCTGCAATCTTTTTCAGTTCTTTTGCACGAGAAACTATAAATGATTTCATATACTTTTCCAAAAACAACTTATCAATTAGTATGCCAATCAGACCGAGTGGAGACTTATATTGAAATATATCGATCATTAAAGTTCCACCGGCTTCTTCGATAAATTGATGGGTGTGGACAAAGGAGTGAAAAGATCCTTTCGTCATAATATCTACAAATTTTTTAGGTCTTTCCATTAAGATCACTTTGGCAGTGAGCTTCTGCTTAATACCAAAGTGAATTGCCTCCCAAGTAATAGAATCACCCTGCTCCAAGTGGCCCTCCGTTACACCTCCAATTGCTCTCTCTTTTGTTTGAGAGGTAGTTAAAGTATGAATTTCCACGTTTCTAGCAAGATCAAAACATACTTCAATTGGTGCTTTAATGAATTGTTGGTGTTCAATAAGCGGCATTACTTTTTCTCCTTTAGTAAGGAATGTTTAGTATCACCATTATATTTCATTGATTCGAATATTACTTACATTTATAAATCATTAATTACAAAAAAAGAGCCCTTTACCTATATCAGTAAGGGGCATTTTCTAACATATCAGTATTCTACTCTAATTACCTACTCGTTAATGATTACTGTTTGAAATTCATAAGACTGATAAGAATGGTGTGTTATTGAATACTCAAAGACCTTTCCATTATCTAAAAAAACGATTTGCTCAACCTCCATAACTGGATCGTGTTTGTGAATATTTAAGTGTTGAATGTCATTTGCATTTCCTTTAACTGCTCTGAGTATTTTTTGAGCGCTTTTGATTTTCAACTTCAACTCTTCTTGAATATAATGATAGATGGACTTATTCACATGTTTTTCTGATAATCCTGGGATTACAGAAATTGGCATGTATGTTTCTTCAAGTGCAAATGGCTTATTATCAACAACTCGGAGTCTTTTAATTTCATAAATAAAACTATTTAACTCACAATTTAATAATAAAGCCAATTGCTGAGATGCTGGAATAACCTGAAAAGCCAACACCTTTGTTTTTACCCGCTTTTCCCCTACTTTTTGGGTTAGACCAAAATGTTTTTTATCATTACGTTTTAACTGATGAACATTAAATAAAGGTGCTTCCTTTACGATTGTTCCATGTCCGCGTCTTTTAACGATTAGCCCTTCGTTAACAAGGAGGTCCATCGCTTTTTTCACAGTCATTTTACTACATTCATATTGTTCAGCTAATGAAAACTCATCTGGAAGCATTTCATTTACTTTATAGATTTGATTAGTAATCTTACTTCGAATATCATCAGCAATCTCGTTATATTTGCTCACTTACAATTTCCACTCCTGTTTGTTGCATATAGTGAAATAGGGCTCCGATTAAATTTGAATCGTTTTCAAAAGCACATCGCTCCACCGAAAGATCTAATGTTGCATGCTCGCCTCTCATTGTAGCTAGTACAGTATTGATTTGCTGGATTAATTCATTGCGTTGACTAATAGCTCCACCAATTAGAATTTTCTCTGGATCAATTACGTAAGCTACATTAAAGATACCTACTGCTAAGTATTTAATAAATTTTTCAACTTCTTCTTTTACTTCTATGTCACCATTGTCCAATAACTCAAAAACTTTCTTACCGTTCATTGTTCTCCAATCAAGTCCTTTTCGTTTCGCTACAGCTTGAACTAAACTTGAAGTAGAGGCAACGTCACTCCATGTTTTACCTAATGTCTCATTTATATAATCCTTCATTAACATACAGCCAAATTCTCCAGCATGTAAGTTTTTACCTCTTCGAACTTTTTTATCCAGTACAACTACTCCGCCAATTCCTGATCCAATTACAATACATATAAAATCATTTATATCTCTTGCAGACCCAATCCAAGCTTCAGCTAAACCAGCACAATTCGCATCATTTTCTAATTCGACTTGATATCCTGTGCTTTCAAACAATAGCTGTTTTATATTCGGCCCATGAATATATGGTACAGCACTTCCACCACCAATTATTCCAGAAACCACATCTACTGCCCCTGGCATACTTAATGCGATACCTTCTATCTTAACTTTTGTTTCATAATTTTTAACTATATATGTCACTTCATTAATAAATGCCTGAATACCTTCTCTAGGTGTTGGGACTGATCCTTTTTCAACGAAGCTACCATCTTCTTTCATTAAGGCGTATTTTATTGCTGATCCACCTAAATCAACTACAGCATAATGTTTCATGAAATGAACTCCCCTGTTATTAGCTTATTTTTACTCAATAATTAATTCGTTGCTTTCAGCTACTTTTTTAAACCACATTCCACTTTTTTTAACTGAACGTTCATAATTATTATTTAAATCTACACGATAGAATCCATAGCGATTTTTGTACGCATTTAACCAAGACCAATTATCCATAAATGTCCATAAATGATAACCAAAGCAATTAGAACCTTCACTAATGCCTTTATGTAACCATTTTAAATGTTCTCCTATGAATTCAATACGGTAATCATCTTGAACAATGCCATTTTCATCTGAAAATCGTTCCTCGTCTTGAACACCCATTCCATTTTCAGAAACATACCAAGGAATATTATTGTAATGATCTCTTAAATTAATAGCGATATCATATAAAGCTTTTTCATAAATTTCCCAGCCACGATAGATATTCATTTTCTTCCCTGGCATATCATAATTATCAAAGAAAGTTTCAGGCATGATTTGTACTGAAGGATCAACTGGTGATTCTTTTGCTTTAATTCGACGTGGACTGTAATAGTTAACCCCTAGAAAATCAACAGTATTTTCACTAAGCAAAATTGAATCCCCTTCTTCAGTAGATGGGAGTAAATCATTTTCCCTCATAAGTGAAATCAGTTCCTCTGGATAAAATCCTTTAATCGAGGGATCTAAAAAACTTCGATTAAATAATAGATCTGCAATATTCGCAGCTTTCACATCTTCCTCATTTTGGATATCTCTCGGATAAGAAGGTGTTAAATTGATGACTATTCCGATTTGACCATTCTCTACTTTTACATTTCGGAACTCTCTAATTGCCATTGCACTAGAAATCATAGTATTGTAAGCAACTTGAACCGCACGTTTCATATCAACTACACATGGATAATGGAATTGGTATAAATAACCGCCTTCAACAGGAACAATCGGTTCATTATGAGTTGCCCATTTTTTTACTCGATCTCCAAACAATTCAAAACAAATACGTGCATATCGACTATAAGCCTCTACGACTTCTCTATTTTCCCAGCCACCTATTTCTTGCATTGCAAGTGGCATATCAAAGTGATATAGACCTAAAATTGGTTCAATATTATTTTTTATTAACTCATTAATCATAGATTGATAAAATGATACTGCTTCTTCATTAACTACGCCATTACCATCGGGAATTAAACGTGCCCAAGAAATTGATGTGCGATATGAATTAAAACCAATGTCCTTCATCCGCTTAATATCTTCCTTATATGTCACATAGAAATTAGAAGCATCTGTTGGTCCAACTTCATTAAAGAAGCGATTTGGTTCAATTTCATACCAATGATCCCAAATATTTTTTCCTTTTCCACCTTCAAAAGCTGCTCCTTCTATTTGGGTAGCTGATGTAGCTGCGCCCCATAAAAATCCTTTTTTGAATGAATAGTTCATCTGAATCACTCCTAAATTAGTAATCAATTAATATAGCTTTTTCATACTAATATTATATCGAGTGATTTTTTAAAAGTATATACTTTTAAATTAAGGGTATATTTTTTGTGTGTAGGTGGCATCTTATTAATTAGCAGACTGCTTTTTACTTCTTAATACTGTAATAAAGCCATCCAATATTTCATGACTTACCGAAAATCCTTTGCGTTTATAAAATTCTAGTGCGTTATCATTTCCATTAGAAACGTAAATAAAATAATCCTCTATATCTTCAAATTGTTTTAACCAATCCATCGACAAATTGAATAGTTTAGAACCTACACCATATTGCCTGTATTCTTCTTTAATATAAAATTGAGATAAACATCCTACATATTTTCCATTAACTGAATCAAGATCAAAGAAAGTAGCAAATTCATTTGAATATGCCTCTTTTGGGGAAATATTTGAATAAACGTAACCTACGATTTTTTCCTCGTCTTTCACAATTACTATATAATTGTGAATTGCATTTTTCACTGACGGAACCATTCGTGTATCGAAATTCATAGTATCAAATAACTCTGGCTTTATGTATGCTTTTGACTTTTGAAAGACCATCAGTTCATTGCAAATCTCTCTACAAAACTCAATATTTTCTTCCGCTATTACTTCATATTTTAAGTTCATTTTTTGCACTCCTTTATTAATGTTTAGTCACCTTCCTTTTAAGAGGGAAGGATTCGTTTTTTTGCTTTTTGTAAACTTTGTTGCTAAATATGGAGTTTTGTAGATTTCCGCTCCAAACCTCTACTTGCTTAAATCTTTTAAAAGTTAGCCTATTTTTTAATTAAACTTCTTACATATGCCATTCCTTTTATTGAATAGTCAAACCATTGTTGATTGTCGTTATATGGAATTTCAATCCATTCCTTCATAGGTTTACCACCTATTGGATCGAAATTTTGAGCACCTTTCAATTTTAAAGCTGCTTCCACATCTTCAAATTTTAATTTAACAACTAAATTTGGCTCATTATAAAATACAAAAACTTTCCCCTGTACTTTTAAGCCTTTATGTCCAAAAATACTACCTTTAATCGCATCATGCTTATTAATTAACTCCGTTCGTAACTCTTCGAATAACTCAATCGTTTCCTTCATAATCACCATTCCTTTTTGAATGTTAATACTTTCATTTTAACAGTTTCAACTTTTTTGAGAATCATAAACAAAAATGGATTTTTAGAATAATAACAATAGCTTATTAACATTAATAACTTATCGATATTATTCATTTTTAAATCGCACATTATAATAATAGTATAGATTAATTAACAAGTAGCTAAGGAGGTACTCGTATGTCAATTAATTTTCATGATGCTAAAAATAAAATGACTTATACAACTAGAGTAGCAGATCAGTCTTGGATTCAGTTAATGAAAGAAAATATCAATTTTGCAGGTAAAGAAGCTGTTGATATAGGTTGTGGTGGTGGCATTTATTCAAAAGCACTAGCTCTACTCAATGTTAAAAATATAATTGCAGTAGATTTTTCAAAAGAAATGTTAAAAGGTGCTGCTGAAAACTGTAAAGAATTTGAGAATATTACCTTCTTAAAAGGTGACGCATATAATACAAATCTTCCGTCTTCTAAATTTGATATCGTTTTGGAAAGAGCCCTAATTCATCATTTAAATGATTTAAATTCCTGCTTTCTCGAAACGCATCGAATATTAAAAAAAGATGGTATTTTAATCGTACAAGATCGAACACCAGATGATTGTTTATTACCTGGTGATGAAAATCATTTAAGAGGTTATTTTTTTGAGCAGTTTCCGAAGCTGATTGAAATAGAAACTGCCAGAAGATATCATTCAAACGAAGTCATAACAGCAATTGAATCGAATGGATTTGAAATAGAAAAAGAAGTTAAGCACTTGGAAACTAGATGTATTTACGAGAATTTAGACTCACTTAGTCAGGATCTTCTATCAAGATCAGGTCGCTCTATTCTTCATGAACTAACTGATCAAGAACTACAAGAGTTGGTTCATACGATACAAAGTAAACTTGCCAATAAAACTTCTATCGTTGAAAAAGACCGCTGGACAGTATGGATTGCTCGAAAAAAATAGCCACTTTAAAAAGGTAAGAACTTATAAGAGTACTTACCTTTTTGATGTTCATATTTTATTTAACTGTCATTTTACTCTTTTATTTTCAGGTTGTTTAATCCAATAACGAATACCTTTACCAGCAAAAGGCTCATCATTGTATCTCGGAATGACATGAAAATGACTATGAAGAATCGTTTGATTTGATACTTTTCCTACATTCCACCCTAGTGTATATCCATCTGGTGAAAACTTTTCGTTTAAGTAATGTTTTGCAGCATGTAAAAGTTCGTATGTATCATTCCACTCTTGTTTTGTTAAATCAAATGTATTTTCTCGATGCTTCTTTGGTACAATTACACCACTTCCTTCTAATACATCTTGTTCAAGGTTATGCTGTAAAAAATAACAGGTTTCATTTTCAAATACGATGTTCTGATTATGGTCTTTTAGTGGATTACAAAAAGTACAATTTTCTTCGTATGACATGTATAAATCTCCCTTAAACACTAGCACTTGGTTCTGATAGCTCTATTTTTGGTAGTTTAATTGTGACTTTCGTTCCTTCATCAACCTTACTTTCAAAAGAAATAGTACCATGCATTGCTTCAATTATACGAACAGATACAGTTGTCCCAACTCCCGTACCCTTTTCTTTTGTGGAATAAAAGAGCGTACCGATTCGAGTTAACTGCTCCTTTGTCATTCCTTTACCATTATCTTTAATAGTGATAACTGCATTTTCACCGTCATCAAATAGTTTTGTATGTACATAACCTCCAGAATCGGTTGCTTCTATCGCATTTTTAATAAGATTAATTAAAGCTTGTTTTAATTGATTCTTATCTGTATACAAAAATGTCTCAGCTAATATTTCACCTTTTAAAAATACATTTTGTTTCAATGCTAGAGGCTCTAAAAGAGTAACAACATCTGTTACACTTGATTTTAAATTAACAGTTTCAACCTTATCGAATTGAGGCTTAGCGAAATTCAAATAATCATTAATGATTCCTTCTGCCCGTCCTAATTCGCTTAAAACTAAAGGTAAAAATTCCTGAGATTGATGATCTTTATTTTGCTGCATTAATTGTAGAAACCCTTTTACAACCGTCAGTGGGTTACGAACCTCATGCGCTATTGAAGCAGCCATCTCACTTAATGTATTTAATTTTTCAGCACGTTGTATTTCTCTATGTAAAAGCTTTCTTTCAATTAGTATTTCAACTAGTTTTGCAGCAAGAGTAATTGCGATTATTTCGATACAAATAAAAATTAAAATCAAACCATAAAGTCTATAATCACTTTTAAAACTTATATTGCTAGTAAGCAAGAATGATATTAATATGCTTAACTGAACAATTGCTGGCCAAAAACTTATTAACGCTGTTAAAATAATTCTCTGCTTCGGCTTGAATTTCCAAAACCATTTAGATAAAACTAATGAACCTAATGATGATAAAGTGATACTGATCACACCAAAGATGATCGCATCTCCACCCAAAATAAATCGAGCAAGTAAAATGGCTGAAAATGTAAGCAGTCCCCACCGATATCCACCATAAAGAAATGCCATTGTAAGTGGTATATATCGTAAATCCCAAAAAAGCCCATACGCTGGATATGGAAATGCCATACAAAGAAAACCTGCGACCGCTTGAAACATACCAAATAAATAGATTTTATCTTTATAACCGTGTTGCTCATAAATAATACTGTATATTAATATCGGACTTAAAATGATTAATACATGTAATAATAGTTTTTCAACTAACACCTTTTTATTCCCCGCTGATTGAATATTTTTTTCTGAAAATATAGCACTTAAGTAATACGACAAAATAACAAAAAACCCTCTATCTTTTGACGTTTTTCTGTATTTTTCTAATTCCATTTATTAAAGACCTCTGTACCATAGGTAAAAAAGATGCGTTTATAAGTTTAAACATTTATACTGTAAAAGTATCAAAATGAAATTGGAAAGGACTTCTTATGAATAGAAGATTATTATTAAATATCGTTATTTTCACTTCGCTGTTCCTATTAATAAACTTATATCTGGGCTTTCATGGCTGGATTTTCATTAATAATTTATTCAATAAAGATTTACATTTATCCATTAAAATCATCTATTGGACTTTATTTTGGTTTGTGACTTTTGCCTATATACTTTCACGAGTTTTAAAACGTCAATTACCTCAATTCATTTTTAAGCCTTTACACCGTTTGGGTGCATATTGGCTAGCGATCATCTACTATCTTATCTTTTTACTAATTATCACTGATATAGTTGGATGGATTTTACATTTAACTACTGGTCTACATTCTAAAACACTTATTGTAGTTCTTGGAACAATTGTTGTCATGATTTTATTTATCGTTATTTCACTTGGTCGTAGTAATGCATTAAATTCAAAGTTCGTTCATTATGATATCCAGATCAATAAACCAAATGAACAATATAAAGAACTGTCAATCGTATTAATTTCAGATTTACATTTAAGTACCTTAGTTACTAATAAAAGATTAGAATACCTTGTAGATAAAATAAATAAACTGTCACCTGATCTTATATTAATTGCAGGCGATATTATTGATGAAGATATCACTCCGTTTGTTGAAGAAAATATGGTAGAAACATTAAAAAAACTGAATCCTACTATTGGAACATATGCTATTCCAGGCAATCATGATTATTATGGAGGACACCTAAATCGACTAGCAGAGCAATTAGACGAAGCAGGAATTCCATTACTTCTAGACGAGAAGCAACTTGTTCAGGACAGTTTTTATATTGTCGGTCGTAAAGACTTAGCTAGTAAGAACCGCTTAGAGCTTCATGAGCTATTGGAAGGAATTGATCATACTAAACCGATTTTCCTACTTGATCATCAACCATATCGATTAGATATACCTACTGAACTAAAAGTAGATTTACAAGTATCTGGTCACACGCATCGTGGTCAATTCATGCCGAACCATGTCATTACTCGTAAACTATATGAAATCGACTGGGGATATTTACAGAAAGAACAATCTCATTTTGTAGTCTCGTCCGGTTTTGGTACATGGGGACCACCGATTCGAACTGGTAACCCTTCTGAAATAGTTACGATTACTATGACATTTAAAGAAAATAATTCAAAATAACTAATTGAGACCTATAGACGTATATCTATGGTCTCTTTTTTTCTAAAGTATTTTTAATTTTTATCTATAAAAAATATTCTGAAAAGTGTAAACTATTAATGTCGGGTTCATTATAGAATGGAGAAAAACACATGAAGAATACGGAGTATTACAACAACAGAAGTCGTCGTATTTATATTATTTTTATGGCTACACTGGTTTCATTACTAGTTATAGGTATTATACTCTCTCCATTAACCTGGAAAGAGCATCCAATTGAGATGATTACTCAAATAATTTTAATGGTAATTGTGATACTTACTTTACTCTATTTTGTTAAGACAAATAGTACATTGTCAAAATTAATATTTACTACAATCGCATCTTTATATGTTTATATTAAGTTTTGGACTTATCCGGATACATCAACAATGTATAGTTTTGTAGCAATTATCCCTATTTTCACCATCTTTTTATACAATCGTATCGCTTTTTATATTGGGTGGGTTCTCAATATATTTATTGGTCCAATTTTTGTCTTACTTATTACGTTTACAAGTTTAAAAGAACGATTTACATATATTGCAATGGATCCAGTTGGAAATATTTTAGAATTCTTGGCAATCCAATTAATCCTACTATTTGTATTTTTACAAACCGAAACAAAGGTAGTCGCCTTAGATACTTATCATAGTGAAATTCAACATGCAAAACAATTAAATTCAATCGGACAGCTAGCAGCAACAATTGCTCATGAAATTCGCAATCCAATCACAGTTGTAAAAGGATTTGCACAGCTATTTCAAAAAACGAAAAAGATGTCTAAAGATGAAGCATTTTATATTGAGACAATGTTAAAAGAATTGGAGTATGCTCAAATTATTATTAATGATTATCTATCTTTAGCTAAGCCTCAAACTGAAACAATTCAGGTCATTGAAGTTAATCAAGAAATACTAAATGTAACAGATTTATTAGCATCAATGGCTAATAGTCATAGTATTGGTTTCCAATTAAATTTAAAGGACATGGTTTATACAAAAATAAATCCAATCGAATTTAAACAAGTCTTAGTTAATCTTATGAAAAACGCCATTGAGTCGATGGATAATCCGGGGTATATTACGGTAAATTTAGAAAAAGTAAATGGATACGCACTAATTGAAATCATTGATACAGGAATAGGTATGTCACAAGAAACAATTCATAGGTTAGGTACACCTTTCTATTCATTGAAAGAAAGAGGGACAGGTATCGGATTAACAGTTTGTTTTAATATAATTGAAAAATTTAAAGGGAAAATTAATATTAAAAGTAAAGAATTAGAAGGGACAACTTTCCAAATTTATTTACCGATTTGGGATATAGTTCAATAAAAAAAGCTCACTTAACTGTGAGCTTTCTTCTTTTTAAAGTTAAAAATCCTTTGCTACCTGCTGAGCTTTCTGGATTGCTTGCTCTTTGATTTCTTGAGCACGATCTGGGAATTGGTTTTGTCCTTCAACAAATATACCATCAAAATCTGTCACACCTAAAAAGCTCATTATTGTGCCAATATAACGGTGACCCATTTCCAGTGCTGCAGCTGGACCTTCTGAATAAACTCCACCTCGCGCTTGTATATGTAATGCTTTTTTTCCACCAAGTAATCCCTCAGGACCATTTGAAGTATACTTAAACGTTTTTCCAGCAACACAAATTGCATCAATATAATTTTTCATAATTGGCGGGAAAGAAAAGTTCCATAACGGCGTGACAAATACGTACTTATCAGCCTCAGCAAATTGAGTCACAATTTCATTTATTCGACCAACTTTTGATTGTTCACCAGACGAAAGAGTGTCAAATGCTCCTCCCGATTGCAGCTTTCCCCAACCAGCGAATACATCAGCATCAATGTGTGGAATGTTCTCTTGATAGAGATTTATATGTACAACTTGGTCACCAGGATGTGATTCTTTATAGCTTTCAATAAATGCACTTCCTACCGCCATACTATAAGATGTTGACTTATCATGTGGATGAGCCGTAATATATAAAACAGTAGTCATTATAGTACCACCTTCCATATTTATTTACGAAAAATCTAAGCTACTTTCACCATTGAAAAGCACTATATTATCATGTGACATTACAGTTAAATCGATACATAAATTATTATTTTGGAAAAAGTTTTATATACTAAAAAAGCCTTCACTAATATACTTCGAGTGAAGGTTTTCATTTTATTTTGCTTTAAAAATACCAAACGGTTTTCCTACAGGTAAAAATACTCTTCCAAAATGAGCATTTAAAACTGCTGCTGATGATCCGTAAAATGACATAATTGCAATTCCTAATTCACTATAAGCAGCGAAAGTATGAGTAGCTTCTTCCATAAATCCTAAAGTGCTCAAAGATAATCCAATAAATAAACAATCGATTAATACGAAAATAATAAATAATACTTTATGTGTTTCCATTGCTCCGATTGTCATAAAAATTGAAAAGATTAAGTATCCGACAAAAGCAAAACCAAGTTGTTTTACATCTGCTGATTTCATTAATGCTTCTCCAAAAACACCTAATTGAATTAACCACGTAGTACCTACAGCTAGCCAAAAGAAAGCATAACCTCCAAATGCTGTTGCACCAAATACGTTATTATGTTTGAAATCTTGGATACTCGCAAATAATTGTGCAATTGCACCTAAAAATATGGTCCAAGGTAATACTAATGATACTCCATCAGTAATTCCTAGTTTTTGTGTTGAAGCAACAAGCGTTACCATCGCTAAACCGAATAAACCAATTGCAGATGGATCCGCTGTAGTAATTTAGATTTGTTGTACGTCTTTCATCGATGTAAATCCTCCTAAACTTTTAAACAGACTAAACTATACTACTATAAAATTAGGAGGATTAATATAGTATTTTTTGGGCTTTAATTAAGAAAGCACTTTCTTTTAAAAAGAAAGCGCTTTTTCCTAAAATTTATTTCTTATGTCGTTTTGCATATCCACATCTTTTGCATAATTCTTCCACTGCACATCTTCTTGAAAATCCATCATAAATCGCTCTTGCACGCTCTGAATTTAAAATATCTTCTAATGAAGTTTCATAAATATTCCCTAATGGAATCTTCCCTTCACTATCTAAACAACAAGGTACAACCGTCCCGTCAACCAATACGCCAATTTGATCCCTTAAACCATAACAAAAAACTTCTTCATCAAAAATGTCATTTCCCATATCTGGCCACTGGAATTTTTCAGCCATGTTTAAGTAAATATTATTTCTTAACTTTATATTATGCGTTTCTTGAAGTTTTTCACTTAAAGAAAAATCCAAATGTAATTTTTCTTCTAATAAATTCAAGATATCAATATTTAATGAATTACTTGCTTGAAGTTCCGCACTATTCATATTCCAAAGTCTAATTGCACAAATCATATCACTTTTTTCATTCGCTTCATTAATGAAATCCGTTATATTTTGAACATAATCATGTAAATCCTTCGTTAAATCATTCGCCTCAAAGCTATGAAGCGAAAAATTTATTTGCCTTAAACCTTTTGATTCAATCAGTAAATCTTTTACTTTATTAATTAAAGTACCATTTGTCGTCATATTTACTTTCAGACCATTTTCATGGCTAATTTCTAAAAAACGACCCAATTTAGTATTTAAAAACGGTTCCCCCATTAAATGAAAATAAATATGATCTGTATAAGGCTTAACTGATTCCACAACATGAGTAAATGCCTTTTCATCCAAAAACTTTAACGGTCTTTCCAAAGTCGGACTTGGACAAAAATTACATTTCAAATTACATATATTTGTAATTTCTATATAAACTTTCTTAAATTTTCTCATTAAACTCTCCTATCATTTCAAAAATTATCTATTATATAAAAGTCACTTGATTAATCATTTTAAGTGCATAAAATTACATCGTATATTCTATCATACTATAATGTAGAGCATATTGAAATTTCTACACATCGCTCAATTTTTGCCAACTAATGTAAGTATTCATTGTTTATCGCCACGAGCTTGTACGCTCTCACTATTTTGATGAAAAAAAATGAGCCCTTTAAAGGACTCATCATGACATAATTATTATCTAGAAATCATTTCATTTCAAAGAGAAATTATATAAAACATTCTCACTCTCACCTTGCAGATATTCAACATCAAGATAATATGTACCTTTAGATAAATTCAAGTTACCAAGCTTAACAAAGCCATCTTCACCTTTTTTCGTTGTAAAAGTTTTTACTAATTTACCTTTACTGTTTAAAACTTTTACTTTAAACGCTGTATCTTCAAGGCGTTTGAAGTTTAATGCGAAAGTTTTGCCTTTTGAAACATTAAATTTGTAAAAATCTTTGTCTCTTTTTTTGTTTATCAAACCGTGATAAAGAGTATTTGCACTAACTAAATTTGCTTGTTTGATTGAGTTATTTGCTTCTTTTTCGAACTGTTTGCTATCAATAAATACTGTTGAAATTTGATATTCTTCATTGAAAAAATCGCCACGTTCTTGCTTTACTGATATATAATATGTTCCAGCCTTTAAATATTTTGTAAATATTGATGCAAATGTATAGTCATCATACGCTTCTAAAATCCAGTCCTCTAAGACTTCACCTGCATCATTTAAAAGACGGTAATTTAAATCAGAATCTGTCCCAAAAGTACCTTTTAAATGTAAATATCCATCCTTAGTTGTCGTAAAACGGTATAAATCATCTGCGTCTGATTGATCTGTAAAACCAACATAATCTTTTCCGACTTTAATTGGAGTTGCTGTTTGAAGAGTATTGTTTCGTTCAGTTTCTACTTGATCATCATATATGCGGATTACATCAAGTTTGTAAGGAAGAGTTTCACCTGTACCATCATATACAAAAACTTTAAGATAATAAGTACCTTTAGGTAATCCTTGCCCAAATAAATTTTCTTCTTCATTACCTTTATCAGCGTAATAAGTCCCATACTCTTGTCCACTTGCGTCGTAAAGTGTTACACCAATCTCAACTTTTTGATTTTGCTGTGCTGAAAAGTCTAGTCCACCATTTTTTTTCATTTCGAACAAATAAAATTTTGCGTCACTCTGATCTTTAAGTACTCCCATTGTTGATGCACCAGACATGTCACCTGCGCTATCAAATTTCAATGCTTCTGCATCCTTAAATACATCTGTACTTGTTGTTTCAGCAGAAGTAAATCCAACATTTAAGCAGAAAATTAAACAAAACGCCATTAGTAAAGTCATCGTTTTTTTAAACATACTTGTTCCCCCTAGTTCCATTTTCAGTCATTAATAATATTGATCCATACTTATCACCTAAAAAATGGAAAAATATTTCTTATGTAATAACGGATAAAATTAATCTTTTTTTAATAAAGAAAAATCGACATTTCTATTAATTGCTATTTTATAAAGAAAAAAATGAGCCCTTTAAAGGACTCACAATTAATAGAAATATTATCCAAAAATAATATCACTTCAAAGAGAAATTATATAAAACATTCTCACTCTCACCTTGCAGATATCCAACATCAAGATAATATGTACCTTTTGCTAATTTAAAATCTCCTAGTTTAACGATCGTTTCTTCACCATTTTTGGTTGTATATGTTTTCACCATTCTCCCCTTGCTATTAAACACTCTCACTCTTAGCACTGTATTAGGAAGTTTAGTGAATGATAAGCTAATACTTTTACTATTAGTTGTGTAAAATTTATAAAGATCTTTATCTTTTTTCTGGTTTAATAACCCATAGTAAACTGAATTTAGTTTGATTGAATTTGCTTGTTTCATGGAATTATTTGATTCTTTTTCAAATAAAATATTATCGATGAATAATGTTTGAAACTCATATCCCTCATTAGACACAGTATTCTCACCGCTTTTAGCAGAAACAGAAATATAATATGTTCCTTGATTGATTTGTCTTGTTAATATAGATGAAATTGTGAATTTTCCGTTGGCATTGATTACATCTTCACCTACTATTTCACCTTTCTCATCCAAGAGACGGAATATTAACGGTGAATGACCTGAGATTGTACCTTTAATATTCATCACACCACTTTTAATTGTTGTGAATCGGTAAAGATCCTCTGTATTTTCTTGATCCGTATAACCAAAGTAACTTTGATCTATTTTAATTGGTGTTGCTGTTTCAAGTGTGTTATTGCGTTCAAGTTCGATGTTATCACCATAATAACGCATAACATTTAACTGAAAAGGAATCGATACACCTGTTCCTTTATTTGTATAGATTTTTATATAATAAGTACCTTTCAGTAAACCTTGTCCAAATAAATTCTGTTCTTTATCCCCGGTAGTTGTAAAGTTTTTCTCTAACTTTTCACCAGATGCAGTGTAAAGGGATACTCCGAATTCTACTGAAAGATTTTGTTGCATGAAAAAATACAATTCACCATTTTGCTCCATATCAATTGAATAAAACTTTGCATCATCTTGATTGTTTAATTCATCCTTTATCACTGCTTCTGACAATTCATCTGTACTATCAAACTTTAAAGGAATAGCGTTATTAAATACATCTGTACTCAAAGTTTCAGCTGAAATCAAACCAGTGTTCAACATAAGAAATAAACAAAGTGCAATGATTAGTGCAAGTATTTTCTTAAGCATGATTTTCCCCCTAAAGTTTTAATCTATGTTTTTTAGGCTGTTTTTCTATAAGGTAGATGTTTTTAAAAATTTTTTAAGCATTTTGTAAAAAAAAGAAGTTGTTAAACCTCCTATCTGAGTAGCAGGACAAGGGAGACCCCACAAGCGATCGCAGAGGATGCTCATCACCCGCCCCACGGAAAGCGGGTATCCTTGAGTGGAAATCAACTATCAACATTCTTAAATAACAACAAATAACCACTTTTTTATGAATATATGAAATAAATGGAAAATCCTTTTTATTTAATAACGGACAAAAAATGACGAATTTAATCAAATATCAACGAATATAATTCGACAAATATCTACTTTACGTTAAAATTCAGTACCAAAGTTTTACAATTTAATTATATTTCAAGATAAAATTTGTTGACAGATATTTGATTTATATAATATTATTTGTTCATCGCAAAACAAACACAAACTAGTTTGTCGTTCTAGAACGATCGTTAATAATACAATTTAAATATTTTATAATAAAAGCAATGATGAGAAATAGTAGAAATATTAAGATCTTATACAGAGAGTTCCCGGTTGGTGCGAGGGGCATAAGACAATATTTTGAACACATCTCTGAGCTGAGCACCGAACCCTTTTTGGTAGTAGACTGTTTCCGGAATCCCTGCACCCGTTATCGTGCTAGAGTGTACGCATAAATATGCTGTACTCGAAGAGGTTGGTATCGTGAGATATCAATAAATAGAGGTGGAACCACGTGAGATATACTCCCGTCCTCTAGCTATGTTAAATAGCTAGAGGCGGGAGTTTTTTGTTTTTCTATAAATGCTACTTTTTAGAGATCTCGAATAGACAGAACCATAAAAAAAGGGAGAGAGAATAATGAATAAAAAATTTATGACAGCACTTATCATGTGTATGATTTCAATATTAATCGTTTCAGGTTGTGGAAAAGAGAAAAGAAATAAAAATGAAGTAGTAATTGGATTAGATGATACATTTGTCCCAATGGGATTTAAAGATGATAAAGGTAATTTTGTTGGTTTTGATATTGATTTAGCAAAAGAAGTATTTAAACGCGAAAAAATTAAAGTTACATTTCAACCAATTGATTGGTCGATGAAAGAAACAGAATTAATCTCAGGTAACATTGATGCGATTTGGAATGGTTATTCCATTACGAAAGACAGACAGAAAAAAGTAGATTTTACTAAGCCCTATTTAAAAAACAGACAAGTAATTATTACATTAGCGAATTCTAAAATTAAGTCTAAAAATGATTTAAAAGAAAAAAACGTAGGTATTCAAGATGGATCAAGTTCACTTGATGCAGTTAACAAAGAAAAGTCTTTAGTAACTTCGTTTAACGGTAAAAAGCCAGTTTTATACGAAAATAACAATCAAGCATTAATGGATTTAGAATCTAAACGAGTTGATGCAGTAGTGGCAGATGAAACTTTAGCTAAGTATTACATGAATAAACGCGGTCAAAGCAAATATAAAATTTTAAATGATAACTTCGGTGAAGAAGAATATGGCATCGGTGTAAGAAAAGATGATAATGCTTTACAGAATAAGATTAATAAGCAAATTGATTCAATGAAACAAGATGGAACATATGACAAAATTTATCAAAAATGGTTTGGCACACTGAAATAAAAAGGAGCATGCAACTATGGAATCGATTTTTTCTTTAATGCCTTCTATGTTCGATGGGTTAAAAGTAACGCTAGAAGTATTTATTATTACTCTAGCGTTATCCATCCCACTTGGAATCGCATTAGCACTTGGAAAATTATCAAACTTTAAATCACTCAAGGCAATTATTCAATCATATATCCTTGTAATGAGGGGCACTCCTCTTCTTTTACAACTAATTTTTATCTTTTTCGGTCTACCTTTACTAGGTATTGTTTTTGATCGTTTTACTACAGTAATCATTGCCTTTACATTAAATTACGCTGCCTATTTTGCAGAAATTTTCAGGGCTGGAATTCAGTCAGTTAATAAAGGACAATATGAAGCTGCTAGCGTTTTAGGGCTTAGTCGAAGCCAAACATTCAAACGGATCATCCTTCCACAAATGACGAAAAAAGTATTACCTCCTGTATCTAACGAAGTAATTACTTTAGTAAAAGATTCAGCACTTGTGTATGTAGTAGGACTTGATGATATGCTTCGTGTTGCTAAAATCGCATCAAATACAAGTGCTTCGTTAATGCCACTTGTTCTCGTTTGTATTATCTACCTTCTATTAACAGCCGTATTAACAAACATATTTAAACAATTAGAAAATCGATACTCATATTACGAATAAGGAGAGACTTTCATGCTAAAAGTTAATTCATTAACAAAACGGTTCGGTAAACAAACAGTATTAAAAGAAGTCTCTTTTGAAGTTAAAAAAGGCGAGATTGTCACTTTATTAGGACAATCCGGAGCTGGTAAAACGACTATTTTACGATGTATAAATGGTCTTGAAAGCTTTAATAGTGGAACAATTGACATTGATGGTCAGAAAATCAACTCACAAAAAGATTTTTTGAAAGTACGCAAAGATGTAGGACTCGTTTTTCAAAACTATAATCTATTTCCTCATAAAACAGTACTTGAAAACATTATTGAAGCTCCAATATTAGTATTAGGTTTGAATAATGAAGAGGCTACAAAACAAGCACTTAAGTTACTTGAGCAAGTTGGTTTAGGCGAAAAAGCAAATGCATATCCTTTTGAATTATCAGGAGGTCAACAACAACGTGTTGCAATAGCTAGAGCATGTGCGCTTCAACCAAAAATACTTTGTTTTGATGAACCTACATCCGCTCTAGACCCTGAATTAACGAAAGGAATTGCTACAATCATGAAAAACTTAGCAAAAGAAGACATAAGCATCTTAGTCATTACACATGATATGGAGTTTGCTCAAAATGTCTCTACGCGCACGTTATTAGTTAAAGAAGGTAAAATTTTAGATAACGAATAAAAAAATCCTCCAATCAATTGGAGGATTTTTCATTTAATGAAATAGTTTACTAAGTATTGATAATGCCATTATAAATGCAACGATAAAACAGACAATTACGAGTCGTTTTTCATGTTTATTAGAAGAGTGCACTTTTATCTCCCCTTTTATTTTTTGCCTTGAACGTACTCAGCATCAAATAAAAATAATTTGAAAATAAATAATAGTGATGGGATTAGTAAGAGTAAACCTAGCACAAAGACAATTACTAGCATTGTACCTGATGTTTGATTCGTATAACCATTATAAATCGTGATATATGGATCCAGTATATATGGCATATGTGCTGCACCATATCCAAAGAAGGCAAAAAAGAACTGAAGCATAACAAAAATAAATGCCGTTCCATAATTACGCTTTAATAAAATTAAAGTCGATGCAATTAAAAAACAAATCAACGATAAAAGGAACATCCACCAAAATCGATTAATAATATTTTGATAAAAATGAAGATTATTATCTCTTAATCCTACGAATACTAGAAAACTCGATAATATCGTCGGAACTGTCCAAAATAAAGCGTACTGTCTAAGTAAAGATAAAGCTCCTTCATCTTTTGCTTTACTAGCATAAAAAGTTAAAAATGTAGCACTTATATATAGTACAGAAATGATGGCAATAATAACGACACTCCAGGAGTAAATGCTTGATAATAATTTTTCAGCTAAAAACTTAATTACGCCATCCTTCTCAACAATATATCCCCCACCTGAAATTGTTAGTACTGTACATAGTGAAGCTGGTATTAATAAGCCAGTTGCTCCATATAAAAAGAGATATACTTTATTTTCCTTTGATCCGTAGTTTGAAAAAGCATAGAATGAACCTCTTATTGCTAAGAGTACTAATGAAATACTTCCCGGTATTAATAGAGCTGTTCCAAAATAATATGCGACACTTGGAAAGAATCCAATTATACCTACGAAGAAAAAGACAAAAAATACATTGGTTATTTCCCAAACAGGAGATAAATAACGACTAATAAGATTATTGATTAAATGATCGTTCTTTGTAACTTTTCCATAATATGCGAAAAACCCAGCTCCGAAATCAATCGATGCAATGATTATGTAACAATAAAGAAAAGTCCATAAGACAATGATTCCTAGTAATTCGATATTCATAGATCACCCTCCTATTCTCTAGTTATTTTTTATATCGGTATTCAAGCTCTTCTTCAGGTGAATTATGAATAAACATTTTTCGAATGACGACCGTACAAAAAACGCCTAAGAAAACATACAATGCAAAAAACAACCAGAACATGCTACCCAATCCCTTGGCAGTCGTTGCTCCTTCAGAAACTTTCATATAACCTCTTAAAATCCAAGGTTGACGGCCTATTTCAGCAATCATCCATCCAAGTTCGATATTAATCATCGCTAATGGACCAGTTAGAGCTAGTCCTCGAAGTAGCCATTTATGATGCATCCAATCTTTTTTCTTAATCGAAAAAGTAACGAATAGGAAAGTCATTAAAATAATTAACCCTACAAATGTCATTTTTACATCAAATAAATAATGAATAAACAAGGGTGGTGTTTCATCTTTTGGAAACTCATTTAGACCAGTCACTGGCGCATTAAAATCTGAAAATGAGAGAAAACTTAATAATTTCGGAATGCGGATTTCATATTTTATTTCATGAGTTTCATCATTTAATTTTCCAAATAAGATAAAATCTGCTCCCTTTTCTGTCTCAAAATGCCATTCAATTGCGGCTAGCTTTTCAGGTTGATATTTAGCGAGAAACTTGGCAGATACATCTCCTGTTATGCCAGTTAAAACTGCAAAAATCAATCCCATTGTAGCAGCTAATCGAAGTCCCTTTTTCGTATATTCTGTAATATTCCCTCTTAACATTTGTATTGCGGCAATGGACGTCAATATTAGTGCAGACGCAACGTACGCCGTAACAACTACATGCAGTGTTTTTGATGGTGTTGCCGGATTAAACATTGCAGCAATCGGGTCTACAGTTTTAATTGAACCGTTTTTTAGAGTAAATCCTTGCGGCGTATTCATAAATGCATTTACAGTCGTAATAAAGAATGCAGATAATGTTGAACCTAAAATTACTGGGAGTATGATTAACCAATGGTAAATCGGTTTCTTGAATCGATCCCATGTATATAAATAGATGCCTAGGAAGATCGCTTCAAAAAAGAATGCGAAAGTTTCCATAAATAAAGGAAAACTAATCGATTGACCGGCAATTCTCATAAAGCTTGGCCATAACAGTGATAGTTGTAACCCAATACAAGTTCCTGTGACTACCCCGACGGCTACAGTAATCGTATATCCTCTAGCCCAGCGTCTCGCCATCAATAAATAATGTGTATCCTTTTTAAGAATCCCAAGACCTTCGGCAATCGCAATCATTAAGGGTATTCCTACACCAATTGTTGCAAAAATAATGTGAAATACTAGTGTCATACTTGTTAGTAATCTACTGAGCGTGACATTATCCAACTCCATCTGAAATCCCCCTAAATTTTCTATTTACTTCTAAAATTATTTATCAAAGTCAGTATCACAGTTCACTTTTTCTACTTAAACAAACGTTTATTTTAATTTTTCACATCTATAAAAGTATGGACTTTTTCACTTAAAGGTATACGAGAAATCATTTCGATCCTCTCCTTTCTTTAGTCACGAGCAAACTAAAAAAAGCCAATCAATTAAGATTAGCTTTCACTATTTCTAAACGTATTCAATTAAACTACTAATTATGATACAAGACGCTCTATTCGTTTCGTTTTCCACGATAAACGATAATACAAATACTGTAGTCCAAGGCCAATTAAAAAAGCGGCTGGATATCCTAACCAGATTCCTTTTAACCCTAAGCTAGTAGAGTGAGAAAGAATATACGCTACTGGCACTTCTATACACCAAATGGTTAAAATACTGATGATAGTTGGCCAAAGTACAGTACCACTTGCTCGCATTGTCGAAGATAGAATGAATGTATGCCCTAATATTAAATAACTCCATAAAGTAATCATTAATAAGCTATTTGCAATTGAAATTGTATTTTGGCTTGTTAAAAATAGTGTAAGAATAGGCTTTGAGAAAACATACGTTAATACGATTATGCCCCCAACAATTACATAATTAAGTAATATTCCAATTCGAATGACCTGATTTAATCGTTCATATTGTTTTGCTCCAATGGACTGAGCAGCGAATATCGATACAGTTATACTTATACAAAGAGCTGGCATTTGAACATAGCTTAGAAGTTGATTAACAACACCATAAGACGCAGTTGCCTCAGAACCGTATTTGTTAACAAACGAAATAACAGCAATTTCCGATAATGATAGAAAAATCATATTTATACTTGTTGGTATTCCAAGTTTTAATAACATTTTAAGGATCTCGCCATCAAACCGTGTTAACTTACTAATTTTTCTTTCTAAACGAAGCGGATGGTTTACTTTGTGTAAATAGATTAGTAAAGTGATAAACGTGAGTATTGTTGAAACTAACGAAGAATACACAGCTCCATATATTCCTAACTTAGCAACACCAAACCAACCAAATACTAAGATTGGTAATAACACCACATTTAAAATTGTACTTAATATAAGAAAATAAAATGGTGTCTTGGAATCACCTGTCCCTCTCATTAAAGTTGTGTAAACTGAATAAAGAAAGAGTACTGGTATCGACCAAAATAAAATCCTAGCATATCGCACACTTACTTCAAGTATATTTACTGGTGTACCTATTAATCTCAATATATCTTCACAATAAATAATTCCAATAATCGCAATTCCAATACTTAGTAATAGTGTAAAGGAAAGAGTTGTACTTACAATCGTCTTTAATCGTTCTTCTAGTTTGGCTCCATATGCTTGACCTATTAAGATTGAACTACCCGAGCCAATTCCAATTGCAAATGAAATTAGTAAAAAAAATAATGGAAAAAAAGCTGAGAGAGCAGCCAATGAATCTTCTCCTAGCCAACGTCCAACAACGAACATACCGAATACCTGGCCAATTGATTGTAAAATATTACTTAAAAGAAGTGGAATAAGAAATAGCACCATTGGGCGTAATAAAGTAAGTCTCTTTTTTGCTTTTACTAAGGACTTCATTTCTTCTGTTTTTAAATCTTCAGTTGGAATCACAATCTAAAATTCCTTTCTATCTAGATTTTACCGAGTTATATCCCTTATCTCCGAAAGGTTGGAGTTGATTTAACCACTTTTCCTCAATTTTTTTTAATTCAGCTTTTTCATTCACGAATTTTTCGCTATCTATTTTTAAAGTCTCTAATTCCTCAATAATAAATGCTTCCTTTCCGAATTCATTCCACTCGTCTTGAAGCGCTTTATTCGTACTTGTTCCCATTTCCAATTCGAATTTTTTTCCATTTAAAGTCTTAAAATTCATCGTACTACCTATAAATACTTTTTGATTAATTGTGTTCTTAATTTGATAAACGCCAGCTTGCTTCTTCGTTTCCATATATTGTAATTTTAATTCTTTTTTTCGATTCATGAGATTTCATCCTCTTTCTTATCATTCTTTTACCCAATACTGACTACCATCAGGTTTTCGATCAATAAAACCGTACTCAATTAGGTATCTTCTTAAAATAACGTAATCAGAGTAAACAGCTGTTAGTAATTCATTCACTTCTTTTTCTGTATAAGTTTTATTCAGTTTAAATCGTTTAATAATTTCTCTTAAAACAACCAGTTTTTGCTTTTCTTTTAAAGGAAATTTTGCTAACCGACCCTCTATTCCTTCTGGAAAATATTTTTTAATACTTTTTGTTTTTTCCTCTTCTGTAATTTTATAACGCTCATCAACCATTTTTGCGTTCTTATGAAGAGGTAAAAACTTAGGTGCATGTTGATCCTTTTCCTTTAATAGCTCCATCATTGTCAAAAAGAGTTTAGCTTGCCTTTCTTTTTCTTTTAAAACAAAACGATGATTTCGAATTGTTGAGGCACTTCCTATCCCAGCTTCTTTCTGAATATCTGCATCACTTTTTCCTTGATAGAAAAGACGTAAAAGATTATTTTGATGCTCAGTTAAACCTGTTAATTTTTTATCAAGCTGAACTAAATAATCAAAGACAGATTGATGAATACTTTCTATATGAATAGTCATATATTTTTCAGCTTCAAATAACATACCATCTTCTTGATAAATGATTCCTTTTTCTATTTTCTTATTACATAGTAAACACATGTAATGATCTTTTTCTTCAATATAGCCTTGTTTTAGTTCTTCTAAGTTTGCATCCCAAAAAGCTTCTAAATGCTCCATGTAACCAAACACATCCTTTCATTGTTCGTTATATAATAAACATATAATAATTTTGTTTGCTATTTAATAGACATTCTATGATATTGTTTATAAAATGTCAACGGACGAAATGATCAGTTAAAATGTTCTTTCTACAAAATTGAGTTTAGACAATTAAAAAAAAGGTGTAAATTATGAAAATACAACTATCGGTAATCAAATATCTTGGTTGATAGATCCAAAAAATACAAAAAAACATCTTATAAAAATAAGATGCTTTTTTGTTTATACAAAGTTTCAAAAATATACTATTCAGACTGATTGAAAACGCTTGTCAGGCGCGAAGCCTGGTGAGGAGCGGAGTTACCAATTACGGTAATGAGCACCGCAAGAAGGTGAAGCAACAAAGAAAGCGAGCGTTTATCAACAGTCTGTGTCATCTTATAAAGATAAGATGCCTTTTTCAATATACCCTTTTGAAATTAGTTCCTCTACTTGATCAACAGGTAGTGGTCTGCTATAAATATATCCTTGACCAATTTTACATGCATTTCTCTTTAGGAATTCAACTTGTTCTATTTCTTCAATTCCCTCTGCAATAACTTTAAAATTCAAATTATGTCCCATATTAATGATCGTTTTGACCATTTCTCCTTGGTTTACATGGTTAATAATATCGTCTACGAATGATTTATCTATTTTTATACTATCGATTGGTAGATGCTTTAAATAGCTTAATGATGAATAACCAGTTCCAAAGTCATCGATTGAAATTTTTACCCCTATTTCTTTCAACCGATTAAGTACTATCGTTGATTTATTTATGTCTTGCATGATACTTTCGGTAATTTCTAGTTCAAGATAAGAAGGATTTAGTCCCACTTCTTCTAAAATAGTTAGAACAGAATCCACAAAGTCATCGTCTTGAATCTGACGAACAGAAATATTTACAGCAATAGGAATGGGTTTAAAGCCTAAATCTTGCCATCTTTTATTTTGCATACACGCTTCTCTTAAAATCCATTTCCCCATAGGAACAATCAATCCAGTTTCTTCTGCTAAGGGAATAAAGTCTGCAGGTGAAATAATTCCATTTTCTGGATGATTCCAGCGTATAAGCGCTTCGACACCAATAATTTTATTTGTTTCTAATTCAATTTGCGGCTGATAGTTAAGTGTTAGCTCTTCACTCTCAAGTGCTTTTCTTAACCATTTTTCAATATCCATTTTGCGTATTGTAAGTTCAGCTAATTTTGAAGAATAAAATTGAAAGTTATTTTTGCCGCGTTCTTTTGCTAAGTACATTGCTGTATCTGCATTTTTTATTAATGTTTCTTCATCCTGCCCATCGGCGGGATACATACTGATTCCAATACTCGGCGAAACGAAAAATTCTAGTTTGTTTACTTCAAATGGAGTAGAAAATGCCTTTAAAATAGATTGTGCGATTTCTTTTACTTTTTCAGTATTGATTTCTTCAAGTAAAATAATAAACTCATCTCCACCTTGTCTAGAAACCATTCCTTCAATATTGATTGCAGATTTTAATCTATTTGCTACTATTTGTAAAAGCTGATCTCCGACCGAATGGCCTTTTGTATCATTGATAATCTTAAAACGATCTAAATCTAAAAATAAAATAGCGTGATTTTGATTATTCAATCTAATTAACACATCGTTTAAATGCTTTCTAAACATATTTCGATTTGGAAGCCCAGTTAAGACATCATAATATGCCATATGGTGAATCGTTTCTTCCGCTTTCTTCCGGTCTGAAATATCCCTACCTACGATTTGTGTCGCTGCTCTACCCTCATAAAAAATTGGCATCGTCGTCATTTCAACTTCAATACTTTCACCATCTAATTTAGTCGCTTGGAACTCAAAACTCATTTTTAATTTAGAGTCATCAATAATAAGTTCACTATCTTTTATTTTTCTTAAAATAGTTGGATGGATAAGAATTGATGGGGGTTTACCAATTAAGTCTCTATGACTTGATGCACCATAAAGCTTACACCCAGCCTCATTTATATAATCAATTCGACCTCTACTATAAACGGCAATGATATCTGGGGACATTTCTACCAGTGTTCGATAGCGATCTTCACTTTCTTTACGATTGGTAATATCAAAAAGCACACTACAAAAATCTAATAATTTACCTTTTTCGTCTACAGTTGGAATTCCTCGATCTTGTATCCATCGTATCTCTCCATCACTTCGAATAATACGGTAGATACTTGTAACTGCTTTTCCTAATGAAAGCATTTTTTCGCGCTCTTTTAAAACATGTAAATCTTCTGGGTGAATCACTTGTTTCCATAGAGTTGCATCTTGATAAAACTTATCTAAAGAAAACCCATACAGATTTTCAATTCCTGGTGTAATCAATATTTTATTCGTTCTCAAATCATGTGACCATATTGCTACATCAAGAGTATCAAAAATATGATCTAGTCTTTGACGATCTATTTGATTTTCGTTTGAGCTTTTATTAGTGTAATTAATAATTAAAACGACAAGGAGTATAATGACCAAGGTGAAGGCTGTATACATTACAGCATGAATTAAACTATTATGTAGAAATAAGATAGAAGCTAATAATTCGAACGTTACTAAAAGACCTATTATCGAATATAATTTATATTTAAATATGTCATCTTTATTATTCATTTGTTTCTCCTAAATTTTAGGTAGTCCCCTTTACCCTCCAAATTTTGACACTTTTCTTAAACATATCAAAAATAATTGTTTATAACAATAAGATAATTATGATTAATTAAATAGATTCATAAAATAGTTTACTTTTTTACTAAGAATCCAATTACTCATTTATTCCTCGCGAACGATAGATAGATATAGTCCTTTCTATACTATCGAGCTTTTCACTTCACCTACATAAGTACTATTTTCTTTTCATTTAATTGACAATTCTCTACATAACTTTACAATTAAAAATAGATAATAATAGAATTTTCGACATATTTTTAATATATAGGAAATACCTACTGTTTTAGGGTAATTTTGCCAATATTTTGTTTGTTATCAAGTGTATTTCAATCATTAAATTTGTAGGAGAGAGAAGCATGACTAAAGACACAAAAAACAAATCGATTGATTGGTTAAAAGGAGTTTTATCTAAACAAAACCAATTCGAAACAACTATTAAAGAACAACAATTTTCAACCGAAGTAGTAGATGAAACAGTTAATTTTATAGAAGAATCAGTTTCAATCGATACTTCAAATCAGAAACAATTATTTTCGAAGGATAATCAAGATAAAGTATCGCTAGATTTAATCATTTCTTTAGAGAATATGCTAAACGATCGCCAATTAATTCTCTATAAAAATAAGGATTTAGATGACCAGTTATACACTGCAAATGAAATGATTAGTCGTTTAAAGCATGATCAAATGAAAAAGGATCAAATTATCCAAGAAAAAAATAAAGAGATAAGCGTAATTGAAGGCAAGCTCACTAAGAAACAGATGAGCTATGATCAACTAATTGAAGATTATAAGGATTACCAAAATAATTCTAATAACGAATTTGAAAAAATTACGAACCAGCTTGAGAAAGAAATCCAAAAGTATAATAAGTTGAATGACATCTCAACTAAAACTCAATACCAAAATATGTTAAAGATTAAAGACCTTGAAGAAAAAATAAGGGATTTAGAAATAGAAAATCAAAAATACGTAGAGCAATATCAAAAAATTTCTGCTGAAAAGAATGAGTTAATGCAAACGATAAATGATTTTACTGAACGTATGTCTTTCTCATTCTCTGCAAAAAATGCTTCTTCTACTACTGTTCCAGAGTAATAGAATCATAGCCATTTTTTCACTATTAGGGATAGGGGGCAAACATGTCAATTTACCATGGAAAACTAATTGAACTTTTATCAATAGATCGAAAATTTGATAAATCTTTTTTACATATAAGATTAGTATTTAATAATGAAATTAAACTTCTTTGGGAAATTGACAACGATACCGCCGATTTATTAGAATCTAAACTTATATTTGGAGAAAACTATAAATACCGACTCTCCTTACATAGTTCTTGGGATCCTTCTAAAAATCAATACTCTAGCTTTATTACAAAAACCTATAGAGATCAAAGCGAAAAAATTAATTTTACATGCTCTGAAGAATATCATTTAGGGCTACATTCAATTAAAAATATAAATGACTTAAAAACAATCGTAGACTTACCATATTTAACAAGTTTAGGCACTGACAAAGCTGTAAAAAAAGTTAACACTAAAAGCTTTTATGCAATGTACGGTTGGGTTGCTGTCGCATTAATCAGTATTGTTTCTACTGTTTTAATAGGATATATCAGTCACTCTTGCATAAACAAAACCTTTATTTGTGAAAAAACTCCTGTAAAAGCTGAAAGTATATCAAAAGCAGTCAATGTGAAAATAAAAGATGAAGAAATTCAAAAGCCTGATGATTTAATAGATTTAAAGAGTAATAATAAAGGGATTCAGAAATCTGATAAGCCCAAAAACATGCCGATTACAATCCAACCAAATTTACCGAGTATTAAGCTAAACAATGTAGTAAACTACAGTATCCCAAAAGGTAGTGTGGCCCTTACTTTTGATGATGGACCATCAAAATACTCTCCAAAGATTGTTAATTTATTGAAAAAAAATAAGACTGGCGGAACATTTTTCTATATCGGGCAAAATGTAAAAAAATATCCTTCTTATGTGAAATACGCTTTTTCGAATGGTTTTTCAGTAGGAAACCATTCACTACATCACAGTGACTATACAAAACTTTCATCTAAACAACAAGAAACAGATATGATTCAAACAAACAAATTAATCCAAGGGATTACCCATCAAAAGGTCGTGTTATTTAGACCACCATATGGTGCAAAAAATAAAGCAACGATCACCTTAATGGAAAAGCATAGCTATAAGATGGTTTTATGGAATAAAGATACTGAGGATTGGAAAAATCGCAACTCAAACGAAATCATAAAATACGTTAAGAACAATACTGAATCAGGATGTATTATCCTACTTCATGAATCAAAAGCTTCCTTAGACGCTTTACCTAAAATCATTGAATATCTTCATTCAAAGAATTTAAAAATTGTAAGTTTAAATTAATCGGTAGTCGCTATCAACAGTGACTACTGATTTTTTATTTTCACATTCTCTAACATGTATTGAAACCTTTGTTTAATCTTATACTGGACAGTATCAGGTAGATTATTGGAGTGAATTAGATGCAGAGAAACAGTACGAAGATACATATCACACTTTTGATAATTGTATGTATAGTGTTTTTATGGTCTATGATCAAGCCAGCTGGATATCTTATTTGGACACTAGAGGTCCTACCCGCTGTCATTGGATTAATTGTATTAATTATTACTTATCATAAATTCCACTTCTCTACTCTCTCTTATACAATTGTCGCAGTCCTATCAATGTTAATGTTTATAGGCGGTCATTACACATACGACAATGTACCATTATTTGAATGGATTAAAGATACATTCAACCTAAGTAGAAATCATTACGATCGTTTCGGACATTTAATGAAGGGTTTCATATCAATTGTTATCAGAGAATTATTAATAAGAAAGTCACCTTTAAAAAAGGGATTATTATTATCAGGAATTGTTATCTCCATTTCACTATCAATTGCAGCTTTATACGAAATTATCGAATGGCTATATTCTGTCATCCGATCTAATCGTGAAGATACCAAAGAATTTCTAGGGATGCAGGGCGATATTTGGGATGCCCAATGGGATATGTCTCTAGCATTAATAGGTTCTATTATTGCATTACTGCTGCTATCAAAAGTACAAAACAAGATCATAAAATCATTTAAATAAGCTCTATTCTAAAATATTGTTGTTTTTAAAAAATTTTTGTTAAATTAAACTGTTAATCAAGAAGTTGATTGGAGCGTAAGGTGCTCGACTCCTGTGGGAGTTGCTGGACAGGTGAGACCCCGCAGACGCGTATGCGCCGAGGAGGCTCAGCGCCCGCCCCACGGAAAGCGAGCATCCTGAAGCGGAAATCTAGAAAACTCCATGTTTAATCCTAACAAAATTTACTAAAACAGACTTTAAGTAGAGGATTACTTTTAAAATTTGTTTTTATAGTCAGATGATCTAAAGAGGATAATCGATAAACATAGGAAGTTGATTGGAGCATAAGGTGCTCGACTCCTGTGGGAGTTGCTGGACAGGTGAGACCCCACAGGCGCGTATGCGTCGAGGAGGCTCAGCGCCCGCCCCACGGAAAGCGAGCATCCTGGAGTGGAAATCTAGAAAACTCAATATTTAATCATAAAACCGTCTTAAATAAAAAAAGAACCGAATCATTATCAGTTCGATAAATGATTCGGCTCTTTTTTATTATTTAACTACTTTACTTGCACCTTTACTTACATTTTTCGCTGCATCTGTTAAATAAACAACTACAGTTACTCCATGCTTTTGTTTAGGAATTTTCACTTGGAAAGTCCCTTTACTTGTAACTTTAGAAGTTCCAATCACTTTTGATTTAACTTTTACAGTTACGATTGTGCCTGCTTCCCCTTTACCAGAAATCACAGTTGATTTGCTAGTAATATTTCCGATTATAACTGGAGTTGCTGGTGGTGTTGCATCTTTTACAACAACAACTGTTCCTTGGCTAGTATTTCCAGAAACATCTTTTGATGTAATTGTTAATACCACACCTGGACGTTGAGCTTTTATTTTAATAGAAAATTTACCAGTTGAGTACGCTTTTCCAGTTCCGATAACAGTTTTACCTGCTTTTACAGTAATAGTTGCGTATTTCTCAGTTGTACCTGTTATACTAGTAGATTTTGAATTTACAGAGTTAACAATTGGGCTAACTGGTGCTAATTTATCTGTTACATTTACCGTCTTAGATTCACTAACATTACCAGCAGCATCTGTAACGATAACCGTTAAAACAGTTCCTGCTTTTTGTTTCGCAATTGTTAATGAGAATTTTCCTTCAGCATTTACAGTTCCGTCTACTAACTTAGTAGATCCCTTTAATACTTCAATTTTAGCATTTGCTTCAGCTGTACCAGAAATTGTTGTATCGATGTTGCTAACCTGATTTACTACAGGACCAACTGGAGCTGTACGGTCCATTACTACTGCACTTACTGATGTAGTTGTATCACCTTCAGTAGCAGTAACAACTACTGTAGATCCAGCTTTTTGTTTAGCTATCTCAATTTTATATGAACCTTTTGCATCTGCTTTACCTGATCCAATAGTAGTTTCTCCTACTTTAACAGTAATATTTGCATTCGCAAGTGTTTTACCTGAAATTGAAGTTGAAGTATCACTAAATTGGTCAACTGTTAGATTCGTATTGTATGAATATAATCCCCATGTTACACCTAATTCAGATGCTTCACCTTTTGATGTAATGTGTGGAGAATCTGATAAAACATTTTTCGCATCAATTGAAGATTTGAAAGTTACTTCAGGATTACCAGCGATTGGAGCAATCATCCAGTTTTTATCAGCAGAAGGATTTACAACTCCTTGAGCCTGAATATAGTTCATTAATACTGTACGATTTTCATCGATTGTATCAATAACAACTTTTGCTTTTCCGCCTTTTAATCCCGGGAAGTTACCACCACCACTTGCACGGTAGTTATTTGTAACAACAACAAATTTTTGATCTTCTTTAATTGGTTGACCATTGAATTCTAAATTTACAATACGGCTTGAGTCTGCATTTTGAACATCACCGTTTGCTTTGTATTTTGCTGGCTTCGTTACATCAACTTGATAAGTAACACCATCAATTACATCATAGTTATAGCCAGGGAATGTGTTATCTACTAACTCTTGTGGAGTTTTTGAAGTAGGATCAATTTGTTTAAATTGTCCTGCACTCATCTCTAACCATTCTTTCACGTCTGCACCAGTTAATTCAACTGCTTTTAACGTGTTAGGGAATAAATATAAATCATTTGCTGATTTAATTGAAAGTTCACCAGTTTTAATGCTTGTATAATCATTTACCCCACCGCGGCCCGATTTAAATGGTGCAGCAGCAGATAATACTGGTACATCTTTATATGCTGGTAAATTTTTCGCAATAAAGTCTTTTGCATATGCTGATTGAGCATTATTTACGATTTGGATTGTTGGGTCATCTTGTACACGTGCAAAATAGCTATACATTGGTGCACTAGTCATACCAATTTTCCCACGTACATATGATAATGTACCATCATGGAAGTCTTTTACTGCTTCAACAATTGTAGCGTTTTCTTCAGCTAAGCTTTTCTTAGCAGTTGCATCGTAAACTGGACGTAACTGGGAACCTTTAGCTTCAACTTTTGTATACTTTCCATTGTCATCTGGAGTTAATGATAATTTCATTACTCCAAGATTATTACCCCAGAATCCTGCTTCTACTGCTGGTACACCATTAATAGTACCAACTACATTATCGATTCCTTCTTTACCATTAAACTCAGCTGCGCCAGGGAAGTTTGTATGCTTATGACCGAAAAGAATTGCATTAATTCCTTTCACTTTACTTAAGTCATAAACGGCATTTTCAGCATTTTCAAGACCTGTAGTAGCTACGTCACAACCAGAGTGAACAAGTGCTACAACGATATCAGCTCCATCAGCTTTTACTTTTGGAATAAATTCCTCTGCTGTTTTCACCATATCTTTTGCTGTTACTTTACCTGTTAAGTTGTCTTTGTCCCAATCCATAATTTGAGGTGGAGCAAATCCAATTACACCAACTTTTACTTTTTGAGCGTTTCCGTTTTTATCTTTAAACGTTTTATCAAGAATTACGTAAGGCGTGAATTCATTTTTACCAGTAGTTGCATTGTAAATATTGGCATTAATATAAGGAAATTCTGCTTTACCAGTAACCTTTTTTGCATAGTCTAAACCATAGTTAAATTCATGATTACCAAATGTAGCTACGTCATATTTCTCAATATTCATAGCTTTAATCATTGGGTGTACTTCTGTAGCAGATAATCCGTGTACTTTTGCAACATAATCAGCCATTGGATTACCTTGAATCGTATCACCTGCGTCAAAAAGTAGATTATTTTCACTTTCTTGTCTAGCTTGGTTAATTAATGTTGCAGTTTTAGAGAATCCATAATCTAATACTGGAGCATCTTTGTAATAATCATATGCCATGATGTTGTCATGTAAATCAGTTGTTTCTAGAATCTGTAAGTCAATTGATGCTGGTGCTGTCGTGCTTGTCTCTGCTTTTACATTTGTTGCAAAAGGAGTTGCAATTGTAGCAAATGTCAAAGCTGATACAACAAACTTGCTGATAGAACTTGATACACTTACATGTTTATTAGTTATCATATATACACCCTTACCTTTCATTTTTGCTAGTTTATGATATTGGTATTTTCCCCAACGGTTTAAATTATAACTTGATTCTAATGTTATAAACAATTAATATTTTTTTAAATAAAGGTAAATTTCTGCGAAGTATAAATTATTAGTTTTGTAAACACTTACAACATCTAGGTTTAATCAATATATATTTTTTTTAAGCGCAGAAAAAAATAATTTTAAAATATTATTTCTGATTTTTCTGAACACTATACATACAAAAAAAAACAAACTTAAAATTAAAGTTTGTTTTTTTTATAAAAATTATTGGACAACGAAAAAACTATTGAAGGTGCTCGGTTTTCTTCCTCTTTAATGAAACCAGTGTTCTTAAAATGATTTTTTTCTAGAATACGAATTGAATTCCGATTGTTAGAACTTACAATTCCTTCAATTGTGCGTAAGTCCAAGTTTACAAACCCATAGTTCAGCACGGCACTTAATGCTTCTTGCATAATTCCTTTTCCCTGAAACGCCGGTGACAACTCGTAACCTACCTCACCTTTTTCGAGTTCAGTTGAAAAATTCCATAAGCAGATTGTTCCAATTAGTCGGTTTGAATCTTGAAGCGTAATTGCCCAAAGTACCCAGTCATTCCGACTAATTCCTTCATTAATCATCTCTATGTAATCAAGGGCTTCCTTGACTTCTTTTGCTATCGGTCGATTAATTAGCTCAGAAACTAATTTATCTGAACGTAATGCAAATATTTCATGCAAATCATCATTATTCATCTGTCTTAATACTAAACGGTCTGTTATTAAATTGGGAAACGGTGAAAAGAGATAATCCTTCATACTGTCTATATCCTCCAGGAGTTGATAAGTTCGTAAGTAGTGATTCCATCCATTTAATTATCCCTGAATCATGGTTGATATGACAAGCTTTTCATAAAAAGCACTTGTCTTAAAGATTGATTTGAAGGTTTTGTTATAGCATAAAAAAAGCACTACTTCTGAAAGTAATGCTGCTCACCTTATTTTTTATATTTTATCATATAGTATAAGAACCAATTTGCATGAATTTGATCTTCAGCATACGCTCTATAGAATACGTTTTTAACTGTTTGATTTGTTGTTCCATCAGATATTTGCAAATAAAATCGACTGTCTACTTGCTCATTAATAAATGCACCTTCGACTCCTTCTTCAAATGTTTTTGCACATACTTGAATAATTTTTGCTTCTAGTGTCTTTCCTGTTAGTATTTTATAAATTTGAAGAAATTGCTGATAATGCTTTATATCGTCGTCTCTAATCGCATTAATATTTACTTTTGTTATATTATTTGGCGCTTGTTTCGTTAATTGAGCATAACAGTTTATCGTATTATATTTAAGATTAATTGCCTTCTCAATATCTCTAGCCAATTTATCATCCGCTTGTCTATAATGTTCATAATAATGATTTGGATTATGATAAGAATACATACCATCGCCTCCCCATTATTAAACTATGGTTAAAGAAAAAATTGGGTGCATGTATAGTTAAATTTCTTTTTTATTAAACAACCACTTCATCATTGGTGGTGTGACAATCGTCGTAATTAAAATCACAATAACTATGACAGCAAATAAATCTTGATTTAATAAATTATTTTCAATTCCAATTGCTGCAATAATTAATGCTACCTCTCCTCTAGAAACCATTGCTGAACCGATTCCAAATGAATTTCTCCAAGAAAATCCAGCTATTTTTGCCCCAAATGAGGAACCAATTAATTTAGACACGATCGCTATTAAACTTAGAATAATGATTAGCCATATATTCTCCAATATCCCTGTAAACTGCGCTGCTACCCCTATTGATGTAAAGAATACTGGAACAAAGATCGAATAACTTATCGTTTCTACTTTTTCAAACACCTCGTGTTTAAATTTGGTCACACTAATCGCTACACCAGCTATATATGACCCAATAATTGCAGCTACACCTGTATATTCCGCTAAATAGGCATAAATAAAGCAGATAATTAATGCTGAAGAAATTACTGTTTCAGTCACACGTAAAGTAGAAAACCTTTTAAGAAAGAAAGGAACCACTTTCCAGCCAACTAAAATTGCCCCCGCGAAAAAGAGTACTTTCTTTAAGATGACCTTCGTTAAATTCACATCTCCTCCAGCCATACTCATTAAGAATGCTAGTGCTAATATCACTAAAATATCATCAATAACTGCTGCTCCTAATATTGTCGCTCCTTCACGAGACTTCAATTTATTCATTTCTTTTAAAACTTGTACAGAAATACTTACGCTAGTAGCTGATAATAATAACCCTAAGAAGCTTGATTGAATAGATGAAAGATTCATATAGATACCTGCAAAATACCCCAATCCGAAAGGAACAATGATTCCTCCAATACCAACTAAGGTTGAGGCCTTGCCAGTTCGCTTAAACTCATCCAAATCAGTTTCTAAACCTGCTATAAACATTAATAAAATAACACCTATCTGGCTTATTTCTTTTAAAATATCCGTATCAGTAACTAGTCCCAATACTGTTGGTCCCAATACAATTCCTATTAAAAGTTTACCTAATACTGAAGGTTGCTTTAAGCGAACACTAAGATCCCCTGCAATTTTTGAAGCGAGTAAAATGATCGCAAGTTGAAAAATCAGCATGTAACTACCACCTTTATGAACTGGAAGCCTAAAAAGAGTTTTGTCATAAAAAATCCCTACAGGATAAGTTTGGACAACCTCAGGAATAAAGTGCTTCAGTCGTTTTCATCTTAATGTTAGGATGAGGAAAATCCTGTAAAAATATTCTTTTGTGAAAATCTAATTATCGCTCACCTTATCTATTGTTTTAAATAAAAATTCGTTACACTGTTTACCTTAGACTAAGTCATCGTTATACTAATTTAGGCCGCTATCTATGCGAAGTTATTTAAATAAACAAATGTTATTTTTTAACAGAATTTTTTTTATTTTTAATCAAACTTTTTCCGTTAGGTATACGTCTTAATAATGTAATACCTTCTTGATACGTATCACAAAAAAGGAGCACTTTAGCATGAAGGGGAAATCGAACTTAGAAAAAGAACTTGTAGCTTTTATTATTGAAAATAAAGATGACTTTTATCGATTAGCTTATAGTTATTTAAAAAACTCCAATGATGCAGTTGATATATTGCAAGATTCTATCCAAAAAGCCCTTTCCTCAAAAGATAAATTGAAAAATGAACAATCTTTAAAAAGTTGGTTTTATAGAATTGTAGTAAATACTTCATTAGATTTTTTACGGAAACAAAAGAAAGTAACTGTAGTAGATGAAGAAACCATTGAATTATTTTCTCCTGGCCATGATGACCATTATACAAATATCGATTTAGAGAGATCGTTAGAATCTTTACCTACTAAATATCGCACTGTAATTGTTCTTCGATATTTTGAAGATTTAAAAATAGAAGAAGTTGCAGATATTTTGCAAGAAAGTCCAAATACAATTAAAACTCGAATATATAAAGCTTTAGAATTACTCCGGATTAAAATGACATGAACTTATTTTTAGGAGGCAAATTAGAGTGGATAAAAAATTACAAAAATTAAGATTGGACTACAAGGATATACCTATTCCAGAAGATTTGGATCACATTGTAAAGAAAGCAATTAAACGATCTACCTCAAAAAAATATCCTATAAAGTCTATAGCTGGTTTTGCAGCTGCAGCAATCTTTGTTTTATCAATAAATAGTAGCCATACATTTGCTAAAACCTTATCAAATGTTCCGTTATTAAGAAATGTAGTTAATGTACTTACTTTTACTGAATATACTGTAAATGAGCCTACTTATAAAGCAAATATTAAAGTACCATCTATTTCTAATTTAAAGAATAAAGAATTAGAAAACAGTCTAAATCAAAAGTATTTGCAAGAAAACCAAAAGCTATATGAAGAGTTTAAAAAGGAAATTAATTTAGTAAAAAAAGAATCTGGTGGAGCGCACTTAGGAGTCGATAGTGGTTATGAGGTTAAAACTGATGATGCTAACATATTGTCTATTGAAAGATATGTTGTAAATACAGCTGGTTCGTCCTCAACTACCATGAAATTTGACACAATCGATAAGAAAAAGGAAGTCTTATTATCTTTACCAATATTATTCAAAGATAAATCCTATATCAAACTAATTAATGAAAATATTAAAGAGCAAATGATCGAGCAAATGAAACAAGATGAAGGCAAAATTTACTGGATACCTGAAGCAAATCTTGATTACGGAATTGATGCTTTCGAAGGTATCAGTGAGAATCATAATTTTTATATAAATAAAGATCATAAATTAGTTATCTCTTTTGATAAATACGAAGTTTCTCCTGGTTATATGGGCGTAGTTGAATTTATTATACCTACAGAAGTTATTTCAAAGATATTAGTCGGTAATGAGTATATTAAATAATTACAAAAAATTATAGAGCCATTCTCTTCCTTCGAGATCTGGCTCTCTTTTCCAAGCTGATTTTGTTTTTATCGTGTTAAAAAACAAGCCAACAAATAGAGAAATGGCTTACATATATAGTTTATTAGGGGAAAGGGGTATCTGGTAATGAGACACATTGTTAAAACAAGGGGAAAAATAGTTACAAAAAGCGCGATTCAGTATTTTATTAAAAGAGAAATCGTTTATGAAGTAGTTAAACGAAGAGGTTATGATTATGTCTAAGACGAATAAACCATTTCGATATATGCCTGGTTTAGATGGTCTTAGAGCATTAGCTGTTCTCGCTGTAATTGCATATCACCTAAATTTACCTTGGGCATCTGGTGGTTTCCTTGGTGTTACAGTCTTTTTTGTACTTTCAGGCTATTTAATTACCGACCTCCTAATCGCAGAATGGAGTACCAACAATACAATAAACCTAAAAGACTTTTGGATTCGTAGAGCAAAAAGGCTTTTACCTGGTATGTTTACACTGATATTAATCTTAATTGCAACGGTTTCAATTTTTGATTCATCCGATATTTCAAATTTAAAACACGATTCGATTGCCGCCATCTTTTATTACAGTAATTGGTGGTATATTTTCCATCAGCTCTCTTATTTCGAATCATTCGGAACACCATCTTTACTTAATCATTTTTGGTCTTTGGCAGTAGAAGAGCAATTTTATATTATCTGGCCGATTCTCACATTCTTCTTACTGCGAATTGGAAAACATAAGAGTGTACTTTTCTATGTAACGATCGCTGGTTCCGTATTATCTGCACTTTTGATGGCTGGTTTATTTCATCCAGGAACTGATCCAAGCAGAGTTTATTATGGAACAGATACAAGGGCATTCTCATTACTAATAGGTGCTGGATTGGCTTTAGTTTGGCCAAGTCGAAAGCTTACTAGCAATATAAAAAAACGTGCTAGGATAACGTTAGACATAGTCGGGATCACTGGTTTATTCATTTTTCTATTTATGATTGGAAAAACGAATCAATATGATAGTTTCCTTTATCAAGGTGGGATGTTCCTATTATCTATTGCTACTGCGATGTTAATTGCTGCACTTGCTCACCCTTCTAGTTTGGTTGGTAGATTCCTAGCCATGAGACCATTAAAATGGGTAGGAGTACGTTCGTACGGAATTTATTTATGGCATTTTCCAGTTATCGTCTTATTAACCCCAAAAATAAATACAGGAAGTTTTTCAATCGTCAGAATGATATTCCAATTAACATTAATATTTGTTCTTGCGGCACTTTCTTACCATTTTATTGAGGACCCTATTAGAAAGGGGAAATTAGGACTTATATGGAAGGAATTTCGTTCTGGACAATGGAGTTTTAAAAATATTTGTATGAAGCATATTGCATTAGTTAGCACGTTTAGTTTATTACTAGCCATATCTTGTTTTGGAATACCTTCACTTCCAGGTGCAAATGGTGCCAAAGCTAGTTCAGACTTAGAAGCAATACAAACAAAACCGAAACAATCCTCTCAAATTGTTGAGAAAATAAAGGAAAAACCCCATACTACTCCAATCGTTGATCTTGATAAACAAAAACCAGTCTCAAATCAACAAAGTAATAATGGTCAAACTCCTGTCATTAATAAAAAACCAGCTATAAGTAATACGTCTAAAGTTTCTAATAAAAAAATAACTGTAATCGGTGACTCAGTTGTTATTAATGCAATACCATACCTTAAAAAATCTTATCCAAACATTAACGTAAATGCCAAAGTTGGTAGACAATTTACCGAGGCCTCTAAGATTATTGAGCAAGCTAAGAAATCAAATGCATTGGGTGATACCGTTATTATTGAACTAGGAACAAACGGTGCATTTTCCAAGAAACAGATGATATCATTAATAAATGAAATTGGTAAACAGAGAAAAATAATTTTTATAAATACGCGTGTTCCAAGACCGTGGGAGTCATTAGTAAATAAAAATTTAAAAGAGGTTTCAAGTAAATTTTCAAATACTAAAGTTGTAGATTGGTATAAAGCGAGTGCAAACCATAATTCTTACTTTTTATCAGATGGTGTACATTTAAAGACTGATGGGGCTAAAGTTTATGCTTCGTTATTAATCAAAGCCATTCAATCCTTTAAGTAATTGGTTCTTTTTTAAAAGAAAGGCTCATTGCCCTCCCCACTAAAAGCGAGCATCCTGTAGTGGAAATCTCCAGTTCTCCATGTTTACTAGCAACATAGTTTACGAAAACAGCCAAATAATTAATAAAAAAGGTGCCTCTTTTTATCAAAGGGCACCCTTTTTATTATTCGAAACTTTTTTTCAATTGTGCTAACGTTAGTTTACTAGTTTTTTCAACTGGTTTAATTGATGTTGGGAAGTATGGATTGATTGACATAAAATTCTTTTCAACATAGTTGAAGTCTACAAGATCCACAACTCCATCTTTATTAAGATCTGCTTTTAATTTATCTCCTGTATCTCCTGCACTATCTGCAACAAGCTTCGCATCATAAATATCGATTACGTTATCTGCATTTACGTCACCAGCAGCAGCAGTATCTGGAAATAAGTCGTAGTACATTCCTTGTACCACACCATCAATCGTTCTACTTAATTTGATTTTTTTAGTGTATAGGAAATGCCCCGGAATATTAATAACTAATGTGTAATCATCTGCTGTTGCAGGAATATCATCGATTGTCATCCAACCGTTCTCATTAATTGATGCATTATATTTCTTACCTTTTTTATCAACGACATAAGCTTTTGTACCAATTTTTGAATAATCTAAATCATAGTTATCATAGTTTACTGCTTCACCATGATAATACCCTTCTAACATGGAGTGCTGAGAAGTGAATTTAAAAGTATCAGCGTAAGTAGGTAATGTAAAATTAGTTCCAGCATTTGTTTTATATGAAGATTCTTGATAATTAAATCCACTTTCTACAAAATAGTTTAGATCATCAATAACTTTTAGATTAATATCTAATAAATTCATATCACCATTAATTGAAACTGGTAACTTTGTCTTTTTGTCCGAGATATCTACAGAAAATGTAGAAACATCAGACCAATAGCCAGCTGTTATTTGTGGTTTCGCGACACGTATCGTCCAATTATTCTTTTTCGCTAGATCCTCTAACTGTTTTGATGCTTTAACTCCGTCAACTTTATAAAAATGTGGAATATCGATTGAAATACTAGCACTTGTTAAGTCTACTGCGTTATTAACCGTAAATGTATTTACAAACTCAGAACCAAGAGTTACTCCTTTTGTATTCGTTTTAACCGTTGCAAATTTATCGCCTTTGTTAATAATCGTAAAATTAGGGAAAGTCGGATTCCCTGCAGTTGCAAGATCGAAAGTGTAGATTCTTATATCTGTCGGATAATTCGCATATTCTTCTGGTAATACACCAAATTTGAAATCGCCATCAGCCGTTGGGAAAAATTGTGCAGTCGGCCAAAAAGAATCTTGATACGCATATACTGTATTCGCTTCTTGTGAAATATCATGTCCTCTACTCTTCAAATAATCAATTGTGTCATCATAAACATTACCATGAACCCAATATGCAGTGTAATCCTTGCCATCCATTGGATTATTTTCCGTCGTTAAATCTGCACTTGAAATTTCATTAACTCCAGTTTTCTTATCAAACACTACTTTTGGAGCTGTATTATCGACTACCATATCATTATCGACTTTATACGTTTTCCCATCAACTCCATTACCAATGTATGAAACAATATACTTACCTTCTTTAAGATCTTCATATTCCCGAGATAATGGATTATTTGGATCACCTGTAAATAACTTTACTGAGCCAGTGAAACCAAAGAATATCATGTATTCCGTATCAACATTGACTCCGTCCATATCAAACGTTCCATACAATCCAATTGGTTTACCATTTAAATCACTAACGACTACATCCATCGTTTTCATTTCACTATTCACTTTGAAAGTAACAGGTGTAAATGGTTCTATATATGGATGAAAGTTACTTAGATCATTTGTTACTGCATGTTTATAAAATTCTACCTTTTCAAAACCGCTAGTTGAATAGCGTACATGAAAAGGAATCCTTGATTCGACTGTTTTCGAATCATTTTCAATATGGATATATCCTTCATAAATACCAAATTCAGCATTTTTTGGAATCATTATGTTTGCATCGATCGATTTACTCTCATTTCCATTTACATCAATCGTAGATGGTAATTGGAGTGTTACACCATTTTTATTAGCATCCTTTGAAACACCATCAATTGTTAAAAATTCTATACTTGTATGATATGTTTCTAGGTCTTTACTTAAATTTTTAATACTAATTGAAGTCGTTCTAGTTTGATTTTCGTCCGATTGTGCGATACTTCCAAACGGTAATGAACCAGAGATATCATCAATTTGTTGTTTAAAGCCATCTTTGTCAAGAGTAATCGTTTTGTTTTGCACTTCAATTAGAGTATTATTATGAACTGCTTCATAAGCATCAACACGCCCTGCTCCAACTTCATTTACATTGTAAGTTCTTCCTTTTAATGGAACAGCTGTGTTCATTAAAGCTGCTTTCACATCCGCAACCGTGTAATCAGGATGAGACTGTAGTATTAATGCTGCGATCCCAGCTACATGTGGCGTAGCCATTGAAGTTCCACTTAGACTCGCATAGCTATGAGAATAATCTACTCCATCTTCAGGGCTATTAATATATTCAGGCACTGATGATAGTGTAGATACACCTGGTGCAACTACATCTGGTTTAATATCAAAATTATTACTTACAGGTCCTCGAGAACTAAAATCTGCCAACACGTCCCCTGTGGTCATATTTGATTGAAAATCTGATAGTTTAATAGTAGCGGCTGGATTAGCTTTTAAACTATCAACTAGTTTTGCTCCATCGGCTTGTAACATTTTAAAAGTCGGTACATATCCATAGTTTTCACCTAAGAAGTAAGGAATTTCTCCAACATCGTTATTGTATATTAAAACGGCTACGGCACCCTTCTCATGAGCACGTCTGATTTTTTCATCAAACGTTAGAACTCCGCGGGCAATTAAAGCAACCTTTCCATTTAGATCTTTACCTGTGTAATCTTCCTCAGTACCAATTCCAACATCGACAACGTTATAATCCTTATCGATCACATTTAAGTAATCCTTACCTAACCCGTGTCCCATCAATGTATTTTGGACTGATATATCACCTAAACTTGTTTTTACTGTAGGAATATCTGTAGGCACATCACTTGCACCAACCGTAATTGCTAACGGAGAAGCTCCTGGTGATCCTATTGTTGCACTAGTAGGTCCAGCATTCCCTCCAGCGATAACTGGTACTACGCCTTGTAATGCTGCATTATTTATTGCCACGGATGTTGGATCCAGAGAATTGTTATTTCCATTTCCTAAGGATAAATTAATAACATCCATTCCATCTTCAACAGCTTTTTCAATCCCCGCTATAACCCAAGAATCTAGACCTGAGCCATAATGACCTAAAACTCGGTATGCATACAATTCAACATCAGGAGCTACACCTGTCATCGCATACTCTACATCATTATTTGGATCAGCTGCGATTGTACCAGCAACATGTGTACCATGTTCCGTTACGAAAGAATTACCATCAACCGATTCAGGTTCCCCTGAAGCTTTTTGATCCGCAGGAGTGGATTCCATTGGATCGTTATCATTATCGACAAAATCATATCCACCTTTATATGATTCTTTTAAATCTGGGTGGTTATAGTCAATTCCTGTATCAATCACACCCACTTTTATTCCTTGACCTTTAATGTCCTCGTTATGTAAGCGATCGACGCCTAAATGTGGAAGAGCTGGTGGAATATCTTTTACTGCTTTTTGATTTTGTATAGATGACTCATTTTTTGGTAGACGAACTACATTATCCTTCCAAATTCGTTTTACGACACCAGTTTGGAGTAGCGTATTAATTTGATTCGTAGGAATCGTCATTGCCATACCATTGAATACATTTTCATACGTTTGTTTAATTTCAAATGTAGTGTCCTCTTGGTTTAATTTTGAGGCTGAATCTTGTTTAGAAGCCTTATCATTTAAAAGTTCAGTAAAACGCTTTTTAAAGAAAGTTTGTTCTCCTCTTATTTTTTGTTTTTTATCTTTAGGTACACCCCTTGATTTCGATTGTTGATTTTCTTCAACTGGTGATGTTTTAAGCTCAACGATTACGTTCGCAGTTTTATCCTTTAATGACAATAAACTTGGATCTATAATAAAGCCTTCTTGTGGAGTTAATCGCTTAATAGACTGTCTTTGCTCATCAGTTATTCCTTTTAAGATCGATTCTGCGGAATTCGAAATTGCATAAGATTTTTGTTGAGGCATTAAATAAGTTGTTAAAAAGCTTGAAGCTAATACGCCAGTAACCATAACATTTAGAAACTTATTTTTTTTATTCTTCATCCATAAACGCTCCTTCTACTTACTTTATTAGGCTAAATTGGGCAAAATTGAGAGGGTCAGTAAGCCGTTCTCTTCAAAAAAACAGTTTACTAGATTGCAAATTAATAAATGGGTAAAAATACCTTATTTCATTTCATTCCTCCATATAATAAAATAGTGTAAAATTAGAGTGTGAATAATTTGAAAACTCTACTAATTATTATTTTACTTGAGCTTCCATAAACGGTAAATTGGGGGAATTGCCTTTATATCAGTTCAATATTTTGTGCATATTTTGACAAATTCTTTATAAAAAACGTCAGTAAAACGCGAAATCTTTAGAATTTTGTGACATTTTAAACGCATAGATTACTTAAACTTAACAATTATTAAATGTTTATTAGAAATGCAATTTTCAATTTGGGGGAATCTTGGTTTTCTGTTACTCGATCTTAAATAAAAGTTTTTCTAGAAGGAGAAATTCGTTATGAATGAGGGGAAAATCATTAAATTTTATAGAGAAAAATATCAAATGACACAAGAACAGCTAGGTAAAGGGATTTGCTCTGGTACTCACGTTAGTAAAATTGAACGTTTACAAACGGAGTATGCACCTGAAATTATGACACTATTATCTGCTCGACTTGGCATTAATATGGAACATGAACTAATGAAGCTTACTAATATTAATAAACGATTAGTCCAGTGGCAAAATGTAATTATTATGCAACTTTATGAAGAAATGGACCTTATTCATAATGAACTTTTGAACGAAGAGTTAATTCAAATCTCTAACAATGCAAATCTTTATAAACTGCTTCGAATAAGGTATTTACTGATGCATAATTTAGTAGAAGAATCTTTTACTTTTTTAAATGAAATTAAAAAAAATGAACATAAATTATCACCGTATGAAACGAATCTTTTACGTCATGTATTAGGGATCTACTATTTAGCGAAACACGAGCATTTAAAAGCTATTCAATCATTAAAAACGATAAACGATAGGGAATATACAAATGATGAATATTACTATCATCTAGCAGTTGCTTATCACTCACATGAACAACCAGTCTTGGCATATTTTTATGCTGATAAAGCAAAGCAATTTTTTAAAAATACGAATAGCTATCTTCGAGTAATTGATGCCGAAATGCTCATGTTAATACAGTTAAAAGATGACGGAGAGTTTACAGAAACCATAAAAGGGTTTGAAAACTTAATTCATAGCTGTGATTTATGTAAATCCACTGAACGAAAAGCAAGGGTATTACACAATTTAGCATTTGAGTATTACAGGAAAAAAAATTACGATTTGGCAAGTAAATATTATTATGAATCAATGCAGTTAAAAGACAATGAATCGAATCCATATTTACTTTCTTTAGAGGGGTATATCTCAAGTTCATATTTCGGAAAACTGTTAAGTGAAGATGAATTATTTCTACTTGTAAATGAAGGGCTCGAAAAAGCTAAAAAGAAAAATGATCTGCTATATATACATTTATTTACTTTATTAGATTTTTTAATTAAAAATAAAGAGCATGATTACCATCAATACTTATCTGAGCAATCATTACCTTTATTTAAAAAATTAGGCTTTGTCTATTTAATTAAGCGTTCAAAAAAAGAATTATTTAATTACTATGTTAAATTAAAACAAACTGGTAATGCATTAAAACTGGCACAATTAATGATTAATCATTAAACAAAAAAGCATGTCCCATTTAGGTGACATGCTTTTCTTCTTTTTAATTATCTATTGCAGGCATAGCTTCTTCCAATGCAATATCATTTTTATATAAATAAGTAGCATACTCTTTTCCGATATACCTTATATGCCAAGGCTCATAATGATACTTAGTTATATCTTGTTTATTTTCAGGATATCGAATAATAAATCCATATTCATGTGCGTGTTCTGCTAACCATTTACCCTCAGCTGTTTCAGCAAACTCTACTTCTAATGCGTTCCCAAATGCAGGTGAAGACACATCTATTGAAAGACCAGTTTGATGCTCACTTGTACCAGGAAATGCACTATACGCTTTTGTCCATTCTTCACCTTGGGTTGCAATATAGTTATTGTATAAAGCAACTTGGCGATCATAAGAACGATAGGCAGAAATTGCAGTTAATGTATAACCATCTGCAGATGCGCCAGCAAATAACTTTTCTAGGGCTTTTGCAGCTTCACTTCGCATTCTTGTTTTCTCTTTTACTGCTCCATTTAATGGGATTGATGGATAGACCAAATCGTTAGGTTCATAACCATCTGGTAGCTTCCTATCTTTATTTACTAAAACTAAATTTGAATCCACATTTAATACTTCTAGTAATCCTGATTCGTCTTTCTGCGTTGTTTTATAGTAATCTGGAAAATGCAGTAGATTATCGTTTTTTATGATGTCTGTTTTTACTTTGTTATTTTTCTTAATAACAATTTCTTCTTTATTTTTATGTTGATAGTTTATTGTACTTGCCACGCCTACTATTAAAATAGATGCTATTGCTAGACCCAGGATAGGTTTTCTTCTACGATGTTTTCTTATTCTAGACAAGTTCATTTCTCCCTTCGTACGATTACATGTACCTTTTTGGTTGTTTTTAAGTTTTAATTTCTGTTCAAATAAATACTAATCTACTATATTAGACGATTTAATTATACAAAAAGTTTTAAAATCTGACATTTTTTTTAACTTGAGGCAGAAAAAAGAGCCTAAAAGGCTCAAAATTTTTTTTAGATTATGTCACCTCTATCTGCGATGATGATTTTTACGTTTAGATTAACTTTTGACTGTTGAAATGCTTTTACCCAGTTATTCTCTACCTTTTTCCATTGATTGTATTTAAATGATCTAGCTAAAATGCCAAATCCTACAGGATCAACCATTTCTTCCTGCAAGGATTTTATAAAATCATTTAAATCTTTTTGCAACTTTGCTTCAATTTTTCTTTTTACTAAATCAGCTTTCTTATCTTTAAGTGCTACAGGTGATTCCGTAATTTCAATAGGAATTTTCAGCTTTATATCAAATTGGTAGTGACCATCTGAATATTTTTTATGAATCTTCTTCTTAACTTTTTGAACATAAAAGCTTACATTATTCTTTGGAAATAATTTAGTCTCACTTTTTTTTACATCAATGGGCATTGTCAATGATAACTGCCCTTCTATATCTGAATGTAAGATTTTCAACAACTGTGTTTCATATAAGGAAAGAGTCCGTTTATAGACGTTATCATCATCTAATAAAACTGTCCCAGTAATACCTAAATCTTTTTTTAATGTTAGTTCCGGAACAAAAGGTGTAATTCCTTTATCAATATTTTGTTGATTAAACTTCCGTAATGACGTTCGAAAGGCGACATTCCTTTCATTTGCAGTATCAATCAATTGTGGTAAAAAAAATGTTAATCTTGGCTTATCCTTTGGACTAAAATTAAGAATGTCCGAAACATTCCCATTTACAACCACCATTTGTGCATTTTGCCTCATCTTTGAATCTCTAAATAAAAGATCTAATACAGAAGTCCATTCCTCATGCTCTATTACTTTGGAGCCTATTAAAATTGATTGAACTTTACCTGATGTTGTCAAACCAATCGCCATACGATCAAAATAGTTTCTTGCTTCCCTCATTGATACACTTGTCACCTTAAACTGCTCACTTTTTTCTTTTGCATCTTCACTAAAAACAGGACTAGCAATATACATTTCAACTTCATCGTTTTTATTAATATCTATTCCTAATAATAAAGTCATTGTAAGATCTTCAATATTAAGTTTATCACTGCAACCCGTGTTCGAAATAATTAATAAAATACTAAATAGAAATAAAAAAGCTTTCTTCAATATTACCCATCACCTTAATAAAAATTTGCTTTTTAATTTGTGACATATCCATAAAATAATTGGCAGGAAGATAACCATATATAATTCAATATTTGATAAAAACTTAGTAGAAATATCATTATTTTTAAATGTAGGTGTATAAAAACAAGTAGCAATGATAAATAGAATATAAATGCTAAGCACCATAATTAGGAATCTTTTCACACGAAATACTTCTGATACACCTTGAAATCCAAACCATAAAAAAGGGATCCAAGTAGTTGATATATTAATAATCGCAAAAGCAATAATAACAACATCTAATCTTTCTACATATTGGAATTCAAGAACGTTTAAGATTACTAAAACTGGATCAAATATATTTAGTATTTCATCAGGACTAAATACAATAAAACAAATCAGCGTAATAAATAAAAACATACAGGTTGAGAGTAAATTAGCTATAATAACTCCAGATATTGCCTTCTCTTTTTTCTCCAAGTACGGATAAAGGATATAAATACTTCCAATCCCTAAAAATGAAAAGAAAGTAAGTGGTATCGTCTTAAAAATTGGTAGCCATCCATCTTTAATAACAGGTAATATGTATTGAATATTCGAATCTTTCAGCGTAAACAGTAGCATAGAAAATGTACCTATAAAAAAGGGAAAGAAAAATTCAACATATTTTGCCAGTAATCTAACGTCCCCTATCGCTAACTGAAACGCAGGTATTAATAATAAAATAATTAATGTAGTTACTCCGGTTTGTTGAAGGAGGTATGTTTTAATGTATAGTATCGTTCTTATAAGTACTAAGTATCCAAGTGCTAAATAATATAACGAGAAAAATAAAGTAAATAGTTTTCCAAGTACCATCCCAAAAAACGAATTAAAAAATGATGGGAATGTTTCGAAAGGAGCAAATTCTCTTACTTTCACAATCATTACACTTCCGATTGTGGATAAAATCCCACCAAAAATAATTGCAATCCAGCTGCTTGTCCCAGATTTTTCAGCTAATATCCTAGGAAGAGAGACCGCGCCAATCCCTACTTGTATACTATTAATCATGATAATAAATTGAAGCAAACTAATTCTAGTTTTTGAAACATGCATTACATTCTTCTCCAATCACTATCCTACTTGAATTATTTATGATTCTTTTTTGTTGTTTGCAAAATGTATTTAAGCGGTGCCCTTATCGCAGTATCCTTTAATTGATTCAATATTAGAGGAGAGAATGGTCTACTATAAGATAATGTAAAACTTTTCAGTGATAAGATATGGATTACTAATACCATCGTACTAACAACTATTCCTACTATGCCAAATAATGAAGCCATAATCATTATTGGAAAGCGAATGATTCGTAAGCTAGATGCCATTTCATAATTTGGAATAATAAAGGAAGAAATAGCTGTTAAAGCCACAATAATGACCATAATATTACTAACAATTCCGGCTTGCACTGCAGCTTGTCCTATAACAATCCCACCTACTACCCCAACGGTTGTACTGATAGGTGTAGGAAGTCTAATACCTGCCTCTCTTAGCATTTCTAATGTAATTTCCATTAAGAATGCCTCCACTAACGGATCAAATGGTACTTTTACCCTCGATTCTCCAATCGACACGAGTAATTTTAGTGGTACAATTTCATAATTAAATGAAACGATAGCGATATAGATTCCGGGTAAAAATAGAGTGATCATTATCGCAACTAATCTTAAAATCCGAGTAAAAGAAGCGACGAGTGTCCTTGATGAATAATCGTCAATACTTTTAAAAAATGCAAGAAATGGTGCAGGTAAAACAATAACCTCTGAAGAACCGTCTAATATGATGACAACCCTACCAACTAAGAGTTGTGCGGCCGCCTCATCAGGACGTTCAGTTGTTAAAATTTGAGGAAAAGGCGACAATGAGTTTTCCTCTAATAACTGAGCCAGTTGATTCGCATTTATTATTTTATCCGCTTCTAGATTAGTAATCCGCTCATCTATAGTAGTTAAAACCTTTTGATCTACCACTTCATCAATATAAATGATTGAAATCTTGCTTTTGTTCTTTTTCCCAATTTCTTTTTGTTTTACTTTCAAATCACTGTTTGTAATAAATCTGCGAAGTAATGCAATATTTGTATTTACGGTCTCCACAAAAGCTATTTTAGTACCTTTTAAAGAGTTATCTATACTTGGAGGAGCGAAATTGCGCTGGGGCACTTTTTCTGTCGAGTAGATATATGCAATTGGGTCTCCGTCAAATAAAAGAATGCTTTTTCCCGCTAAAATTGCCTTCTCAACCTCATTTACCTTATTTGTTGAAACCATATTATTGCGAACGAAAATTTCAATTTCATCCGGTTTTAAATTATTAATAAATAAATCTACCTTTTGCTCATCGATAAATCCTGATAAAAAAAATAAGCGAGCTGGTGTATCACCAATATAAAGATCTTTTTCATACAGGTCAGCTGTTGGAAACAAATGATGTATGATTTCTGAATTTGTTTTTAAAGTACATTTAAAATTCTGATAGGCGGAAAGTTTCTTATTTTTATTTTTCTCATTAGAATATCCCATCTACTCTATCCTCTCTCCGCGACTAGTTTAATTCTAATTTTTAGTATGTGTAGAGCGTTTTTAATTATTCTTGCAATTAAGGTAAATACACAAAAACGAGAATACGTGGATCTGTATTCTCGTTTGCTATGAATAATTAAAAATATGGAAATTGATATAGTAAATTTCAACTTAACTGGCTTCTCACAACTATTTAAAAAAATAAATTCAACAAGTCTGTACTTAACTATGCAAGCCGCCTTGTATACAAGGGCGATCACGATAATAACCAATTGGAATCTGAATTAAGCAAGTATTTTGTGATGAATCTAATTGATAAATTTCATCACACAACTTTACATTAAATCCTAGTAATGGGTGTCCACCAAGACCTAATGCAGACGCTGTTAAAAGTAAGCGTTGTACCATCATGCCCGCTTCCATCTGCTGAATACGGTATCCCCTATACCCTAATGACGACTTATGATAATCCTTGTCTCCAACTACATGTAAACAAATAGGTACTTGGAACAAATTCACGTTCGTCCCAGAAGTTCCATTTTGCAATTGAAGTCGATGATCACCGAGCTTTGCAGGTCGTAAAGAATGGGTATTGTAATCATACTCATACGCTCCGTCTGGTATGTCTTCTATATTATACAAACAACAAAACAATGAGGGGCGCGCCCCAATACTCCCTTGCGGTTCATCTAAGTCATTTTGATAAGTAAATGATGATGTTGCTTCATAAAGTAGGGTTGCCAGCTTTACTTGACTTACTTTATATGAAACGAAATCAATATCTGGTGAAAATCGTTTTTTACTAATTAAAGCTAAATCATACGAAATTCTACTAACCTTAGGTAGCATTATTAGCTGTTTAGCAGGATCGATTCTTTTCTTTTCCTCTAATTGCCGAAATAATTGTGAGGATTCTATCCTTGATTCTATATTCAGTTCAATTAACATAGGGTATTCAAGGATTTTTTTAGACTTACTAATCTTTTTATGCTGAACCGCTTGTATTTCTTTACACAATTCCGTTGCATTTATGGTCAAGCCAGTTCGTTCTTCATAAGAAAACAAATTTGGATCTTCCAATGAAATTGGAATGATACTGTATACACTCTCTTCTTCATCTGATAGCCCTAGCAATTTATTGATAGCCCGGTCAATAAACTGAAAGTACACTTTCGTTTGAAATCCAAATCGTTTAGCCATTTCTAAAATTTGCCCATTCAACACTCCAGCATCCAGCCCTTGGAGACGATAAGAAAAGTTATTGTATTTAAAGAAATTTTTCCAAAACATCGTTGAGACAAAAACAGTTCCAAAGCAATTCGAAACATCACATCGATTACCTAACGCTCTTGAAATAAATGAATCGAAATTCCCCTTTCTCAGCAACACCAAGCAATGACGTGCTACATCATAATGGTATACTCCTGAAGGTACATCCTCACGATTTAGATAAACGTATAATTCATTTGGATATAATGCTCCACCTGAAGGAACAAATCGGCGGTTTGACTGCATAAGATCAACAGTTTCAATCGAACCAGAGGGAATGGCTGTTTGGCAAATTTGAGTTATACCATACACATACCATAGAAAATGACCAATTTCTTGTAAATTCGTCTGCTTTTTTATGTCCTGTTCTTCTAATGTTAATGGCACATTAAGTGATAGTGGAATTGTAGGTAAGCCTTTGTATAGCTTATAGGTAAGTGGTGCATCCTCCCAATCCACTTCCCAATTTGATTGGTTAGCCTTTTCAACATCAAAATGTAGGTTGTGTAGAAATGAATGTAGACTCATCCGGTTACCTCCTAATCACCGCCTATGGAAACGGATGCGGATGTGGATTGAGCTGTTCTAACGTTAGAGCTTTATTTGTATACCCCATTTCCACAGGCACCTTTAGCACCCGCTCAAGCCCTGCTACCCGTGTAAGGTGATGGCCGAATGTCATCGGTAACATTCCTGGAATTATAACCTTTACACAATGCAATCCATTTCTTCTAATTTCAGGTGTAGTTTGGTTAACAACAATTACATCAAGATTTTTTTGGCTAAACACCATAAGCATATCCTTTAAATCTTCAGTCAGATCTGAATGTTTCGAAGTCCAATTGAATTCCTTATCAAATGTTACTAAAGGGCGATTATCTTCTAATAAAAATTGCAGACGTTCCTGCGCTTGTGGTAACCCATACAACATTCCATGATCATCCATTTGCCGAACGAGAGAAGCATCTTGTAGCATTTCTAAACATTTATCGTAATTTTCTTCAAACTTCTTATCTAAGGTCAACATCATGCCAGCTATTTCGTGAACCGCACTTTTTACTGCTTTTACAGGATCGAGATGGGCACCAGCTGCACATATGATATTCATCCCTTTTTGCTTCCTATTCGTTGCAATCGCAACTATACTTGGAATTCCGTGCTCCATTGTCGAATTAAACAAATGAATATCATACCCGCCGACCGCACTTATACGTTGGAGCATTAACTCTAACTCTTGATCATTTGCTGAATTTGGATCAAGACGTGGGAGAGCCAGCTGCGCATACCAAGTCATCAAAAATGAATCCCGCTCAACAATTTCTAAAATACCGTAGAAAATAGCTTCTTCTAAACTACCTCCTAATGCACATCCATTTGAAGTTTCGTAGACAAACCCTCTTCCGCATCCTAAGCTGTAGTAAGATAACAATTCAGGTACAAGAATTGGCTCTTCCTTCATCAATGAATAACCCCAAACCCAATCCATTTTGCGATTCGGATTAAATTGCTTAAAAGGAAAACCAGAGGATGCATATTGTTCCTTCGAATGAGTTCCTACTATTTCAGGATTAATTGCATGATCCTTTAAGTTTCGATAGCTGTCGTGGATTACCGTTCGTTTTCCACGTGGTGCAATCCCGCAGTATCTTTCCAATCCCTCTAATATAGCTGTTAACTCACTTGCCTCATATGAAAGTGTACGACCTGCTGTTCCTTCATCACCTTGGAGTAAAGGTAGGTTTACGACTACATCTGCAAATGGTGTAGCTAAATCATATGCTTTTCCGTTTAAAAAACCTGTACGTTGACCTAAATAGTCATTGACTAGCACATCTTTCAACTCATCCATTGAACGGCAACGATAATTGCCAGGAGAAATTTTCATACTGGATTCAAGTGATATGATAGCTGAAGTTGAGGAATCGTCAGTTAATTGGCCACAAACTGGACATAATGGATTCGGTAAAAATGAGTGACTGGAGCTCTTCAACGATTTCAAATTTATTAAGAATACCCGTTCTTCCAAACTTGTTTTCTCACCATTCAAAAATTTCTCTACTTCGACTCCAAGTAAGTAAGCCATTTGTAGAAGCCCAGTTCTTGATGCCCATACGTCTTGTTGCACCCCATCGCTATCTACTAGCCTCTGATTTATTTCCAGCATCTCTCTCCGTTCACGTCCACCCATAAGACGCCGAAAATCAGCGCACTCAAAACAGCCCATTTTTCCAGGAAGTATTAATGGACCAATCACTCCTTCACCAAACGCGACACAGCTGCGAATCAAAGGCACATCGACTGTTTGTAAAATTTCAACTGCTTTTTGATGAACTTTAGGATTCCATGCGTCGTCCAATACAAGTACCAAGCTAGTCTCCTCAGGTATCGTAAACTCGATATTTTGCTGTTGAATGACTCGATATTTATTAGAAAGTATTTCGGAAACGTACTCCATCAATAAACCTTTTCCAATTAGTATAATGGTAGAATTCAAGAAGGATTCACCTCCTGTAACAAGACACCATATACTCCTGCTAGTTCATCTACACTAAATAAATCAATCAGCAGCTCCGTTATTACAACTTTCCTTTTATTCTGTTTCAATCCATCAATTGCGGAAGTTAATATTTCAGCACTTTTAATATCACTACAAACTGGAATAACAATATCGATTGCTTTCTTTTTTTCTATTAATACGGATGAATTGTCAATAGCGCTAGATAATTGTTGGGTAGTATTGTTTTGTGTTTCCTTAAGTACCTGCTTTAATGCTTCTTGTAAAGCCATCGTTATACTTAATCCAACACTTCTATACCATCCTCTATTTGTTCCGATCCAAACGACAGGAAAGCCAAATAACTCCTCCCCTAATGCAATTTTTGGTATTCCCTGTATTGTAATTAAAGATTGTAAATAGAATTGTGTAGGTTCATCTTCTATTTTTTTCAAATTTATTTCCCGTAAAGAGTTTAATTGATCGCTATTTTGATTGTTAAGCTCTTCAGACAAGCATTTTTGCAACCCTCTACAGATACACTCTGAAAAAGTTTGTCCCGTACCAATGGCATTATATTCATTCTGTTCTATTAAACTATCTTTCATTCCTGGAGATATAGTTACTCTGTTCTCAACAAGTTTATGGGCTATTCGCGATGCATACGTTTCAATACCTGTTAGAGCTGCTTCTCTTCGTGCCTCCTCATGAGTCAAAGCTGCGCAAATAGTACTCGATAACAAGTCTACCGGTCCTTCTGCTAGCGGATCTACTGCTTGTATACGGCATTGCGCCAATGGTAATTGCTTTAATTCCCCTTCACTCCAGATATGAAATAATCCTGTTTCCTCCGATGTTAATTGTCCCATGTAATTCAATAACTTACTCTGTTCACCTCTACTAGCATTACGTTCTAGTCTCACTTCAAAATCTTGAACCAATTCAGCTTTTACCGTCTCAGCTACTAAGGGATGAGGAGCGAATTTATGCCAACTACCTTCCAATGTCTCTTGATTAATTATAAATAGTTGATTACTCTTTTCCGATTCATGTGAATTTGTAATATCTTTAAATAATTCGAAAACGATTAAATTGGCTAACATCGCAGAGGCAGTTGCTGAAAATGGCTGTAAGTTTTCTTCCTCACACAATATCTTTTGATGAATACTTCTCCATGCTGACTCAAAGCATGCCTCCGAATTTGAATTCACTAACGGTCCGGCCATGCCAAGCTTATTGTTACAAATTGCTGGAATGAATCTCTTCTTCTCTTTTACACAGATTGAATTAAGCATTCGAAGTTCATTAACATTATTCCCTTCCGTAACGTATAAGATTGAGTCAAAAGGTGACACAATTTCTTGCAAGGAAAGTTGCTCTCTTTCCATTAAGACGACCTCAACCTCAAAATCTACCTTCCTCGCATTTTCCACGAGTTTCTTTAAGCGTTTTTTATTGGTTCTAGCACGATCCGTTATCAAAAGATGAAACTTTGGCAATCCAGACTCGAGTAACGCAGAAACTAGCGAAACAGCAAAAGACCCAGATCCAATTGCTAGTACCTTGGCATGTCGATAGGTCTCAAAACGATATGAACCTGAATCTCCAAAACTATTTAGAAATTCAATTTGAGATGCATATTTTTTCAGAATAGTATCAGTCAGTTGACTAGGACGATCCCTACTAACATCTCGAGCAAAGCCATTTTTGCAAAGTATTTCTCCAATTTCGTAGACCCTATCACGGTATTGAACTGGCAAACCATCTGTTAAAATCTCTAATGAGTGCTCACCATTAAACATTGGCATTAGTTTTTCAATCCACTGATAAATTGAACTACCTTCCATTCGAAACGAACTTAAATTGTTCCGAAAATACACACCTCCATTTGAATCAGGTATAAAATAGGTATCTCGGTTCACTTTCAAACGTGTAGAAGCATTCAATTTTGACAATCTTCTCAACCCTCTCTTTTCAGTGAGTTGTATTATTAAATAAATACTTTCAACATAATCCTATGTATTTTTAGTATCCCTTATGTCATATCTTAAAGAGTTAACCTCTACATTAACTTTTGTAGAGGTCAACTTAAATTGAACTAATTGTTTTTTTGGTACATTACACTTAACGGTGACCTCCGCAGCGGCCGCAACCTCCACAGCCTCCACAACGTCCACAACCTCCGCAACGGAAACAGCCAAAACAGCCTCCACAGCCTCCACAGCCAAAACAACTAAAAATTGGAAAGAAACAGGCAAAGCACATACGAGCATCAACATTTTGATTTTGATTATAATCCCAAGGCACCATTTGACTCGATTGAAACTCTCCAACATTTAATTGTTGAAGTTCTCTTTGAAAATCTCTTTGAAAATCATTCATTCTCAAAACCTCCGAAATAGAATATTTGAAAGCGATTTTAAAACTCTAAATAACCATTAATGAATTAGTACAATCGCTTAATTTGAACCTACTAAAATGCAGACTCTCACAAACAAAATATGAAATGTGCTTGGGCAATGTTACTGATACAATTACCTATTTCCTTTTTACAGAGGTACTTCTAATTCATGTAGTCTAGAAAACTAAAAACCTCACTGCAAAATACAGTGAGGTTTTTAGTACTTATTTATAAAACATACATTAGTTTAATCTAAATTGTTCTAATTTCTTTTTCATCTCATCTGCAATTTGTCTTAATTCTTTCACTTTTTCACTCGCAGTTAAGAAGCTCTTTTGTTGTTCTACTGTAGAAGCTGCTATTTCTTCACTTCCAGCAGCAGATTCTTCAGTAATCGAACTTATATTTTCAATTGATTCCATTACTCTTAGACTTAATTCTTGGGATGCTTCCATATCTTTATTTAAAGCTTCAAGTTGCTCAGCAATTTGTTGTACCTTTTCACTATTAAGCTGGAATGACTTAACTGTGATATCCATTGCTTCTTCTTGTCTAGATACTAATTCCAATCCTTCATTTACCGAACTCTTTACTTTATGAACTCCATCTTTAATTTGATTAACTAAATCAAAAATATGCGTTGTTGCAGAGGTTGATTGCTCAGCTAACTTCTTAACTTCTCCTGCAACGACCGCAAAACCTTTCCCAGCTTCTCCAGCTCTAGCAGCCTCAATTGATGCATTTAAAGCCAGAAGATTAGTTTGTTTTGCTATATTTGATACAATGCCAGTCATTTCAGTTATTTCAGATGCATATTCAACTAATTGTTGTACAGATTTCTCTATTACAGACATTGCTTTTAAATTATCATTTACAACTTGTTGTTGTTCTTCCATCGCATTTCGACCTTGTTGGATTGCTGCGACTGCTGCTTCACCATATTCAGATGATAACTTTGTATTCTGAAGGGTTGCTGTAAAGTTTCTTTGCATTTCTTCAACTACAGAAACAGTTGATTGTAGGTCATCAGCAATCGTTTGACTTCCAATTGTCAATTGTTCAGTAGAAGACGCAATCTGATCAACGATTTCATTTAACATGTCGTTATCAGATTCAATTTCTTTCGCTAAATTATCCACTCTAACTCCCGAACTATCTACTGACTGAACGATGTCACGAAGATTACTAATCATTCGTTTAAAAGATCGATTTAAAACAGAAATCTCATCTTTGCCATTCTCATCAACTAATTCAACAGCTAAATTTCCAGCTGCTACTTCTTCAGCTAATCCACTCAACCTCTTAATTGGATTAGCAATTTTGCGAGCCATATAATAACTGTAAATTGCAGCAGCTATTGTTAAAATTGCTCCTCCTATAATAGCTAATAACCATGTAAATCGAATTTTACTATTTAATTCTTCTGTTAGAATATTATATTGTTCTGTTGTTATTTTATCTAACATGTAAACATCATTTGAAATACCTAGTGTTCGAATTGATTGACGTTTAACTTCTGGACTGTTTTTATCGTTCATTGCTGTTTCAGATGCTAACTTTAATTGCTCATATTTTGAGTTGATATTATTTAATAATCGTTTTTGTTCAATTAATTTCATGCTTTTACTTAGAGCTTTTATTTCTTTTTCGATATCTTTTAGTTGTTTCTCAACTTCTGAATGATTACTTTCAGTCATCGAAAAAGAAAAATTATTTAAAGCTTGCTGGCTAAGAATGATTGAACTTTTAAGTTGCTGTATATTCATCATTGCAGGTACAATATCTTTATTTTTAGACTGCATACCAGCTAACTGAACAATAATGTACATAATTAATCCCATAGCTAATACTAAGGAAATCATCGCATTGAACATTATTTTCCCTTGCAATTTCATTTCATTTTTCCCCTTTTTCCTATTAATCTAAAGGAATCGTAATATCCCCATTTGTTAGTTTCTGCTTAATATCTTCAAATGTTTTTTCCTGTGTAGAATCCAGGGTAATTACACGAATCGGAGCACTTCCTACACCGTCTTCTTTTAATCCAAAAGTCATATGTTTTTCTAGAAACTTTCCATTTTCGTCAATAAATGTTTTTACTGCTGAATGGATAGCAATATCAACATTTTTCAGCATCGAAGTTACAACTGCATCCTCAGCGATAAAAAATTGATCAGTGTCGACACCAATTGCATATTTACCATCTTTTTGTGCCTCTTGTAATACGCCAACCCCAGTAAATCCAGCCGCAGCATATACAGTATCTACTTTATCTTTCTTAATCATATCCCGTGCTATTTCCGAACCTAAATCTGCCTTTCCAAAATCGCCAGCATATTTAACGATTACTTCTGCTTTAGGATTTGTAGATTTCACGCCTTCAATATAACCTTTTTCAAATTTCTTAATAAGAGGTACATCCATTCCTCCTACAAAACCAACAACATTATTTTTAGTAACGAGTCCTGCAATTGCACCTACTAGGAAGCTTCCTTCCTCTTCTTTAAACGTTAAACTAGTTACATTTTGCAAGTCTGACACTTCATCAATTAATAGAAATTTTTGTTTTGGGTATTGTTTAGCTACTTTCTCTAAACTATCTTTAACTGAAAATCCTAACCCAACGACAAGATCACAATCTTCGTTTATAAGTTCTGTAAAACCCTTTTCAAAACTTAATTTATCGGATGGCTCTCTATATTCGAAAAATACATCATAATCCTCACGAGCTTTTATAAGCCCAGCAAATGCTGCATCACTAAATGATTGATCACCCAATCCCACTGAAGACAACATAATTCCTACTTTTATTCTTTTCTTTCCTTTTACTTCAACTTGTTGAGTTGAACACGAACTTAACAGCACTACTGCAACAATTAATAGTGCAATACTGCTCGTCCATTTCATCATTAATTTATACAAAGCTAACTCTCCAATCTCATAACTTACAATCTGAAAAAATTTGAAAACAAAGTCACAAATAAGTATTCTAACGACTTATGTCGAATTAAGAAATCCTCCAAAAGAACTAAAAAAAACATTAATCATTTGATAGATTAATGCTTTTCAACAAAATTAAATTGACCAAAATATTATTCTGTACTTGGTTTAATTTTTTGGGATAAAAAAAAATTTTAGAATCACACATCATTTAATCCGACTAATTACTCACTCCAGTTTTTGGTTTTATTTGGAAAAATAACCCTATTTCATTAAGTGAAAAAGCAATAAATAATGTTTTTTTACCGTTACTAACGGTAAAAAAAGTCATACCTATCATACTTGAAATAGGTTTAAAATATTCTTAAGAAACATTATCCTAACAACATTTCTTGTGAATAAACTCACAATAATTCCAGTAAATATTTCTTAGAAAAAATTTAGGTAAATGTTTTTACTAAAATTTAGAAAGGCAAAAGTATTTATGTTATGGATAAGACCAGTTTAAGAAGATTACAGATAGTAGATCTTTTAAGTAAACAAGAGAGATGGTTTAAGACAAGTGAGTTAGCCTCAAAATTAAAGTGTGCAGAAAAAACGATTCGAACTGATATTCAAAGTATCAATGCTACCTTTCCAGAAGGTTGGCATATTAAAACGCTAAAAGGGAAAGGCATTTATCTTAACAATCCTATTCATTCCTCTCTTGACCAAATTCGCTCTTTATTTCTTAAAAATTCTTTATCATTTCAAGTAATCGAATTTATTTTAATCAAGGAAATATCATTTATTAGTGAATTAGCAAAAGTTTTATATACACATCATAATTCTGTATATAACATACTTAAGCGTGTTGATGTGTTATTAAAGCCATATGATCTAATCTTAAATCGTGTTCCTCTACAAATAGAGGGTAGTGAGTTCCAAAGAAGACTTTTATGCTGTGATGTATTATACGGTCTTTATTCATATTCAAATAAATGGCCATATGAAATTTATTCTTTTTCTGTCATTAAAAAGGTTATTTCTAAAACAACTGAAAAATATAAACTTAATTTATATCCTTCAACCTCATATAAATACACATATTATTTAGGCACTATGCTTCATAGGATCAATAAGGGGATTCAATTAGACCTACATTCTTCCAACATTATAAAAGAATCAGTATTTTTTTCAATTGCTACTGATATATGTATGCAATTACAAAAAAAATATAAATTACTTATTCCATTTAATGAAATAATAGCTCTTTCACTTTTCATTTCTACCTTACATTACTTTTGCAACGAAGAATTAAATAAAAATGAAGTTATAAAGCTTTATCAGGATCAAACAGAATGTATTGATAAAGAACTGCATTTCCTAATTTCATTGTTGGAGAAAGATCTAGATTTAAATTTGCATGATAATAGTGATTTCATTTTTACATTACGAAAACTATTTAAAGACCTTTCGTTAATTTTATATATTAACAAATTTACACCTTCTAGTCCGATTGTCGATTATGTACTAAAACATTATCCGGAACTATATAAAAAAGTAAAATTCGCATTAAGTGAATGGTCTATACATTTTTCGTATCCAGAACTAGGTAGCGAATTTGTTGCGAGCATCACGCTTAGCATACAAGCAATAATAATTCAATTAAACTCTATGACAAAAAGAGTCTTATTACTAACAAGTGAGGGACATGGTCTACATCATTACATAGCAACAAAGCTAAAGACCGAATTCTGCCATAAAATCGAATTTGTAGAAATAAGTAATGGTGGATTTACGCCTGAAAATATAAATAAATTATGTTTAGACTTAATCATCGCTGACTTTCAATTGAATACATCGTCAGTTCCTGTCGCAACCATAAATTCAACATTAACTCACCGTGACATCAATCAAATTGCTCAATTGTTAAAAATAATTCGTTAGACATGTGCAAAAGCAGCTTATAATAAAGCTGTTTTGATATAACCTATTAGAACCCTTTATAGAGCAAAAAGAGATTTTATATGCTGTAAGATATCATCATGAAAATTTAGATGGAACAGGCTATGAAAGTCTAATTGGCAGGCAGATTGATTTTAATTCTAGACTAGTTAGGATTATTGACAGTTTTGATACTTTAACGAACGGTCGTTGTTATAAACATAAATACTCTATCGAGCTTTCATTAAATAAAATTCTTCAATTAGCTGGTAGCTCCTATGACACTGACTTAGTAAATCAATTCATTAAATTTATAAACAACTAAAGTTTCGTTAAATGACTTTTAGGTCTGATTAGTAAATCTTAGTAAATACTAGACCAAAATCTACTATCATGATATAGTTTCATTAAAATTATATAGAATACGTCACTCGTATAATCGTGAGGATATGGCTCACAAGTTTCTACCGGTTAACCGTAAATATACCGACTATGAGTATTAACACAACTAGAGATTTTTAATTAATCTATTACATTTAATTAACTCAAAACGTGTTACTTCACTCATTAATATTTTTTAAGTGAAGTACATGTTTTGAGTTTTTTTATTAGGGGGATCAATATGGAATTATTACAAAATAAAATCGAACAAGAAGGTATTGTTTTAGAGAATGATGTACTGAAAGTTGATGCATTCTTAAATCATCAAATGGATCCAGCCCTAATGAAGGAAATCGGTAAGGAATTTGCACGATTATTTTCTAATGAGAAAATTACGAAAGTAGTCACTATCGAATCTTCAGGTATAGGACCTGGTTTAATGACAGCTCTTGCTTTAAAAGTACCGCTTATTTTTGCTCGTAAGAAAAAATCAATTACAATGCAGCAAGATGTATATACTGCGAAAGTATATTCATTTACTAAAAAAGAAGAAAATGAAATTTCAATATCACATAAATGGTTAGAAGCTAATGACAAAGTGTTAATTGTTGATGACTTTTTAGCTAATGGACAAGCTGCATTAGGGCTACTTACAATTATAGAACAAGCTAAAGCCGAGGCTGTTGGTTTCGGAATCGTTATTGAAAAAGCATTCCAAGATGGAGGAAAGCTTCTACGTGAACGAGGATATCGTGTTGAATCATTAGCTCGAATCCAGTCATTAAAAGAAGGCAAAGTTACTTTTGCAAAAGATAAATTGCATATCTAAACCAAGCAGAAAAGAGGAGAAGAGACATTGAAATTTTCATTTCCCGATGTCTCTTTTCTATTAAATATCCCCCATCAAAATCGACTTTTTGAAATACAGTTATAATTGCAGCATGCTTGTCCATCTTTAAAAAATGGTGGTTTCTCCTGTGCTAATAAAAAAACCATGAACAAAAATGTTCATAGTTTTGAAAAAGAGTTTATGATTTTTTTAAAATCAAGTAAACAAAATATGGTCCACCTATTAATGCCACTATAATACCAGCTGGAATCCCTTGATCAACGATATTCCTTCCAATTGTGTCTGCAACTAACAATAATAAACCACCTATTAATATAGCAATTGGTATAAACAATTGATTTCTTGGGCCAACTAAGTTTTTTGCAATATGCGGAGCCATTAGTCCGATAAAAGCTATTCCACCTGTTATCGAAACAGCTGAGGCAGCTAGAGCAACCGCAGTTAATAGTAAAATAATTCGTTCTTTCTCAATTGAAACTCCTACCCCGATTGCAGCAGGTTCATTTAAGCCTAGAAGGTTTAATAGATTTGCTTTATATAAAGTAAATGGGATTAATATAACTAACCATGGTAGGAATGCCCAAATAAATGGCCAATCTGTCCCCCATATATTCCCCGCTAACCATTTTGCAATAAAATCTACTTTTGCACGCTCAGCTGATGAAATTAAAACGATCATTATTCCTGAAAGTGCCATTGAAAATCCAATACCTACTAAAACTAAACGAATTGGCTGAAGTCCAATATTTTTTTTATATGAAAATAAATAGATAATACATGCAGTAATTAAAGCACCACAAAATCCTACTATTGGAATTAGGTAAACAAATGATCCTGCCTCAATTGGAAAAAATAAAAAGAAAATCGTAATAGCTACTCCAGCCCCAGCATTAAAACCAAGAATTCCAGGTTCAGCCATATCATTTCTTGTTATTCCTTGTAAAATTGAACCAGATAAGGCAAGTGCCATACCTGCCATTAACGTAATAATCATTCGTGGCAATCGGATTGAAAAAATAATAAATTCCTCTTTAAATGAACCTGCTCCTAAAAATGTTGGAAGTAATCGACTGTATGATATTGAAGAATAGCCCATTCCCATACCAATAAACATAGTTAAAAGGATTAAGATAAATAGGATTAATAAGATTAGTCGTTGTTTTCTAATTAATTCAGGTTGTATCATGATAAATCTTTTCCTCCTTTATGTACAATAAATAGGAAGAAAGGAAGACCAATCATCGCCACAATCGCTGCTACTGGTGTCTCATAAGGAATATTAATTGTTCGGCCAAGTAAATCCGCAAAGAGTAAGAATGTTGCACCAAATATAGCAGACATTGGAATAATAAATCGATAATCAGTACCGACAAATGCACGAACCATGTGAGGTATCATCAAACCAAGAAAAGCCATATTCCCTACAAGTGCAACGGATGCTCCTGCAAGTAGAACAATTACAATGAATAAAAATCCTTTGATTCGGGATATATTTTGACCTAAACCAATTGCAACCTCTTCATTTAAGCTAAGAATAGTAAGTTGTCTAGATAAGAAAAGTGCGATAATAATTCCGATCATAATAAATGGTACGATAACCTTTACTTGCTCCCATGAAGTACCAACCAATCCCCCAGAAGTCCACATTGAAATATCTTGTGAGATTTTAAAGTAAATTCCCACTCCCTCAGAAATAGCCGTTAGAAAGCCGGTAACCGCCGCACCAGCTAGCACAATTCGAAATGGAGAAAAGCCACCTTTTTTGATTGACCCAATACCAAAAACGATTATTGAACCAACTGCTGCCCCAATAAAACAAGTGATCATAATTCCAAAGTAATTTACATTTGGTAGAAAAGCCATTGTTATTGCTAAAGCTGCATTTGCCCCGGCTGTTAAGCCGAGTAAACCAGGATCGGCAAGTGGATTTCTTGTCATACCTTGCATAATCGAACCTGCAACTGCAAGTGCTGCTCCTACGAATACGGCAGCAACTTCACGAGGTAAACGAATTTCACGAATGATTGAAATCTGTTGACTCTTTACACTCGTAAAAATCGCATTCCATACATCGCTAACAGTTGTTTCTGCTGCTCCAAATACGATTGCTACTACAAACATACCAATTAAAATAAGTACCCCTAAAATGAGTTTAAAAAAGAATGGAATTGTACCTTTATTTTTTTTTGTCATTAATCTCTCATCTTTTCTATAATAGAATGAAAGAGTAGGAATTCTATTAACTAGAATTCCTACTCTTTTTTGTGTTAGTTACCTAGAAACTTCTCTTTAAAGAATTCTAATTGCATATCTAATGTATCCGGATCATTAAAATAGAACTCATTTCCATTTACTTCAAATACATGATTATTCTTTACAGCCGGGATATTTTTATAAGTTTCTGTTTTCTCTACTGAAGTATCTGATTTATCGAATTTACTAAAGATTACATAGTCACCCATAAATTCAGGAAGTACTTCTAATGAAATTGCAAAATAACCTGGTTTTAAAGCATTTTCTTCTACTTTTTTAGGCATTTTTAATTTCATTTCTTGGTAAAGAATTTCTGTTCCACGTCCCCAGTTATTACCGTATACGTAAAGTTGTTTATCAAATTTTTCAACAACAGAAACTGTTGCGTTTGCTCCAATTTTAGCTTTAATTTCTTCTCCAGTTTTCGCCGCACGAGCTTTGAAATCATCTACCCAAGCTTGAGCTTCTTTTTCTTTATTTAATAGTTTGCCAATTTCAATTTGTTGCGTTAAGTAATCTACTTTTCCATATGTATATACTACTGTAGGAGCTATTTCTTTCAACTTATCAAGATTTTTAACATTATCTAATCCAATGATTAAATCTGGATTTAATTCAATAATTTGTTCTAAGTTCTCATCTGAAACTTCAGCAGCGTCTTTTAATTTATCTGTCCAACGAGGATTAGCTTTAGACCATGAATCAACACCAACAATATTTACATTTAAAGCTAAGACATTACCTGCAAATGATGATAGTACAACTACACGCTTAGGGTTAGCCGGTACTTTAACTGGACCACTTTGAGATTGATATGTAATCGTCCCTGATTTTTTAGTTTCTTTCTTTCCTTTTTCAGTTGATCCATTACTACAAGCACTAATAATCAGTACGAATATTAATAGAAATGGTACTAAGTATTTTTTCATTTTACATTCTCCTTATAATAGGTTGTATGTTATACACATTGGTTTATTTGTTCGAGGATCTCTACCAATTTCAGTATCAATCGAAAATACTTCTTTTAGTACTTCATGGCAAATAACTTCTTCACAATTCCCGGCTTTAACGATTTCACCATTTTTTAATGCAATAATATAGTCTGCAAATCGTGCTGCTTGATTTAAGTCATGTAGAACCATTACAATCGTACGCTCTTGTTCCCTATTTAGTCTTTGTAATAGCTCTAAAATTTCAAGCTGATGGGCCATATCTAAATACGTAGTCGGTTCATCCAGGAAAATGATTTCCGTTTCTTGTGCTAGTGCCATTGCAATCCAAACACGTTGACGTTGACCGCCCGAAAGAGAGTCTACTGGCATATATTTAAAATCTTTTGTACCTGTCACTTCAAGTGCCCAATCAATTACTTCAATATCTTTTTTTGTTAAACGGCCAAACCCACTTTGATAAGGGAATCGTCCATAAGATACTAATTCGCCTACTGTTAAACCGCTTGCACTTTCCGGTGTTTGAGGAAGAATTGCCATTTTTTTAGCAAGTAACTTCGTGTTTTCAGAAGAAATATTCTCTCCATCTAAAATAATCGTTCCAGATTGATGAGAAATAATTCGTGTAATTGCCTTTAAAAGAGTTGATTTCCCACAACCATTTGACCCGATTATCGTTGTTATTTGTTTATCTGGAATTTTTATATTAAGGTCTTTTACAATCAAACGATCACCATAACCAATGGTTAATTCATCAGTATATAATCGTACCATAAATGGACCTCCATTCATTGAAAATTATGAATCTACTGATAATGATAATGATTATCAATTTCGCTTCACTACGTAAATATAATGCCATTTGATAATTATGTCAATAATATTTTTGAGGGAATCATTGAAAAATTCTTATAAATAATATATATTTAATTGAGAATGATAATCAATCACGGATTTTACTGGAGTGAGTCGGTAATGAATAGAGAAGAAATATATGATGTGACAGTAATCGGAGGAGGTCCAGCAGGACTTTACTCTGCTTTTTATAGTGGATTAAGAGAAATGAAAACTAAAATAATTGAATTCCAACCACAATTGGGTGGAAAGGTTCATGTATACCCCGAAAAGATGATATGGGATGTAGGAGGACAACCACCAATCCCTGGAGAAAAATTTATTGGTCAAATTGTTGAACAAGGTTTAACGTTCGATCCAACAGTTGTATTAAATGAAAAAGTTGAAACAATCATTCGAGATAATGAAGGCATTTTTATTTTACAAACTGCATCTGGTCAAAAGCATTATTCTAAAACAATTATTGTTGCAGTAGGTAGTGGAATTTTAAATCCTACTAAGCTTCAAATAGATGGTGCAGAAAGATTTGAAGTCTCAAACTTAAACTATACTGTAAAGTCGTTAAAACGCTTTAAAGATAAAACAGTAATCGTTTCTGGAGGAGGAAATTCTGCTATCGACTGGGCTAATGAATTAGAGCCGATTGCTAAAAAAGTCTATTTAACTTATCGTAAAGATGCCTTAAAGGGTCATGAAGCACAAGTCTCCCAATTATTGAATAGTTCTGTTGAATGTCTTTTTAATACTTCTATTACGAAGCTTATTGCTTGTATAAATCATGAAGTAATTGAAAACGTTGAACTTACAAATCATGAGACTGAAGAAGTATCTCATTTAAAAATCGATGAAGTAATCATTAATCATGGATATGACCAAGATACTTCATTACTTAATAATAGTGAAATTAAAGTAGAAATGATTCAGGACTACTACATTAAAGGAAACACTACAAGCGAAACTTCTATTGAAGGGATTTACGCTGCAGGTGATATTCTAATGCATGAGGGTAAATTGCAGTTGATTGCTGGAGCTTTCCAGGATGCAGCCAATGCAGTAAATAAAGCGAAACAATTCGTTGAGCCTGATGCAAGTAGCGCAGCGATGGTTTCTTCACATAATGAAGTATTCAAGCAACGAAATCGTGCATTAATTAAACAAATGATGAGCTAATTTCGTTTAATAATTTTCTTTGTTACATGTTAAAATGGAAACAAATGAACGATTAGATTGCGGGTGAATAGTATGACTTTAAAGTATAAATGCCTCATATTAGATCATGATGATACTGCTGTTAAGAGTACACCTGAAATACATTATCCTTCATTTGTTGAAGCAATTAAAAAACTTCGACCTAATGAGAAACCTATTTCATTTGAGGATTTTGTAGGATATTGTTTTGAACCAGGGTTTCATTCTTTATGTAAAGACATCATGAAATTTACAGATAACGAGATGCAAATTCAACAAGAAATATGGCAAATCTACACTTCATCAACGACACCCGATTTTTACGAGTTGTTCCCTGAAACAATAAATGAATTTAAAAAACGCGGTGGGATTGTCACAGTTGTATCCCATTCTCAAAAAAGTCGAATCGAGAGAGACTATTTAAAGCATTGTGGATTTTTACCTGATGCAATTTTTGGTTGGGAGTTGCCAGAGCATCAAAGGAAGCCTTATCCTTATCCAATTCAAGAAATTTTACGCCGTTTCAACCTTAAGGAATCTGAAGCACTTATGCTAGATGATCTTAAGCCTGGATTGGAAATGGCAAATATTTGTCTTGTTGATTTTGCGGCTGCAGGTTGGTCTCACAGTATTCTGAAAATTAAAATGCAAATGAAACAACAATCGAAATATTACTTTGAGACGATTGAAGAGTTTAATCGTTTCCTGTTTGATTAATAAACATAAAAAAAACGAATCCTTTTTGATAAAGGGTTCGTTTTTTTCTATTGATATAAAAGATTCATTTCCAAACTGTCTTATATTTTTTTTGATATTTACTATCTTCTTCTTTTTCAATTAATTCTAAAGCACATTGTTTAATTTCTTCATTTTTCAATTGATCATATAAATTTTTTAGACATTGAATAATATCATAACGAATCAATTTATAGTTCTTTTCATTCAGGCAGTTTAAATATCGATCAGATAGATGATTAATAACCATTTCTCTTTGTTCAGAACCCGCCAATCCGACTCTCCATATATTCTGTAGAGTATGTCTCGCAGTGACAAATTTCGGATCATATGTCACTTTCCAAATTTCCGAAAAATCATCCAACATTCTCTTTTCAGGATCACTTAACGCTAAATTTGAGAGAAACTGAGCCGCTCTTGATCTTTGATGATTTCCTTTATGTGCTAAATCTGCCTTTAACTGATCCCATACTTCATATGCCCAATCTACTTCTTCCTTTGTAACTGAAATAATATAGTTAAAAGCTTCATACTGTAAATTTTTGTCCGCTGATTCTAGATTTTCAAAATAAGCCTGAATTTCATGTTTCATATTATTCACCCCATTGAAACTATTATATCTTTGCCTTTTTAACCTACCTCTTATTATGATGATAATTTTGCTAGTTCAAACTATCGTACCAAAAATAACAGCTGTATTAAAACATCTGCACAAGTTTTTTATTAAGTATATTTCTAATAAACTATATTTGGGCTTCAATGCTTATAAAAGCCAGTCTTTTACTTTTCAAAAGAAAAAAGACATAGAGATGCCTCCATGTCTTTATAAATCACTATTTTTTTAGCCCTATTCAGAAACAGATTTTTGCGGTTAAGATTTCACAGTTTCTACATTAGCTTCTTCAAATGGCCAAGATGGCAGCATTTTTCTTAAAACCTTGTCTTCTCTGTAACCAAGGTCATATTCAGCCTGCATAATTGTATGAATTTCACGTGTTCCCTCATAAATAACTGGTGCTTTTGAGTTTCTTAAGTATCTCTCGACAGGAAACTCGTTAGAAAATCCATATGCACCATGAATTTGAACCGCATCATTTGCAGCTTCATTAGCGGCATTGCAAGAAATCCATTTTGCTAATGATGTTTCTCTAGTATTTCGTTTTCCATTATTTTTTAGCCACCCAGCTTTATAGACTAATAATCTTGAGATTTCAAGATTCGATGACATTTTAGCAATCATTTGTTGAACAAGTTGGTGTTTCCCAATTTCTTTTCCAAATGTTTTTCGTTCATGACAATATTTCACACTTGCTTCAAGAGATGCTTGAATTAATCCACAAGCACCAGCTGCTACCGTAAATCTTCCGTTATCAAGTGCCGACATTGCTATTTTAAATCCTTCTCCCTCATAACCTAACAAGTTCGCAACAGGTACTTTTACATCCTCTAAAAATACTTCTCCCGTGTTTCCTGCTCTAATTCCCATTTTCCCTTTAATTGCCTTAGTAGAAACCCCTTCAAAATTTCTTTCTACAATAAAGCAAGATATCCCGTGATGCTTTTCGACATGGTTTGTTTTAGCAAAAATTAAAAAATGGTCTGCAACATCACATAACGAAATCCATGTTTTAGATCCATTTAATATGTAATAATCCCCTTCCTTTACAGCCGTTGTAGCCATTGCAACGACATCCGAACCAGCGTCTGGCTCTGTTAATCCAAATGCACCAATTTTCTTACCTTGCGCTTGAGGAGTAAGATAGTTTTTCTTTTGCTCTTCATTTCCCCATTGTAGCAATGTCATACTATTTAAACCCGTATGAACAGAGACGGCAGTTCTGAAGGCTGTATCTCCTCTTTCTAATTCCTCACATACAATTGCTAATGTATTATAGTCCATCCCAACTCCACCATATTGTTCTGGAATACATACACCCATCAATTGTAAATCAGCAAGTCTCTTTAAAATATTCGATTCAAAATGTCCTTTTTCATCCCATTCCTTAATGAAAGGAATAATTTCACGATCAACAAATGCTCTAACTACCTTTCTTACACTAATTTGTTCTTCTGTTAATGAAAAATCCATTTTTAATTCCTCCTCAAATTGATTTATTTAATTTCATCTCATCTATCTCGGATTTAGAATAGCCCAGTTTACTTATTACCTCTTCAGTATGTTCACCATGTAATGGTGGATGCCTTAATACCTTAACTGGAGTCTTCGATAATTTTAATGGTGATCCAACTAGTTTAAGATTTTTTATAGCTGGATGATTTACGTCAATTACCATATTTCTAGATTTAGCTTGTTCAGACTCAAGAGCTTCACTCACATTATAGATAGGACCATTCGGTATACCGTTTTGGTCTAAAATTACTTTCCATTCATTTTTACTTTTTGTCTTAACTTTATTGGCAATTAACTTTTCAATTTGGTTTTTATATTGTAATCGTCCAGTGTTTGTTTTGAATGTCTCTTCTAATAAAATTGGTTCCTCTAGAAGTGAAGCAAACCGGTTAAACTGCTCATCATTTCCAACTGCAATAACCATATCCCCATCACTTGCAGAAAAAACTTGATATGGAACGATATTTGGATGATAATTCCCCATTCGCTCAGGAACTATTTCACTACATAAATAATTACTAGCTACATTTACTAGAGCAGCCAGCTGGGAGTCAAATAATGAAATATCAATTTCCTGTCCTTCTCCTGTTCGGTTCCGATACTGAATTGAAGCAAGGATTCCTATACAAGTAAATAACCCCGTTAAAACATCAGATATTGCTACTCCTACCTTTGTTGGCTGTGAATCTTTTTCTCCAGTAATGCTCATTAAACCTGACGTGGCTTGAATAATATAATCGTAGCCTGGTAGATTTGAATTAGGACCCTGACTACCAAACCCACTTATTGACGCTAGAATGATATCATCTTTTATTTTTTTTAGGTCTTCATAGCCGAAACCTAATCTCTCCATTGTTCCTGGTTTGAAGTTTTGAACGACTACATCTGCATCTAAAAGTAGCTTTTTTAATATTTCCTTACCTATCTCGCTTTTTAAGTTCAATGTGATCCCCTGTTTATTTCGATTTGCACATAAATAATAAGCGCTTTCACCCTCATTAAAAGGTGGACCCCATCCTCTTGTTTCATCGCCATAACTAGTACTTTCTATTTTTATTACCTCAGCTCCTAAATCCCCAAGAACCATCGTACAAAAGGGACCAGCCAACACTCTCGTTAAATCAATAATTTTTATTCCATGTAATGCTCCCGGCAATTAAATCACCTCTATCAATCTATTTAATAAGCCAGCAAAACTATCAATCACTGTAGTAGAATTGATTAGCTTAACTGGCTTACTGACAAACTTTATTAGGACCATTAGACATGGAGTTTTGTAGATTTCCACTCCAGGATGCTCGCTTTCCGTGGGGCAGGCGGTGAGCCTCCTCAGCAAACGCGCCTGCGGGGTCTCACCTTCCCGCTACTCCCACAGGAGTCTCGCACCTTCCGCTCCAATCATGTTCTTTCTTTAAAGTTTGCTATAACAAAACCTTTTTAAAAATAACGATCTTTTAGTGTAGGTACTTTATATACTTTCATTTAAAACTAGGATTTAACTAAATATCCAACCCAATTGAAATATATTTAACCTCTAAAAACTCTTCAATTCCGTAGTGTCCACCTTCTCTTCCAAGTCCACTCTCTTTGTAACCTCCGAATGGAACTTGTACCGCTGATGGTAACGCATCATTTAATCCAATAATCCCGTATTCAAGTGCCTCTGTAATACGGAACGAACGGCTTAAGTTCTCTGTATATACATAAGCGGCTAGCCCATAGACTGAATTATTAGCACGTTCAATTACTTCTTCTTCTGTTTTAAACGTAGAGATTGGAGCCAGTGGGCCAAATATTTCTTCCTTCATACAGTGCATTTCGTCTGTAATTCCAGTTAAGATAGTTGGTGCAAAATAATAACCATTTTCTTCAGTCGGTTTATCCCCACTATATACTACTTTCCCACCATTTTTAGTTGCATCATCTACTAGTGTTTTTACTTTTTCCAGAGCAGCATTGTCAATTAAAGGACCAACATCGATTCCTTCTTCTAAGCCATTTCCAACCTTTAATTTTTCTAGTTCTTTTGTAAATAAATGCGTAAATTCTTCTGCCACATTTTCCTGTACATAAATACGATTCGTACAAATACAAGTTTGACCTGCATTACGGAACTTTGACTGAACTAAACCAACCGCTGCCTTAGACAAATCTGCATCGTCCATTACAATAAAGGGTGCATTTCCACCCAGCTCTAAGGATACTTTTTTCACATTTTCTGCAGCGTTCCTCATAAGCGTTTTACCAACTTCAGTTGATCCAGTAAAAGTGATTTTTGTCACTCTTGGATCTTTTAACCATGCTTCCCCAATCTCTGATGATTTTCCAGTAACAACATTTAATACACCTTTTGGAATCCCTGCTTCATGTGCAAGTTCTGCTAACTTTAGTGCTGTTAGTGGTGTTTGTGTCGCTGGTTTAATTACAGCTGTACACCCAGCCGCAAGAGCAGGGGCTACTTTTCGAGTAATCATTGCTGCAGGGAAATTCCAAGGTGTAATTGCTGCTACAACTCCAACAGGCTCTTTTCGAATGAGGATTCGCTTATTAGGTTGTGATGCAGGAATTGTTTCTCCGTAAATACGCTTTCCTTCTTCTGCATACCATGAGATAAATCCGTTTGCATACACAGTCTCCCCAAGAGCTTCTTTCAGAGGTTTTCCTTGCTCCAGTGTCATCAATCTAGCTATTTCTTCCTTTTTTTCATCAATCAAACGATACCATTTTATCAAAAGATGATATCTTTCTTCGGCTGTCTTTTTTGACCATTTTTTAAAAGCCTTATGAGCAGCATCTACAGCTAGCTTCGCTTCATAAGTGCCGCCAGTTGGAATTGCACCGACAACTGTTCCTGTTGCTGGATTCGTAACTTTTGTGAAATATTCATGATCATTTCCAACCCAAGTACCATCAATATACATAGGGTAGACTTCATATTTTTCTTTTAATTGACTCATGAGTTAACCTCCAACTGATATTCTGGTAACAAGACAGCTTCAATTGATTCTCTTAATATATCTAAACCTTCTTCAAGCTGGTCATCCGTAATAGTTAAGGGCATTAATAAACGGATTACATTCCCAAATATCCCTGCACTTAATAGCATTAGTCCTCTATTGTTTGCTTCCTTTACAATTTTTCCAACAGTAATTTTATCTGGAGTCTTATCCATTTTATTTGTGACAATTTCCATTGCACACATTGCACCTAAACCGCGAATATCTCCAATTTGTTCAAATCGATTTGCCCAATCGCGCATTTTTTCGTTAACTTTTTCCCCTATTAAAACTGCTCGATCATTTAAACCTTCATCTTCAATAATGTCCAACACGGCTAACGCAGCTCGACATCCAAGTGGGCTACCAGAATAAGTACCACCTAATTCTCCAACATCAGAAGCTTCCATTATTTCTTTTCTTCCGATTACTCCACTAATTGGAACTCCAGCACCCATTGATTTCGAAATTGTAATTAAATCAGGCTCAACTCCAAAATGTTCGATTGCAAAATATTTACCTGTTCTAGCAAATCCAGTTTGAATTTCATCTGCAACAAACAAAATTCCGTATCTCGTACAGATTTCTCTCACCTTTTTAACAAATTCAATATCAGGTACAATGAAGCCACCTTCACCTTGAATTGGTTCCATTACTACAGCCGCGATCGTTTCAGGAGCAACCTCTGCAATAAGAAATTGTTCAAATTGATCAATGATAAATTTACTGTATTCCTTTTCATTCATTTGATCTGGACGACGGTAAACATAAGGATATGGCGCTTTATATACCTCAGGAGCAAATGGACCAAATCCATATTTATAAGGTTTAACTTTACTTGTCATCGTCATGGTCATTAACGTTCGACCATGAAACCCTCTAGTAAAAGAAATGATTCCTTGACGTTTTGTATATTTTCTTGCAATTTTCACTGCATTTTCCACCGCTTCTGCACCACTGTTAAAGAAAGCGACTTGTTTGTCAAAACTACCTGGTGAAATATCGGCAAGTCTTTCTGCGAGTTCAATATACGATTCATACATCATGACGTTAAAACCTGTATGAATAAAATCACCTGCTTGACCTTGGAGTGCTCTTACGACTCTTGGATGTGAATGACCAACATTCAGAGTTCCAATCGCACCAGCAAAATCAATAAAAGTATTCCCATCAATATCTTCAACTAGTGCGCCTTTCGCTTTTTTTACAAAGGCTTCACTATTATTACTAATACCTTTTGGTACAACTTTATTTCTCCGGTCAAATAACTCCTTTGATTTTGGTCCGGGAATTGACGTTTGGAGTTTGACAAATTTTCGATTCCCCATGTGAACACCATCCTATCTAAAATGAATGAATAACTTATAAATATGGATAATAATCAAAGCATGTCATGCTAATAACGCAATGACATGCTAAAACATCGTTGATTAAGCTTTAATTTGAGATAATACTTCTTTAAATATGGAAACAACAGTATCCACTTCTTCATAACTAATTTTTAAAGAAGGCTCGATGCGAATTGTTTTCGAATTAATTAATGTCCCAGCTACTAATACTCCTTTATCAAACATACCTTTCGAAACTTCATATCCTATTTCATCTTGATGGAATTCAATCCCGATCATTAATCCTTGACCGCGAATTTCTAAAACTTTATCTTCATGCCCTTTTGCTGCTTCTTTTAACTCTTCCAAGAAGTAAGCTCCAACTGTATCTGCTCTTTCAGGTAAATTCTCTTCAAGTAATACGCTAATTGTCGCAATTGCAGCAGCACAAGCTAGAGGATTTCCTCCGAAAGTTGTTGTATGCATAAATGGATTTGGGAACCAGCTTTTAAATACTTTTTCATTAGCTACAACTGCACCTGCAGGCATTACACCTCCACCGAATGCTTTTGCAAGACAAATAATATCTGGCACAACTTCGTAAAGATCAGCTGCAAACATTTTTCCAGTACGTCCCATACCTGTTTGAACTTCATCAAAAATTAATAGTGCGCCATACTCGTCACATAGCTCACGAACTTCTTTTAAATAGTTTTGTGGAGGAAGAATAATTCCACCTTCACCTTGAATTGGTTCAAGTAAAACAGCAGCAACATCCTCACCTACTAGAGAACAAGTTTCGAATGTTTTTCTCATCATATCAATGTCTCCAAATGAAACATGACGAAATCCTGGAATAAGTGGTAGAAACGGTTTACGGAACATTCCTTTTGCCGTCCCTGATAGTGCGCCTAAACTTTTTCCATGGAATGCACGAGTTGTAGAAATGATCGTTGAACGCTCACTATACATTTTTGCAAGCTTTAATGCCGCTTCTACACTTTCTGTTCCACTGTTCGTAAAAAACGAGTATTTTAAATCCCCTGGTGTAATATCTGCTAAAATTTTTGCTAACATAGCACGTAAAGGATCTAATAAATCCTGACTATGTAGCGCCTGTCTTTTTAATTGATCTGTAACGGCCTTTACGACTTTCGGATGACGATGTCCAACATTATAAATTCCGAATCCGCCTAAACAATCAATATATTCCTTACCGTTCACATCTTTAAAACATGAACCGCTATCGGACCATTCAACTGATGCGAATTGGCCACCCTCTGTCACGGTTTTACGATAAGCAAGAAAACCTGGATTAACATGTTCTCTAAATCCATCAACTGTTTCTTTTGTAATCCACGCCGCATCATCTGAAGTAACAGTCTCTTTTTCTATTAAGCTTAAAACCTTATTAATGTACTCGGTTACATTTTTTTCCTCATAACGTTTCTGCTGTTCATTTTTTAAATTGATACTCATATTTTTCACTCCTATAATTTGTTTTTATTCTGCAAACCATCCGATTGGCTCTACTTGTAGATTGATGTTAATTTGTTTAATTTCTTGAAATTCCTCTAATCCAAATGTTCCTAAACTACGGCCCACTCCACTTTGTTTGTAACCGCCCCAAGGTGCTTCATTATAAGTTGGATGATAAGAATTAATCCAAGTTATTCCTGAGCGAAGTTTTTTAATAACTCTTAATGCTTTTGCTCCATCTTTACTAAATACTGCACCTGCTAAACCATATACTGTTCCGTTAGCAAGTTTTAATGCTTCTTCTTCTGTACTGAATTTTTGAATACATACTACAGGACCAAAAATTTCTTCTTGTACAATTCGCATATGTTGTTCTACATCTACAAAAACAGTTGGTTCTACGAAATATCCTTTTTCAAAACCATTTTCTAAAATGCGTTTTCCTCCACACGCTATTTTAGCTCCTTCTTCTTGACCCAATTGTATATAGCCTAAAACCTTCTCTAAATGTTCTTTACTAACAAGTGGTCCCATTTCAACATCAGATGCATTGCCTGGACCTACTTTAATTTTTTGTGCACGCTCTACAAATCGTTCTACAAATCGATCATAAATAGATTCTTCAACTAGAATTCTCGATCCAGCTGAACAAACTTGACCGGCACCTGCATAGATACCAAATAGCGCATAATCCACAGCTGTTTCAAAGTCTGCATCTGCAAAAATAATATTCGGTGATTTTCCACCAAGTTCTAAAGACACTTTTTTCATTGTATCTGCAGCAGTTTTCATGATATGTTTGCCTGTTTTTGTTCCACCCGTAAATGAAACCATATCTACATCTGGATTAGCTGCAATTTCATTACCGACAACTGGGCCAGCACCCATAACCATGTTTGCAACGCCATTTGGAAGACCTACTTCTTTAAAAATCTCGAATAATTTCTTTGGAGTTACAGGCGTTACTTCTGATGGTTTGAAAACAATCGTGTTCCCTGCCGCTAATGCTGGTGCAATTTTCCAAACGCTCATTAGCAATGGATAATTCCAAGGAATAATTAATCCACAAACCCCAATTGGTTCACGTACAACCATCGCTTGCATTGGATCCGCAACATGATATGTATATCCATCAGGCTTTGTAATTAGCCCCGCGTAATAACGGAAGCATGCAGCTGCATCGGCAACATCATAACCTGCTTCACGATTAGTTTTTCCATTGTCCAGTGTTTCAAGTTGTGTTAATTCTTCTTGATACTCTTCTATTTTGTCTGCAATTTTAAATAAATAAGTAGCTCGTTCTTGAGCAGATAAATCCGACCATCTTCCATCGTTAAATGCTTTACGAGCAACATCTATCGCTTCTTTCGCATCTTCAATTGTACCTTCAGGAGCAAAGGCAATTATTTCGCCGTTTGCTGGGTTAATTACAGGGCGTTTCTCATGATTGCTAGAATCTTTCCATTCACCATTAATAAACATCTTTAAATCAATTGTTTTAAATTGAATATCGACCATTGTATATAAACCCTCCTTAATTTCTTTACAACTATTTAAATTGCAAGAACTATGCCAATTTCAATAATCAAGATTAATAAGGGTTCGGTAAGATCAAATCTGAAATTTCTATGCATTACTGCATAAAGCTATTAATTTTTGCATAATCAATTGAGTAATCCTTTTTTACACACTCAATAAAGGACAAATCTTTCTCTTATAATTAAACTTTTAGGATCATTTCTAAAGAAGGATTGTTTTAAAAATACAAACAGTTGGTGAAAAAGTTGATTGGAACGGAAGGTGCGATATTCCTCTAGGAGTTAATGGAAAGGTGAGCCTCACGCAAGGCAACAAAAAGGTAGGCATGCTAATAACACAACGTCCTGTCGTAACGCATATATGACCCACGTCGTGTGGACCAAGGAGGCTCACCTCCCACGGAAAGCGAGCATTCTGTAGTGATATTAACTAAGATACTCATAAAATAGAAACAATGATTTTTTATTGAATATGTAATAACCGACATACTGAGAAAATTTACAGCATAGGCTATAAAACTATGAAAGGAGGAATGGACCGTGTTACTAGTCGGAACATGTGTAGTGGTTGGGCTAATCATTGTATTTATGGCAGTTGGCATCTCAGGAGATCATGTTAGTATGTCGGAAGTACTTGGAAGCGCTGTAGACAATGTTAAAAATGCAGGGGATTTAGATAAATAAAAAAAAAAACGCGCAATGTGCGTTTTTTTTTATGGTTTTTGACTACTATTCTAGTTACTTTTTACTTGTGTTTCCTTAATTAAATGAGATAGATTCGCTGTTAAAATTCTTCTCATTTGCTATTTTTTGAAATTTACGACTAACTGAAGACTGACTAATCCCTAACACTTGCGCAGCCTTTGTTGTTGTTTTATATTGTTTCATCGCAAGAAGAATTAACTGTTCCTCAACATGATCAATTGCTTCTTGAAGTGGGATTACCTTGTTGATTATCGGTTTTGATTTATTAAAATCATAACTATTTGGTAGGAACAGATTTACATCTTCTGCATTAATTATTTGATCTTCAGCTGTAACTACTAATCTTTCAACAATATTTTGAAGCTCTCTGACATTTCCCGGCCAAGAATAAAACTCTAATACATTAATCGCATCCGGTGTAAGATGAAAATTTTTATTGTATTTATCATTAAGCTGCTGCAAAAAATGGAAAGCCAGTAATGAGATGTCCTCAATTCTTTCTCTTAATGGTGGAATATTTAAAGGAATAACATTTAATCTATAATATAGGTCTTCCCTAAACGTACGTTCTTCTACCATTTTTTCTAATTTTTTATTTGTAGCAGCAATAATTTGTACATTTACTTTAATTGGCTTAGTGCTTCCAATTGGAATCACTTCTTGCTCTTGAAGTACTCTAAGTAGTTTAACTTGTAAATGTAATGGCATTTCTCCTATTTCATCTAAAAATAAAACTCCTTGATCTGCTTGTTTAAAATATCCGTCTTTATTTTGATCTGCACCTGTAAATGCGCCTTTAATATAGCCAAAAAGCTCACTTTCAAGAAGATTTTCTGGAATTGCTCCACAGTTAAGTTTAAGAAAAGGCTTAGCAGACCGATTTCCAAGCTGATGGATAGCTTGTGCAATCACTTCTTTTCCTACTCCAGATTCGCCATGAAGTAAAACTGTCGATGAAAAATCCGCAATCTTCTTTGCTTGGTTAATTATTTGCTCCATTTTAGGACTACAATAGATTAATTTTTTTATAAAACGATCCTTGCTCTTAAAGTCGTCTAGTTCTTTTTTATATTGCTCAGATTTTTTCTTCATTTCCTTTAACTCAGTTTTAAGGCGAGATGTTTCAGTAATGTCTCTAGAGGCTATGATAATCCTTTCGATTTCCATATTTTCATCAAAAACTGGATTACCTACTGCAAGAACCTTTCGTCCACTTATTGTTTCTTGAACAATTGATACCTTTTTCTTTTTTTCCAAAACTAATTTCGTAACCGACGGTGTAAAGAGCCCTTGATTTTCAAATTCTAAAATGCTTTTTCCAATCAAATCTTTTAAATCCACATTCCAAAATCCCGGGATTATATTTTCACTATATCGAATTAACTCACCTTTATTGTTTACTACAAGAATTTCATCATAAATACTAGACAAAATAGCGTTCAAATCCTTGTTTAGATCTTTTATGTATTCAATCTCTAACGCCATTTCTTCAACCATAGGAAGGTCTTGCACTACAATAATTACACCCTCAACTTCCTGGTCGAAACTAAAAATGGGACTATAATCTACAAGCAGCCCCATATCGTCATTAATTTGAAGGTGATTTAGTATAGTTTTCCCGGTCTCAAATACATTTTCAATATGTTCACGACTAAAAATATTTTCGGCCATTGTATTGATAACTTTTTCTAATGTTGACCTAATCATTTTTAAACCAGCATCATTACAATTAATTATTTTTTTATCTTTATCAACTACAAAAGTCCCCATAGGAATTGACGTTAAAATGCTTTTTAGTAAATCTACACTTTTATTCTCTTGTTTAAACAGCTCCGCCAAAATATCTTCACGTCGTATATAACCACTAGGATTACCTTCATTTTCTTCTACTATCGAAATTGGTTCGCCAATTATTTGAAAAAGAACTGTTAATGAAATTTGACCACTTACACGACATACACTATTGATCGATTGAGAACTACTTATTAATTTAGACAATTGTATATTTTGCTTTTCTTTATTTCCTTGATTAATATTATTTATTTGAACATAGGCAAATACTTGATTTTGCTTGCTTAAAAATAGAAAGGGTTCAGTTGTATAGGATAAATCTATTTCATCATTTTCTGTATATTGATCAATATTAATTATTATGACTGGTCTAATCTGATTCTCGTTTATTGATAACATGTGATTTCCCCCCTTGAAGCTTAATATGTATATTTCTATTTTAACAGAATTTTTGCATTTTTTATAAAAATCTAAAATTAGAAATCTATAATGTAAATCAAACTATTTATTTATGAGTTTTAACTAATAGATAAATAGACAAAAAGAAAGAAGATGGGTTTAACATCTTCTTTCGGTGTGCAAGCAAAGGTCCCAATACTTGAAATTCAGTCTGAAAGAAGATGAGTTTACATCTCCTCCTATTCCTATCAATCACTCCCAGTTACAAATAAATCTTCTTTTACAAAGGCAAGTACCATCCCTGGTACAACTGTATCGCCTTTTGTGACCTCTAGTGAAACTACTTCACCACTAATACCTTGATGAATAACTTGCGTCAAACCATCTGAGGTTTTAATAGTAAACAAAGGTTCCCATTCATAGATTCTTGAATCCTTTACAATCGATGCCCCTTCAATAATTCCATGGTAAGGACTCACTACAGCACCAAAATACATAATGTTCATTCCTTTCACGAAATTAATAAGTATGATTAATATTGTTCACGAAACTGTTTAGAACTCAAAACGAGACTAAAAAAATTCTGAATTTCAATAATATCTTCATCCGCAATTCCTAGTTTAGGTGCCCAATATTGGTCTGCATAAGTATCATCTGAGCAAAGTAATACCATTTGACCAGATTGAATTGAAGTTACCATTGCTTTACCATAAAAATGACTTGAATAAGCAATCGATAGATCGTATCGATTATTCTGTGTTAATAAACAATAGTAATGTACTAACTGGTTTTCTTTTGTTTCAGAAATAATATCTAGCATTCAATATCGCCCCTTTTATTAGTATTTTATCCAACCTCTTAAGCGACAAGCTTCAGCAATTTTACGTACTCCTTCGATATAAGCAGCAATTTTCATATTTACATTATAATTTTTAGAAGTGTTGTATACTTTTAAAAAACTATCCGACATCTTTTCCTTTAAACGCTGGTCTACAAGTTCCTCATTCCAATAATATCCTTGCATATTCTGGCACCATTCAAAATATGAAACAATAACCCCACCTGAGTTAGCTAAAATATCTGGAACTACTAAAATATCTTTTTTATCAAGAATTTCAAGGGCCTCTTTCGTAGTTGGACCATTTGCAGCTTCAACAACGATTTTACATTTAAGTTTTTTAGCATTTCTAGAATGTATTACTCCACTAATCGCAGCTGGAATCAGCACATCACATTCTCTTTCTAGTAATTCTTGATTTGAAACGGTGTTTTTAAATAAATTGGAAACTACTCCAAATGAATCTCTATTCTCAAGAAGATAAGGAATATCCAAACCACTTGGATCATAAATTCCGCCAAGAACATCAGATATCCCAACGACTATTGCTCCGGCTTCATACAAATACTGAGCCAAATAACTACCTACGTTCCCAAAGCCTTGGATAATAACCCTCATATTTTTAATATCAATTTTTTTTAATTCACTTATTAATTCAAGTGTATAAAATACTCCTTTTGAAGTAGCCGTTTCACGACCTACCGAACCACCCAAAGTAATTGGTTTTCCTGTAATAAAACCAGGTGAGTCAAACTCACGAATATGGTCATATTCATCAAGCATCCAAGCCATTACCTGAGAATTCGTATACATATCGGGTGCTGGAATATCTTTAGTAGGTCCTACTATTTGACTGACCGCTCTAACATACCCTCTACTTAATCTTTCCAACTCTGAATTACTTAAAAGCCTTGGATCACATATAACTCCACCCTTTGCTCCTCCATAAGGTAAATCTGTAATACTACATTTTAGACTCATCCATCCTGCTAGTGCCTTTACTTCTTCAGGGGTTACATCGGGATGAAAACGAATCCCACCTTTAGTAGGACCGACTGCATCATTATGCTGAGCTCGATATCCTTGAAAAATCCTAGTTTCACCATTATCCATTTGCAAAGGAATATTAATTTCTAAAAATCTCATTGGTAATTTTAAAAAGTCGAATACTTGCTTTGGAAGGTTCATTGTATTGATCGCTTCTAATAGAGTTTCTTGAAATTCTTGAAGAGAATTATCTTTTTCAATTAGATTACCTACCAATTCCAAATTTCCAACTTCAGTTGTATCTGAACTCATTTTAAGCACCTCATATTTTTATTTTTGTTATCAATTATTTTGCAATTCTCATGCCAACTATCGTTTACCTCCAAAACTTAACGATTAAAAACATGAGTTAAATGGCTCTATATCAACACTTTAAATTATTTAATAAATATTAAACTCTTAAGATTAGATTTAAAAAGTTTCTATTAATCAATACAATCTTTAAGGTGTAATGAGCATAAATATGAACAAATGCATTAGTTATGCAAAATTGCATTGTTATTTATTCAAAATTGAATGACACTATTTTTATCAAGTTTTAATCTCCTTCATTTAAGTAATACAAACAAAAAAAAAACACATTCTAAAAGTAGAATGTGTCTTTTAAATCGTTATGATAAGTTTAAAACTTGATCCTCTTCGTATTTAGGAGGAGCAATTTGAAATGCCTTTGTAAGATAAACCAGATATCCTAAACCAATCAGAAACCAAACCGACCCCATTATGAGAGAACTTTTCTCGATGTTAAACCATAAAATTGCTACTGAGCCAGCACCAATCACAGGCAAAATTAGATAATTGAAAAACCCTTTAAATGTGCGATCTTTCCCTTTAATGTAAAAATGGTTTATAACTGAGAGATTAACAAAAGTAAATGCCATTAATGCTCCGAAATTTATTAAAGATGTAGCTGTAACTAAATCGAAAAAGATTGCTGATAGCGATATAACTCCAACAAAAATTACGTTAAATACTGGAGTTTTCCATTTCGAATGCACTAATCCAAACCATTTATCTGGAAAGACATTATCACGCCCCATAACATACAATAAACGTGAAACACTTGCATGCGAGGCCAATCCAGACGCAAGCGTATTAATAAATGTTATACATAAGAAAATTGATTGAAAAAGTTTACCTCCTACATATAGTGCAATTTCCGGAGATGCCGCATCTGGATGCTTAAATCTTGATATATCTGGATAATACAACTGAATAAAAAATGATGTAACTGTAAAGATGACACCACCCCAAAGGGCAGTATAAATAATTGCTTTCGGTATCATTTTGGCTGGATTAATTGTTTCTTCGGATAACGTTGAAACGGCATCAAATCCTAAAAATGAAAAACAAAGAACTGTTGCCCCTGTTATTAAAGTTCCATAGTGCATACCTGTATCAAAGAAAGGTTTTAAACTGAATCCCGCATACCCCTCTCCTTTATGCAATCCTTGAATGACAAGAATAATAAACACTACCATAATGACAATCTGAACTAAAACGAAAACAGTATTAAAATTTGCTAACATATTTATGCTTCTTAAATTAAGAAAAGTCACTATTCCAACAAACACTACTACCCAAATCCATGTTGGGACATTTGGAAATAGTGCGTTAAGATAGATTTTAGTTAAAAGCGCATTTACCATTGGTAAGAACAAGTAATCAAGTAATGAAGACCATCCGACAAGAAAACCTAGATGACTATTAATTGCTTTCTGGGTATATGTATAAGCAGACCCAGCATCAGGAAATACTCTTACAAGTTTGCCATAACTTACCGCCGTAAATAGCATCCCTATTAGGGCTATAAGATATGCGGTTGGTACATGACCGTCAGTAATATGTGAAACGATACCAAATGTATCAAAAACAACCATAGGAGTCATATAGGCTAACCCCATCATAACAACTTGCCATAATTTTAAGGATCTCTTTAATTGTGTTTTATTTTCCACCTATCATATCCCCTTCTTCCAAGTTTAAGCGCTTTCAATATTCCCTATATACATCTATTTCTCAATTTTATTCGACAAAACCTCCTTTATTAGAATATTTAAATAAATCAAACTTTAATGGTGCAAGTTCTATGCCAATTTTTTATAAGTAATAAAACATTTTGTGTTACATAGATTATCGCTTTAAAACTTTACTTTTCTTAAAAAATAGAGAAATCTGCTTATATCATTTTGATTCTATTATGATTAAAAATTATTCAGTCCTGCATACATTATTCAGCTTCTCATAGATTCCAATCAAACTAAACTGACTGAAATCTATATTTATTCTCTCTTACTTAAGCTGGCATGAAAGTTGCATAAATCTAAAGAGTAAATAACTTTTATGGAGGTATTTAGACATGCAATATCCATTATCACCTGAAGTAAAGCCAGAATTTTGTACATCTGGAACATTTATGCGTTTACCTTCATCACGCGAAAATACTAAACTAGCAATTATTGGTATGCCGTTTGATACAGCAGCATCCTTCCGTGTAGGAGCTCGTTTTGCTCCTCAAGCTATTCGTCAGGCTTCAATGACATTATTTCCATATCATCCAATTCATAAGGTGTATCCTTTTGATGATTGCAATGCAATTGATATTGGAGATGTATCTGTCATCCCTCATAACATCCATAGAAGTTATGAGCTAATCGAAAAAGCAGTATACGATTTTATGAAACAAGGAATTATACCTATTGGACTAGGTGGAGATCATTCTGTTACATTAGCAAATCTTCGTGCCGCTGCAAAAATTTATGGACCGGTAGCTTTAATTCATTTTGATTCACATACTGATACTTGGGACACTTATTACGAGGAAAAATATTGGCATGGTTCACCTTTCATTCGCGCTTATGAGGAAGGTTTACTTCAAAATGACAAAGTATTTCAAATCGGCATTAGAGGTACACTAAATCATCCAGGAGATATTGATGCAAGTACTGACCTAGGATACAAAGTTATTACTACACCTGAACTTAAATCTCGTGGAATTGAGGATGTCATAAAAGAAGTAAAGGAAACGATTGGTGATACCCCTTGTTTCTTGAGCTTTGATATTGATTTTGTTGATCCCTCATGTGCTCCTGGAACTGGAACTCTCGAGGTTGGTGGTTTAAATAGTTATGAAACACTGCAAATGATTCGTTCTTTAACAGACTTTAATTTTATAGGTTTTGATCTAGTGGAAGTTCTACCTCCATATGATCCTACCCAAATTACTTCATTATTAGCTGCAACAATTATTCATGATTTTGCTAGTCTTGTAGCCCTTAATATAAAGAAAGAAGCTAGTAAAGATGAGGATCAAAAGCAATCAACTCCTTAATTTCTAAGGAGTTGGTTCCTTCTCCTTATTAAATCCCATCTATAATAAAACCTTAGTTAAGCTATTTGGACTAACTATAAGTTTAATTATAAGAATATTCAGTAAGTAAAAACAAATTATTGAGGAGATGATTTATGAGCAAACCAGGGATTGATTCAGACGCTTTACAATCGTTTAACTACAAACAAGAGTTACAGCGATCATTGAAGTTTTTTAGTTCATTTGCAGTAGCATTTTCATTTATTTCAATTACAACAGGGATTTTTAGTTCCTATAGTCTTGCATTAGGGGCTGCTGGCCCGGCGGGAATTTGGACATGGCCATTTGTAATGGTTGGTCACTTGCTAGTCGCATTGATTTTTGCCGACCTATCCAGCAAAATCCCACTAAGTGGCTATGTATATCAATGGGTTAGCCGTTTGACCAATCGCGGATTTGGATGGTTTACCGGTTGGGCTGCACTATGTTACTTAATTATCGTGGTCCCAACTGTTGATTACGGCGTGGCACCAATATTTCTCGACTTATTTGGCATAAAAAGTACAACCTCTGTTTTGACAACTGTAGTAATTCTCACAATTGTCATTCAAGCACTATTGAATATATTTGGCGTACGGTTAGCAACGGTCATTAATAATTCCGCTGTTTATACCGAAGTAATTGGATTTATAGGTATCATACTTATTTTAGGTTTTGTGTTATTTTTAAAAGGAGCAGATTTCTCGTTATTAACTTATACAGCTCACAAGGTTGGGGAAAATGGAAGTTATTTAACTGCGTTTGCATTAGCGGTTGTAATGGGCTCATATACTCTCGTTGGATTTGAAGCTGCCGCCAATTTGGCAGAAGAAACAGTTGATGCAAAGAAAACTGTTCCAAAAGCGATTGTCTATTCAATGTTATTAGCTGGCGTTATCGGTTTTATTTTCTTAATCGTTGTTACGTCGGGAATTAAGGATATTAATAGTATCATGGCTTCTGCTTCACCAATATCAGATATTTTACAGTCTCGATTAGGTACAGCAGTAGCAGATGTATTCCTTGCCTTAGTTATTGTTTCTATATTTGCTTGTGGTCTAATTATCATGGCTTCTGCTTCTCGACTAATTTACGCTCTATCAAGAGACAATGTTTTCTTTGTATCTACTGTATTTAAAAAAGTAGATAAGAAACATAATGTTCCTTATAACGCAATAATATTAGTTTCTGTACTAGGCATAATTGCTGTATTTTATTTTGGAAAGCTATCATTATTAATCGGTACTTCAGCAGCGCTCCCAGCAATTATTTATTTAATTACTGTCGTTGCGTATGCTACAAAGATTAAATCCTTACCGGATACAGATGGATTTAAATTAGGTAAATGGCGACTACCAGTTACAATTCTAGCCATTATATGGTTAGTATTTGAAGTAGGTATACTAACTCTTCCTAAAGATTTTCTACCAACAACAAAAGTCATTCTTTATCTATTTATTGGCGGTATCGTGATTTACTGGACTCTTTTCCGATCGAAAATTCAAGAAGGTAAAATTGGTATCAATATTGAGAAGAGAGATCTAAATCTTTAATATATAAAAATTTATATTCATTAAATTGCACCCTATATAGTAGACAGTAAAAAGTCTACTATATAGGTTTTTTTGTTTAATTTTAAAAAAAGATGACCTCCGTCAAATACAGAGATCATCTTATTATCTATTAAATATGGAAATTTGTAGATTTCTGTTTGCCGGAACAAATATCCCTCTAACGCTTACTAAACCGTCATTTTCCAACTTGATAAGGCTAACCACTTTTCTTTTTCCTTATAATCGGGAATTATTTTCCCTACAAGTCTCCAAAATGAACGATCATGATTCATGTGGACCATGTGGCACATTTCATGAACGACTACGTAGTCAATCACCTTCTGCGGTGCCATTGCCAACTTCCAATTAAATGTTAATTGTCGATTTGAATCACAGGTACCCCAGTTACGATTACTATCAGAAATACGGATTGAAGAAGGTTTAACCTTAAAGTTTCGCTGATAGGACTGGATACTCTTCTCTACTAATGCTTTACACTGCTGGTAATAAAATCGTTTTAGTGCTTGTTTAATTTTCTCATCTTCAAGTTGCTTCACATAAATATGTAACTTCTCGTTTTCAAACCTTACATGGTCTTGTACGATATTTACATCTTCAGAAATCTGAATAGGAAATGTGTTCCCTAGATAAAGAAAGGTCTCACCATATTCATAGACTTTCTCCTGTGGTCCTTGTATTCGCTCTTTCATTTCTTTTAATTTTTGTTGAATACGATCCCAATTTGCCTCTAATAATTGATGAATATTCTCGTTCGATGTTCCTTTCGGAGCCTGAATTTCAACATTTCCGTAAAGGTCTATATAAATGCTAATTGATGCGCGTTTTTTGTACTTTATATCAAAATTAATTTCCTCACCTAAGTAGGTATGTATCATTCAAATCACCTGTTTTATCTGATATTGCACCTAACCCCTGTCCAATAGTCCAAACAGTCCTTTGTACAGCAGATAAGCTTGTAATTTTTATATCGAATGCCTATTTTCCCAAAAATATTAATCATATTTACCAACATTTTTGAAACAACAGGCATTTATCATATCATCATAATCCTAGCTGCGCCATGCATCCTATCTAAATTATCTTAAATAAACCTTCATTAGAAACTTCCGTAGTTAAATAGTGCTTGAACTGATGCATTTATTTTTACTTGCCCTTCATGAATAGGAGTTGTTGGTGCACTTAATGCCACTCCTGACATTTGGCTAGAGTAGAATTGTGGCCTTACTAATTGAACACTTTCTTCGACTAGCCATACTGGAATACTATTAAGAGATAAGCCTAATACATTTGCAATGTTTTCCGCATTGTATTTTGCATTCAAAGTAGCTTTTTGTAATGCCTCTGCATAATACGGTTCCGGGTTCGATACTTCAAAAGTGACATCCCTCACAACATTTGCCCCATTTTCCGTTGCAACATCAATTACTCTTCCTACATAAGAAAGATCTTTGACAGTTACCTGCATAATATGATTCACACGATATCCTCTAAATACTTGCTGTGAATCATGGGAATCTACAATACGTTCAATAATATAAGAAGTCGTTTCTATTTCTTCCTGTTTAATGCCTATTCCCTTTAGAGCATCAATGATTTTATTGGAAATAATAGCATTCTGTTGTTGAGCATTTTGTACATTCATATCTTCAATTGCAATACCTAATATTAGCTTAGCCTGATCTGGCTTTACGGATACTTCACCTTTACCAGTTACCTTAATGGTGAAATTGGTACTATTATGATTCCGAGTCGGATAAACTCCTTGATAATAGGGAGTTGAATAATAGTAGCTATTATTTGTAGGATTTGTATTTATTAATGGATAAATCTTAATCACATCCTTTAAAATTTACAAATACATTTTCTTTGCCCATATATTGTATGCCTTATGATTTTTTTAGGTGAATAGATTACTAGAGTAGGAAAAGAGGTTATCTCAAAAGTTATAGTAAAACAAAAGATACTGACATCCATATGAAATGACCATATCCAATTGGCCCTTGTCTAACTTTTGAACACGTACTTTTAGAAAAAATTAAAACAGGTTTCCACTTACTAGATCGTTCGAATAAAATATTGTCTTCTAGGTGCATTACTCTTTTCGCAATTTAGTGTCCCTATCTGGATCTTATAACTTCTTTTAATTTTCTTCATTATTAAGTGTGCTACGCTTATAGATCTTCTTTTCAACTTTTTTACCAACATACCAAAGAAATACAATAGCAATCAAAACTAGAATGGTTTCCAAAGGTTCTTCAATGAAATCATCTAAATCTTGGCCAATGTAACTAATGAGCAACAATGCAACAAGTTTCCCCATCGCAAAGCCAGATATATAGGGCATCGGTTTTATTTTAGACACGGCTGCAAAAATATTAGTGAAGAAAGACGGGCAAAACGGGATACAAAACCAGATGAATACTGGACCAAATCCACTATTATTCAACCAGCTCATGGCAGAAGAATTTTCTTTCATTTTTTTGGGAATAAAGCGGTCAATCCATTTCGCACCAGTCTTTTTTAATAAAAAATACATTGCAGTAGTACCCAAAACACTACCCACATAAGTTGATAAAAATCCTGGCCAAAATCCGAAAATGTTGACGTTTGCGGCGCATATTGCTCCAAGTGGAATAATTCCCAAAAAAGAATCCACAAAAGGAATCAGAAACGCGATAAGTACACCTAAGTTATCATGTACTCTTACGAAATGTTGTAATTGATGAAATGATATCCATCCGCCAATATATAATTGCATTTAGGTTATCCCTTCTAAATTTAATTTGTGAATTCATATTTAATGATTGTTTCTATTAAATCAATAGTAATTTAAAGTTAGGATTATTACCAATATTATCCATTTTCATTTTTGATGCTCTTCCCAAAAACTTTCTTGTATATAAAATAACTTGCAAACAAGAAAATTGTTAGGATCACAGACAACCACGGATAGTCCAAAATCGTTCTCCCGAATAATGAATAGAAAATAACAAGTGGTGTAAATCCAGAAATCATTAAACTTAGAAATTTCGTATAGCGCATTTTCATTGCTGCTGAAAGGAAACATGCTAGATCTGTTGGTGTTGCTGGACTGCAACACATTAATAATAAAAATCTACTTGTGTTTGTTTCAATTGATTTATACAATTTTGGATGTTTCTCTTGAATTCCATTAAGCATTTCAGTAGTTGAAAAAAAACGACCAAAAAGGTAAATTCCACTTTGTGAGATAACCATGCTCACAATGCTTATCAAAATATTCTGCCATAGAGGGAATATCATCCCTCCCGCTATGATAAAAATAGAGCTTGGAAGTAATAAGCATAATCTTAATGAAAAGAATAAAAAGAATATCCATGGCGCCCACTCTGCAAAACTTCTAACAACATCACGAATATGACTCGTATCAAATGTTAGAAAACCGAAATGCTTCATAGAGAGCATCAGACATATCCATGATAAACAAATGATAGAATAAATGAATTTTTTCATTGAATTACTCCAAAAAAATGAGGAAAATATATAATTTCACCTTAGTTTCTATATAAAACCACAATTTCCCCCTTGCTTAGAGCTTATTTAGCACGCGCTCCTGCGGTAAAACTATCAAAATACTAATATGGTTATTGGTAATTACAGCTGCTTTTTCTAGTCCTCCAAATTCCTTTCTAGGCATAAGAAACATTATCTTCACAACGAATGGCAATACTTGAGGTAAAAACATACACTTCGTAGTACTCTTGCTTAGTCAGCCCCATGCTGTTATTTCTCAAATGAAGATGACCGATTTGGTTTTTTAACTAGTAGAACTTTAAAAAGACCGTATCCAATCTTACTTTGCCTTTCTCAAGCTAAAATACTTCCACAACATAATATATGTTGTGCACCCAAGTTTTTTGAGCTTCATTTGCTACTTCACTTCATTATTATAGGGATTAATGTCATCATAATAAGTTCTGCTTGAGCTGTAGCGCCACACGCTATTTAAATAGAACTTTGTTTGAATTTCAGACATGTTAGTTCCCTCTATTAATCTATTACTTACAACCTAATTATAAAACTCCGATTACATTAATGTATAATACATGATAAATCATAAATCTATTCCTTTTAGTCTATTAAGATAAAATAAGGAAGTCATTTTAGAATATGGAAACTCTTCAACTACACCATTTTCAAACTGTCGCAACGGTTGAGCTTATCGCAAAGGCTGCCGAAGTACTTCAAGTCGCTCATCCATCACTTAGTAAAAAAGTCACTCGATTAGTAAAAGAGCTCAGGGTTCCTTTTTGATCCTCAAGGTTGTCAGATTTAACTATATAATTTTTAGAAAAATTTTCTAACGTGTGTAGGTAGAGAATTTTATTGGAATTAGCAGATGATCGACGGAAAATCAAGATCTTACTGGATTAAAAGAGGAAGTATTACATTTACTTCACTATTATATGGATTCCGTTAATTACAGATGTCAAAGAAGACTATAACACTTTAAATGATTTCTTGTCGTTAAAAGAGCTTACAAACAAAATGCTCCATACTTTTGCAAAGAAAATGGAATATCGAATTGAAGATAGTATTGATTTATACTACAATTTTGCAAAACCGTTAAAAGAATTGTAAAGGCAACGTACCAAAATCGGAACGTTGCCTTCTGGCCATCAATATTCTTTTTCAAAGTTATCAAGCAATGTACGCACTTCATCTGTTGATTTCGTGTTCATCAATTGATTTCTTAATTCACCAGCTCCACGAAATCCTTTGACATAAATTTTGAAAAAGCGATGAAGCCCTGTGATAGAACGTGGCAGTACTTCCGCATATTGATCTTGAAGATCAAGCTGGAGTCTTAAAAGATCAAGATATTCTTTACTGCTATGCTCTTTTGGCTCTTTTTCAAAAGCAAAAGGATTTTTAAAAATACCTCGCCCGATCATAACACCATCAATACCATATTGTTCAGCAAGCTGCAGCCCAGTTTGACGGTCAGGAATGTCTCCATTGATTGTTAGTAGCGTATTGGGTGCTATACGGTCACGTAATTTTTTTATTTCTGGAATTAGCTCCCAATGCGCATCTACTTGGCTCATTTCCTCTCGTGTACGTAAATGAATAGAAAGGTTCGCAATATCCTGTTTTAAAATATGCGTTAGCCACTCCTCCCACTCATTTAAATCTTTAAAGCCAAGTCGTGTTTTCACGCTAACAGGTAGTCCGCCCGCTTTTGCTGCTTGAATAAGCTCTGCCGCAACGTCTGGACGAAGAATAAGGCCACTACCTTTCCCTCTCGATGCCACATTCGGTACAGGGCAGCCCATATTAATATCGATGCCTTTAAATCCTAACTCTGCCATGCCAATACTCATTTGACGGAAATATTCGGGATTATCCCCCCAGATATGTGCCACCATTGGCTGTTCATCTTCTGTAAAAATCAAACGGCCACGCACACTTTTCATACCCTCTGGATGGCAATAGCTATCCGAGTTTGTAAACTCTGTGAAAAATACATCCGGTCGACCGGCTTCACTTACTACATGACGAAAAACAACATCTGTTACATCTTCCATTGGTGCAAGTACAAAAAATGGTCGTGGTAAATCACGCCAAAAATTATCTATCATTTCAAACTCAAATCCTCTCACTATGGTTACCACTTCAAACACTCTGTCAAAAATATAAAGTTAAATATTCTATTTCTTTTACACTTATATCATGCATAATAACTTATTATCAAATACAAGTACATTTGGACATTTATAATTTGTAAAATATTATTGTGAAAATCGGCAATGTTTATTTTAACTAAGTCACCATTAAAGAAAACCTTGGTAACTTTCTAAACCTTAAAGATTTAACACCTCAAAACACTTAACTCATTAGTTAAGAAAATAACATGTCAGTCAAATTGAACAATTAATATCAATTATAGATTTGTTAACCGTTTACTAGAAACATGAGAAGGCAACTCCCATAGGGGTCAGTTGCCTTCTTTTAGTATAAGTTTTGCAACCGCTTCAACATGACTAGTATGCGGAAACATATCAACAGGTTGAATTTCCACTGTTTTATATCCACCATCCTCAAGAACACGTAAATCTCTTGCTAAGGTTGCCGGATTGCATGATACATAAACTACTTTACTTGGTTTCATGTCAATGATTGTATTTAATAAAGCCTCATCACAGCCTTTTCGTGGCGGATCTACTACTAATACTTCTGCATTAATCCCTTGTTTATACCAATTAGGAATGACTTCTTCCGCTTTACCAACTTCGAATTCCACGTTTGTCATCTCATTGATCATCGCGTTTCTTTTTGCATCCTCAATCGCTTCAGGTACAATTTCAACCCCATAAACTTTTTTAGCCTTTTGAGCTAAAAATAGCGAGATTGAGCCAATTCCGCAGTAAGCATCAATGACTGTTTCATCCCCACTTAAGTTTGCGTATTCAAGTGCTTTATCATATAACACTTTTGTTTGCGTCGGATTCACTTGATAGAATGAACGAGCAGAAATTTCAAACGTAATATTTCCAATCTTATCTTTTATCGTTTCAGTACCATATAAAACAAACGTTTGATTACCTAAAATTACATTTGTCTTTTCATTGTTTACATTTTGGATGATACTTGTAATCGAAGGATATTTTTTTACGATTCTAGCTACAAGTTCTTCTTTCTGAGAAAAATTAACTTTATTTGTAACTAGGACTAGCATGGATTCATTTGTAAAATATCCATAGCGAGCCATGATATGTCGTAGAATTCCTTTATGGGTCAATTCATCATAAGGGCTGATTTTTAATTCATCACAAATATCTTTAACACCTTGAATCATTTCATCATTTTCTTTTCCTTGAATAAAACATTCGTTCATCGGTATAATTTCATGGCTTCTTTTTTGATAAAAACCAACAACTAGTCCACCTTCAAGTACCCCTACAGGAACTTGCGCCTTATTTCTGTAACTCCAAGGGTTTTCCATTCCTAGAACTGGATGAATCACTACGTCATCAAGCTTTCCAATTCGTTTAACGACCTCTACTACTTGTTTATATTTTGCTTCTAATTGTCCTTCATATGTCATATGCTGAGTTTGGCAACCACCACATTGATTATAAATAGAACATATTGGTTCTACTCGATCTTCGCTTTCTTTGTGGAATTCAACAATTTTCCCAAATGCATACCCTTTACTTGTTTTCAGTACTTTTATTGTTGCTTTCTCTCCAGGAAGAGCATTAGGTACAAAAATTGGATACCCCTCAACTTTTGCCACTCCATGCCCTTCATGAGTTAAATCTATAAATTCAACTTCTTTAAATTCATTTTTTTCTACAGGTAACACTCTTTTCGACAAGTCCCTTACCTACCTTTCAAACTTTTTTCCATTATCTATTTTAATATAATACAAAACAAATAACCACGTTGCTACCGTGGTTATTTTTTCTAATATTTTCTTATGGTACAAAAATTTCTAAATGATTATAAAGCATATCAACCGTACAAGGTGTATCTCCACCATATTCACCGTCAATATTTAAAAGTAACTTTTCATCAGATGTAAATTTCAAATGACTAGCTCTTGTATAAAGAACATGGTCATTATGGACATGCTGCCCACGTAATAATTGAGAACATATTCGAATGATTTCTGCGATATTTGATTTTTTTAAAACAAGCAAATCGAACTGCCCATCATTTATGCTTGCTTCAGGTGCTATCTTTTCGAAACCACCTACTGAGTTTGTATTTGATAATAAAAATAACAATGCTTCTTCATCAAATACTTTCCCATCATACTCAATTTTTAAATGTGTAGGTTTAACTCTTGGTAACATTTCGATCCCTTTTAAATAATATGCCAGTTGACCTAACACAGTCTTTAATTTACTGGGAACATCATATGTTAATTCTGTTATCTTACCAGCAGCTAAAATATTTACAAAATATTTATCATTCACTCTTCCGATATCCAAAGGAACTGTATTACCTTTAGTGATAACATCAGCTGCCTCCAAAATTGAAACATTTACTCCAATTGCTCTTGCAAAATCATTTGTTGTCCCAACAGGGATTAGTCCTAGCTTTGGTCGATACTCTTGTTCTGCTAAACCACTAATGACTTCATTGAGTGTTCCATCCCCACCACAGGCTACTACTAAATCAAACTTTCTTTCGCACGCGTATCTTGCAGCGATTGTCGCATCACCTGCGCCAGTTGTTGCATGACAAGAAGTTTCATAGCCAGCTTGTTCAAACCTTTGCAACACTTCAGGAAGCTTTTTCTTAAAAATTTCACGACCAGATGTAGGGTTGTAGATAATTCTAGCACGTCTCATCATTAACCATCCTACTTTTTTATTTAAATCCTCTACCCTCTATCGTAACCTAAAACGTTTTTGTAGTAAACTTTTTCCATTTACTAATTTATTTTTGCCTTTCTAGTGCTAATTCAAACCCAAAAATTTGATTAATACATTCTATACAACTTTTTAAATTTGGATCAAGGCAATATTTTTCGCGAGTAATGAACATGTTAATACTGATGGATTTTATTAAATAGAAATGGAAATCTCGCTTATGATTATTAATATCGATAAAGGGATTGGTAGATGAATGGAAAATAAACCTTTAGAGCAAGTGGAATATCTAGCTTTTAAAAAATTAAAAGTATATCGTGAAAGTGTTATTCGCTATATATTAAGAGCGATGATGGCTAGTATGTTTATTGGATTCGGAGTAATTGTTGCCTTTAAATCTGGCAACTACTTTTATGCAGAGCATTCTCCATTTGCTTATCCTATGGCTGCAATTACATTCGGTGTTGCGATCTTACTCATCGCCTATGGAGGTGCCGATCTTTTTACAGGGAATACATTTTATTTTACATACACAGCTATGAGAAAAAAGATGAAATGGTCCGAGGTTTTTATTTTATGGTGTATGACATACGTTGGAAACATTCTTGGAGCTATTTGTTTTGCTCTATTAATTTATTTAACGGCGCTATATGATGACCCTGCAGTAAGTGGATTTTTACTAAGTGTTGTTGATAAAAAAATGCATGTTCCAACTGCTCAGCTTTTTTTTAGAGGAATTCTTTGTAACTGGTTAGTTTGTTTGGCATTTTTTATCCCTATGGCATTAAAAGATGACCTCGCTAAAATAGTAACGATGCTACTACTCGTTTTTTGCTTTTTCGTATCTGGTTACGAACATAGTATTGCTAATATGTGTACTTTCGCAATTGCTTTAGTTATAAAACATCCTGAAACAATTTCTTATAACGGAGTCATACATAATTTAGTCCCTGTCACGATTGGAAATATTATAGGCGGTAGTGTTTTAATGGCATGTTTTTACTATTACGTTAATAAACCATTCCTAGACACTGATGAAAAGAGTCATAAATAAATTTACTAGAAATCAATTCATCTAATAAGTAAGGGGGTCTACTCCCCTAAATATCGCTACAATATGAATCATGTATTCAACTTCTTTAAGTGAATAAATATAGAAAAATAAAAAACTACGAGCAGAGGCTCGTAGCTTTTTAATATGGAAGAAATTTATCGTTTTTGAATTTCTTCCATTAATATCTTATTTAATAATGGAGGATTTGCTTGGCCTTTTGTTGCTTTCATCATCTGACCAACAAGATATCCAATCGCACGGTCCTTACCATTTTTAAAGTCTTCAATTGATTGTGGATTTGCATCTAATGTCTCGGTAACAATTTTACGAAGTGTGCCTTCGTCAGAAAGTTGAACTAATCCTTGAGATTTAACGATTTCGTTTGCATCTCCACCTTTTTCTATTAGCTCAGTGAATACTTTTTTTGCAATCTTAGATGAAATCGTTCCATCTGCAATAAGCTTAACCATACTCGCTAAGTTTTCTGGTGTTAATGCTACATCACGTAACTCTTTTTGTGATTTGTTTAAGTATGCCGACACTTCACCCATTAACCAGTTTGAAGTTAATTTTGCGTCAGCGCCATTATTTACAGTTGCGTCAAAGAAATCAGACATTTCTTTTGTAAGTGTTAATACCATCGCATCATATGCAGGTAAGCCTAATTGCTCAACATAACGCTTTTGACGAGCATCTGGAAGTTCAGGAATACTTTGACGTACACGTTCTTTCCACTCATCATCGATATATAACTCAACTAAATCTGGTTCTGGGAAGTAACGATAATCGTCTGATCCTTCTTTTACACGCATTAAGAGAGTTGTTTTTGTTGTTTCATCATAACGTCTTGTTTCTTGTTGAATAATTCCACCAGATAATAATACTTTTTCTTGACGTACTTGCTCATGTTCAAGACCTTTTTGAACGAATGCAAATGAGTTTAAGTTCTTTAACTCGGCTTTCGTACCAAATTCTTCTTGTCCAAATGGTCGTAATGAAATATTTGCATCACATCGAAGTGAGCCTTCTTCCATTTTCACATCAGAAACTCCAGTAAATTGAATAATTGATTTTAACTTTTCTAGATATGCATAGGCTTCTTCAGGTGTACGCATATCTGGTTCAGAAACGATCTCAATTAATGGTGTTCCTTGGCGGTTAAAGTCAACTAAAGAATAGCCTTCATCAGTATGATTTAATTTCCCCGCATCTTCCTCTAAATGTACACGAGTGATTCCGATACGCTTCTTTTTACCGCCCACTTCAATTTCAATCCATCCATTCTCACCAATCGGCTTATCGAACTGTGAAATTTGATATGCCTTTGGATTGTCAGGATAAAAGTAGTTTTTACGGTCAAATTTAGTCTCAGTTGCAATTTCACAATTTAATGCCATTGCAGCTTTCATACCAAAGTTTACAGCTTCTTCATTTAAAACTGGTAATACTCCCGGATATCCAAGATCAATTACACCAGTGTTTGTATTTGGGTCTGCACCAAACGCATTAGGGCTTGGTGAGAAGATTTTTGATTTTGTTTTTAATTCAACGTGCACTTCTAAACCGATTATCGTTTCAAAATTCATCTTTCTAAGCACCTCCTTACAGTTGTGGTCTTTGCTTTGTAAAATCAGTTGCTTGCTCATAAGCATGTGCAACTCTGTATATAGTTGACTCATCGAAATGTTTACCGATAATTTGTAAGCCTAATGGTAAGCCATTATGGAAACCACATGGGATCGATATAGCAGGAACTCCCGCTAAGTTAATTGGAATTGTTAAAATATCATTTGCGTACATTGTAATTGGATCACTTACTTTTTCTCCTACTTTAAATGCAGGTGTTGGAGTAGTTGGTCCAATAATCACATCATAATTTTCAAATACTTTCTCAAAATCTTCTTTGATTAAAGTACGAACTTGTTGCGCTTTTTTGTAGTAAGCATCATAATAACCAGAACTTAAAGCATATGTTCCAAGCATAATACGACGTTTTACTTCATCACCAAAGCCTTCAGCTCTTGTCTTTTTGTAAAGATCAATTAGATTTTCAACATCATCTGCACGGTGACCATAACGAATACCATCAAAACGTGCTAGGTTAGCAGAAGCTTCAGATGAAGATAGTAAATAGTAAGTTGCTAAAGCGTATTTAGAGTGCGGTAATGAAACCTCTTCCCAAGTTGCCCCTAAACTTTCTAATAAGTTTAATGCAGCCATTACAGATGCACGTGCTTCTTCTCCAACACCTTCACCTAAATATTCTTTAGGTACAGCAATACGAAGGCCTTTCACATCACCACTAAGTGCTTGTACAAATGAAGGAACGTCTACATTAGCAGATGTTGAATCGCTTGCATCTAATCCAGAAATAGCTTGTAGTAATAGCGCATTGTCTTCTACATTTCTAGTAATAGGTCCAATTTGATCTAATGAAGATGCAAATGCTACTAATCCAGAACGAGATACTCTACCATATGTCGGTTTTAAACCAACAACACCGCAGAATGAAGCAGGTTGACGAATTGAACCGCCAGTATCAGAACCTAATGAGAATAAAACTTCTCCTGCTGCAACAGATGCTGCAGATCCACCACTACTTCCACCAGGTACATAATCAGTATTCCAAGGGTTACGCGTTCCACCGTAAGCTGAATTTTCATTTGAAGAACCCATTGCAAATTCATCCATGTTTAATTTTCCGATTGTAATTGCTTCTGCTTGCGCTAGTTTAGTAACTACAGTCGCATCATAAATAGGATTAAAGTTTTCAAGAATCTTACTTGCACAAGTTGTACGAAGACCCTTCGTAACGATGTTATCTTTTACACCAATTGGCATTCCAGATAAAATCCCACGTGATTCATCCCATGCTTTTTCATCGAATGCTTTTGCTTGTTGACGAGCTTGCTCTTCATTTAAAGTTAAAAATGATTTAACTTCCCCATCAACCGCTGAGATTTTTTCATATGATTCATTTACTAATTCTTCAACTTTAATCTCTTTTGACTTTAATTTTTTATGTAATTCTGAAACCGTATATTCAAATAAAGACATTATTCCATTCCCCCCTTAATCCAAAATTGACGGTACTTTAACTTGTCCATCTTGGTGGTCTGGTGCATTTTTTAGTACTTCTTCGATTGGTAAACCTTTTGCTGGTTCATCTTTACGTAAAACATTACGCATTTTTAATACATGTGTAGTTGGTTTTACATTCGATGTATCAAGTTCACCTAACTGTTCAGCAAAATCTAATATTGCTCCAAGTTGTTTTGCAAATTTCTCTGCTTCTTCTTCAGTAACCGCTAATCGCGCTAAATGAGCAACATGCTTAACTTGCTCCATTGTTATTTTTGACATTCTATGCACCTCCATATTATTTCGCACAACATACAATATACTGATAATACCAAATTTCCCATGTCTCGGGCAACATTCCACATAAAACCATTTAAAAAATAATCATGCATACATGACTATTCTAATGATCATATGGATTTTCCGAATCAAACGTTTGTTTAAATTATTCGTTTATTCTACTTTTCAATTTGAATTCTAGTTAATTCAATTCCATATTTACTAAAATACTCAAGAGAGTAATCATCAGGATAACCTTCGTTATACACCACTCTAGTAATTCCCGCTCCATTTATCATTTTAGCACATGCCCTACAAGGTGCCGTTGTACAATAAATTGTCCATTCATCACTTTTCGTTTTTTGAATACCGGATTGGACTAATTGATAAATAGCATTTTCTTCCGCATGAAATGCATCACACGGGTGATCATCGGAATATTTACCACTTTCCATTATTCCGTTCTCACGGGCAACAAAACGTGGACATCCGCCATCAATACAATGTTTCGCTCCTTTTGGATACCCATTATAACCAGAAGCAATGATTCGATTATCACATACAATAACTGCTCCAACTCTTCTACTACCACATGTTGAACGAAGAGAAGTTATAAATGCTTGTCCTAAAAAGTATGAATCCCAATCATCACGCGTACCTAATGGAATCGAATCGACCAATTGAATAATTCTCTGTAAAATTTGCATAATTCCCTTCTCCTTGTTCATTTTAGTCTAATTAAAATTATAACATACGTAAAAAAGGGCAGGGATAGAGAATATAAGTCACATTTAAGACGTTAAAACATTGCAGAGAGTAAATAAAAAAGCATGATAATAAAATTACCATGCTTTTTCTTATATACGTATGCTTATTACAGCATTTCTGAAGTTGTTTTACCTTGCATGTGAAGAACTAAATAGTCTGGTCCACCAGCTTTAGAGTCAGTACCTGACATGTTGAATCCACCAAATGGTTGGTATCCAACGATTGCTCCAGTACATCCACGGTTGAAGTAAAGGTTTCCAGCGTGGAAATCTTCACGTGCTTTTTCGATGTTTGCACGGTTATTTGAGATAACAGCACCTGTTAAACCATACTCAGTGTTGTTAGCGATTTCTAATGCATGATCGAAGTCTTTTGCTTTACAGAAAGCAACAACTGGTCCAAAGATTTCTTCTTTCATTAGACGAGCATCTTCAGCTACATCAGCAACGATTGTTGGTTTGATGAACCAACCAGTAGAATCGTCTCCTTCTCCACCAGTAACTACACGTCCTTCTTCACGGCCAATTTGAACATAGCTCATTACTTTATTGAAAGCAGCTTGGTCATTAACTGGACCCATGTAAGTCGTACGGTCTTCTGGGTTACCAACTGTTAATTCATTTGTTAATTCAATTGCACGCGCAAGAACTTGGTCATACACGTCTTGGTGAATTACAGCACGAGAACATGCTGAACATTTTTGTCCTGAGAAACCAAATGCAGAAGATACGATTGATTTAGCAGCTAATTCTAAATCAGCTTCTTTATCAATTACCATTGTATCTTTACCGCCCATTTCAGCGATAACACGTTTTAACCAGATTTGACCTGGGTTAACTTTTGCTGCACGTTCGTAAATACGAATACCAACTTCTTTAGAACCAGTGAAGCTGATAAAACGAGTACGAGGGTGATCTACTAAGTAATCTCCTACTTCAGCACCACTACCTGGTACAAAGTTTACTACTCCTGCAGGCAATCCAGCTTCTTCTAATACTTCTAAGAATTTGTATGCAACTACTGGAGTTGTACTTGCTGGTTTTAATAGAACAGTGTTACCTGTTACTACAGCAGCTACAGTTGTTCCAGCCATGATAGCAAATGGGAAGTTCCAAGGAGAGATTACAACGCCAACTCCTAATGGAATATAGTTGAAACGGTTATATTCACCTGGACGGCTCTCAACAGGAATACCATCTTTTAATTGAAGCATTTGACGAGCATAAAACTCTAAGAAATCAATTGCTTCTGCAGTATCTGCATCTGCTTCATTCCAAGGTTTACCAGCTTCTTTTGTTAATAATGCAGAGAATTCGTGTTTACGACGACGAATAATTGCAGCAGCGCGGAATAGAATGTCAGCACGAACTTCAGGTTTAACTTTTTTCCATGTATTAAATGTAGTATCTGCAATTTGCATAGCTTTTTCAGCTAATTCACGACTTGCTTTAGATACAGATCCGATAACTTCTTTATGATTTGAAGGATTTACAGAAACAATTTGTTCTTCTGTAAAGATACGCTCTCCACCAATGATAAGTGGATATTTTTCACCTAAATAAGATGAAACTTTTGCTAATCCTTGATTGTAAAGTTCTTGATTTTCCTCTAAGCCAAAATTTGTAAATGGCTCATGTTTGTAAGGTATAACCATTGAATAAATCCCCCTTTAATTTAAACTAGCAAACAACTGTAAACTATCTTACTATCAGTTTTTTCAGTTTAATTGCCAGTAGATTTAACTACGTAATAAAAAAACTCACAATTACATAATACATTATTCCTATACATACTTCAAATAGGAAACGCTTACAGAAAATTGGCAAAAATAAAGAAAAAGGAAGAGGTAAATCCTTCCTTTTAGTTATAAATATGCACGCTTGGTTCTTTCGCGTCGACCTCTTTTACAATGAGTGCTTCTTGTCCATTCGCTGAGAACACATTGGTCTCAACCTTTAGATATGAAGGGAAATGATCCATCATTAATCCTGCAACATATTGAGTAAAAGCAATGACCTCTGCTTTACTATAAAATTGCATAGGGATATCAATTTTTAGTTGTATTAATTCATTATCTTTATAAAAACCAGTACCTACAACTCCAGTATAATTCGGAAAATAATTTTCGATATCTGATTTAAAATTCACCATTTTCATTGCATCGTCACGATAATCTCTTGTTGCAGCTGCTGAAGGGAATAAATAATACTTTTCATTTATTTTATCCCATCCACTAATCGAACTTTCGTTACCTGATACTGTTGACTTTGCAACATAGGTTCCAGGTACAACAGAAGATTGCTTTTGTTGACGGAAAACAGCAAATGTAATTGGAACATTTCTAAATTCATCCATCTTACGCAGTCTAGTCAAAATTTCTTGTGCCATTGCTTTACCTTGTTTTAGCATCTCACTTTGAGAAATTTCAAGTTCTCTTGGATAACCATGTTCTTCTTGATAATAATAAACTGAGTTCATTGCCAATCCGATCGCAACACCTTGAAGTTTGACTTCTTTTCCACTTTTTTTCAAATAATCTTGCTCTAAAATATGATTTAAATAAATTGGTGCTGCTTCAGCTTTCTTATCAGCACTCAAACTCTTTGAAGTATTTTCAATTGGATTTAATCCATCATTATTGATTGTCTTATTTAAACCAGCGTTCTTGTTTGCATTTACTCTTTCTTTATATTGAGCAGGAGTGTATTTCCTTTTCAACCATGATTCTACTGTTTTTTTATCTAATAATTGACCTTCTTGATATAAGTAATCTTTTGTTGAATATTGATCTTGCACAACTCTCATTAATCCTAATTCAAATTCATTTATATCAAGTCGATTATCGATATTCGAAACGACAGCACCTCTTGTTTTACTTGGTTTAAAAGGAAGTATTGTCTTATAGTAATCATTTGAAATTGAGTAACGAGGTATTATTGCATCTTCCCCGTTTTTATTTTTGCCGTTCTCTTGTACTACCTTATCTTCATTCTTTAATGATAATGAACATCCAGATAAGACAAGAGAGAGACAACATAGGAGTATTCCTATTCGATTTTTCATTTTACTCACACCTCTATTTATTAAGTGGACGAATTTTGGGATTAGTCGAAAGCTCGCCCTCTAGTTGTCTTAAAGAGTTACTTATTGTGGTTGAAGTTCTTTAACCATTCTTTCTTCGTCCCACACTTCGATATTTAATTTACGTGCAGCGTCAAGCTTTGATCCAGCCGCTTCCCCTGCAATAACTAAATCCGTACTCTTACTTACACTTCCGGCAACTTTTGCACCTAGTGCCTCTAATTGTTTTTTAGCTTCACTTCTCGTCATCTGTTCTAGCTTACCAGTTAATACAACAGTTTTACCAGCGAAAAGAGAATTTGTGTCGATATTTTCGATTTGAATTCCTTTATATTCCGTATTTACGCCAACTGATTTAAACGTTGCAATTAATTCTTTTACTTCATCTTGTGCAAAATAATCATTAATGGATTGTGCCATCTTAGATCCTATTTCATTAATACCAGTTAATTCTTCAACTGACGCTTCCATAAGATGATCGATTGTTTGGAAATGCCCGGCTAAAGTTTTTGCGGCTTTCGCTCCGACATGTCGAATACCAAGCCCAAATAATAATTTCTCTAAGGAATTCTCTTTTGAAGCTTGTATTGCAGAAATTAATTTATCTGCCGATTTTTCTCCAAATCTTTCTAACGATAATAATTGTTCTTTTGTTAAATGATACAGATCTGTAAATGTTTTTATAAGCTCTGCATCAAATAATTGTGAGATGACTCTTTCACCTAAACCATCAATATTCATTGCATCACGGGATGCAAAATGAGTTAACCCTTCACGGATTTGTGATGGACAAAGTGGATTTACACAACGTAATGCAACTTCACCTACTATTCTTAGTAACTCATGATTACAAGAAGGACAGTGAGTTGGCATTGCAAAAGGTTGTTCTTCACCAGTACGGCGATCTATTAAAACATTAACTACTTCGGGGATTATGTCCCCAGCTTTTCGGATAACTACCGAATCACCAATGCGGATATCTTTTTCTTTAATTAAATCTTCGTTATGCAACGAAGCTCGTTTAACAACTGTCCCTGCAACTCGGACAGGTTCCAATATAGCAGTAGGCGTTACAACACCTGTTCTACCTACGCTTAACTCAATATCAACTAATTTAGTAACTACCTCTTCAGCTGGGAATTTAAATGCAATTGCCCATCTAGGTACTTTAGCTGTTGATCCCAATTTCTTTTGCGTACTATATTCATCAATTTTGATAACAATTCCGTCGATTTCATACGGTAATGAAGGACGTTTTTCTTTCCATTCTTCTATATAATCAATAACCTCTTCAATTGAAGTGCATGTTTTTCGGTAAGTGTTTGTCTTAAAACCAAGATCATGAAGATAATCTAATGCTTCACTATGCTTTTGAATTGAAAATTCTTCGGCAGTTGGGAAACCATATACAAAGAAAGATAAATCTCTCTTAGCAACGATTTTAGGATCTAGCTGACGTAACGATCCCGCTGCGGCATTTCGTGGATTCGCGAATAATTCCTCACCATTTTTTTCACGTAGTTCATTTACTTTTTCAAAGCTTGCTTTAGGCATGAATGCTTCTCCGCGAGCTTCAATAGTGATTGGCTCAGATAGTCTTAAAGGTATTGCTTTAATCGTTTTTAAATTATGTGTTATATCCTCACCAACACTACCATCTCCACGTGTAGCACCTTTGACAAACAGTCCATTCTCATATTGTAACGAAACTGCTAAGCCATCGATTTTCAACTCACATACGTATGAAACTTGATCAACATCCTGACGTACTCTTTGATCAAAATCTTTTAAATCTCCTTCATTAAAAGCATTTCCTAAGCTTAACATTGGATGGCTATGCACAACTTTTTCAAACAAGTCAATGGCTTGGCCACCAATACGCTGAGAAGGAGAATCCGGAGTTACTAGTTCCGGATATTTTCCCTCCAAATTAATTAACTCATGAAGAAGACTATCATACTCAGCATCTGATACTGATGGGTTATCTAAAACATGATACTCATAGTTGTATTTACTTAATTTATTACGTAATTCTTCAATCTTATCAATGATTTTTTGATCCATGAGCTACCATCCCTTCTAGGCTTTCGTAATCGGAGCAAATTTAGCTAATAAACGCTTAATTCCTATTGGACTTGGGAAAGCAATATCTAATTCCATTGCTTCTCCTTCTCCTTTAACACTTACAACTGTTCCAGTTCCCCATTTACCATGAGAAGCCTTGTCTCCAACACGCCATCCTAGTGATTCCCCACCTGTTGTTTTCATGACAGGACGAGAGACTGCACGACGTTCAGTCACTACTTTTTTATTCATACGATCTAATAATTCTTCAGGAATTTCATTTATAAAACGAGACTCTTGGTTTACGCTTGTACGACCGTATAGTGTACGAGTTTGTGCATTCGTAATATATAACTGCTTCTCCGCTCGAGTAATTCCAACGTAAGCAAGTCTTCTTTCTTCTTCCATTTCTTCTTCATCCATTAATGAACGGCTATGCGGAAAAATTCCTTCTTCCATCCCAATTAAGAAAACGACAGGGAATTCAAGTCCTTTTGCTGAATGTAGTGTCATTAAAATTACTTCATCAGATGTATCCTCATCTTTATCAGCTTGGTCAATATCTGAAACAAGCGCAAGGTCCGTTAAAAATGAAACAAGACTCTTATCTTCACTGCTCTCTTCAAATGAATTAGTTACTGTTAAAAACTCTTCAATATTTTCTATTCTTGATGCAGATTCAATTGTATTTTCATCTTTCAACATCTGAATATATCCCGTTTTTTCAAGCACTTCTTCTACAAGCTCAGTTACTGATAAGTACTCTTGCATTTGTTGCCAGTTTTTCGTCATATTATGGAATTCACCAATAGCATTTGTAATTTTTGCACTTAGTCCAACAAAGTCAATTTGCTCAAATGTATCCGATAATGAAAGATCATTCGCAATGCTATAATTGATAACTTTATCTACTGATGTAGCCCCTACACCACGTTTTGGTACATTTATAATTCTTGAAAAACTAATTTCATCATTTGGATTTGCAATAAAACGTAAATACGCTAAAAGGTCTTTAATTTCTTTTCGATCATAGAACTTTACTCCGCCAACCATTTTATAAGGAATATTTGACTTAACTAAAACTTCCTCCATCGCACGTGATTGAGCATTTGTACGGTAAAGTATAGCCACATCACTGTATTGGTGAGCGCCTTCTTTTTTCCACTCTGCTAATTTTCCTGCAACAAAATAACCTTCATCTTGTTCAGATGCGGCTCTAAAATAATTAATCGTGTTACCTTGTCCATTTTCAGTCCATAGTTTCTTTGGTTTACGATTAGAATTATTCGTAATAACAGCATTTGCTGCATCTAGAATAGTTTGAGTTGAACGGTAATTTTGTTCTAATAGAATTACTTGAGCATTATCATAATCTTTTTCAAACGATAGAATATTTGAAATATCCGCTCCACGCCAACGATATATTGACTGATCAGAATCACCAACAACACAAATATTTTTAAATTGCTCAGCAAGCAGTTTTACAATCTTGTATTGAGCATGGTTTGTATCTTGATACTCATCAACATGGATATACTGGAACTTTCTTTGATAAAACTGTAAAACTTCAGGTACACGCTCAAATAAGGTAATCGTCATCATGATTAAATCATCGAAATCCAATGAATGATTTTTGCGAAGTCGATCTTGATAAGATGCGTAAATTTCACCTACTACTTTCTCATATGGTGTAAATGCATCTCTTGTATAATCGTTTGCCGTTTGCAATTCGTTTTTTGCGCTACTAATTGATCCTAAAATACTTCGAGGATCAAATTTTTTCGAATCTAGATTTTTCTCCTTTAGAATGTTCTTTATAACAGTTAACTGATCTGTTGTATCTAAAATTGTAAAACTTCGATTAAAGCCAATACGATCAATATCTCTACGAAGAATACGAACACACATTGAGTGAAAAGTTGATACCCAAATGTCTTCTGCATCCTTTCCGACTAAGTTAAATATACGTTCCTGCATTTCTCTTGCAGCTTTATTTGTAAACGTAATAGCGAGTATATTCCAAGGAGCGACGCCTTTTTCTCCTAGCAAATAAGCAATACGATGTGTAAGTACTCGAGTTTTACCTGAACCAGCACCAGCCATAATTAATAACGGACCATTTACTGTTTTTACAGCTTCTTTTTGCATTGGGTTCAGACCATGTAATAGTTCTTCTGCTGTTTTCATTACTTTGTCGCTCCTTCTTTTACAGCTTTCACCGTAAGTAAAGCCTCATTTATATTTTCGTATATGATATTACCAACTACTATAGTATCTGCAAATTGTCTCATTTCGACAGCTTGTTTCGCTGAAGAAATACCACCACCATAAAATAATTTCGTTTGGTTTAACACTTTCGATACCTCTTCTACTACTTCTAAAGAACCGTAAGTTCCACTATATTCTAAGTAAAAAACCGGCAGTTTTAGTAATTGCTCAGCAACTTCAGCATAAGCAACGACATCTTCAACAGTAAGATTCGTATTTGCTTTTGTCATTTCTGCGGCCTTACATTCAGGGTTTAAAATACAATATCCTTCCATCAATAATTCCTCGGTATGGATTAAATGACCAAATTCTTTCATTGCTTTTTGGTGCATTCCGACAATCCAAGTTGGATCATTACTATTTAGTACTGTTGGGATAAAATAAAAATCATAGCCTGGTGTAACAGCTTCAAGATTTGATACTTCCAAGACACATGGTACAGCATAACGACGAATACGTACTAATAATGATAAAGTATCGTCTAATGTGACCCCATCTGTGCCTCCTACAAGAATTGCATCCGTTCCTGATTCACAGATTAACTCCAATACATCATCTGAAATTTCCTTGTTAGGATCTAATTTAAAAATGTGATTCCATTGTGAATAATCGTACATCCTGTTCCTCCTCAAAGTATTAAATTCATCTATTTTTATCTAGTAATTATTGTTTTTAAAAGGTACTGAAAACATAAATGTATTGTATCTTATAAAAAAGGAAAAGTAACCCTTACTCACCATTTTCAGGAATTAATGAAAATTGTTTCCAACTATAATGGAACAATTTCAGGGGAAAATGGTAAAGAGTGATGTTTATATTATTTTTAGTCACTGATTCTTATTATAAGGGGAGTTTCTGTTGAGACCAAATATTAGTATTGTTAATGCACTTGTTCGTATTACAGTTGGTTTTACTCTTGTAGCTTATGGCACAGCAAAACTCACACGTAAAAGATGTAGTAATTCCGTCATTTTTTTAGTTATGATTGGTGCCATGAAAATTGCTGAAGGAATACTGCGTTTCTGCCCGATGACTGCATTTAGTAAAAAATGTATGATTATGGTAGATAAGCATAATGAGGATGATTCGATCGAAGAATTCGTTCAACCTTCATAAAAGTAGTTTATCAAAACTATAGTTGATTGTATAGACGATATAAGAACGTTAGTTCGTTTTCACAAAAAAAGGGCCGTCTCAATTGGACGACCCTTAACATCTTTAATTATTTACTTTTATTGCTTTATGGGCAATATCATGACGATAAAATAACCCATTTGATTCAATGTTAGTAATTTGTTTATAAACTTTTTCACAAGCGTCGTTTATAGTTCTTCCTTTATGAGCAATGATTAGAACTCTACCACCATTTGTAACAAACTCATCATTTTCGAGCTTCGTACCAGCATGATAAACTAGAGCATCTTTACTTACCAATGGAAGGCCATTGATGATTTTGCCTTTTTCAGGTGCTTCAGGATATCCTGTAGCTGCAAGTACTACGCCAACAACTGCGTCTGTTGACCATTTCAATGTTATTTCCTCATTATTTATCATCGCTAACATCATTTCAGCAAGGTCACTTTCTAAACGGGGTAACACAACTTCCGTTTCTGGGTCACCAAACCTCGCATTGAATTCAATAACTTTTGGACCTTGGGCTGTAAGCATTAAACCTGCGTATAAAATACCAGTAAAATCACGGCCTTCACTTATCATAGCTTCAGCAACAGGAATCACGATATCACGAACAGAATTTTCTACAATTGTTTGAGAAATCTGAGGAACTGGAGAGTATGCACCCATCCCGCCTGTATTAGGACCTTTATCACCGTCATATGCTCGTTTATGATCCTGAGCGATGACCATTGGATAAACCTTATTACCATGTACAAAAGACATTAATGAAAATTCTTCACCCTCTAGATACTCCTCAATGACAACAGAAGCACTAGCATCGCCGTATTTATCATCTAAAAGCATATCATGAAGACTGATAATCGCTTCCTCAATTGTCATTGCAACGACTACACCTTTACCCGCTGCTAAACCATCTGCTTTAATAACGATTGGAGCCCCAACTTTTTCAACATAGGCTTTAGCCTCATTAAAATCTGTAAACGTTTCATATGCTGCAGTTGGGATATTGTATTTCTTCATTAAGTCCTTCGTAAAGCTTTTGCTTCCTTCGATTATTGCTGCTTCTTTTGTTGGACCAAATATTTGTAGATTTGCAGAACGAAATTCATTAACAATTCCTTCCATTAATGGACCTTCTGGACCAACAATTGTTAAGTCAATTTTCTCTTTTTTTGCAAATGCTATTAGCGCTTCATGATCACCTTCATCAATATTGACAAGTGTTGCAACATCAATCATTCCATCGTTTCCTGGAGCAACAAATACGTCTGTTACATTCTCTGATTGATTTACCTTCCATGCAATTGTATGCTCACGACCACCGCGACCAATGACTAATACTTTCATCTTGTCATCTCCTTATATCTTAATGTTTAAAGTGACGCACGCCCGTAAAGACCATTGCGATTCCATATTCATCTGCTTTTTTTATGGAATCTTCATCTCGGATTGATCCGCCTGGCTGAATAATTGCAGTAATTCCTGCTTTAGCTGCAGCCTCAACAGTATCACTCATAGGGAAAAATGCATCTGAAGCCAATGCAGATCCAACTGCCTTTTCTCCAGCTTGATCGATAGCTATATTTGCAGCACCAACACGATTCATTTGTCCAGCACCTACACCAATAGTCATGTGATCTTTTGCTAAAACAATCGCATTCGATTTAACATGCTTTACCACTTTCCAACCTAGTTTTAAGTTTGCCCACTCTTCTTCAGTTGGTTGACGTTTAGTTGGTACCGTAATAGTAGCTTCATCAAAACCAAATGTATCCATATCTTGTCGAAGTAAACCACCATGTACAGTAGTTAGTTTTGGAGAAAATGTTGGATTTGTTCCAAAATCAACTGTTAATAATCGTAAATTCTTTTTACTCGTTAGAACTTCCATTGCTTCTTCGCTGAAAGAAGGTGCAATAATGATTTCTAAAAATAGTTCATGCATTTTCTTTGCAGAAGCCACATCAACTTCACGATTTGTAGCAATAATACCTCCGAAAATAGAAACTGGATCAGCCGCATATGCTCGATCATATGCCTCTTCAATCGTAGTTCCTTCTCCTACTCCACAAGGATTCATATGTTTTACTGCTACAACTGCAGGATTCGTAAATTCACGTACAATATTTAACGCTTCGTTCGCATCATTTATATTGTTATAAGAGAGCTCTTTACCATGTAATTGATTGGCAAAAGCAATTGAAGATTCAGTTGGCATTGGAGTGCGATAAAACTTTGCATTCTGGTGAGGGTTTTCACCATAGCGTAATGTCTGTTTTAATTCATAAGTAACTGTATAACTTTCTGGATTTTCTTCCCCTATTTGCTCAGTTAAATAATTCGATATTAATGAATCATATGCTGCAGTATGACGGAAAACTTTTGCTGCTAATCGGCGATTTGTTTCAATTGAAACTGAATTCTTTTCAACTAATTCTGCTAAAATTACATCATAGTCTGCAGGATCAACAACTACAGATACAAATTCATGATTTTTAGCTGCAGAACGAAGCATTGTTGGACCACCAATATCGATATTTTCAATAGCGTCCTCAAATGTTACATCTGGCTTCATAATTGTTTCTTTAAAAGGATATAAGTTTACACATACTAAATCGATTGGTTGGATACCTAGTTCATTCATTTGTCGCATATGCTCCTCATTCGAACGAACACCTAGCAAGCCCCCGTGAATTGATGGATGTAATGTTTTTACACGTCCATCCATAATTTCTGGAAAATTAGTAACTTCAGAAATTCCAATTACATTTACTCCTGCTTCTTTTAATAAATTGAAGGTTCCACCTGTAGAAATAACTTCGAAATCTTGCTTAATTAATCCACTTACAAATTCAATAATCCCTTTTTTATCTGAAACACTAACTAAAGCACGCTTTTTCATGTTCTTTGCCCCCAACTGTAAGAATTCATGTTATCTATCACTAATTAATTCTAGTTATTAAATAATTTTTTTAATGTATTTACATATAAAACATGTTCAACTTCATGGACTTTTTGTTCTAGCGATTCTTTTGAGTCCCCATTTTCAATGAGGATTTTTTCTTGAGCAATAATTGGACCAGTATCCATTCCTTCATCAACAAAATGAACCGTGACACCTGTTGATTCGACACCAGCTTGCAGAGCTTGACCGATTGCGTCTTTTCCAGGAAATAATGGTAGAAATGAAGGATGAATATTAACGATTTTCCCGGGAAATGCGTCTAAAATTGTCGGACCAATTAATCTCATATAACCTGCTAAAATGATAAATTCGACATTTAGCTCTTTAAGATGAGCAATAACTTCAGTTTCGTATTGTTTTTTTGATTCATAATTTTTTGCAGAAAACACAAACGAGGGAATTCCAGCTTGTCTTGCTCTCTCTATACAAAATGCATTTGGGCGATCGCATACTAGCAATTGCATAGAGGCATTCATTTCCCCACTCTTAGTTGCATCAAGAATTGCTTGAAAGTTGCTCCCATTTCCTGAAGCAAATACGGTAATTTTCTTCATTCCAGAGAACCTCCACCAAAAGTGACTCCTTCACCTGAAGTCGTTCTTCCGATAATAAATACTTTTTCACCGTCTTTTTCTAATAGGTTAATAATCTCATGTAAATTCTCTTCACGAATCGCAAGAACCATTCCAATTCCCATATTAAAAATATTAAACATTTCTTCTCGTTTAAGTTCACCGATCTCTTCTAACAAATCAAAAATTGGTTGAATTGGCCAAGAACCATAATCGATTTCTGCACCTATACCTTCTGGAAGCATTCTCGGAATATTTTCAATAAAGCCTCCACCAGTAATATGAGCCATTCCATTTACATCAAAGTTTTTTAATAAATTTAAGATCGGTTTTACATAGATTTTAGTTGGACGAAGTAGTTCTTCGCCTAACGTATGCCCTAGTTTGTCAATATGTTGATCAAGTGTTAATCCGCCCTTTTCTAACAGCACTTTACGAACTAAAGAATAACCATTACTATGAATTCCATTTGAAGAAATTCCTAATAAAATATTTCCTTCTTGAATGTCATGTCCTGTTACTAGTTTTGATTTATCTGCAATACCAACTGCAAATCCAGCAATATCATACTCATCTTCAGGATACATGCCTGGCATTTCTGCAGTTTCTCCACCAATTAGTGAGCAACCCGCTTGTATACAACCTTCCGATACACCTTTAACGATTTGTTCAATACGTTCAGGTACCGCTTTTCCAACTGCTAAGTAATCTAGGAAAAATAATGGTTCTGCTCCTTGAACTACAATATCATTCACACACATCGCGACTGCATCAATGCCTATCGTATCGTGACGGTCCATTTGGAAAGCCAATTTTAATTTAGTTCCAACTCCGTCTGTTCCTGATACAAGAACCGGTTCCTTATGATTGAATTTGGATAAATCGAACATTCCTCCAAATCCACCTAAACCACCAAGTACTTCTTGACGCATTGTTTTTTGAACGTGTTTTTTCATTCTGTTCACTGCTTCATAACCGGCTTCAATATCTACTCCGGCTTGTTTATATGCATTCGCCATGTGATGATTTCCCCTTTCAGTTCCTCATGAATTGATTCAAAAGAGGCGACGACATTTGCTCGCCGCCTCTAATTTTTATGACTTCTCTTTATTTAATTATGAGAATGTATTAACTCATTTTCATCGTAGATTACTGTTGGATAACAGCCTGTAAAACACGCTGTACATTGGCCTCTATTAGGACTAGCATGTTTTCTTCCAATCGCACCTAGTAAACCGTCTAAACTAATAAATTCTAAAGTGTCTGCCCCGATTTCTTGACACATTTCCTCGACAGTTTTAGAAGCTGCAATTAATTCTTCTCTAGTCGATGTATCAATTCCGTAGTAGCAAGGATTTTTTATAGGTGGTGCTCCAATGCGAACATGAACTTCGCTCGCACCAGCATCACGAAGCATTTGTACAATTCGTCTGCTTGTTGTACCACGAACAATTGAATCATCTACCATTACGACACGTTTACCTTCGACAATTGAACGTACTGGAGAAAGCTTCATCTTTACACCTTGCTCACGAAGCTCTTGAGAAGGTTGGATAAACGTACGTCCTACATAACGATTTTTAATTAAACCAATCTCATATGGAATGCCGGATTCTTCAGCATATCCAATTGCTGCTGAAATACTAGAATCAGGTACACCGATTACAACATCTGCTTCAACAGGAGCTTCATTTGCTAACACTCGCCCCATATTTTTTCGAGCAGCATGAACATTGATATTATCGATATTGCTATCTGGGCGTGAGAAATAAATATACTCCATACTACAAATCGTATGATCAACTGTAGAAGTAAATTGATCCGTTTCAATTCCATTATCAGAGATAATAAGTAATTCCCCAGGATTGATGTCACGGATATATTTCGCACCAACTACATCAAATGCACAAGTCTCTGAAGCAACTACATACGCATCACCCATCTTAGCTAAAGCTAAAGGTCTAAATCCATTTGGATCAAGCGCAACATACATTGCATCTTCTGTTAATACTAAATAAGCGAATGCTCCTTTAATCATATTTAAAGATGCTTTAATGCAATCTTTTAATGGTGCAGAACCATTTCGCTTGATTAAATGTGCAAGTACTTCTGTATCTGATGTTGTTTGAAAAATACTACCTTGCATTTCTAAATCTTTACGCAATCTTGATGCATTTACTAAATTCCCATTATGAGCAAGTGCAATGCTTCCTGTATGCGAATGAAATAAAAGTGGCTGAACATTTTCATAACCTCTGCCGCCAGCAGTTGGATAACGGACATGGCCGATAGCTGCTTTCCCGTGCAAATCATTTAATTGACCTTTACTAAAGACTTCTGCAACTAAGCCTTCACCTTTTGCACCTTCAAGCTTATTTCCGTCATTTACAACAATACCTGCGCCTTCTTGCCCTCTATGTTGCAAGCTATGAAGACCATAGTATGAAATTTGTGCAGCATCTGTATGCCCCCAAATCCCAAAAATTCCACACTCTTCATTTAATCCTTTTATTTCAGCAAGCATGGGATCGCCTCTTTCCAAGCGTGTTTTAGTTCATCTACTGTTGCGTGAAGTACAGTTTCATTGTTTTCATTACGAATCGTCACTGAAGCCTCTTCTGTAACTGTTCCAATTAATTTCGCATCGACCATTGCTTCAAATTGTTCTTTATGTTCTGGCTTAACTGAAAGTAAGAAGCGAGATTGAGATTCACTAAATAATGCAACAACCTCATTACCTTCGATTGTAATAGATGCACCAATTTCAGTTGGACCAAATGTACTTTCAGCAATCGCAACACCTAGACCACCCTCAGATATGTCATGTGCAGAAGTAACAACGCCTGCTTGTATCGCAGAAAGAATTTGGTCTTGACGAATTTTTTCGATTGATAAATCAATACTTGGTGCTTTACCAAAGATTTTTCCATTTAATAATTTTTGTAGCTCACTGCCACCAAATTCAGCCTTCGTTTCACCGATAACATAAATTAAATCACCAGCAGTTTTAAAATTTTGTGTAGTAATATGCTCAGTATCTTCAATTAAACCAACCATACCAACTACTGGAGTTGGATAAACCGCTTCACCATTTGTTTCGTTATAAAGTGACACATTTCCACCAATAACTGGTGTACTTAATACATTACACGCTTCACTCATACCATCAGTTGCTTTTTCTAACTGCCAGAAAATCTCAGGTTTTTCTGGGTTACCAAAATTTAAGCAGTCAGTGATTGCAAGTGGACGAGCACCTGAGCAAATAACATTTCGTGCCGCTTCAGCTACCGCAATTTTCCCACCAACTTCTGGATCTAAATATAAGTAACGAGCATTACAATCAGTTGTCATAGCAAGTGCTTTTTTCGTATCACGAATTCGAATGACCGCTGCATCTGAACCTGGTGCAACAACCGTGTTTGTTCTAACCATATAATCGTACTGTCCGTAAACCCACTCTTTACTAGCAATTGTAGGCTGCGAAAGTAATTGCTTTAAAGTTTCTTTTGCATCTTTCATTTCAGGAACATAATTTTCCATCGATTGGAATTCACCGAAGTAAGCCGGTTCACTAGATGGTTTATGATAAACTGGCGCTTCTTCTGCTAGTGCATCAACTGGTAATTCTGCAACTACTTCACCTTTATGAATCAGACGAAGCATTTTGTCATCAGTTACATGACCAACAGAAACTGCATGTAAATCATATTTCTCAAATAATTCTACGATTTCATGCTCTCTGCCTTTCTCAACAACTAATAGCATACGCTCTTGAGATTCTGATAACATCATTTCGTATGCTGACATTCCCGCTTCACGTTGAGGAACTAGATCAAGATTCATCTCAATTCCCATACCTGCTTTTGATGCCATTTCTGCAGATGATGAAGTTAGACCAGCAGCACCCATATCTTGAATTCCTACAAGCGCATCGTTTTGAACAACCTCCAAACAAGCTTCAAGTAGTAATTTTTCCATAAATGGATCACCTACTTGAACTGCAGGACGCTTCTCTTCTGATGCATCTGACAACTCTTCTGAAGCAAATGTTGCGCCATGAATTCCATCACGTCCTGTTGATGCACCAACGTACATAACAGTATTACCAACGCCATGCGCTTGACCTTTTTTAATATCTTTATGATTAATTAATCCAACACACATTGCATTAACTAAAGGATTACCTTCATAACAAGGATCAAAATTAACTTCTCCACCAACAGTTGGAATACCAATACAGTTTCCATAACCTGCAATTCCTGCTACTACTTCTTCAAATAAATACTTTACTCTTGGAGTTTCTAACTCACCAAATCGTAAAGAATTTAAAAGTGCTACAGGACGAGCACCCATTGAAAATACATCGCGAATTATTCCACCTACACCAGTAGCTGCCCCTTGGTATGGTTCAATTGCTGATGGGTGATTATGACTTTCGATTTTAAAAACAACAGCCTGCTCATCACCTATATCAACAATACCAGCACCTTCACCTGGTCCTTGTAACACATGTTCTCCAGTTATAGGGAACTTACGTAAAAGAGGCTTAGAGTTTTTATAACTACAATGCTCCGACCACATTACTGAGAATAAACCAAGCTCAGTATAATTTGGCGCGCGTCCAATAATTGATTTAATTAGATTAAACTCTTCATCTGATAAGCCCATAGTGGCATAAATTCTATCATTTTCAATTTGCATTGGGTTTGGCTCAAGAAGTAACGACATGATTTTCCCTCCAGTTTCTTACAATCGAACGAAATAGTTGAAGTCCATCTGCACTTCCTAGTAGTGTATCAATAGCACGTTCAGGATGTGGCATCATTCCTAAAACATTTCCTTTTTCGTTTACAATTCCTGCAATATCATCTAAACTGCCATTCGGATTATTTTGATATCGGAAAATAATCTGATTATTATTTTTAAGAGATTCATATGTTTCTTGATCACAATAGTAATTTCCTTCACCATGTGCAATTGGTACAGTAATTACTTGACCTTTTTCATAACCAGTAGTAAACATTGTTTCATTGTTTTCAACAACTAGTTCAACTTGGCGACACATAAACTTAAGTTTTTCATTACGTCTAAGTGTACCTGGTAAAAGACCAGCTTCTGTTAAGATTTGGAATCCATTACATACTCCAAATACTGGCTTTCCATCTGTAGCAGCTTTTTTTACTGCTTCCATCACATTGGCAAAACCTGCAATTGCGCCAGAACGTAAGTAATCACCATATGAAAAACCACCTGGCAATAAAATACCGTCAAATTCATCTAAATTAGTTGAATCATGCCAAACGTATTCTACTTCTTCGCCTAATTCATCTTTTATTGCATGATACATATCTACATCACAATTTGATCCTGGGAACACAATTACTGCAAACTTCACTGTGCGACTACCTCCTCTACCTCATAACGGTAATCTTCAATTACGATGTTTGCTAATAATTTTTCACACATTTCTTTAACTGAAGCATCTAAATCTGCAACGTTTTTATCAATCAGTAATTCCATATATTTTCCGATACGAACATCTTGTACTTCGCTAAAATTCATGCTATGAAGTGCGTTTTTCACTGCGTTTCCTTGTGGATCTAAAACACTTTCTCTTAATGTAACGAACACTCTTACTTTGAACATGATAATCCCCCTAAGCGTTTTAAAATTTCTTCGTATCCATCTGTTAAGTTACCTAAATCTCTACGGAACACGTCTTTATCAAATTTTGCATTTGTCTCTTTATCCCATAATCGGCATGTATCTGGTGATATCTCATCTGCTAATAAAATTGTGCCATCATTTAACTTACCAAATTCTAATTTAAAATCGACTAATCGAACATTGCATTCATTAAAATGAACAACTAGTACATCGTTTACACGGAGAGCAATTTCTCTAATTATTTCAAGATCTTTTGTTGTTGCTAGTTTAAGTGCTGCAATATGGTCTTCATTTATAATTGGATCACCTAGATCGTCACGTTTGTAATAGAATTCAATGATTGGTTTAACTAACTCAGCCCCTTCATCTAATCCCATTCGCTTCGACAGGCTTCCAGCGACAATATTACGTACAACTACTTCTATAGGTACGATCGTTACTCGCTTAACTAGTTGTTCAAGATCTGATGTTTTTTCTACGAAATGAGTTTCGATACCTGTTTCCATTAACTTTGAAAATAGTAAACTAGTAATAGCATTATTTAAACGACCTTTTCCAGCGATTTCTGCTTTCTTTTCCCCGTTAAAAGCTGTTGCTGAATCCTTATACTCCACTCTTACTATTTCAGGATTATCTGTAGAAAAGATTCTTTTTGCTTTTCCCTCATACAACATTTCTTGCTCTACCATGTCAACAATGCCTCCCATATCCTCATATAAACACACAATAAAAATTTTGCTTACTCATTCATTAATTTATTTGGCTAAAGTTCTCTATCTTTATTGAAGCTTTAGCCAAACGAATTATTTTGATTCTTAATTCAAACCTAAGCGTTCAAAGATTGTATCTACTTGACTTAAATGGTAGCTATAGTCGAAGCAATCATCAATTTCTTCTTGCGATAATAAAGAACTGATTTTTTCTTCTGCTTCAACAAGTTCTTTAAATTGTACTTGTGTCTCCCATGCTTCCATTGCTTTTGGTTGGACTGTATCGTACGCTTCTTCGCGTGACATACCTTTTTCAATTAATGCTAGAAGTACGCGTTGAGAATAAATTAATCCATATGTTCGATCCATATTGCGTTTCATATTCTCTGGGAACACTGTAAGATTTTTAATGATATTTCCAAAACGATTTAACATATAGTTTAAAAGAATTGTTGCATCAGGTAAGATAATTCTTTCCGCTGATGAATGTGAGATATCTCTTTCATGCCAGAGTGACACATTTTCGTATGCAGTGATCATATGACCTCTAATTACACGTGCTAATCCAGTCATATTTTCAGAACCAATTGGATTACGCTTATGAGGCATTGCAGATGATCCTTTTTGGCCTTTTGCAAAGAATTCTTCTACTTCGCGAGTTTCACTTTTTTGTAATCCACGAACTTCAGTTGCAAACTTCTCAATTGAGGTTGCAATTAAAGATAATGTTGCCATGTAATGAGCATGACGATCACGTTGTAATGTTTGTGTTGAAATAGGAGCTGCTTGAAGTCCTAACTTCTCACAAACGAATTCTTCTACAAATGGAGGGATATTTGCGTATGTTCCAACAGCCCCAGAAATTTTCCCAACTCGAACACTTTCAGTTGCCTGTTTGAAACGCTCAAGATTACGTTTCATTTCCTCTGTCCAAAGAGCAAGTTTTAAACCAAATGTTGTTGGTTCAGCATGTACCCCGTGAGTACGCCCCATCATTACTGTATATTTATGTTCTTTCGCTTTATTTTCAAGAATTCCAATAAAATTCTCTAAGTCGTTTAATAAAATGTCATTTGATTGACGTAATAAGTATGAAAGAGCTGTATCTACAACATCTGTTGAAGTTAAACCGTAATGAACCCATTTACGTTCTTCACCAAGTGTTTCTGAGACTGCGCGAGTAAATGCTACTACATCATGACGTGTTTCTTTTTCTATTTCATAAATTCTGTTGATATCAAATGATGCTTTTTCTCTTAATACATTTACATCTTCTTTCGGAATATCTCCTAATTCAGCCCAAGCTTCACAAGCTAAGATTTCAACTTCTAACCATGCTTTAAATTTATTTTCTTCTGTCCAAATCGCTGCCATCTCTGGGCGTGAATAACGTTCTATCATTGAGTAACCTCCACTGGATTCTGTTTCCAAATTCCTAAATCTTCTACTTTTTTCATTGCTTCTTTAGTTGAACTTGCCATTATATTAATATGTCCCATTTTACGGCCTTTTTTACTTTCTTCTTTACCGTATAGGTGGACATTTAACGAGCTATCTTCTTGCATTACATTTATTACTTCTTCAACATGCTCTCCAAGTATATTTACCATTACAACTGGCTTTAATAAATCAGTGCTTCCTAATGGTAGATTACAAACTGCTCTAACATGTTGCTTAAACTGAGACGTTTCCGCTGCATTCATACTATAGTGTCCCGTATTATGTGGACGTGGAGCTAATTCATTTACATAGATTTGCTCATCTTTCGTAATGAACAACTCGATTGCCAATACACCCACTAAGTGAAATGAACTCGCAATTTTCTCAGCGTATTTGTCTACTTTTTCTTTTACTGACTGAGTAATCTCTGCAGGAACAGTTGATGTGTGTAGTATTTGATTAATATGTACATTTTCAGCTATAGGGAATGTACATACAATACCATCCAAATTTCTTGCGACAATTATTGACAATTCTTTTTCAAATTGAATCCATCCTTCAAGAATACATTGCTGCTGTTTGACTAAATTTAAAGCATCCTCAAAAGCTTCCTTTGATTTTAGTACGATTTGTCCTTTTCCATCATAACCACCAGTTGTTGTTTTTAAGACCGCTGGTAAACCAATAATTGAAATTGCTTCAAAGAACTGTTCTTCATTTTCAACTAAATGAAAAGGAGCTACTTGAATATCTATGTTTTGAATCGCAGTCTTTTCTGTTAATCTATTTCTTGTTAATTTCAACAACTCACTACCTTGTGGTAAATATGAGTTCTTTTCAAGGTATTCTAATGCTGCTACATCAATATTTTCAAATTCATATGTTATTACGTCACTAACTTCAGCCAATTGTTTTATTGCATTCAAATCTGAGTACTCTGCAGTAATCTCTATATCTGCAATTTGACCACAAGGTGAATTTGGCGTTGGATCTAATACAGCTATTTTATATCCCATTTCTCTTGCGGAAAGCGCCATCATTCTACCTAACTGCCCACCGCCGATAATGCCAATTGTTTGCCCTGGTAAGATTACTTTTTTATTCATAGTAACTCACTGCCTTCTGTTACTTGTTTTCTTGTATTTTCACGACGTGTTTCTAATGCAGCAAATACTTCTTGGCTATGAATACTAATAATTTGCGCTGCTAGTAATCCTGCGTTTGTCGCACCTGCTTTTCCAATAGCAACTGTAGCTACAGGTACTCCACCTGGCATTTGAACGATTGATAATAATGAGTCCATTCCATTTAGTGCCTTTGATTGTACAGGTACACCTATTACGGGCAAAGTCGTTTTAGCTGCTACCATCCCTGGTAAATGAGCAGCTCCACCTGCTCCTGCAATAATTACTTGAATCCCGCGTTCTCTTGCAGTCTCTGCATATTCAAACATTAAATCAGGTGTACGATGCGCTGACACCACTTTTTTTTCATAATCTATTTTTAACTCATCTAACACATCACATGCATTTTTCATTGTTTCCCAATCACTTGTACTCCCCATAATGACACCAACAACCGGTTTCATCTATTTTCCCCCAAGTAAAATTGCTGTATTTTATTTTTTTCCACAAAAAAAGCCTAGAGTAGTATTATCTCTATGATGAGAAAGATAATCTACCTAGGCGTATACAAATAAACGTACACGTGTGATTAACTTCCCCTCATAGTCCAGTAATTTAAGGTTACTAGGTAGAAACTTTTGGGCCATATTCCCAAATTTATATGAGGTTTTGCTAAACTTCCTATACTTATAGTAACAATTAACTGCTACTTTTTCAACAAAATATGAATGTTTTATTAAAAAAATATTTTAATGTTCGTGTTTTACTAATTATATTCTATTTTCCAGTGAATTTATGCCAAATATCACAATCTCATTCATTATATTATGAACTAGCCAAATTACATAAGCGCTTTTTTAAGTTTCTGTGAATTATCTTATAGAATGCTCCATATTTACAAATTTATTAAGGAATTAACATTGAAAAACATTTGATATTCATGAGAAGCAGCATCCTTCTCTCAGACAAACTGCTACCTTTTTCGTTCGATCGTTCATTCCAGTATGACATAGGCTGACCATTTATCCACAGGATTGTCGTGGATTCTTTATTTTTAATTATAATTATTTTATATAACAGAAACTAATTTTAAGGCACATATAAAAAACTTATCTTTTAAAACGCAAAAAAAACATCAGCTTATAGGCTGATGTTTTTCAATTAACCAGGCGACGTTCTACTCTCACAGGGGGAAACCCCCAACTACCATCGACGCTGAAGAGCTTAACTGCCGTGTTCGGTATGGGAACGGGTGTGACCTCTTCGCAATAATCACCTGATTTGTATTTATTTCGGATACTTCGTACCCTCAAAACTAGATAATGTCATTATCAAACTTGTTAGTTAAGTCCTCGACCGATTAGTATCAGTCAGCTCCACGTGTCACCACGCTTCCACCTCTGACCTATCAACCTGATCATCTCTCAGGGGTCTTACTAGCTTAACGCTATGGGAAATCTCATCTTGAGGGGGGCTTCATGCTTAGATGCTTTCAGCACTTATCCCTTCCACACATAGCTACCCAGCCATGCTCTTGGCAGAACAACTGGTACACCAGCGGTGTGTCCATCCCGGTCCTCTCGTACTAAGGACAGCTCCTCTCAAATTTCCTGCGCCCACGACGGATAGGGACCGAACTGTCTCACGACGTTCTGAACCCAGCTCGCGTACCGCTTTAATGGGCGAACAGCCCAACCCTTGGGACCGACTACAGCCCCAGGATGCGATGAGCCGACATCG